>Ga0302299_10000003_pt1 | contig 79600 bp, 75 predicted proteins | sample III_Fen_N3_4_FD_198795 | JGI IMG/M metagenome (GOLD analysis project Ga0302299, IMG submission 198795) | Peat permafrost microbial communities from Stordalen Mire near Abisko, Sweden - III_Fen_N3_4 | ecosystem: Environmental > Terrestrial > Soil > Wetlands > Permafrost | place: Sweden: Abisko...
TGGTCGACGGGCTGCTCGACCGCCTGGTGTACCTGTCGTACGGGCTCGGCATCATCCTGGCGTTCATCGGCACCAAGCTGGTGCTCCATGCGCTGCACACCAACGAGCTGCCGTTCATCAACGGTGGCGAGCACGTCGCGGTCCCGGAGATCTCCACCGGACTCTCGCTCGCGGTGATCGCGGGCACCCTGACCGTGACGACGGTGCTCTCCCTGCGGCGCACCCGGCGTGACGCCGAGCGGGCGCGCGCGACCGGGGCCGCGGGCCCGGATCACGTGGCGCAGGACGAGCAACGATGATCCACGAGCTCCCCGTGGTGTTCCGGGTCGCCTCGCTCGCCACGGTACTCACGGTGCTGGTCATCGACCTGCTGCTGGTGCGCCGGCGACCCCACGTGCCGTCCACGCGGGAGTGCGTGATCGGCGTCGCGATCTACGTCACGTTGGCCCTGGGGTTCGCCGGCCTGCTGCTGGTGGTCGGTGGGCCTGCGCCGGCCGGGGAGTTCCTTGCGGGCTGGCTGACCGAGTACAGCCTGTCGGTGGACAACCTCTTCGTGTTCCTGCTGATCATGAGCTCGTTCGCGGTGCCCCGGGAGCAGCAGCAGCGCGTGCTCATGGTGGGCATCCTGCTGGCGCTGGTGCTGCGTGCCGCGTTCATCCTGGCGGGCGCCGCGGTGATCGACCGGTTCACCTGGGTGTTCTACCTGTTCGGCGCGTTCCTGGTGTTCACCGCCGTCCAGCTGCTGCGCAGCGGGGACGTGCGGGACGACGAGTACCGCGAGAACCTCGTCGTGCGGATGGCTCGTCGGGTGCTGCCCATCGCGCCGGGGTACGACGGCGGCAACGTGCGGACCGTGGTGGACGGACGGCGGATGCTCACGCCGCTGCTCGTCGTGTTCGTGGCGATCGGTACGACGGATGTGCTGTTCGCCTTCGACTCGATCCCCGCGATCTTCGGCCTGACGCACGACCCGTTCATCGTCTTCACGGCGAACGTGTTCGCCCTCATGGGGCTGCGGCAGCTGTACTTCCTCGTCGGCGGGCTGCTGGACCGGATCGTCTACCTCAGCGCGGGGCTGGCCGCCGTGCTCGCCTTCATCGGCCTCAAGCTGGTGCTCGAAGCGTTGGCCACCAACTCGGTGCCCTTCATCAACGCCGGCCGGCCGGTGACCTGGGCGCCGTCGTTGCCCACGTGGCTGTCGCTGGTGGTCATCGTGGTGGCCCTGGGCACCGCGACGGTGGCGAGCCTGGTGCACACCCGGCGCCGGGCCCCCGACGTGACGGCACGGTGAGGTCGTCGGCGCCGCCCCCGTTCAGGATGCGGGCGACGCCCACGGTCCGATGACGAGGTCCCACGTACGCACCTCGGTGGCGGCGACGAGGCCCGCGCGGGCGAACGGGTCGTCGGTGAGCAGGCCGTCCAGCTCTCCGCGGGAGCCGGCGGCGAACACGAGCAGGGCGCCGGGCTCGCCGTCCGTCAGGGGCCCCGACCCGAGCAGCAGACCGTCGTCGGCCAGCTGGGCGAGGTAGCCGCGGTGCTCGGGACGCACGATGTCGCGCTGGCCCGAGCGCTCGTCGTAGGTGTACCGGACGGCGAAGAGAGTCATGCGCCCAGTCTGCCCGACCTCGCACCCAGGGACGCCGCGCGCCGCCCGTGCCGTCGATGGCACAGTGTCGGACATGGCCCGAGCACTGCGCACCCTGCTGACCGACGACCTGCTGGCCGCGATCCACGACCGCAGCGCCGACCACGACCGGGAGAACAGCTTCCCCCACGACGACCTCGCCGCCCTGGCCGCGGCCGGCTACCTGCGGGCGTTCGTGCCAGCGGCTCTCGGCGGTGCGGGACTCGGCCTGGAGGAGATGGCCCGGGAGCAGGCGCGGCTGGCGGCCGCGGCCCCGGCGACCGCCCTGGCGGTGAACATGCACCTGGTGGTCACCGGGATGGCGGCCCTGCTTGCCCGCGACGGCGACCAGTCGATGGCGTTCGTGCTCGCCGACGCCGCGGCGGGCGAGGTGTACGCGTTCGGCAACTCGGAGGCGGGCAACGACCTGGTGATGTTCGGCTCCCGCACCCGCGCGATCCGTCAGAGCGACGGCGGCTACCGGTACGAGGGCACCAAGATCTTCACGTCGTTGTCTCCGGTGTGGACCCGGCTGGCGACGTTCGGGCTGGACGATGCCGATCCGCTGGACCCGCGCCTGGTGCACGGCGTCGTCGGCCGCGAGGGCACCACGACCCGCGACGACTGGGACACCCTCGGCATGCGGGCGACGCAGTCGGCGACGACCGTGCTGTCGGGCGCCTACGCGCCACCGGACCGTGTGGTGCGTCGGCTGCCGCCCGGCCCGAACGGCGACCCGTTCATCGTCGCGCTGTTCGAGGTCTTCGAGATCCTGCTCGCGGCCGTGTACACCGGGATCGGCCGGCGCGCCCTGGAGCTCGGCGCGGCGGCGACGCACCGGCGGACGTCGATGAAGTACGACGGCCGCCCGTACAGCCAGGACCCGGACATCCGGTGGAAGGTGGCCGACGCCGCGCTGACGCAGGACGGCATCGAGCTGCAGGTGTTCGCCCTGGCGCGGGACGCGGACGAACGGGTGGACCACGGTGCGCGACTGTTCGCCCAGCTCGTCGGACTCAAGGTGCGGGCCACCGAGGCCGCGCGGGTCGTCGTCGACCTGGCACTGCGGGTGTCGGGAGGCGCCGGGTACTCCACCGGCCAGGAGGTCAACCGCCTGTACCGGGACGTGCTCGCCGGGATCTACCACCCGTCTGACGACGAGTCGGCGCACGCCACCGTGGCGACATCCGTGCTCGGACCACTGGCCGAAGCCGGGCCCGTTCCGTCGGCCGGAACCGGGCCCGCTCCGTCGGCCGGAACCGGGCCCGTTCCGTCGGCGGAACGCCACCCTACGGTCACGTAACTTACGCTCCCGTAGGTTACGATGCTCACGTGCTGAACGACGCGCCCGACCGCCCCCGTCCCGCCGGCTACCCGGACGGCGTGGCCCTCGATATCGAGATCCCCGACGAGCCGCTGACCGCGGCACTGGACCGGGCCGCACAGCGCTTCCCGGACCGCGTGGCGGTGGACTTCCTGCGCAAGACGACGACGTACCGCGAGCTGACCGATCGGATCGCCCGCGCCGCGCAGGTGCTGGTCGACCTCGGCGTGCAGCGCGGTGACCGGGTGGCGCTGGTGCTGCCGAACTGCACCAGCCACGTGGTGGCGTTCTACGCGGCGCTGCGCATCGGCGCGGTCGTCGTCGAGCACAACCCGACGTACACGCCGGACGCGCTGCGCCACCAGATCGAGGACAGCGGCGCGGTGGTGGCCCTCGTCTGGCAGAAGGTGGTGCCGGCGGCGCTGGACGGCCGCCCGGACGCCTTGCGGACGGTGGTGAGCGTCGACCTGTCGGCCGACCTGCGCACCAAGGACCGGCTGCTCCTCCAGCTGCCCGTCGCGAAGGCGCGGCGCACGCGGGACGCGATGTGCGGCTCGGTGCCCGCGGGCGTGCCGGACTGGCACCACCTCGTCGCGCACGCCCGTCCGCTGGCCGCGGACCACCCCGGGCCGTCGTCGGGCGATCTGGCCCTGCTGCAGTACACCGGCGGTACCACGGGCACGCCGAAGGGCGCGATGCTCACGCACCGCAACGTCGTCGCGAACGCCCTGCAGGGCCGCACCTGGACAGGGGTGAAGGACGGCGAGGAGGTCGTCTACGGCGTGCTGCCGTTCTTCCACTCCTTCGGGCTGACGCTGTGCCTGGCTTACACGCTGTCCATCGGCGCGACGCTGGTCGCGTTCCCGTCGTTCGACCCCGGGATGGTGCTCGACGCCCAGCGTCGGCGGCCCGGCACGTTCATCCCTGCCGTCCCGCCCATGCTGGACCGCCTGGTCACGGCGGCGACCGAGCGCGGCGTCGACATGACCTCCTTCCACAACGCGATCAGCGGCGCGATGGCGCTACCGATCGAGACGGCGCGACGGTGGGAGGAGCTGACCGGCGGGGTGGTCGCCGAGGGCTACGGGATGACCGAGACCTCCCCGGTGGCACTCGGCAACCCGCTCAGTGAGAAGCGGCGGCCGGGCGCGCTCGGGGTGCCGTTCCCCTCCACGCACATCGCTGTGGTCGACCAGGAGGACCACACCCGCGAGGTGGCGCACGGCGAGCAGGGCGAGCTGCTGATCCAGGGTCCCCAGGTGTTCGCGGGGTACTGGAACCGGCCGGAGGAGACCGCCGAGCAGCTGCTGCCGGGTGGCTGGGTGCGCACCGGCGACGTGGTCCGGGAGGTGGACGACGGGTTCGTCGTCCTCGTCGACCGGATGAAGGAGATGATCGTCACCAACGGCTTCAAGGTGTACCCGTCGCAGGTGGAGGACCACCTGCGTGGCATGCCGGGCATCCTCGACGTCGCCGTGGTGGGCGAGCCGGCGGGGGAGCGGGGCGAGAGCGTGGTGGCCGCCCTGGTGCTGGAGGAAGGGCACCCGGTCGTCGACCTGGAGGCGGTGCGTCGCTGGTGCGAGCAGCGCCTGCCGCGCTACCAGATGCCGCGCCGCATCGTCGTGCTGCCGGACCTGCCGCGGTCCCAGGTGGGCAAGGTGCTGCGCCGCGTGGTGCGCGACCTCGTCGTTCCCGGGCCGAAGCCGCCGAGCATGCCCGCGTCCTGACCGCCGGCTCCTCGCCATCCGCAGGTCGCGCCGCGATCCCGACGGGCGCCGGGGACTCGCGCGACGGCGCCGATCAGCGGTCGGCGACGAGCTGCGTGACGGCGTGGCGTCCCACGGCGTCCAGCAGGGGGTGCTGGACGGGGTGGGCCCGCAGCGGGCCGACGAGGCTCGCCGCCCAGGCCCGGGCGCGGCGCCACGTGGCGTCGTCGTAGCCCGTCAGGGCGTCCAGCCGTGAACGGAACGCCGCACGTCCCCGGGCGTCGAACGTCAGCCAGGCCGTCGCGAGGTCGGCGGCGGGGTCGCCGGACGTCACGTCCCCGAAGTCCAGCACCCCGGCGAGGCCGTCCGGGCCGACCAGCAGGTTGCCGGGATGCAGGTCCCCGTGCAGCCACAGCGCCGGGCCGTGCCACGGCGGCGCCGCCAGACCGTCCTGCCAGGCCTCGACGAGCATGTCGCGGTCGGACGGGTCGGCGGACCCGAGCCGTTCGCGGATCGTCGTGGTTCGCGTGGCGAGCGGAACACCGCGGTAGGGGTTGACCGGCGCATCGGGCGGTGCGGGCCGATGCAGCGCGGCGAGCACGTCGGCCAGGGCCGGAGCCCAGGTCGTACGCCGTGCCACCGGCACCGCAGCGGCGACGGTGCCGGCCAGCCACGGCACCACGGACCAGGCCCACGGGTAGGCGTCGGACGGCACCCCCGTCCGCACCGGGAGGGGCACCCGCACGGGCAGTCGTGGCGCCAGGACCGGCAGCACCCGCTGCTCGTGGAGCACGAGGACGGCCGCTGCGGCCCGCACCGGCAGCCGCACGGCGAGCTCATCGCCCAGCCGCCACGTCACGTTGTCCCAGCCGGCGCCGACGTGGCGCAGCGGGAGACCGGCCAGGTCGGGGTGCTGTTCGCGCAGGAGTGCGCGGACCAGCGCCGCGTCGGGCTCGATCTCGTGCAGGGGATGCGGCACCGGCATGGTCAGCGGGGCACGACGACGCGGTCCGCCGTCCACGGCACGGTCCAGCCGAGGGCGTCGAAGAGGCCGTCGAGCACCAGGGCGGTGAAGCCCCAGACGAGCACTCCGGCGGCCTCGAACGCCGGTGTGCGCAGCACCTGACCTGCGCGGCGATGCTCGACGACGGCGCGATGCGCGGGGTCGAGCAGGTCGGCGACCGGCACCCGGAACACGTCCACGGTCTCGGTGTGGTCGACGGCCGCGACGTGGGACGGGCGGGCCCACCACGCCAGCACCGGGGTGACGCGGTTGTTGCTCACCGGCAGCGGCACCTCGGGCAGCGTGCCGAGCACCTCGACGCCGGTCGGGTCCAGGCCGGTCTCCTCGACCGCCTCACGCAGCGCCGCCTGCACCACGCTCTCGTCGGCCTCGAGGCCGCCGCCGGGGAAGGAGATCTGGCCGGGGTGGTGGTTCAGCGTCTGCGACCGCCGCTGCAGCAGCACGTCGAGGTCGGCCGACACCGGTCCGGCCGCCCGGGCCGGCACGTCGTCGAGCCGGCCGAACAGCACGAGGACGGCGGCCCGGCGCGCCTGCCGGGACGGCGCCATGCCCCGGGTGGGGTCGAACTGCCACGTCAGCCCGGTGCGGGCGAGGGCGACCAGGTCGCCACGCCCTGCGATCGGGTCAGCCACGGGCGCGGACCTGCGCCGCGAACGCCTCGGCGACGGTCCCGCCTGACGCCCCCAGAGCGCCCAGGTACCGCGCGCCGTCGGCGCGGATCGCCTCGACGTCGTCCTCGGTGAGGGCATCGACCATGTCCGGCGTGCCGAGCCACAGGTCGAGGTGGTCGGCGTCGAGCTCGAGGTGGAACTGGATCCCCAGTGCGCTCCCCGCGCGGAACGCCTGCACCGGCGTGACGTCGGTGCGGGCCAGCAGCGTGGCGCCCGCCGGCAGGTCGACGGTGTCGGAGTGCCAGTGCAGCACGGTCGGCCGGGAACCGACCGGACCGAGCGGGCCGAGCACCGGGTCGGGGGCGACGACCTCCACCGGCCCGAAGCCGACCTCCTGGCCGGCGCGCCGGTGCAGCGGCGCACCGAGCGCCAGCGCGAGCAGCTGCATGCCGAGGCACACGCCGAGCACGGGGACGTCGGCCGCGACAGCCGCCGCGATCAGCTCCACCTCGGCTGCCAGCCCGGGGTGGCCCCGCACGTCGTCGGCATCCATCGGACCGCCCATGACGACCAGCCCGGCGAGGGCGTCGGGCGCCGGGAGCACGGGGACGGCGACGTCGAGCACCGTGCGCACCCGGTAGGGCGCGTCGAGCAGCCGCGCGATGAGGCCCGGACCCTCGTGCGGGGCGTGCGTGACGACGAGCACCGGACGCACGGCGCTCACCACCCGTCCGGCAGCGGGCGGCCCTCGTCGTACCCGGCCGCGGACTGGATGCCCACGACGGCGCGCTCGTGCAGCTCCTCGACCGTCGTCGCGCCGACGTAGGTCGCGGCCGAGCGGACCCCCGCGGTGATCTGGTCGAGCAGGTCCTCCACACCGGGCCGGCGGGGGTCGAGGTACATCCGCGACGAGGAGATGCCCTCCTCGTACAGCGACTTGCGGGCGCGCTCGAACGCCGAGCCGCCACGGGTCCGCGCGGCGACCGCCCGCGCGGACGCCATGCCGAAGCTCTCCTTGTACTGGCGGCCGTCGGGCTCGGTGTGCAGGTCGCCGGGGGACTCGTGGGTGCCCGCGAACCAGGAGCCGATCATCACCTGCGATGCGCCGGCGGCGAGGGCCAGCGCGACGTCCCGGGGGTGGCGCACGCCCCCGTCGGCCCACACGTGCGCACCGAGCCGACGGGCCTCGACAGCGCACTCCAGCACGGCGGAGAACTGCGGGCGGCCGACCCCCGTCATCATCCGGGTGGTGCACATGGCGCCCGGGCCGACGCCGACCTTGACGATGTCCGCGCCGGCGTCCACCAGGTCACGGGTGCCCTCGGCGGTGACGACGTTGCCGGCGACCACCGGGACCTGCGGGTCGAGCGAGCGCACCGCGGCGAGCGCATCGAGCATCCGGCGCTGGTGACCGTGCGCGGTGTCGACGACGAGCACGTCGATGCCCGCGGCGAGCAGCTCGGCGGTCTTGGCGCGCACGTCACCGTTGATGCCGACGGCCGCGGCGACCAGCAACCGGCCATGGGCGTCCGTCGCGGGGGTGTAGATGGACGAGCGCAGGGCCCCGACCTGGGTCAGCACACCCACCGGCGCACCGTCACGGACCACCGGCACGTACTTGCGCCGGGTGAGGTGCATGCGTTCGAAGGCCTTCTCCAGCCCGTCCGGGCCGCCCCCGTCGAGGAGGGTGAGGTCGAGGGTGGTCGGCTCGGCGGCCATCACCTCGACCACCTGGGTGAACCGGTCGACGCCCTCGCAGTCGGCCTGCGTGACGACGCCGATCAGTCGTCCGTCCTCGACGACGATCGCGGCACCGTGCGTGCGCTTGCCGATCAGCGCCAGCGCGGTGTGCACGGTGTCGTGCGCGGACACCACCACGGGGGTCTCGAGCACCGGGTGCCGGGCCTTGACCGAGGCCACCACGGAGGCCACGACGTCGGCAGGGACGTCCTGCGGCAGCACTGCGAGCCCGCCACGCCGCGCGACCGTCTCGGCCATCCGGCGCCCGGCCACCGCCGTCATGTTGGCGACGACCACGGGGATGGTCGTCCCGGTGCCGTCCGTGGTCGCCAGGTCCACGTCGAAGCGCGACGCGACCTCCGAGCGGGACGGGACGAGGAAGACGTCGCCGTAGGTGAGGTCGGTGGTGGCCGAGTGGCCGGGCAGGAAGCGCATGGGTGATCCCCTTTCCGACTGAGCGTATCCGGGCCTCCGGTGGCCCTGCTCGGTAGGCTCGCGCCCATGTTCGCCGCCCTGACCGGTATCGGGCTGTCGGCCGCCGCCGGCCTCAACGCCTACATCCCGTTCCTCGTCGTGGCGCTGCTGGACAGGTTCACCACCCTGGTGAGCCTGCCCGTCGGCTACGAGTGGATGTCGAGCTGGTGGGCCATCGGCGTCGGCGCCGTGCTGCTGCTCGCCGAGCTGGTGCTGGACAAGGTGCCGGTCGTGGACTCCGCCAACGACGCCGTGCAGACGTTCATCCGGCCCGCCAGCGGTGGCCTGATCTTCGCCGCGACGAGTGCGGCAGCGGATCTGGAGGCGTCCTCGTGGGTGCAGGCCCACCCGTGGGTCAGCGTGCTGGCCGGGATCCTCGTCGCCGGGCTGGTGCACACCGGCAAGGCGGCGGCACGTCCAGTGGTCAACGCGACCACGGCCGGCCTCGGTGCGCCGGTGGTGTCGGCCGCGGAGGACGGGGTGTCGGTCGGGCTGAGCCTGATCGCCGTCCTGGTGCCGGTGCTGGTGCTGCTGGTGCTGGCGGCGGCGGTGTGGGGCTTCGTCGCGCTGCGGCGACGACGGCGGCGCGCCGCCCGCACCGGCGACGGGCTCGCGGGGTAGGTGCCGCGCCGCGACCGACCTCGGCGCGCGCGCACCTGCGCACCCGAGCGATGAGGACCTACAGTGGACGGTCGGGCGCGTGTGCGCCCGACGCCCTGTCGTGGGGCGACGCAGCCCGTCCGACGTGTGAGGAGGTCCGGTGGGTCTTCTCGACGCCATCCGCTCGCCCGAGGACGTGCGCCGGCTCACCCCGCGCCAGGTCGACCAGCTGTCCCACGAGGTCCGCGCGTTCCTCGTCGAGTCGGTGTCCCGCACCGGCGGGCACCTCGGACCCAACCTGGGTGTCGTCGAGCTGACGATCGCGTTGCACCGCGTGTTCACCTCCCCGTGGGACACCGTCGTCTTCGACACCGGGCACCAGGCGTACGTGCACAAGCTGCTCACCGGGCGGGCGGACTTCACGCAACTGCGGCGACGCGGCGGCCTGTCCGGGTACCCGAGCCGCGCCGAGTCCGAGCACGACGTCGTCGAGAACTCGCACGCGTCCACCGCGCTCAGCTGGGCGGACGGCATCGCAAAGGCGCGCGAGCTGCAGGGCGAGCCCGACCGCTGCGTCGTCGCGGTGGTCGGCGACGGCGCCCTGACCGGCGGGATGGCCTGGGAAGCGCTGAACAACATCGCCGGGGGGCAGCACCGCCGGGTGGTGATCGTCGTCAACGACAACGGTCGCTCGTACGCCCCGACCATCGGCGGGCTGGCGCAGCACCTGGACTCGCTGCGCACCAACCGCGGCTACGAGACCGTGCTGTCGTGGGGCAGGTCCACGCTGCGGCGCTCCGGTCCGCCGGGCCGGCTGGCCTACGACGCGCTGCACGGGCTGAAGAAGGGCCTCAAGGACGTCGTCGCGCCGCAGGGGCTGTTCGAGGACCTCGGCCTGAAGTACATCGGCCCGGTCGACGGGCACGACGAGCGCGCGGTCGAGCACGCGTTGCACCTCGCCCACGACTTCGGCGGCCCGGTCATCGTGCACGTCATCACGGAGAAGGGCCGCGGCTACACGCCCGCGGAACGCAACATCGTCGACCGGTTCCACGCCGTCGGACCGATCCACCCGGAGACCGGCCTGCCGGTGGCCCCGTCCCGGTTCGGCTGGACGAGCGTGTTCGCGGACGAGATCGTGCAGATCGGCCGGCGTCGGCCGGACGTCGTCGCCGTCACCGCCGCGATGCTCGAGCCGGTGGGCCTGGCGCCGTTCGCCACGGAGTTCCCCGAGCGCGTCTTCGACGTCGGGATCGCCGAGCAGCACGCGGCGACCTCGGCGGCCGGGATGGCGTTCGGTGGCCTGCATCCGGTGATGGCGGTGTACGCCACCTTCCTCAACCGCGCGTTCGACCAGGTGCTGATGGACGTGGCGCTGCACCACGCCGGGGTGACGTTCGTCCTCGACCGGGCCGGACTGACCGGCGACGACGGTGCGAGCCACAACGGCATGTGGGACCTCGCGCTGCTGTCCCTGGTGCCCGGGCTGCGGCTCGCCGCGCCGCGGGACGAGGCGACCCTGCGCGCGGCGCTGCGGGCAGCCGTGGACGTGGACGACGCGCCGACCGTGGTGCGTTACCCCAAGGGTCCGCTGCCCGAGCCTCTGGACGCGCTCGAGGAGCTCGACGGGGTCGATGTGCTCGCCCGCCACGTCGGCGGCACCGGTGCGCGGCGCGTGCTCGTCGTCGGAGTCGGCGCCATGGCCCCGACCGCTCTCGCCGTCGGCACGGCGCTGGCCGCCGACGACCGGACGGTGACCGTGGTGGACCCCCGGTGGGCGCTGCCGATCCCCAGCGCGTTGGTGAAGCTGGTCGGGGAGCACGACCACGTCGTGACGATCGAGGACGGTCTCGTCGACGGCGGGATCGGTGCTCTGCTGGCGCAGCAGGCCCGCGAGCACGGCCTGCACACGCCGGTGCAGTCGTTCGGCGTGCCACGCGCCTTCCTGGCCCATGCCACCCGCGACGAGCTGCTGACCGAGCTGCGCCTGGGCCCGCAGGACATCGCTGCGGACGTGCTGGCGGCGCTGGGTTCCGGAGAGTAGTCCGCCGCCGACGGCCCCGCCGCGGCGGGAGCACTCCGGATGTGCCCCGGGAGGCGGTGGGGCCGGGACGATGGTCCCGAGACGTCCCACCACTGCCGGACTACGGTGGCTGCGACCATCGCCTCACCCTGGAGCCCCCATGCCCCGCTCCGCCTTCCTGTCCGGTCGTGCCGATGGTGCCGCCCAGGACGCGTGGGCCGGGTTCGTCAGCGGACCATGGATGGACCGGGTCGACGTGCGCGACTTCGTGCAGCGCAACTACACCCCGTACCTGGGTGACGGTGCGTTCCTCGCCGGCGCGACCGCCCGGACCACGGCGTTGTGGGACGGCCTGGCACCGCTCCTCGCCGCGGAGCGCGACGGCGCCGCCTACGACGTCGACGCCACCACCCCGTCCTCGATCACCTCGCACGCACCGGGCTACGTCGACCGGGACGCCGAGCTCGTCGTCGGGCTGCAGACCGACGCCCCCCTGCGGCGCGCGATCATGCCCAACGGCGGCTGGCGGGACGTGCAGCGCGCGCTCGAGGCGCACGGGTACACCGCGCCGCCCGAGATCGTCGAAGCTTTCACGCGCTACCGCAAGACCCACAACGACGGCGTGTTCGACGTCTACCCGCCGAACGTGCGCGCCGCGCGCAGCGCCCGGCTGCTCACGGGCCTGCCGGACGGCCACGGCCGCGGCCGGATCGTCGGCGACTACCGGCGCGTGGCGCTGTACGGCGTGGCGGCACTGCTGGCCGCGAAGCGCCTGGAGCGCACCGAGCTGGACCTGGAGCGCTCGAGCGAGGGTGTCATCCGGGACCGCGAGGAGCTCGCCGAGCAGATCCGCGCCCTGCAGGACCTGGCCACGATGGCGGCCTCCTACGGCTACGACATCTCGGCGCCTGCGCGGGATGCCCGGGAGGCCGTCCAGTGGCTCTACTTCGCCTACCTGGCCGCCGCCAAGGAGCAGAACGGCGCCTCGATGCCGCTGGGTCGCACGTCGACCTTCCTCGACGTGTACCTGTCCCGGGACCTGTCCTCCGGCCGGCTGACCGAGGACGAGGCCCAGGAGCTGGTGGACGACCTCGTCGTCAAGCTGCGGCTGATCCGCTTCCTGCGCACGCCGGAGTACGAGGAGCTCTTCACGGGCGACCCGACGTGGATCACCGAGACCGTCGGCGGTATGGGGGAGGACGGTCGCACGCTGGTGACGCGCACGTCGTTCCGCATCCTGGCGACGCTGCGCAACCTCGGCCCCGCTCCGGAGCCGAACCTCACCGTGCTGTGGAGCGACCGGCTGCCGGAGGGCTTCAAGCGGTTCTGCGCCGACCTGAGCATCGAGCACTCGGCCGTGCAGTACGAGTCGGACGACCTGGTGCGCGGGTCGTGGGGCGACGACGCCGCGATCACCAGCTGCATGTCACCGATGCGCCTGGGCAAGCAGACGCAGTTCTTCGGCGCGCGGGTCAATCTCGCGAAGGCCCTGCTGTACGCGATCAACGGCGGCCGCGACGAGATGACCGGCCGGCAGGTCGGTCCGGTCGCCTCCGCCGTGGACGGCGAGGTGCTCGACTACGACGAGGTGCTGGCGAACCTCGACAGGACGCTGGACTGGGTGGCGGTCACCTACGTCGACGCGCTGAACTGCGTGCACTACATGCACGACAAGTACGCCTACGAGCGGCTGGCGATGGCGCTGCACGACCGGTCCGTCGTGCGGACGCTGGCCTGCGGCATCGCCGGTCTGTCGGTGGTGGCGGACTCGCTGTCCGCGATCAAGTACGCGCGGGTGCGCGGCCTGCGGACCACGGACGGCCTGGTCACCGAGTTCGTCGTCGAGGGGGAGTACCCGGCGTTCGGCAACGACGACGACCGCGTGGACGACATCGCGGCAGCTCTGGTGCGCACGTTCATGACGAAGCTTCGTCGGCAGCCCACCTACCGCAACGCCTTGCACACGCAGTCGATCCTCACCATCACGTCGAACGTCGCCTACGGGCGCGCCACCGGCTCCACGCCGGACGGCCGCAAGGCGGGCGAGCCGCTCGCCCCGGGCGCGAACCCGATGAACGGCCGGGATACGCACGGTCTGCTGGCCTCGGCCCTCTCGGTGGCCAAGCTGCCCTACGTCGACGCGCAGGACGGCATCTCGTTGACGTCGAGCATCGTGCCGGCCGGGCTGGGCCACACGCGCGACGAGCAGGTGGACAACCTCGTCGGGCTGCTCGACGCGTTCATGCTGTCGGCCGGCTACCACCTCAACCTCAACGTGGTGAGTCGCGAGACGCTGCTGGATGCGATGCTGCACCCGCAGGACTACCCCCAGCTGACGCTCCGGGTGTCGGGATACGCGGTGAACTTCGTCCGGCTGACGCACGAGCAGCAGCTGGACGTGCTGTCCCGCACGTTCCATGGCGCGATCTGAGCAGCATCGGCGCCCGACGCGGCGGCCACCGGCGCTCACCCGAGCGGCGCAGGGGAATGTCACCGGGGCGACGGCGTTGAGGAGACCGAGATGACGACGATGAGCGAGCACGACGGCGCCCCGGTGGTGCACCTGCGCACGCCCATGGTCGGCGGGTCCGCGGTCCGCGCGCACGGCGCCGGCACCCAGGGCCTGGAAGCCACGGACGCCGAGCGCCCGGAACGGCTCGCCGCGGTGCGCTCCGGCGAGCTGGGCTCCCTGCACTCCTGGGAGCTGGTCACCGCGGTGGACGGCCCGGGCACCCGGATGACCGTCTTCCTGTCCGGCTGCCCGCTGCGGTGCCTGTACTGCCACAACCCCGACACGATGGAGATGCGCCGGGGCACGGACGTCACGGTAGACGAGCTGCTGCGCCGGGTGCGCCGCTACCGCGGGGTGTTCACGTCCACCGGCGGCGGGCTGACGATCTCCGGCGGCGAGCCGCTCATGCAGCCCGCGTTCGTCGCCCGGCTGCTGCGTGGCGCGAAGGAGATGGGCGTCCACACGACGCTCGACACCTCGGGATTCCTCGGCGCGGCCTGCACGGATGCGATGCTCGACGACCTCGACCTCGTGCTGCTCGACGTGAAGTCCGGCCTGCCGGAGACCTACCGTCGCGTGACGGGCCAGGTGCTGGAGCCCACGTTGGAGTTCGGCCGCCGGCTCGCCGCGCGCGGGACCGCGATCTGGGTGCGGTTCGTGCTGGTGCCCGGACTGACCGACGCGCCGGAGAACGTCGAGGCGGTCGCCGACTACGTGTCGCAGCTGGCGAGCGTCGAGCGGGTCGAGGTGCTGCCGTTCCACCAGATGGGTCGCGACAAGTGGGCCGATCTGGGGCTGGCGTACCAGCTCGACGACACGCCGCCGCCGAGCATGGAGCTCGTGGAGCGTGTTCGCGGCCAGTTCCGGGCGCGTGGCCTGCAGGTCTTCTGAAGTCGTCCCATCAGTGGGACGTAGGTCCTGGTCGTCCCATGACCAACCTCGTAGGGTGGCCTTACCACCCAGATCGAGGAGACCTCATGACGATCACCGTCATCCCCGGCAGCGCCACCGACGAAGCTGCCTGGGACGGGTTCGCGCCGGGTCCCTGGACCGACACGATCGACGTCCGGGACTTCATCCAGCGCAACTACACGCCGTACCTCGGCGATGCGGCCTTCCTCGTGGGGCCCACCGCCAAGACCCTCGCCGTCTGGGCCACCCTGGAGCGCGAGTACCTGTCCGTCGAGCGCGCCAAGCGCGTCTACGACGTCGACACCCACACCCCGGCGGACATCGACGCGTTCCCCGCCGGCTACATCAGCGACGACGACGACGTCGTCGTCGGACTGCAGACCGACACCCCGCTCAAGCGCGCGATGATGCCCAACGGCGGCTGGCGCATGGTCGAGACGGCGATCCGCGAGGCCGGGCTGGAGCCCGACCCTGAGGTGAAGCGGATCTTCACGCAGTACCGCAAGACCCACAACGAGGCCGTCTTCGACATGTACACGCCGCGCATCCGCGCCGCGCGCAGTGCGCACATCGTGACCGGCCTGCCCGACTCCTACGGGCGCGGCCGCATCATCGGCGACTACCGCCGGGTGGCGCTGTACGGGGTGGACACGCTCATCGCCGCGAAGATGGCGGACAAGGACTCGGTGGCGGACCAGCCGTTCAGCGAGCACTGGGCCCGGTTCCGCGAGGAGCACTCGGAGCAGATCAAGGCCCTGAAGAAGCTCAAGACGCTGGGCGCGACCTACGGCCTCGACCTCGGTCGGCCCGCGACGACCTTCCAGGAGGCCGTGCAGTGGACCTACATGGGCTACCTGGCCTCGGTGAAGAGCCAGGACGGCGCCGCGATGAGCATCGGCCGGCTGTCCGCGTTCCTCGACGTCTACGCCGAGCGTGACCTCGCCGCGGACACGCTGACGGAGGAGGGCGCGCAGGAGATCATCGACGCGCTCGTCCTCAAGCTGCGCATCGTCCGGTTCCTGCGGACCGTCGAGTACGACCAGATCTTCTCCGGCGACCCGTACTGGGCCACCTGGTCCGACGGCGGGTTCAGCGAGGACGGTCGTCCGCAGGTGACGAAGACCTCGTTCCGGCTGCTGCAGACGCTGCGCAACCTGGGCCCGGCGCCCGAGCCGAACATCACCGTCTTCTGGGACCCGTCGCTGCCGCAGGGCTACAAGGAGTTCTGCTCGGCGATCTCCATCGAGACCTCGGCGATCCAGTACGAGTCCGACGCGCACATCCGCCGGCACTGGGGCGACGACGCGGCGATCGCCTGCTGCGTGTCCCCGATGAAGGTCGGCAAGCAGATGCAGTTCTTCGGTGCGCGGGTGAACGCGGCCAAGGCGCTGCTCTACGCGATCAACGGTGGCCGCGACGAGATGTCCGGCAAGCAGGTCGTCACGGGCTTCGCGCCGATCGAGGCGGACGCCGCCCTCGACTTCGACGAGGTCTGGCGCAAGTACGACGCGATGCTCACCTGGGTGGCCGAGACCTACGTCGAGGCGCTGAACATCATCCACTACAGCCACGACCGGTACGCGTACGAGTCGATGGAGATGGCGCTGCACGACGACGAGATCGTGCGGACGATGGGCTGCGGCATCGCCGGCTTGTCGATCGTCGCCGACAGCCTTTCTGCCATCAAGTACGCCCGGGTCTTCCCGGTGCGGGACGAGACCGGCCTGGTGGTCGACTACGTCACCGAGGGCGCGTTCCCGGTCTACGGCAACGACGACGACCGCGCCGACGAGCTGGCGCAGCTCGTGGTGAAGACCGTGATGAACAAGATCCGTCAGCTGCCGATGTACCGCGACGCGGTGCCGACGCAGTCGGTGCTGACCATCACCTCGAACGTCGTCTACGGCAAGGCCACCGGATCGTTCCCGTCGGGGCACCGCAAGGGCACGCCGTTCGCGCCGGGCGCCAACCCGGAGAACGGGATGGACACCCACGGGATGGTCGCCTCGATGCTGTCGGTCGGCAAGCTCGACTACGACGACGCGCTGGACGGCATCTCCCTGACCAACACGATCACCCCGAGCGGCCTGGGCAGGACCAAGGACGAGCAGGTGGCCAACCTCGTCGGGATCCTCGACGCGGGGATGACCGAGGGCCTGTTCCACGCGAACATCAACGTGCTGAGCCGCGAGACGCTCGAGGACGCCATCGCCCACCCGGAGAGCCACCCGAACCTCACGGTGCGGGTGTCCGGCTACGCGGTGAACTTCGTCAAGCTCACCAAGGACCAGCAGCTGGACGTGCTCGCGCGCACGTTCCACCAGTCCGCCTGACGTCGCGACACCCGACGGGCGGTGGTCCGGCTTCGGCCGGCGCCACCGCCCGTCGGCGTTGCCGCAGCTCCCGTCAGGACGATGCCGTGGCGACGCGCGGCACGTCCGCCCGGCCGGCGGGCAGCAGGCGGCGGCCGAGCACCCGCTCCGACCAACCCGTCCGATCCAGGTACGGGGTGATCCCGCCGAGGTGGAACGGCCAGCCCGCGCCGAGGATCATGCACAGGTCCACCTGGTCGGGGCCGGCCACCACGCCCTCGTCGAGCAGGTGCCCCACCTCGATCGTCAGAGCCTTCAGCACGGCGTCGCGCACGCCGGCCTCGTCGAGCGGGGCGTCGGCCGACCGGTCCCGCACGGCGTCGAACACCTGCTGCACCTCCGGGTCGACCCGACGCGGCAGGCCCGGGGCCGGTGCCGGCAGGGCCACGGACCACCCCTGCTCGACCACCCGCTCGAGGCCGGGCGAGCGCGGGAACCGCACGCCGAGGTCGGCGCGCAACGACGTCAGCACGTGCAGGCCGACGGCAGGTCCGACGAGGTCGAACAGCTCGAAGGGCGGCATCGGCAGGCCGAGCGGGTCGAGCGCGCGGTCGGCCACCTCGACCGGCGTGCCGCGCTCCACCGCGTCGACGATGACGCCGAGCAGCAGCACCAGCAACCGGTTGACGACGAAGCCTGGCCGATCGCGCACCGCCACGGCGGTCTTGCCCAGCCGGGCGACGACGTCGAGCGCGGTGGCCAGGGTGGCGTCGTCGGTGCGCTCGGCGCGTACCACCTCGACCAGCGGCATCGCGGCGACGGGGTTGAAGAAGTGCAGGCCGACCACGCGCTCCGGATGGGCCAGCCCTTCCGCCATCGCTGTCACCGACAGCCCGGAGGTGTTGGTGGCCAGCAGGGTGTCGGGACCGATCACCTGCTCGACCTCCGCGAACACGCGTCGCTTGACGGCGAGCACCTCGGTGACCGCCTCGATGACGAGGTCGCACCCGGCGAAGACGCCGAGATCCGTGGAGCCGGTGACGGACGCGACCACGCGGTCGCCCGCCTCGGCGCTCATCCGGCCCGACCGGACGGACCGGACGACGGAGGCACGCACCGCGGCCAGGCCCTGCGCCACCCGGTCCTCGTCGAGGTCGCGCATCACCACGGGGACGCGGAGGCGGCGCGCGACCAGGGTGGCGATCTGGGCAGCCATCAGGCCCGCTCCGACGACGCCGACCCGCGACACCCGGCGGGCCAGCGCGGGGTCGGGCGCGCCCCGCACCTTCTTCGCTCCAGAGACCAGGCCGAAGGCGTACACGCTGGCGCGCATCTCGTCGGTCATGAGCAGGTCGGCCAGCGCCTCGTCCTCGGCGGCGAAGGCGTCCGCCGGCTCGGCGTCACGTGCCGCGGCGAGCAGGTCGAGCGCCCGGGAGGGCGCGGGTCGCGAGCCGTGCACCGTGGCGTCCAGCCGGGCGCGCGCGGCGGCCACCGCGACCGTCCAGGTCGCCTCGTCGTCCAGGGGCCGGCGGGGCACGACGACCGAGCCGTCGAGGACGCCGGCGGCCCAGCGGACGGACTGCTCGAGGAAGTCCGCCGGGTCGAGGACTACGTCGACGAGCCCGAGCCGGCCGGCCTCGTCGGCCGAGAACGGCCGGTTCGCCGCGGGCCGGGTCAGCACCACGTCGATCGCGGCGGCGATGCCCACGAGCCGCGGGACACGGTAGGCACCACCCCACCCGGGGACCAGGCCGAGCCCGGTCTCCGGCAGCCCGAGCGCGCGCACGTCCGAGGAGACCGTGCGGTAGTCGCACGCCAGCGCCAGCTCGAGCCCGCCGCCGAGCGCCACGCCGTTGACGAACGCGAAGGTGGGCACGCCGAACTGGCTCAGCAGGTCGTAGGCGGCATGGCCGGCGTGGCCGAGCTCGAACGCCTCGGCGCGCGACGCGATGGCACCCACCAGCGTCAGGTCGGCACCGGCGGCGAACACGTACGGCTTGCCCGTCACCGCGACGGCGACCACCTCGCCGGCCAGGGCGCGGTTCCGGACCGCCGTCAGGCTCGTGGTCAGTTCGGCGACGCCCTGCGGACCGAGCGTGCTGGGTCGGGTGTGGTCGAACCCGTTGTCCAGGGTGACGAGGGCGAGCGTGCCGAGTCCGTGGGGCAGTCGCACGTCCCGCACGAGGGCGTGGGTGACCTTCTCGGAGCGCGGGGTCGCGGCCGCGGTCGCGGGCGTGGGGTCCGGCGCGCTCATCGGGTGCTCCCTGCGTCGACGTGGTGGGGGTTCTCCCAGATCACCGTGCCGCCCTGACCGAGCCCGACGCACATGGCCGTCAGGCCGTAGCGGACCTCGGGGTGCTCGGCGAACTGGCGGGCCAGCTGGATCATCAGCCGCACGCCGGACGCGGCGAGCGGGTGCCCGACCGCGATCGCGCCGCCGTAGGGGTTGACCCGCGGGTCGTCGTCCGGCAGGCCGAAGGCGTCCAGGAAGGCGAGCACCTGGACTGCGAACGCCTCGTTGAGCTCGAACAGCCCGATGTCGTCGATCGTCAGGCCGGCCTTCGCGAGGGCCTTGTGGGTGGAGGGCACGGGGCCGATGCCCATGATCTCGGGGTCGACCCCGGCGTAGGCGAACGAGACGAGCCGCATCGCCGTCGGCAGGCCCAGCTCGTCGGCAACGTCCGCCCCCGCGAGCAGGCACACCGCGGCGCCGTCGGTGAGCGGGGCCGAGGTCGCCGCGGTGACGCGCCCGCCGGGGCGGAACGGCGTCGGCAGGTCGGCGACGCCGGCCAGCGTCGTGCCCGGGCGTGGTGGCTCGTCGGCGGTGGCCAGGCCCCAGCCCCGCAGGGGGTCGCGGACGGCGACGGGCACCAGGTCCGGCTCGATGCGACCCGCGGCCAGGGCCGCGGCATACCGGGCCTGGCTGGCGACGCCGAACGCGTCGGCGCGGGCCCTGGTCAACGTCGGGTATCGGTCGTGGAGGTTCTCCGCGGTGGCCCCCATCGCCAGCGCCTCCGGATCCACCAGCCGCTCGGCGACGAACCGCGGGTTCGGGTCGGCGGCGGAGCCCATCGGGTGGTGGCCCATGTGCTCGACGCCGCCGGCGATCGTCACGTCCTGCGCGCCGAAGCCGATCGCCGCGGCCGTCGCGGTGACGGCCGTCATCGCACCGGCGCACATCCGGTCGACCGCGAACCCGGGCACCGAGCGCGGCAGCCCGGCGAGCACGCCGACGGAGCGCCCGAGCGTCAGGCCCTGGTCGCCGGTCTGGCTGGTGGCGGCCAGGGCGACGTCGTCGATCCGCTCGGGCGGCAGCTCGGGGTACCGGCGCAGCAGCTCACGGACGGCCTTGACGGCGAGGTCGTCGGCGCGGGTGGCGGCGTAGAGACCGTCCGGACGGGCGCGACCGAAGGGGGTGCGGACGCCCCCGACGAAGACGACCGGTCGCGCGCCGGGCAGGCGCGCGGCGGGGTGGGACATGGGGACCTCCGGGACCTCGTCGTCCTGCGACGCCGCCCGGCGCCGCGAGTACCTAGGACGAACGTCCTAGGTACCAGGCGCAGGCTAACACCGGAAGGTCCACGTCCGCCGGGTGTCGCGCCGGCCGACGCTACGGACGCGGTGCCTGCAGCGCGGCCGCGAGGCCGGCGGACAGCAGCTCCACCTGCCACGGCCGCGCGCCGCCGGCCTCGAGCACGGCGGTGACGGCGGCGGTGTCCACCGGGTCCGGAGGCGTCCAGCACAGCCGGCGCAGCAGCTCGGGCTGGACGAGGTTCTCCACCGGGATGTCCCAACGCGCCGACTCGTCCGCGACCGCGGCGCGGGCGGCGGCCAACCGGGCCGCGGCCGCGGGGTCGCGCTCCGACCAGGCTCGGGCCGGGGGAGGGCCCTCCGACCGCGGGCCCCGCACCGACGGCAGCTGGTCCTCGGGGAGGGCCATCGCCCGGTCGATCGCCTCCTGCCACAACGTGGCGCGGCGCCGGGTGCCCTTGCCCCCGAACGCCGGCAGGGCGATGAGCTGCGGCACCGACCGGGGCAGCGCCTGCGCGGCAGCGACGATGGCGTGGTCGGGCAGTACCCGGCCGGGGGAGATGTCCCGTTGGCGGGCATTGGTCTCACGGGTGGCCCACAGCTCGCGCACCACGGCGACGCGTCGGGCATCGCGCACCGCGTGCAGTCCCGACACCCGCCGCCAGGGCTCGGCCTTCGGGGTCGGCTCGGGGGCGGTGCGGATCGCCTCGAACTCCTGGGCGGCCCACTGTGCCTTGCCCGTGGCAGCGAGGCGCTCGGCGAGCACCTCGCGGACCTCGACCAGCAGCTCGACGTCGAGCGCGGCGTACCGCAGCCACTCGTGCGGCAACGGCCGGGTGGACCAGTCGACGGCGGAGTGCTCCTTGGCGAGGCCGAGGCCGAGCGTGTCGGCGACCACCGCGGCCAGACCGACCCGGGGCATGCCGAGGAGTCGCGCGGCGAGCTCGGTGTCGAAGACCCGGGATGGCACCAGACCCTGCTCGCGCAGGCCCGGCAGGTCCTGCGACGCGGCGTGCAGCACCCACTCGACGCCGACCAACGCCCGGGACAGCGCGGACAGGTCGGGCAGGGCGCGGGGGTCGATGAGCACGGTGCCTGCGCCCTCGCGGCGCATCTGCACGAGGTAGGTGTGCTGGCCGTACCGGTAGCCCGAGGCCCGCTCCGCGTCGACCGCCACCGGTCCGGTCCCGGCCTCGAAGGCGGTGACCGCCGCGGCCAGCGCCGCCGGGGTCTCGATGACGGCCGGCACGCCGTCGGACGGCTCGAGCAGCGGGACGACGACCGGCGCGTCAGGTGCGGCGGGCTCGTCGGCGCCGGCCTCGTCGGCGCCGGCCTCGTCGGCTGCCGCGATCTCGTCCGGTGCGGGCCTGGCGACGGGGGGTCCGTCGGGGACGGGCGTGCCGGAGGACCCGACACCGACGGGCCGGGGCGTCGGCAGGCCGGTCACGTCGAGCTCCACGCCCTCCACCGTAGTTCGCCGGGCCGCTGCCTGACGGGCGCACGCGCCGCAGGGCGGTCACCGTGCGGCCGGGACCTACCCGAGAAGCCCCGCGCGGATGGCGATCGCGACGAGCTCAGCCCGGTCACCGGTGCCCAGCTTGCGGGAGATCCGGGCCAGGTGGCTCTTGACCGTCAGGGCCGACAGGCCCAGCTCGACCCCGATCACCCGGTTCGAGCGCCCTTCGGCGACATGGCTCAGCACACCGATCTCCCGCGCACTCAGCTCGGGGCGGTTCGGAGCCGGGGTGGGCGGGTCGATCGTCACCACGCCGGACGAGCCGGAGACCGCGCCCCGCAGGCCACCCTCGAGAAGTGCGCAGATCTCACCGGGCAGCGCTCGTCGGGCCAGCACGACGACGCGCGCCGTCCCGCGTCGCCGCAGCGTGCGCACGAGGTTCTGAGCCTCGCCCTCGGCGATCTCGGTCACCACGACGCACATCGTCTGATGCTGGTCGAGGAGCGTCGGACGCGCCCCCACGGGCCGCGGCGCGTCGATGACGTCGCGGTGCAGCGGGACGGGGGTCACGAACGAGAGGATCGGCACGGCGGCGGCCCGGCTTGAGCGAACGGGACCGGTCGATGCCCCAGGTCAGCGGCGGGGCGCGATCGGAACGACGCCGTCCGGGAGGGGTTCGAGGCCCGCCACGGTGCACAGCAGGGTGGTCCAGGCGGTGAGATGAGGGCCGAGGTTCTCGTCGTCGGCCGTCCACGACGCGCGGATCTCGAGCTCCGCCGCTTCCTCACGACGCTCGATCGCTCCGAAGCTGCGCGACACCACGCGGGTGACGGTGCCACCGGCGGCGAGCGGGTCCACCCCGGCGGAGGCCAGCGACTCGGTGAACCAGCTCCAGGCGACCTCGGCCAGCAGCGGGTCGGAGCCGACCTCCGGTTCGAGCGTTGCCCGGACCAGGGTCACCAGGCGGAACCGGCCTTCCCAGGCCTCCTGCCCCTCGGGGTCGTGCAGCACGACGAACCGGCCGGACGCCAGCTCGTCGGCCGCGACCGAGCGTCGCGCGGTGCGGACCTCGGCCGTCAGCGCTGCGGAGAACGGCGCGATCCGGGCCGGGCCCGGCACCTCGTCGAGCACCACCTCGGGGCGGACCGCCACGGCGCGGAGCGAGCGCAGTGCACGGACGAATTCCGCCGGGACGTCGTCGGGGCTGGCCACGAGCCGAGAGTAGGCGTGGCGGCGGCGCCGGGCCGACCGGCGCGCCGACGTCACCGCGCGGCCGCGCCGGGGCCGCCACGGGGCCGCACTAGGCTGACCAGGACCGGCTCTCGACGAAGTGAAGGAGTCCCGGATGGCCGACACGACGACGCACCTACCGGCCACCGTCGGTGTGACCGGGCTGGGCGTGATGGGCCGCAACCTGGCGCGCAACCTCGCACGTCACGGCTACGTGGTGGCTCTGCACAACCGGTCCCGTGCGCGGACGGACGCCCTGGTGGCCGAGCACGGCGACGAGGGCACGTTCGTGCCGTCGGGATCGATGACCGAGTTCGTCGCGAGCCTTGCGCGGCCGCGGACGGTCGTCGTCATGGTGGCGGCGGGCGCGGCGACGGACGCCGTGATCGACGAGGTGACGCCCCTGCTGGAGCCCGGCGACATCGTCCTGGACGCCGGCAACGCGCACTTCGCGGACACCGCCCGCCGGGAGGCGGCGCTGTCGGCGGTCGGGCTGCACTTCGTCGGCACCGGGGTGTCCGGCGGTGAGGAGGGCGCCCTGAACGGCCCGTCGATCATGCCGGGTGGGTCGGTGGAGGCGTACGCGACGGTGGGTCCGGTGCTGGAGTCGATCGCAGCGCAGGTGGGCGGCCAGCCGTGCTGCACCCACGTCGGACCGGGCGGCGCGGGGCACTTCGTCAAGATGGTGCACAACGGCATCGAGTACGCCGACATGCAGCTGATCGGGGAGGCGTACCACCTGCTCCGCGCAGGGCTCGGCTGGTCGGCGGCCCGGGTGGGCGACGTGTTCGCCGAGTGGAACACCGGCGAGCTGGAGTCCTACCTCGTCGAGATCACCGCCGAGGTGCTGCGCCACGTGGACCCCGTGACCGGCGCGGCGTTCGTCGACGTGGTCGCGGACGGCGCGGGCCAGAAGGGCACCGGCCGGTGGACCGTGCAGAGCGCGCTGGACCTGGGCGTGCCGGTGACCGGCATCGCCGAGGCGACGTTCGCCCGGGCGCTGTCCGGAGCGACCGCCCAGCGGTCCGCGGCGCGCGCGGTGCTGCCCGGCCACGCGCAGCCTTGGCAGGTGGACGATGCGGGCGCCTTCGTCGAGGACGTGCGGGCCGCGCTGTACGCGTCGAAGGTGGTCGCGTACTCGCAGGGGTTCGACCAGATCGCGGCGGCGTCGGCGGCCTACGGCTGGGACGTCGACCGGGGCGAGATGGCCCGCATCTGGCGCGGCGGGTGCATCATCCGCGCGCGGTTCCTGGACCGGATCGCCGAGGCCTACGCCCGGGACCGGGACCTGCCGCTGCTGCTGGCGGACCCGGAGTTCACCGCGGCGGTCGGCGCCGGGCTGGCCTCCTGGCGCCGCGTGGTCGCCGCGGCGGCGCTGCACGGCACGCCGACGCCGGCGTTCGCGTCGTCCCTGGCCTACTACGACGCGATCCGCGCGGACCGGCTGCCGGCCGCCCTCGTGCAGGCCCAGCGCGACTACTTCGGCGCGCACACCTACCACCGGGTCGACCTGCCCGGCAGCTTCCACACCGACTGGTCCGGCGACCGCGGCGAGCGGCCCGTATGAGGGCACGACGAACGGCGCAGGTGCCGGTGGACGGCCTGCAACCGGTGGTCCTCGGCGGGGACATCGGCGCGTACTCGATCGCCCGCGCGTTCCACGAGGCGTACGGCGTCCGGTCGGTGGTGGTCTCCTCGGCGTCCACGGGCCTGGTGCGTGACTCGGTCGCGACGACGAACGTCGTCGAGCCGGGCATCGACGACGGGCCGACCATCGTCGCCCGGCTGCGGGCGATCGCCGACGAGCATGCCGGCCGCCACCTCCTGCTGCTCGGCAGCGCGGACTGGCTGGTGCGCACCATCGTCACGCAGCGGGAGCACCTCGAGGACCGGTTCACCATCCCGTACGTCCCGCTGGAGACGCTGGACAAGGTGACGGACAAGGAACGGTTCGGGGCCCTGTGCCGTGAGCTGGGCCTGCCGCACCCGGCCACGGTGGTGCACGACGTCGTCGCCGGGGGCACGCCCGACACCTCGGGCCTGCGGTTCCCGGTGATCGCCAAGGCGGCGGACACCGCGGCCTACCACCGGGTGGAGTTCCCGGGCAAGAAGAAGGTCTTCACGGTGGACACCCCGGGGGACCTCGCCGGTCTGCTGGCGCGCGTCCGTGACGCCGGGTACATCGGCACGTTCATCGTGCAGGACCTCATCCCCGGCGACGACTCCGGGATGCGGATCCTCACCTGCTACAGCGATCGGGCCGGCCAGGTGCGGTTCTCCGCCTACGGGCACGTCCTGCTCGAGGAGCACACGCCCGGTGCGCTGGGCAACCCCGCGGGCATCATCACCGGGCACGACCAGGTGGTCGTCGAGCAGGCGACCCGGCTGCTGGAGCACCTCGGCTGGACCGGGTACGCGAACTTCGACCTCAAGTACGACCCCCGCGACGGCCGCACGGTGTTCTTCGAGCTGAACCCACGGCTGGGCCGCAGCAACCTCTACATCACGGCCGGCGGGCGCAACACGGCCGAGCTCTACGTGCGCGAGCACGTCCAGGGGCTCGACCCGCTGCCGGACGGAGCCGACGTCCACCTGGGCGATCCCCATCTGTACACCGTGCTCCCGCGCTGGCTGCTGCGGCGGTACGTCGCGTCAGCACGGCTGCGGGGTCAGGTGCGCGCGCTCGGCCGTGCCGGGCGGGCGACGAACCCGCTGTGGTACGGGCCGGAGACCTCGCCCCGTCGATGGGCCTACGTGGTGGCCAACCAGGCGAACCAGGTGCGCAAGTACCGCCGACACCTCGCGGTGCCGGTCAGGGAGGACTGATGCGGGTCGGTGTCATCGGTGGGGTCGGCCCCGCCGCCACGGTGTGCTTCCTCGACAAGGTGGTGCGGCTGACGGCGGCCGATCGCGACCAGGACCACGTGGACCTCGTCGTCCTGCAGCACTCGAGCATCCCGGACCGCACCGCGTTCATCCTGGGCCGGTCGGACGAGAACCCGGGTCCCGTGATGGCGGCCGACGCGCGGCTGCTGTCCGGGCTGGGCGTGGGGTTCATCGCGGTGCCGTGCAACACCGCGCACCACTTCACCGCGGAGGTGGAGGCGGCCGCGTCGGTGCCCGTGCTGAGCATCGTCGACGAGACGATCGACGAGGTGGTGCGGCGCGGCGGTGTGGACACCATCGGGCTGCTGGCCACGAGCGGGACGTCGGCCGCCGGGGTGTACCAGGAGGCGGCCGCGGCGCGCGGCCTGGCCGTGGTCGAGCCGGACGAGGCGGACCAGGCGGCGGTGATGGCGGTGATCTACGACCAGGTGAAGGCAGGCCTGCCCGGCGACGCCGCTGTGCTCCTCCGCGTCGGTGATCGGCTGCTGGCGCGTGGCGCGCAGATGGTGGTGCTGGGTTGCACCGAGCTGTCGGTGGTGGCGGACGCCGACGACCTGCTGGCCGACCCGCGGTACGTGGACTCGCTCGACGTGCTCGCGCGCCGCACCGTGGTCCGCGCAGGGCACCGGCTGCGGACCTGACCAGCGGCTGCGGACCAGCGGGCGGGGACTCGAGCAGCGGGCGGGAACCCGCCCGGCGGGATCAGCCCAGCTCGGAGGTGCGCAGGTACAGGTGCAGCACCGGGACGTCGAGCAGCTCGCGCGCCTGCGACGCCCAGTCGCGGTGGAAGGTGTCCTCCACCATGTGCGGATAGGTGGCGACGACCACCTCACGCACGTCTCCGGCGGCCACCGCGGACCGGAGCGCCGGCAGCGGGTCGTCCTCGACGACGCCGCCGGAGGCCTCGCAGCCCGCCGCGTGGAACGCGGCGACGGATCCGGCGACCTGCTCGGCGGCCGTTGCCTTCGCCTCGGGAGCGCTGGGCTCCCGCCCCGTCGCGCGGTCCCAGGCCTCGCGCAGGTGGCCGAGGCTGAGCGAGTCGATCACCCAGGGGATGAGCGGTCGCGTCGTGTCGGCGGGGACCAGGACGCGGTAGGCGACCACGTCGTCGGGGTGCAGGGCCACCAGATGGGCGACGTCGGCGGGGGAGAGGGTGTCCTCGGTGAGGACGACGATGGAGTCGGTCACCAGACGAGCCTAGGGGACGCGCCAGCGGCCCGAGACGCAAGGCCACGCACCAGCGGGGCTAGGGGACGCGCCAGCGGCCCAGCAGAGTGCCGCCGCCGCGCAGCAGCAGGATGAGCTCGGTCTCGACGACGGGATCGAGCCAGATCGGGGTGTCCACCACCCGGCGCGCGGTGCCGCCGACGAGGCGTGCACCGATGGTCAGGCACAGCTCGTCGACCACGCCTGCGGCGAGCAGCTCGCCGAGCACGCGCGGACCGCCCTCGGCGTGCACGTGCGTCAGACCTCGCTCGGCCAGCGCCCGGACGGCGGCCAGGGGGTCCACGTGCCGGGGGTCCGCGCCGTCGGCGATCAGCACCTGGTCCGCACCCAGCCGTTCGCGCAACGCCGGCAGCCCGGGCGCCGCCGACGTGGTGAGCACCAGCGGTGCCGGCGTAGCCGCCAGCACCGGCTCCGGCAGCGCGGCAGACGCGGTGATCACGGCCAGCGTCACCTCCGCGGGGCGCCCACGGGCGGTGCGCACCGCGCGAAGCGCCGCCGGGACCTGCACGCTCTCGTAGCCCTCGGCCCGCACCGTGCCGGCGCCGACGAGCACCACGTCGGCCAGGGCCCGCAGCGCGGCGAACAGCCGCCGGTCGGCGGGGTCGCCGGCGGACCCGGCACGGCCGTCGGACCCGGTCACCGCGCCGTCCAGGGTGGCCAGCATCACCGCGCGGACGTGCGCGCCCGTGCTCGGCCGGCGCGGGGGATCGTCGAACAGGGCGAGCAGGTCGCTCTCGTCGGCTGACGGTGGCAGTCGGGTGCCGGCCGACGCGGCCGGGACCAGCACCTCCAGCGTCGGTGCGGGGTCGGGGGGCACGTCATCACGCTAACGGTGCGCGGGCCGGGCGGCCCGGCGTGGGCACGCGGCACGGGACGTACAGTGGGCGACCGTGATCCCGGGTCCGGAGTCGGCGCACGCCGCCACCACGCCGTCGAACGGGCCGGGTTCGCTCGTCGGGCGACTACCCGCCCCACGGCCGGAGCGGCTGCTCACCGACCTGGTGCCGCCCCGACACTTCGCGCACGAGACGTTCGGCACGTACCGCCCGGCGCCGGACCACCCGTCGCAGGCAGCGGCCGTCCATCGGCTGCGGGAGGTCGCGCACGTGGTCGCGCACCCGCCGGGGGGCCGGTTCCGGCGCCGCCGGCAGGTGCCGGCGGTGTACCTCGACGGGGGCTTCGGCGTCGGCAAGACCCACCTGCTCGCCGCCCTCGCGCATGCCGTCGGCACGCCGCGCACGGCTTACGGGACGTTCGTCGAGTTCACCCACCTCGTCGGCGCCCTCGGGTTCGCCCCGACCGTGGACGCGCTGGCCCTCCACGCGCTGGTCTGCATCGACGAGTTCGAGCTGGACGACCCCGGCGACACGGTGCTGATGTCGCGGTTGCTGCGTGAGCTGGCCGACCGTGGGGTGGCGCTGGCGGCCACGTCGAACACCCTCCCGGAGTCGCTCGGCCAGGGCAGGTTCGCCGCCGAGGACTTCCTCCGGGAGATCCAGGCGCTGGCCGCCCGCTTCGAGGTGCTGCGCATCGACGGGCCGGACTACCGCCATCGAGCGGTGGTCACCGACCGGGCGGGCCTGGCGGACGACGAGGTGCGCGCCGCAGTCGCGGGACGCGCCGACGCGACGCTGGACGACTTCGGCGCCCTGCTCACGCACCTGGAGCAGCTGCACCCCAGCCGCTACGGCGCCCTGCTCGACGGCGTGGGCCTCGTCGCGCTGACCGGCGTCGGCCCGGTGCAGCGGCAGGACGTCGCGCTGCGGCTGGTCGTGCTCATCGACCGGCTGTACGACCGCGACGTGCCGGTGCTGCTGGGCGGTAGCGGCGAGCAGGGACTGTTCGGCACGGACATGCTGCGCGGCGGCTATCGCAAGAAGTACTACCGGGCGCTGTCCCGGTTCGGTGCGCTGGCCGCCGGGGGTTCCGCCGGCACCGGGATCGCCTGACCCGCTGCGCTTCCGACCTCACGCCAGCACGACGACGCTGCGTGCCGGCATCCGCACCGCCAGTACGCCGGTCTCGACCGTGCCCACGTGCGTGCCGGGCGCCCAGGCGGCGCGGACGGTGACGGGTCGGCGTGGTGCCGCGACCGGGACGTCCAGGACGCGCGCTGCCAGGTTGATCACGACACGCGCATGGCCGCGGCCGACCACGAGCCAGCCGGCATACGCACCCTCCGTGTCGGCGACCGGGTCGAATGTCAGGCTGGTCGCCGACCGGTCTCCGCTGCCGAGATCCGGTTCGGCGCGCCGCAGGGCGATCAGCTGCCGGTACCAGTCCAGCAGCCGGGCGTGCTCGGGCTCGGCCACCTCCGACCAGTCCAGCCGGCTGGCGAGGAAGGTCTCCCGAGCCTGGGGGTCGGGGACGTCGACGGGGCCGCCGTACACCTCCGCGTCGCCCTGACCGGCGAACTCGGCGCGTCTCCCGTCGGTGACGGCACGGCCCAGCTCCGGGTCGGTGTAGTCGGTGAAGAACTGGAACGGGGTGCTCGCCCCCCACTCCTCGCCCATGAACAGGAGCGGGCTGTACGGGGACAGCAGGACGAGGGCCGCCTCGGCGGCCAGGCCACCACCGTCGAGGGTCGCTGACGGGCGGTCGCCGAGCGCTCGGTTCCCCACCTGGTCGTGGGTGTTCGCCGCGACGACGAACCGGTGCCCGTCCACCTCGTCCGGCACCGGCCGGCCCCACGGTCGCTTCCGGAAGGCTGACCAGCCGCCGGTGTGCCGGAAGGCCCCTGTCAGCACGGAGCGCAGCACGCCGGGTGTACCGAAGTCGACGTAGTAGCCCTGTCGCTCGCCGGTGACCAGGGCGTGCACCGCGTGGTGCACGTCGTCGTCCCATTGCGCGGTCATGCCCCAACCGCCGGCCGCGACCGGCTCGACCGTCACCACGTCGTCGAGGTCCGACTCGGCGATGAGGCACAGCGGACGTCCGAGACGCCGGGCGAGCCGTGCCACCTCCCGGGAGAGCTCGGCGAGCACATGCACCGGGGAGGTGTCCGCCAGCGCGTGGACCGCATCCAGCCGGAGGGCATCGACGTGGAAGTCGGTGAACCAGCGGCGGGCGTTGTCGATGATCCAGCGGCGGACGTGCACCGACCCAGGCCCGTCGAGGTTGATCGCGTCGCCCCACGGAGTGCTGTAGCGATCGGTGAAGTAGGGCCCGAACTCGGCCAGGTAGTTCCCGGACGGCCCGAGGTGGTTGTAGACGATGTCCAGGCAGACGCCGAGCCCGGCGTCGTGCGCGGCGTCGACGAACTCCTGCAGGGCGCCCGGGCCGCCGTACGCCTCGTGCACCGCGGAGGGGGCCACGCCGTCGTAACCCCAGCCCCGGTTCCCGTCGAAGGCAGCCAGCGGCATCAGCTCGACGAGGTCGACGCCGAGCCGCGCCAGGTGCGCCAGTCGGCCGGCCGCCGCCGTCAGGGTGCCCTCGGACGTGAAGGTGCCGACGTGGAGCTCGTAGCAGACGGCGCCCCGCGCGTCGACGCCCGGCCAGCCCTCGTCGCGCCAGCCGTGCACGCCCGCGTCGAACACCCGGGACAGCCCGTGCACGCCATCGGGCTGCCACGCCGACCGTGGATCGGGCCGGGCCGGGCCGCCGTCGAGGCGATAGCCGTAGTCGGTGCCGTCCGGCAGATCGCGATCGCCGATCCACCAGCCTTCGGGGCCTCGGTGCATCGTGCCGAGTACGACGCCGCCCGGCCCGACCAGCTCGACGCTCGCAGGCCGCGGCGCCCACAGCTCCGCGATCAGGGGGCACCCGCCACGAGCAGGGCGACCGGGAGCCGGTCGAGGAGGGGTGCCACGCGCTGCACACCGCCGGTCACCGCGCGGCCGGTGAGCACGTCGTGCCACCTGCCGTCGGGGAGCGCGACGGTGTGGTCGGCCCAGCCGCTGAGGCGCTCCACGGCGGCACCCAGCCGGGTGGCGAGGACCACGACGCGTGGAGCGCCGTCCACCGTGCGGGCGTACGCGAGGCTGTGCCCGGAGGAGTGCGCGAGCGGGACGAAGCCGGCGTCCGGACCGGTGAACGCCGCCGAGTCGTCCCGCCGCACGCGGAGCGCACGGGAGGTGACCAACAGCTTCTCGTCGGCCAGGCTGCGGGGCTGCGCGCCCTGGTCGAGGCGGGCGAGGCGCGCAGCGAGGTCCTCCACGTCGACGGGGCGCCGGTTGTCCGGGTCCACCAGCGTCAACGTCGGCACCTCCGTGCCCTGGTACACGTCCGCGACGCCGGGCACCGTGAGCTGCACCAGCTTGGTGCCCAACGTTGCCGCACGGACGGCGGACCGCGTGCGCAGCTCCCACGCGGTGAACAGGTCGAGGACGGTCTCGTCCTCCAGCGCACGGCGCGCGAGGGAGAGCACCGCCTCCTCGTAGGCGGCGTCGGGCCGTGCCCACGTCGTGAAGGACTTCGCCTCCCGGATCGCCTTGGTCAGGTACTCGGCCAGGCGCCCGGCGTCGATCGGACCGTCCGCCGTCCACGTGCCTGCCAGCGTCTGCCAGAGCAGATTCTCGGTGCGCCCGTCGAGCAACGCGCCGCGGAACGGGGCGGAGGCGGTGTGCAGCCCGTCCGCCAGCGCCCACCACTCGTGAGGCAGCTCGGACAGCACGCCGAGCCGCGCACGGGTGTCCTCGCCCCTCTTGGTGTCGTGCGTGGACAGCGTGGTCATGGCGAGCGGGGACGCCACCTGGGCGCGGGCGGCCCATGCGGCCAGGTCGGTGGGGGTGAGCGCGAAGTGCTCCGGCTCCCCGCCCACCTCGCACAGCGCCACCAGGTGGGTCCAGCGGTAGTAGGCGGTGTCCTCGACACCCTTGGCCTGGACCGCGCCGGCCGTCTGCTGGAATCGCACCACCAGCTCGTCGCGCCGGGGGTCACGCGTCCGGCCGGCACTGCCCGCCTCACGGCCGAGGAGCAGGTCCACGACGACATCCATCGTCTCCGCACGTTCGTCCGCCAGCCGACGCCTCGCGCGGGTGGCCGCCGACTGCAGCGCTCCCACGGCCTCCGGCTGTGGCGCCCTCCCGGGCACCACGTAGGCGCGGTACCGGTCGAGCTCGACGAGGAGGGCGACGAGGCACTCGTGCAGCGCCCGCCACGTGTGGTCGCGGAGCCGGACGTCGTCGTGGCAGATGCCTGCGGCCAGGCTGGTCAAGCGGTGGACCTCGGCGTAGAGCGCTCCCTCGACCACCTCCGACTTGCTCTGCGCCACGATGCTGGGGAACGCGTCGGAGCTGTCCCCGGTCAGGCGGTGCATCACCGAGCCGAGCAGTGCCGCGCCGCCAGGGTCCACAAAGGTCTGCTGCACCCGCCACAGGGCCTCGTAGCCGGTGCTGCCCGCCGTCCACCAGTCGTCCGGCAGCTGCTCCTCTCCGGCGAGGATCTTCTCCACCACCACCCACGCACCGTCGGTGGCCTCCCGGAGTCGTTCCAGGTAGCCGGCGGGGTCGGCCAGACCGTCGGGGTGGTCGATCCGGAGGCCGTCGATCGTGCCGTCGCGCAGCAGGTCGAGAACCAGGGCGTGCGTGGCGTCGAAGACCGCCGGATCCTCCACGCGGACCGCGACGAGGGTGTCGACGTCGAAGAAGCGCCGGTAGTTCAGCTCCTCGTTCGCGACCCGCCAGTACGCGAGCCGGTAGTGCTGGCGCTCCAGCAGCTCGGCCAGCGGAAGGGACTCGGTCCCGGCCCGGACGGGGAAGACGTGGTCGTGGTAGCGCAGCACGGGCTGCGTGCCGGCGCCCGGGACGTCGGCCTCGTCGAGCACCAGCTCGCCGCGGGCGAGCACGGTGCCGATCCGGTCGCCGAGCACCGGCACCAGCAGTGCACCGTCGCCGGCCGACCAGTCGACGTCGAACCAGGCGGCGTAGGGGCTCTCGGGTCCGATCGCGAGCACCGACCACAACGCCCGGTTGTGCCAGACGGGCGTCGGCACCGCCATGTGGTTCGGGACGATGTCCAGCACCAGCCCGAGGCCTGCACCGTGGGCCGTCTGCGCCAGCCGGTGCAGGGCGTCGAGCCCGCCGAGCACGGGGGAGATCTCGTCGTGCGCCACCACGTCGTACCCGTGGGTGGATCCGGGAGCCGCCCGCAGCACCGGCGACAGGTAGAGGTGGGTCACGCCCAGGTCGGCGTAGTACGGCATGCGCGAGGTGACGTCGTCGAACGTCAGGTCGGGACCGAGCTGCAACCGGTAGGTGGACACCGGGACGGTGTGCCCGGGGGACACCAGCCGCCGGGCCGGCGTCGCGCGCTCGCTCACGAACCCTGCCGCTGGTGGGTCGTGCGGGACTGCGTCACCCGCGTCATGCGCGTCGCCTCCTGTGCGGCGCGGGCGGCAGCGCCACTGCCCGACGCGACCGGGCTGGGTACCAGCGGGGGCCGGGTGAGCAGCACGACCGATCGCTGCTCGACCGTGATCTTGGCCCGGGGCCGGAAGGACTTGCCGTCCGCCACCCGTGAGTCGGTGTCGAGCACGGCCGTCCAGCGGGCGCCGAAGTCCTTCGTCGGCAGCTGGAACGTCACCGGCTCGAAATGGCCGTTGAACAGCACCAGGAAGGAGTCGTCGACGATGGGGGCGCCGCGCCGGTCGGGCTCCTCGATGGCCTCGCCGTTGAGGAAGACCATCACCGAGCGGGCCTCGCGGTCGCGCCACGCGTCGTCGTCCATGTGGGTGCCCGACGGGTCCAGCCACGCGATGTCGCGCAACGAGGACTCCCCGCCGCGGTCCGCGCTGCCGGCGAAGAACCGCCGCCGACGGAACACCGGGTGCGAGCGGCGCAGCTCGACGACGCGACGGGTGAACTCGAGCAGGTCCTCGCGCTCGTCGTCCAGGTCCCAGTCCACCCAGGACAGCTCGTTGTCCTGGCAGTACACGTTGTTGTTGCCCTGCTGGGTGCGTCCCAGCTCGTCGCCGTGCGCGAGCATGGGCACCCCTTGTGACAGCAGCAAGGTGGTGAGGACGTTGCGGCGTTGGCGGGCACGCAGCGTGCGGATCGCCGGGTCGTCCGTCGGTCCTTCCGCACCGCAGTTCCACGACCGGTTGAAGCTCTCACCGTCGCGGTTGTTCTCACCGTTCGCCTCGTTGTGCTTGTCGTTGTAGGAGACGAGGTCCGTCAACGTGAAGCCGTCGTGCGCGGTGACGAAGTTGATGCTGGCCAGCGGCCGACGACCGGTGTGCTCGTACAGGTCGGACGAGCCGGTCAACCGGCTGGCGAACTCCCCGAGCTGGGACGGCTCGGAGCGCCAGAAGTCCCGGACGGTGTCCCGGTAGCGGCCGTTCCACTCCGTCCACAAGGGGGGGAACCCGCCCACCTGGTACCCGCCGTCGCCGAGGTCCCACGGCTCGGCGATGAGCTTGACCTGCGAGACCACCGGGTCCTGCTGGACGATGTCGAAGAACGCCGAGAGCCGGTCCACCTCGTGGAACTGGCGCGCCAGCGTCGCGGCCAGGTCGAACCGGAAGCCGTCGACGTGCATGTCCGTCACCCAGTACCGCAAGGAGTCCATGATCAGCTGGAGCACGTGCGGCGAACGCATCAGCAGCGAGTTTCCGGTGCCGGTGGTGTCGAAGTAGTGCGATTCGTCGTCGTCGACCAGCCGGTAGTAGTTGGCGTTGTCGATGCCACGGAAGCTCAGTGTCGGCCCCTGGTGGTTGCCCTCGGCGGTGTGGTTGTAGACGACGTCGAGGATCACCTCGATGTCGGCGGCGTGCAGGGCCTTGACCATCGCCTTGAACTCCTGGACCTGCTGGCCCGTGCGCCGGAAGGCCGCGTACCCGTTGTGCGGGGCGAAGAAGCCGATCGTGTTGTAGCCCCAGTAGTTGGTCAGCCCGCGCTCGACCAGCGCCGGGTCCTGGACGAACTGGTGCACCGGCATCAGCTCGACCGCCGTGACCCCGAGCGCGGACAGGTGCTCGATCACGGCGGGGTGCGCCAGCGCCGCATAGGTGCCGCGCAGCTCCTCGGGTACCGCGGGGTGGAGCTGGGTCAGGCCCTTGACGTGGGCCTCGTAGATCACCGAGTTGTGGTACTCGTGCTGCGGCGGACGGTCGTGGCCCCAGTCGAAGAACGGGGAGGTGACCACCGCGGTCATCGTGTGCCGCGCGGAGTCCAGGGTGTTGCGCTGCGCCGGGTCGGAGAAGCGGTAGGAGTACAGCGACTCGTGGCCGTCGATCTGCCCGTCGATCGCCTTGGCGTACGGGTCGAGCAGCAGCTTCGACGGGTCGCAGCGGTGGCCCTGATCCGGCGCGTACGGCCCGTGCACCCGGTAGCCGTACCGCTGGCCGGGAGCGGCACCGGGCAGGTACCCGTGCCACACGAAGGCGTCCACCTCCGGCAGCGTGAGTCGCTCCTCGGTGCCGTCCGCGTCGATGAGGCACAGCTCGACGCGCTCGGCGACCTCCGAGAACAGGGCGAAGTTCGTGCCGGCGCCGTCGTAGGTGGCGCCGAGAGGGTAGGGACGGCCGGGCCAGATCTGCATCTGCCCAGCGTGCCAGGCGTTGGGCCGACCGGCCTGCCCGGGCGGGGGTGACGGCGTCTCAGTGCCGGACGTCGACGACGACTCGGACCGGATCGGTGAGCGCGAACACGCGGAACGGCGTCCCGGCGTCGGCCACGCCCACGAACGCCTGCGTCTGGCCCTCGAACGTGCCACGGAACACCACCTGGCGCACCGACGTGGAGCCGGCGAGGGTCACCGATCCTCCCGCCCACTCGGTGACGCCGGTGTCCATCGGGTACCCCATGCCGAGCAGCACGACCTGCAGCGCCGCGCCGCCCGCCAGCTCCACCGGCAGGCCCGACGGGTCGTCGATCGCTTCGCCGACGTACTCGACGCGCCACCCTGGGGACCCCGTCCCGCCGAGCTCGAAGACCACCCGGTCGTAGCCGTCGTGGGCGCCCACGCGGATGTCGCGCACCGTGAGCATGGCGCCCGGCGACTGCTCCTGCGTGGCGGCGGCCGCGACATCGGGGAAGGGCACCGAGACGGAGTCCTCGCCCGGCTCGGCCGTCGCCGTGCCGGTCCCGACGGTCAAGGTGGGGGAGGGCGTGGGCGTCGCCTGCGGCGTCGTGGGGCCGGTGGTCTGGTCCGTCGCCGGGGCGGTGCTCTCGGCGGACCCCGGGGAGCCGCCGCAGGCCGCCAGCGTCACCAGCAGGACGAGCGCGCAGAGCGCACCTCGTGAACGTGCGTGCATGGCGCCACCTCCCGTCGACGACCCCACGAGCAGCGTAGTCGCGTGCACCCGATCAGGCCGGGCCGACGTGCCCGGCGGCCCGGACCTCCGTGGTCGGTGGCGACTCCCGGACCGCTCGTGCAGCCCTGCCGCCCACCGGCGTGGGGGGTGCGCGCTCGCCCCTGGTCGGGTAGAACGGGGACATGACCGCCCATCCGCGCGACCTGACCTCGGACCCCACGGCGGAGCACCTCGCCGAGGCCGAGCCCGCCGAGGCGGAGCTGGCGACCCAGGACGCCCGCGGGGGCGGCGACCCGCGACGAGCACCACGCTCGTTGTGGTCGACGGGTCTCGTCCCGGACGACGAGTCGGTGGCCAGCGGCGAGGACTGGGACGACCTGCGGCGCCTGTAGCGCGACGCCCGGGCATCCCGGCTGGATGGGCCGATCGCGTCAGCGGTGGATCAACCCGGCGCGACGAGCCTGGGCCAGCAGCGAACGGCCGTCCGCGCCCTGCAGCACCGGGACCCGGGTCGCCGCGGCGGAACGTTCTGCCTGGGCGCTCTCGGCGATCGGCACCGGGCTGCCGTGGGCGAGCACGTGCTCGGCGAACGTCAGCTGGCGGATCAGCACGGCTCGCACGTGGTCGGGATGCAGGCGCACCGCGCCGGCGTAGATCTCCGGGTCGCGCTGGCCGTCGTCGCCGACCAGCACCCAGCGGATCTGCGGCAGCTCGGCGAACAGGCGCCGCAGCTGGGCCACCTTGTGCCGCGGACCCGAGCGGAACCACCCGGTGTTCGTCGGCCCCCAGTCCGTCATCAGCAGCGTGCCGGTCGGGAAGTCGCTCCGGTGCAGGAACCTGCCGATCGCGGGCGCAGCGTTCCAGGCGCCGGTCGACAGGTACATCACCGGGAGCTCGGGGTCGATCCGGCACAGCGCGCGGTAGAGGTCAGCCATGCCGGGCACCGGCTCGCGCGCGTTCTCGTCGCGGACCAGCACGTTCCACGCCGCCACCAGGGGGCGCGGCAGGCGCGTCACCATCACCGTGTCGTCGATGTCGCTCACCAGACCGACCCGGGAGTCCGGGCCGACGACGTGCACCGGCGCACGCGCGGTGCGTCCGTCCTGGGTCCGTAGGGTCAGGTGGTGCAGGCCTGGCGGCAGGTCGATCGCGAGCCGGTGGTCGAGGTATCCGCCGCGGTCGGTGTGCACGCGGTGCACCTGCCGGCCGTCCTCGTCCTGGTCCGCGTCGGCGTCCTCGTCCTCGACTTCGACGTCCACCCACGCTCCCGCGACGGGTGCGGTGAGGAAGCTGCGCCAGCCGCGCACCGTGCTCGGCGGAGCCGTCTCGTCGTCCCCGGCCTGCCCGGCGCCGGCCCCGGGCAGGTCGACGTCGGTGGTGTACGGCGCAGCGAGGATCGCGCGGCCGAACAGTCGCACCCAGCCCGCGGCGCCGTACCCGGGGTAGGCCTCGATGCGCACGGTCCAGCCGCGGCGGCGCAGGGTCGCCACCAGTGCGCTGTCGAACGCGTCCTCGAAGCGTGCGGCGGGATGCCGCCGGGAGGTCGAGCCCAGGGGGTTGGCGGTGCCCGGCCGGGCGAGCGAGCGCGCCGCTCTCAGGCCCGGGCCGGCGTCGTCGACATCGGCCCCCGCGGGGCGGTGACGGGTCATTCGTCCTTGCCGGGACCGGTGGCGGCCAGCGCGCCGCCGGCGGACTCCAGGTGTGCCCGGATGAACCAGTGGAACTTCTCCAGCTCGTGCAGGTGTCCGACCAGCAGGTCGTTGGAGACCACGTCCAGCTCCTCGATCGCGTCGGCGGCTTCGCGGTGGCTGGTGATGACGCCGACGTACACCTTGTCGAGCGCGTGCAGGTGCTCGATCGCCCCCGCGCGGGTGAGCCGGTAGTCGTCCCAGGTACGGCCGGCGACCAGGGCGCCCGGGGTGCCGATCGGTGCGACGCCGAGGGTGGCGATGCGCTCGGCGACCTCATCGGCCTGCAGTCGGACCGCGTCGACCTGGGGATCCAGCATCAGGTGAACGGCGATGAAGTGCGGGCCGACGACGTTCCAGTGCACGTGCTTGAGCGTCAGCGCGAGGTCGTTGAGCGCGTTGAGCCGCTCCTGCAGGACGGCGGCGACCTTGGCGCCGTCGGTGGGCGTCAGCGACGGGACGGTGTAGAACGGCAGGTCCTTGCGTGCCATGGTGCACTCCTCGGAGTCGACGACGGATCAGGAAGCCACTGGTCTCGACCCTGCCTCACCGGGTGGCCCGCCGCCATCCGGGCCGGGTCAGGCGAACGGGTCGCCCACGGTCCGCAGGCGTTCCACCACCTCCTGGGGGGACAGCTGGCGCAGGTCGGGGCCGATCTCGTCCCACCACCGCGGCGCGGCGACCGCGGGGGTGTCCCGGCCGCGCAGCGAGTACGGCGTGATCGTCGTCTTGGCCGGGTGGTTCTGCGACCAGTCCAGCAGGACCTTGCCGGGGCGCAGGTCACGGCGCATCACCGCCACGACGAGCTCCGGGTGGGCGCCGGCGAGGGCGACCGCGAGGCGCCGCGCGTACTCGCGCACCAGCGACGCGGGCCAGGGCTCGGGCAGCGGCGCGTACAGCTGCATCCCCTTGCTGCCGGACGTCACCGGCACGCTGGTGGACAGACCGTCGGCCGTGAGCCGCTCGGCCACCAGGTGCGCCACCCGTGCGCACTCGGCGAGCCCCGCCGGCGGCCCAGGGTCCAGGTCGATGACGAGCCGGTCGGGGTCACGCGCCCCGCCGCGCGGCCCGACGCGCCACTGCGGGGTGTGCAGCTCCAGGGCCCCCTGGTTCGCGGCCCAGACCAGGCCGGGCAGGTCGTCGAGGAAGGGCAGGTCGATGATCGTGCCCTCGTCGTCCGTCCCCGGTGCCGCGGGCAGCTTGCGGTGCCGCAGCCAGGTCGGCGCGCCGCGGGGCACGTTCTTCTCGACGAACCGTTCGCCGCCCACGCCGTCCGGCCAGCGCATCCGCGTCACCGGCCGGTCGTGCAGCTGGGGGAGCAGCGCCGGGGCCACCTGCACGACGTAGTCGATCACCTCGGCCTTCGTCATGCCGGTGGACGGGTACATCACCTTGTCCAGGTGGGTCACGCGGACCGGTCTGCCGTCGATGTCGAGGGTCCGGCCGTCGCCGGTCATGACCGGTCCCAGACGTCCGCGGGCACGTCGTCGCGAAGGCCCTGCACCGTCGGCTGCCGCAGGCGGCCGACCGCCGTGCGGCCGAGGTACACCACGTCCACGAGCAGCCGCGATGTGGTCCAGTGGGTCCCGCGGGCATCACCGGGCGGCACCGGGTCGTCGAAGGGGGAGGTCTCGGCCGGCGCCGCGGTGAGCCGTGCGCGCAGCTCGGCGGCGAGCGCGCCCGACACTCCGCTGCCGGCGCGGCCGAGGTACCGCAGCCCACCGGCGTCGTCCGGTGCGCCGAGCAGCACCGCACCCAGCCTGCCCGTGTCGCCGGACTCCTCGCGCCACCCACCGACGATCGCGGTCCGGGTGCGGCGGTGCGCGGCCTTGACCCAGTCCGGTGAGCGCCGGCCGGGCTGATAGGTCGAGCTCCGGCGCTTCGCGACGACGCCCTCCAGGCCGTGGCGTGCCGTCACCTCCCACAACGCCCCGCCGTCCCCATAGGCAGGGGAGAGCTGGACCCGCTCGGGCAGCGCCAGGGTGTCGAGCACGGCCCGACGCTCGTCGTAGGGCCGGCCCGTGAGGTCGTCCGGGCCAGAGCGCAGGAGGTCGAACACGACGTAGGTCACCGGACGAAGCCGGGCCAGGGCCGCGACCCGGGAGCGGTCGCGCAGGTGCATCCGCTCGGCGATGGCAGTGAACGACGGGACTCCGTCGGACATCGCGACGATCTCACCGTCGAGCACCACGTCGGGCAGCGAGACGAGGCCCGCGAGCTCCGGGTACGCGGCCGCGAGGTCGCGGCCGTTCCGGCTGAGCAGCCGGAGTGCTCCGGAGGTCGAGTCGGCGATCGCCCGTATCCCGTCCCACTTCACCTCGAACACCCAGTCCGCACCGTGCGGCAGCCGGCCATTCGGTGCCGGGGTCGCGAGCATGGGTTCCACGACTCCCATCCTGCCTACGGGCGCCGGGACGCGCGCGGGGACGCCGCCCGGTCGTCCACGGACCCCCCTGTTACCCTCGAGATATCCGAGCGCACGCTGGAAGGAACGACATGGAGCCAGCTTCCGCTGCGCCGACGGCAGTCCGCGAGCGACAGCTCAGCGACTTCACCACCCTGGCCCGCACGGTCCAGGAGTCCGGCCTGATGCGTCGGCGGTACGGCTACTACTGGACGTCGTTCGTGGTGCTGACGGCGCTGCTGGCCGGCACCGTCGTCGCACTGATCGCGATCGGCGACTCGTGGTGGACGCTGGTGCTGGCCGTGGTGCTGGCGGTGCTGCTCGGTCAGGTGATGTTCCTGGGGCACGACGCGGCGCATCGGCAGATCTTCGCCTCGGGACGGTGGAACGACTGGGCAAGCCTGGTGATCGCCAACCTCTACGCGGGGATGAGCTACGGCTGGTGGCAGCACAAGCACAGCCGCCACCACTCCAAGCCCAACCAGATCGGTGCCGATCCCGACATCGCCACCGGCGTGCTGGTCTTCCACAACGAGGACGACGCCCCGCCCCGCACCGGTCTGAGCGGCTGGTTCACCCGCCACCAGGGGTGGCTGTTCTTCCCGTTGCTGCTGCTCGAGGGCCTCAACCTGCACATCTCGGGCGTCAAGACGATCTTCGGTCGCGACCCGGTCAAGCGGCGTCCGGTGGAGATCATCTTCGTCACGGTGCGGCTCGGCGGGTACCTTGCCCTGGTGTTCTGGCTGCTGCCGCCCCTGATGGCGCTGGCCTTCCTCGGTGTACAGCTCGGGGTGTTCGGGCTGTACATGGGTGCGGTGTTCGCGCCGAACCACAAGGGCATGCCGCTGGTGCCGCGGGACGCGCGCATCGACTTCTTGCGCCGCCAGGTGCTGATGAGCCGTAACGTCCGCGGCGGCCGGCTGGTCGACGTGTTCATGGGCGGGCTGAACTACCAGATCGAGCACCACCTGTTCCCGAGCATGCCGCGACCGCACCTGCGCCGCGTCCAGCCGACGGTGCGGGCGTTCTGCGCCGCGAACGGTGTGCCGTACGCCGAGACGAGCCTCGGCGGGTCGTACGCCATCGTGGTGCGCTACCTCAACCGGGTCGGGCTCGGGGCACGTGACCCGTTCCAGTGCCCTGTCGCCGCGGAGTTCCGCTCGGCCCGGTAGCCCCCGCAGGGTGGAGCGAGGAGAGGGACCGTCGTGGCGGAACGGGTTCGCGGCGTGGCGGGGCTGGTGCTCGCGTTCCACGAGGCCTTCGGCCTGACCAGCAGCCCCGTCCCGTCCCTCGACGTGCCCGTCGAGCTGGCGGAGCTCCGCCTGCGCCTGATCGACGAGGAGGTCGGGGAGCTGCACGACGCCGTGGCCCGCGACGACCTCGTCGCCATCGCCGATGCCCTGGCGGACATCACGTACGTCGTCTACGGCGCCGGCCTCAGCTACGGCATCGACGTGGACGCCGTGGTGGCCGAGGTGCACCGCGCCAACATGAGCAAGCTCGACGAGGACGGTCGGGCCGTGCGCCGCGAGGACGGCAAGGTGCTCAAGTCGGCGCGCTACGTCCCGCCGGACGTCGCCCGCGTGCTCGCCGAGCAGCAGGAGATGTTCTAGCTCCTCGGCAGCGCGCCGCCGGACCCGGGCGTCAGGCGGCGACCGGTTCCACGTCGCGCACCCAGTCCGCGCCGTCGGGCCGGAACCCGACCCGTTCGAGGTACGGGCGCTGGTCCGGTCCCGGTGCGGACACCCGCAGCAGGTGCAGGCCACGAGCCGCGAACACCCCGCTGTCGCGGTAGACGAACTCGCCGGGGGTGAAGTCGCGGAACCGCGGCGTCACCCAGTCGAGCTCGACCCGGCCCTCGCCGGCCTGGGTCGCCGCGACGACGACGACACCGACGGCCTCGTCGCCGCGCACCACCAGGAAGGCGGAGCGGGCGGGCACCTCCTGATCGCGGCGATCGCGGTCGTGCGCGCCGGCCGGGCTGGGGACGAAGGCCGGCGCGAACCGGGCGATGTCCGCGCTGTGCACCGCCAGGACATGCCGCAGGTAGGCGTCGTCGGGCGCCACCTCGACCACTTCGTACGCGCTCTCGTCGTGGCGCTCCCGCTGCAGGCGGACCAGCCAGTAGACGTCGATGACGGCGATCACCCCGTTCATCACCGCGAACGGCCACACCCCGATGATCGCGTTGTAGCCGGTGGCGAGCACCGCCCCGATGAGGTTGAGCACCCGGAAGCGCAGGACGCGCGCTTGGGTCAGTGAGACGATGACGAGCAGGGAGCCGGTCCAGCCGGCGACTTCGAGCCAGGACACCCCGAGAGGCTACGACGTCGATGACAGATGGACCCGATGACAGAACCCCCGGTGACGTCGCCTGGGCGGGGGCAGTCAACGCCATCACGCTGTTCGTCGAGGACCTCGCCGCAGCGAAGGAGTTCTACCTGCGGGTGTTCGGCCAGCCGGCGGTCTACGAGGACCCGCACTCGGTCGTGGTCGAGATCGGCGGCACCCTGATCAACCTCCTCGTCGTCTCCCAGGCGCCCGATCTGATCGCCCCGGCACGGGTCGCGGCGCCGGAGGCGGGTGCGCGCCTGCAGCTGACCATCCGCGTCGACGACGTGGATGCGACCTGCGCAATGCTCGTCGCCCGCGGCGTGCAGCTGCTGAACGGCCCGATGGACCGGCCGTGGGGCATCCGGACCGCCGCCTTCGCCGACCCGGCCGGGCACGTCTGGGAGGTCGCGCACTAGGGTCCGCGGCCGGCGTCCCGGCGCGGACGCCGTTCGGTCCGCTGGCGCTCTCGACCGGCGCGCGGCATCCTGCACTGGCGGGCCGGGGCCGTGCAGCTCCCAGGCGCGCCCGTGACGGCACGGCGCGGGCCCACCGGCCCGCCGCCCCGGGGTGGAGGTGGAGCGGTGCGAGCTATCTGGAAGGGTGCGGTCGCGTTCGGGCTGGTCAACGTGCCGGTGCGGCTGTTCGCCGCGACCGGTGAGCACGAGGTGGCGCTGCACCAGGTGCACCGCGAGGACGGCGGCCGGATCCGGTACCAGAAGGTCTGCAGCATCGACGGCGAGACCGTCGAGTGGTCGGCCATCGCCAAGGGCTACGAGACCGACGACGGCAAGCTCGTGGTGCTCGACGACGACGACTTCGCCCGGCTGCCGCTGACGTCGTCGCGTGAGATCGAGGTGCTCGAGTTCGTGCCGTCCGACCAGGTCGATCCGATCCTGCTCGGCCGCACGTACTACCTCGAACCCGACAAGAGCGCCGTCAAGCCCTATGCGCTGCTGCGCGGCGCGCTCGAGCAGGCGGACCGGATGGCGGTGGTGAGCGTCGCACTGCGACAGCGCGAGTCGATGGCCGTGCTGCGCGTGCGAGGTGACGTCATCTGCCTGCAGACCCTGCTGTGGCCCGACGAGGTGCGCGAGGCCGACTTCCCGGTGCTCGGGACCGAGGTGTCGGTGCGGCCACAGGAGCTCGCGATGGCGTCCTCGCTCATCGAGTCGCTGGCGGCCGACTTCGACCCGTCGCAGTACCACGACCGCTACGGTGCGGCCCTGTCCGAGCTCATCGAGGAGAAGATCGCCACCGGCAGCACCCGGGACCAGCCGGCCGCGCCGACGCCCGAGGGTGAGAGTGGCGGCGAGGTGGTCGACCTGCTGGCGGCCCTCCAGCGCAGCGTCGAGAAGGCGCGGGGGTCACGCTCGGGCGGCGGGTCGACGGACGCCGCCGCAGCGGGGGCGGGCGCCCGGGCGTCGGGCAAGAAGCGCGCGCCGGCCGACGACCCGGCTGCCACACCCGCCGACGACGAGACCGCGGACGCCGACGGGACCGCGGACGCGCCCGCGAAGGCACCCGTGCGGCGGTCCCGGCGCAAGGCGTCGTGACGCGGCGTGGCCGGGCACGACCGGGACGACGCGGTGGCGGTGCTACGGCGCATCGCGTTCCTGCTCGAGCGTGACCAGGCGAGCCCGTACCGCTCTGAGGCGTTCCGGACGGCCGCCTCGACGGTCGAGCGGCAGGACCCGGCCGCGCTGGCGGGCCTCGTCCGCGCCGACACCCTGACCGACCTGCCCGGGGTCGGGGCGCGGACGGCCGAGGTGGTCGCCCGGGTCCTGCGCGGCGAGTCGGTGCCGTACCTGGACGAGCTCGAGGCCGCCCGGTCCGCGACGGCCGACGCCGACGCCGGCACAGAGGCCGACGCCGACGCCCGCGCGTTGCGGGATGCGCTGCGCGGCGACCTCCACGCGCACACCGCGGCGAGCGACGGTGCGACCTCCATCCAGGAGATGGTGCTCGCCGCGCTGGAGCTGGGCCACGAGTACCTGGCCATCACCGACCACTCGCCGCGGCTCACGGTGGCGAACGGCCTGTCGGCGGCGCGGCTGCGCGAGCAGCGCCGCGAGATCGCCGCGCTGGACCGCGCGGTGGCTCCCTTCCGCGTGCTGTCGGGCATCGAGGTGGACGTGCTCGACGACGGTGGCCTGGACCAGGAGAGCGACCTGCTCGACGAGCTCGACGTCGTCGTCGCCTCGGTGCACTCCAAGCTGCGGATGGACCGGGCCGCGATGACCCGGCGGATGATCGCCGCGGTGTCGAACCCGCGGACGGACGTCCTCGGGCACTGCACCGGGCGGCGCCTCACCGGCCGGCTCCGGCCGCCCAGCGAGTTCGACGCCGCCGCCGTGTTCGCGGCGTGCGCCGAGCACGGGGTGGCGGTGGAGATCAACTGCCGGCCCGACCGGCTCGACCCGCCGCACGCCCTGCTCGACCTGGCGGTGGCGGCGGGGTGCGTGTTCACGATCGACACCGACGCACATGCGCCCGGTCAGCTCGACTGGCTCCTCGCGGGGTGTGCCCGCGCCGTCCGGCACGGCATCGGTCCGGACCGGGTGATCACCGCGCTGCCGGCCGCGGAGCTGCTCGGCCGCCGAGGCTGACGATCTCTCAGGCCGGCGGCGGAGCGCCCCGACCCATCCAGCGCGGCAGCAGCCACCAGCACGACCCGATGACGGCGAGCGTCACGCCCGCCGCGACCCGGCCCGCGGTGCGGCTCGCAACCACGTCGAAGAGCAGCATCGCTGCACCCACGAGCACCACGGCGAGCACCGCGAGACCGGCGCGGGCGAACCTGCTGCCGACCTGTACCAGCTCGCCCTTGAGCCGGCGCCGGAAGAGCAGCCGGTGCAGGGCGACGGGCGTGATGATCAGCACGGTGGCCAGCACGGCCAGCGCGACCAGCAGCAGGTAGACGCCGCGCTGGTAGGCGTCCAGGTCGCCGAAACGCTGCTGGAAGGGCACGGTGAGCAGGAAGCCGACCAGGATCTGCGCACCGGTCTGCGTCACGCGCAGCTCCTGCATGAGCTCGTCCCAGTTGCGGTCCATCCGCTCGGCGTAGGTCTCGTGCCGGTCGTCGTCCACCGGGCCGTCGTCGCCGTGAGCGCCGGCCGCGCGTCCCGCCCGGGCCCGCGAGGGGTCGCGGGGCGGACCAGGGGACTGGATCCGGTCGGGCACGGGGACCTCCTCGAGGCTCGTCGGCGGGCGCCCCGATCATCGCGCAGGGCAGGACGGCCTGCACGCGACACCGCGGGGGGTGCGGGAGACTGCTCCGGTGACCGCACTGCACGACGCCACCCGCAAGGACTTCGGTTCGGACAACTACGCGGGGGCGCACCCCGAGGTGCTGGCCGCCCTCGTCGAGGCCAACGGCGGCCACGTGCCGTCGTACGGCGCCGACCCGTACACGGAGCGGCTGCGCGAGGTGCTCTCCGACGTGTTCGGCCGCCCCGCACAGGTGTACCCCGTGCTCAACGGGACGGGGGCCAACGTCGTGGCGCTGCAGTCGATGCTGCCGCGCTGGGGCGGTGTGGTGTGCACCGAGGTCGCGCACATCAACACCGACGAGAACGGCGCGCCGGAACGGGTCGGCGGGCTCAAGCTGCTCCCGGTGCCCGCGCCCGACGGGCGGCTGACCGCCGACCTCGTCGCCGCGCAGATGTGGGGGCACGGCGACGAGCACCACGCGCAGGTCGGGGTCGTCTCGATCACGCAGTCCACCGAGGTGGGCACGGTCTACGAGGTGGAGCAGCTGCGGGAGCTCTGCGACCAGGCCCACGGTCTGGGCCTGCGGGTCCACATGGACGGCGCGCGGCTGGCCAACGCCGCCGTGCGCCTCGGCGTACCGCTCGCCGCGATCACCGGCGATGTCGGCGTCGACGTGCTCAGCCTGGGCGGCACCAAGCTCGGCGCCCTGTTCGGCGAAGCGGTCGTGGTGCTGGACGAGGACGCCGTGCTCGGGGTGCCCTTCCTGCGCAAGATCGACACCCAGCTCGCCTCGAAGATGCGGTTCGTCTCCGCCCAGCTGCTGGCGCTGTACGGCACCGACCTGTGGAGCCGCTCCGCGGGCACCGCGAACGCGATGGCCGCCCGTCTGCGGGCGGGCCTGGAGCAGGTTCCGGGCGTGCACGCCACGCGACCGACCCAGGCGAACGCCGTGTTCGCCTCGATGCCCGCGGGGATGGCCGAGCAGCTGCGCCGGCGGTGGCACTTCTACGACTGGTCGTACGGCACGCAGGAGGTGCGCCTCATGTGCGCCTTCGACACCACGGCGGCGGACGTCGACGAGTTCGTCGCCGCCGCACGTGCGGTTGCCGAGCCGCGCTGAGACCGCCGCCGGGCTCAGGCCGCCCGGCCGCGGGACTCAGGGCCGATCGACGCGGGGGTAGGGGTGCCCGTGGCCGGCGGGCCGGCTGGCGCCGTGCACGTGGTGCGTGGCGGCGTCCGGGCGGATCTTCAGCGCACGCCCGGCCACCCGGGTGCGTGACAGCCGCTCGAGGACCTGCGACGAGAGCCCACCCGGGATGTCGATCAGCGCGAACGAGCCGAAGATCTCGATGCGACCGAGCTCCTTGCCGTTCAGCCCGCCCTCGTTGGTCAGCGCCCCCACCAACGCGCCGGGCTGCAGGCCGTCGCGGTGCCCCACCGCGACCCAGTAGCGGGCCGAGTCGGCCGCGCCGGGAGCGGCAGGTCGCCGGGCGGTCGACGAGACGACGGGTCGGGTGCGCGCCGGCGCGCCGCCGGTGCCGAGCCGCGAGAGGGCGTCGTCGAGGTCGTCGCCCTGGTCGGGGCGCGACGCGGGGCCCTCGTCACCGACGGCCAGCGCCGTGAGCACCGCAAGCAGGTCCAGCGGATCGAGGTCGGGCCGCGCGGCGAGGTGTGCGGCCACGGCCTCACGGTGCACGTCGAGGCGACCCACCTGCGCGCGGTCGTCGGCGCGGGCCAGCAGGGCAGCGGCGCGGTGCGCGGACACCTGCGCCGGTCCGGGCACGTCGATGCGCTCCATCGGCACGCGAGTGGTCCGCTCGATGCCGCTCAGCTTGTTCTGCTCGGCCGGCGTGACGAAGGTCACGGCCGTGCCGGCGCGCCCGGCGCGGCCGGTGCGGCCGATCCGGTGCACGTAGGCCTCGGCCTCGCGCGGCAGGTCGAAGTTGACGACGAGGCCCACCCGCTCGACGTCGAGCCCGCGGGCGGCGACGTCGGTGGCGACGAGCACCCGCACCTGACCCGAGCGCAGCCGGTCGACGATCTTCTCCCGCTCGCCCTGCGCGACGTCACCGGACATGTAGGCGGCGGACACGCCCTGGGAGATGAGGGCGCTGCCGACCTCCTCGGCGGCCTGCCGGGTGCGCACGAAGACGATGGCCGCCTCGGCGTCGGACGTGGCCAGTACGCGCTGCACCGCGCCGATCTTGTGCCGGTGCGGCACCACGGCGAAGGTCTGCCGGACGGTCGCGACCGTGGACGCCTGGCGGGTGACCGCCACGTGCAACGGGTTGACCAGGTGCTGCTCGGCCACCCGGCGGATCGCCGACGGCATGGTCGCGGAGAACAGGGCGGTCTGGCGCTGCGTCGGCGCCGCGCCCAGCACCCGGTCCACATCCTCGGCGAAGCCCATCCGGAGCATCTCGTCGGCCTCGTCGAGGACGACGAACCGGGTGCGGTCGAGCACCAGCGTGCCGCGGTCGAGGTGGTCGAGGACGCGACCGGGCGTGCCGACCACCACCTGGGCGCCGCGTGCCAGGGCCCGCTGCTGCGGCAGGTAGGGCGCACCGCCGTACACGGCGACCACGGCGACGCCCGGCAGGTGCCGGGCGAACGTCTCGATCGCGGCGGACACCTGCATCGCCAACTCGCGGGTGGGGGTCAGCACGATGGCCTGCACCGCGCGGACGTCGGGGTCGATGCTGGCCAGCAGCGGCAGGCCGAACGCCGCGGTCTTGCCGGTGCCGGTCTGCGCCACGCCGAGCACGTCGCGTCCGGCCATCAGGGCGGGCACGGTCCCCGCCTGCACCGCGGTCGGCACGACGAAGCCGAGGTCGGCCGCGGCCCGGCGCAGCGCGTCAGGCAGGTCGAGGTCGTCGAACGTCACACCGGGGTGAGCCTCCGGCTCGGCGCGTGGCGCGGCCGCGGGAAGGAGCGTGTCGGACTCGGGGGAGGAGGAGGGCAGGGCGTCGCTCATGGCGCGGGGAACCGTTCGGTCGGGGTGGGACAGCGGGACATCCGGGCTCTGGGCCCGATCGTCGCTGCATCCCGACACACCGGCCGCCTGACGGCGGCGCTACGACACGACGGTGCCCGCATGACGCCGTGGCCGCCCCAGGAAAGGCTCACCTGCGGGGGAGGGGCGCCGTCGGGGCACCCCAAGGGGACGCGACGACTACTCGTCCCATGATCTTACCGGATCAGTCGGCGAGCCCGAGACGGCCCGCTTCGATCGCGGGGCAGCGGTCCATCACCACGTCCAGGCCCGCGGCGCGGGCCCTGGTCGCCGCCGCGTCGTCGAGGACGCCCAGCTGCAGCCAGACGGCGCCGGCGCCGATCGCGATGGCCTGGTCGACGACGTCGCCGGCCAGCGCCGAGTTGACGAACACGTCCACCACGTCCACCTGGCCGGGCACGTCCGCGAGCCGGGCGTAGGCAGGCGCCCCGAGCACCGGCTCGGCGCGGGGGTGCACGGCGACGATCTCGTGCCCCAGGCGCTGCAGGCGCCCGGCGACGCCGAACGCGGCGCGCGCCCGGTTGGCGGACAGCCCGACGACCGCCCACCGGGCCGGTGTGGTGACGAGGCGGCGGATGACGTCGGGATCGTTGACACGGGGCATAGGGGCAGCCTCGCACGACCGCGGCGCGCCTACCATGGAGGGCCGGTCACGGGCACCGGCGGAGACGACGGGGGCCGGTGAGCGAGACACACGACGTGAGCACGCGCGTGCTCACCGTGCCCAATGCGATCAGCGTCGCCCGGCTCGTGCTGGTACCCGTCTTCGCCGTCCTCCTGGTCCAGGGCCGGGACGGCTGGGCACTGGCGGTGCTCGCCGTCTCGGGGGCCAGCGACTGGCTCGACGGCGTCGTCGCGCGGCGCTGGCACCAGGTCAGCAGGCTCGGCCAGCAGCTCGACCCGGCCGCGGACCGCGCGTTCATCCTGGTGACCATCGTGGCGCTCGCCTGGCGGGGGGTGGTGCCCTGGTGGCTCGTCACCGTCGTCGTGGCGAGGGACCTGGTGCTCGCGGTCGTGCTCGTCGCGCTGACCCGGGCCGGGCACGGACCGCTGCCCGTGCACCTGGCGGGCAAGGCGGGCACGTTCGCGCTGCTCTACGCGTTCCCGCTGCTGCTGCTGGCGCACTGGTCGGGCTGGGTCGGGACCGTCGCCGCGGTGCTCGGCTGGGCCTGCGCGCTGTGGGGTGTCGGCCTCTACTGGTTCTCCGGGGCGCTCTACCTGGGGCAGGCCGCCCGGGTGCTGCGTGGGCGCGCGGTCCCGGCATGACGTCACGTCACGGCACCCCGCCGCCCGCACGTCCGCCCGACGAGTCGATGGCCCTGCTCACCGAGGTCGAGCGGCAGCCGGTCGACCCGGACTACGCCCAGTCGGCGTTGCGCCGCGATCAGCCCGGCCCGCGGCAGTCGACTCCCGGTCGCGTGCTCGTCGCGGCGGTCGCGGTGCTGCTCGGCATCGGGGTCTCCGGGGCGGCGCTCATCCTGCGGAACCCGACGGATGGCGCCCTGGCCGCGCGCACGGCGCTGGAGGGCCAGGTACGTGACGGCCGCAATGAGGTGGCTGCGCTCACCGAGCAGAACCTGGCCCTGGCGACCCAGATCGCCGCGTTGCAGCGGGAGGCACTGGGGGCCGACGACCCGGAGCTGCTCGATCAGGCCACGCTCTGGTCGGCGCTGGCCGGAACTGCCGCCGTGACGGGGCCGGGCCTGCGCGTCGTGCTCTCGGACTCCACGTCGGACGTCGCGGGCGACGACGGACGGGTGCAGGACATGGACCTCCAGGTGGTGGTGAACGGACTGTGGGCGGCGGGCGCGGAGGCGATCGCGGTCAACGGCCAGCGGCTGACCTCCACGTCGGCGATCCGCAGCGCCGGCAGCGCCGTGCTGGTCGACCTCGTCCCGCTGATCACCCCCTACACCGTCGATGCGATCGGTGACGCCCCGACGATGCAGACGGACCTGGCGTCCTCGTCGGCCGGGCAGCACCTCGCGATGCTCCGGGGCACGTACGGCATCGGGGTGGACATCACCTCGCAGCAGCGGCTGTCGTTGCCGGCGACGGGCGTGGCGACGCTGCGCGCTGCGCAGGTACCGCAGGACGTGCTGGTCGCCGCGGGCCTTGCCGATGCGCCGGCCGCGGGTGTGTCAGGCTCGGCTTCGGACCGGGAGGGAGTGGGCCAGTGATCGCAGTGCTCGGGCTGGTGGTGGGCGTCCTCGTGGGGCTCATCGTGCAGCCGACGGTGCCCGTCGAGCTCCAGCCGTACCTGCCGATCGCCGTGGTGGCCGCGCTCGACGCGCTCTTCGGTGGTTTGCGCGCCCTGCTGGACGGGACCTTCGACGACCGGGTGTTCCTCACCTCGTTCCTGTCGAACGTGCTGGTCGCGGCCTTCATCGTGTTCCTCGGTGACCAGCTCGGGGTCGGTACCCAGCTGTCCACCGCCGTCGTGGTCGTGCTGGGGATCCGGATCTTCTCCAACGCCGCCGCCATCCGCCGTCACCTGTTCCGGGCCTGAGGTCGACGATGGACGATCTGGACCAGCCGGCACCGGGGCCCGACGTCCCCGACGCGCCCGTGCCGATACCCGTACCCGAGGGTCACGACGTGCCCGTGGCGTCGGACATCGCCGAGACACCCGACGTGCCTGGGGCGAGCCCTCTCCCCGATGTCCCCGATGTCCCTGGGCCGCTCGTCGTGACGGGCGGCGCCCACGGCCGACCGGCCGCGACGGGTTGGGCCGCGCTCGGCCGGGCGCTGCGCCCGCGCGCGACGAGGTCGCAGCTGCTGGCGGGCCTGCTGTGCGCGGTGCTGGGGTTCGCGGTCGTCGCGCAGATCCGACAGGCCGGCGACTCGAACCTGTCCGATCTGCGCGAGGACGACCTCGTCCGGCTGCTCGACGAGTCGTCGTCGCGGCTGGACCAGCTCAACCAGGAGGCGGCCGACCTGGCCGCCGAGCGCGACGAGCTGCTCAGCGGATCCGACTCGCGTCAGGTGGCGCTCGAGGCGGCGCGCCGCAACGCGGCGACGCAGGGCATCCTGTCGGGCCGACTGCCCGCGGAGGGTCCGGGTGTCGAGGTCGTGCTGTCCGACCCGGACGGTTCCATCCGGCCGTTCACCATGCTCAACGTGCTCGAGGAGCTCCGTAACGCCGGCGCGGAGGCGATCCAGCTGCAGGACCAGCGCGTGACGGCCAGCAGCTCGTTCACCGGTGCACCGGGCGCGGTGCAGCTCGACGGCGTCACGCTGACGGAGCCGTACCGCTGGCTGGTGATCGGCGATCCGGACACCATCGCGACCGCGCTCGAGATCCCGGGCGGGGCGTTGGCGTACGTGCGCAACGACGGCGGCACGGGGCACGTCGAGTCGTCCGACCTGGTGCGGGTGACGGCGCTGCGCGCGGTGGCCGACCCGCAGTTCGCCACACCTGTCCCGGTCGGCCAGCCGTGAGCTGCGGGCTGCGTGAGATCCCACACCCGGAGTGGTCCGGATGGGGCTGCGCCGGCAGGCGCGGGGCGCATAAGGTGTGCCTGATCCGAGTGGCACCGCCGGACGGCGTCGTCGCCCGGCGGCTGCACGAACGAGAGGGGCACTCATGAGCGAGGATCCGGCCTCCCACGAGAGCCCGGCGGACACCCTCTTCCACGGCCCTGAGACGACGCTGTCGTACCCGCAGCAGTCGGAGAGCGAGTCCGCCGCACCGGTCGGTCTGACGCCTGACGAGACCGCCGCGGTGCACGCGCTGCCGCCGACCTCGGCGCTGCTCGTCATGCAGCGTGGACCGAGCGCAGGCGCCCGCTTCCTGCTCGACGCGGAGCGCACCTCGGCCGGCCGGTCGACGCGGTCGGACATCTTCCTCGACGACGTGACCGTCTCGCGCCGGCACGCCGAGTTCGTCCGCGAAGGACGCCAGTTCTGGGTGCGCGACGTCGGTTCGCTCAACGGCACCTACGTCAATCGCACCCGGATCGACCAGCAGGTGCTGCGCTCCGGTGACGAGGTGCAGATCGGCAAGTTCCGCATGACGTTCCATCCGAGCCCGCACCGCGACGCCGCCGAGTCGTGAGGACTGAGCGGCCAGGAGCGCCCCGGATCGTCGCCCCGGGTCGGGGCGCGGGGCATCCGTCATGAGCAGCGACGCACGGGTGCGCCCGCAATCCGCGGAGCTGGACCCGCCCACCACGGATCCGACCGCCGTCGGCGCCACCGAGCCCTGGCCGCGCGGCATCTCCCGGCGCGCGAGCATGCGCATCTCCGACGTGCTGGCCGCGCTGCGCCTGGAGTTCCCTGCGGTGACCACCTCCAAGCTGCGCTTCCTCGAGGAGCAGGGGCTCGTCGAACCGGTCCGCACGTCGGCGGGCTACCGCCAGTACTCACCGGCGGACGTCGAACGGCTCCGCTACGTGCTGCGCCAGCAGCGCGACCGCTACATGCCTCTCAAGGTGATCGGGGAGCACCTGGCGGCGCTCGACGCCGGCCAGGAGGACGAGCCCGCGGTCCGGGCGCGGCTGGCCACCCGCGACGGGCTGTCGGCGACGGCGCTGCCCCGATGGACGTCGGACGGACTCGCGACGGAGGCCGGCGTCCCGGCGCAGTTCGTCGTCGAGCTGGTGGCCGCGGGTGTGCTGCGACCGGGGGAGCGGGGCATCTTCGACCCGTTCGCGCGGGACGTGGTGCTGGCGGCCGCCCGGCTGGCGGAGCACGGCATCGACGCACGTCACCTGCGGGCGTTCCGCGCTGCGGCCGACCGACAGGTCGATCTCGTCGAGCTGGTGGTGGCACCGGTGCGCGGCCAGCGGGTCGCGTCATCCCGGGCCCGTGCGGGCACCCTGGCAGCCGAGCTGGGGGAGCTGTGCACGCAGATGCACACGGCGCTGGTGCGGGCGGCCGTCGCGGATCTTCTTCCCTGACGCCCTGAGCGACGCCGAGGCGCCCGATCGTCCTGGCCGTCGTAGCGTGAGGTCCGTGGCAGACGGCGACTGGGTCGAGGTCGAAGTCGTCGGCGTGCGCACCCACCTGGCCGACGACGAGCTCGTCCTGCTCCTCCTGGACCCGAGCACGGTTCGCCTGGTGCCGATCCTCATCGGTCCGGCGGAGGCGGCGGCGATCGCGGCAGCGCAGGCCGGTGCCGTCTCGCCCCGCCCGATGACCCACGACCTGCTGCGCGACGCCTTGCGGGCGGCGGGGGCGTCGGTACGCCAGGTCGAGATCACCGGGCTGCTCGACGGGGTGTTCCACGCAGCCCTGGTGCTGGACAACGGACGGCGGGTGGACTCGCGCGCGTCGGATGCCGTGGCGACCGCGCTGCGGTTCGCCTGCCCGGTGATGTGCGCCGTCGACGTCGTCGAGACGGCCGGGGTCGCCGTGCGGACCGCACCCGGCGAGGACGACATCGCCGAGTTCCGCGAGTTCCTCGACCACGTGTCCGCCGAGGACTTCGCGGCCGAGGACGCCTCGGCGCAGGAAGAGCCCCCCGACGAGGCTCCCGACGAGGACGAACCGCGGCCAGGCTCACCTTCAGGTGGAGATTGAGACTCGCCGGGTGCGACACGCCCAGCACGTCGTTGCATGGACCACCCCCCGGGCCTAGCGTTCGACCAGGACAGCGCGGGTCACCATCCGCGGTGCGGCGAGCTTGGAGGCACCGGTGACGGTCAAGGACAGCGTGCACCCGTCCGATCCGGTCCCGCAGGGCGCGCAGGGCCTGCTCTTCGACGACGACCTCCCCGAGCTCGACATCACCACCGGCTACCGCGGTCCGACGGCGTGCCGCGCGGCCGGCATCACCTACCGCCAGCTCGACTACTGGGCCCGCACCGGGCTCGTCGAACCGTCGGTGCGTCCGGCCACCGGTTCGGGCACGCAGCGGCTGTACAGCTTCCGCGACATCCTCGTGCTCAAGGTGGTCAAGCGCCTCCTGGACACCGGCGTCTCGCTCCAGCAGATCCGGACGGCGGTCGTGCACCTGCGTGAGCGGGGCGTCGCGGACCTCGCCCAGATCACGTTGATGTCCGACGGCGCCTCGGTGTACGAGTGCACCTCGGCGGACGAGGTCATCGACCTGGTCCAGGGCGGCCAGGGCGTGTTCGGCATCGCCGTCGGGCGGGTGTGGCGCGAGGTCGAAGGCACCTTGGCCTCGCTGCCGACCGAGCGCGCCGAGGACGAGGGGCACGCGCCGGTCCAGGCGGCCGGCGAGCCGCAGGACGAGCTGGCGCTGCGTCGTCGGGCGCGGACCGCCGGCTGAGACCGGGCACGTCACCGAGGCGCGGAGCCCGGGTCGGGTGATCCGCGCCTCGTCGCGATGACCGCCTAGGCGTGCTTGTCAGCAGCGCCCTTCGAGGGCTGCTCGGTCCAGGAGGGCGCTTCGTCGGTGCCTGCCGCCTCGTCCCGCTCGGCGTCCGCCGCGGTGGCCTGCACGATGCCTGCCGCGTGGTGCACCGGGGCGTAGACCGTGTAGAGCCGCATCGGCTCGTCGCCGGTGTTGATCACGTCGTGCCAGGTGCCGGCGGGGACGAGGATCGACCACCCGTCGTTGACCTCCTGCTCGAAGTCGAGACGGTCCTTGGCCGGGCCCATGACGGCCCTGCCGTGGCCGGCGTCGAGGCGCAGGAACTGGTCGGTGCCCGGGTGCGCCTCCAGGCCGATGGACGCACCGACCGGGATGGACATCAGCGTGACCTGCAGGTACGTGCCGGTCCAGGCGACGGTGCGGTAGGTCTCGTTCTGGCGGGTGGCCGTCTCGATGTCGAAGGCGTTCGGGCGGGGTCCGATGTCGCTGATGCTCATGATTCCAGTCTCCTCGTGCCGTCCGGGTGTGGCGAGTGCGGGCCGCAGGCCCAGGATCGTCCTGGCTGCGGGGGAGTGGGGGAGGGGCCAGGGCAGGGCGTCACCGCCCGGGGCGCGGAGCGCGCAGCGCACGGTCGAGGAGGGCGTCGAACACCAGGGCCAGCTCCGCGGCGGCGGCACCGGGCCAGCCGTGCACCGGCCGGGCGGCCCCCTGGGCCTGCTGGAGCGCGGCGCGCTCCGGGACCACCGGGGTCAGCACCAAGGGTCCGTAGAGGGTGTGCAGCTCCTCCAGGCGGTACGCCTGCTCGAGGGACCGCGCGCGGACCCGGTTGACGACGATGCCGAGCGGCTGGAGCGCGGGCGCGGGGCCTCGGCGCATCTCGTCGATCGTGCGCATCGCCCGGCCGACGGCCATCACCGCGAACAGCCCGGGTTCGGTGACCACGACGGCACGGTCGCAGGCGGCGAGCCCGGTGCGGGTGAGTCCACCGAGGGAGGGCGGGCAGTCGATGAGCACCAGGTCGTACTCGCCGACCCAGGAGAGGGCGTAGCGGAGGCGATCGAGGTCGGAGTCGTCCACGCGGTCGTGGTGAACGGTCCGTTCGGAGCCGACCAGGACGTCGAGCCCGGCGGGAGACCAGGCGGAGTGGCCCTTGGCGGCGGCGACGACGTCCGCACGCGGGTCGTCCAGCACGGCGGCGATGTCACCGTCCGGCCGCGTCACCGCGAGGGACATCGTCGAGTCTCCCTGGGGGTCGAGGTCGACGACGAGGGTCGACAACCCGCGTTCCAGGGCGGCCGAGGCCAGGCCCAGCGTCACCGACGTCTTGCCGACCCCGCCCTTGAGGCTGCACACACCGAGCACCAGCACCAGGCCACCGTAGTGCCGGTGTCGGCCGCCGGTGACACGGCGCGACGCGCATCCGACGAGGCGCCGAGCGCGGCGCGCGCCTGACCTGCGCGGCTGCGCGGCCCGGGTGGGGCATTCTTGGACATCGTGCGGATCGCTCGGATGGACGAAGACTCCTGGCACCTGGTCGGCCAGGTGCGGCTGCGCGCGCTGCATGACGCACCGCAGACTTTCGGGGCCGCGCTGGAGCGCGAGGAGAGGTTCACCGAGGCCCACTGGCGGATGCGGCTCCGCGCGACGCCCACGTGGCTGGCGATCGACGACGACGGGGTCGCCTGGGGAATGATCAGCCTCATCCAGGAGCCGGGCTCGCCGGTCGATGACCGGCACGTCGTCTCGCTCTGGGTGGCACCGGAAGCACGTCGTCGCGGTGTGGCGTGGGCGCTGCTGGACACCATCCGGGGCGTCGCGGTGAGCGACGGCGCGCGGACGATCTCGCTGTGGCTGCAGGACGGGAACACGGCCGCCGGCGATCTCGTCGTGCGGGCGGGGTTCTCTCGCACGGGAGTGCGTCAGCACGTGCCTCGCGACCGCCGGCTGGTGGAGGAGCGGTACGAGCTGGTCCTGGACGCCGCAGATCCCAGCAAGATGTCATAACGTCCATTATCGGACACTTGCGGACGGGGCGCCGAGGTCCTTCCGAGGACGACGACGTCAGCTGCGGACGTAGGCCGCCAGGTGCTCACCGGTCAGCGTGGACCGTGCGGCGACGAGCTCGGCGGGCGTTCCCTCGAAGACGATACGGCCGCCGTCGCGGCCGGCGCCCGGTCCGAGGTCGATGATCCAGTCGGCGTGCGCCATCACGGCCTGGTGGTGCTCGACGACGATCACCGACCGGCCGGCGTCCACCAGGCGGTCCAGCAGCGCCAGCAGCTGCTCGACGTCGGCGAGGTGCAGGCCGGAGGTCGGCTCGTCGAGCACGAAGACACCGCCCTTCGCGCCCACGTGGGTGGCGAGCTTGAGGCGCTGCCGCTCACCACCGGACAGCGTCGTCAGGGGCTGCCCGAGGGTGACATAACCAAGACCGACGTCGGCCAGATGCTGCAGGATCGCGTGCGCGGCCGGCACGGACGACTCGGCGGAGCCGAAGAACGTCTCGGCGGCGGTGACCGGCAGTGCGAGCACCTGGCTGATGTCCAGACCACCCAGCGTGTACTCGAGCACCGCGGCCTGGAACCGCTTCCCGCCGCACTCCTCGCACGGCGTGGCCACGGTCTCCATGAACCCCAGCTCGGTGTACACCACACCGTTGCCGTGGCAGGCCGGGCACGCGCCTTCGGAGTTCGCCGAGAACAGCGCCGGCTTGACCCCGTTGGCCTTGGCGAAGGCCTTGCGGATCGGCTCCAGCAGGCCGGTGTAGGTCGCCGGGTTGCTGCGACGTGAGCCGCGGATGGCGCCCTGGTCGACGGTGATCACCCCGTCGCGCCCGGACACCGAGCCCTCGATCAGGGAGCTCTTGCCGGAGCCGGCCACCCCGGTGACGACGACGAGCACGCCGAGCGGGATGTCCACGGCGACGCACCGCAGGTTGTTGGTGGCGGCGCCGCGCACCGGCAGCACCCCCGACCGCGTGCGCACCGACGGCTTGAGCGCGGCGCGGTCGCCCAGGTGCCGTCCGGTCACCGTGGCGCTGCGCCGCAGGTCCTCGACCGTGCCCTCGAAGCAGACGGTCCCGCCGCCGGTACCCGCACCGGGGCCGAGGTCGACCACGTGGTCGGCGATCTCGATCACCTCCGGCTTGTGCTCGACCACCAGGACGGTGTTGCCCTTGTCCCGCAGCCGCAGGAGCAGGGCGTTCATCCGCGCGACGTCGTGCGGGTGCAGCCCGACCGTCGGCTCGTCGAACACGTAGGTGACGTCGGTCAGCGACGACCCGAGGTGCCGCAGCATCCGGATCCGCTGCGCCTCGCCGCCCGACAGCGTGCCCGAGGGCCGGTCCAGGCTGAGGTAGCCGAGGCCCAGCTCGACGAAGGAGCCCAGGTTCTCCCCCAGCGCCGTCACCAGCGGCGCCACCGACGGTTCGTCGATCCTCCGGACCCACGCAGCGAGATCGGTGATCTGCAGGGCGCAGACGTCGGCGATGCTCAGTCCGTCGATCATCGACGAGCGGGCCGCGGCGTTGAGCCGGGTGCCGCCGCAGTCCGGACAGGAGGTGAAGGTGGCCACCCGTTCGACGAAGGCACGGATGTGGGGCTGCATCGCGTCGACGTCCTTGGACAGCATCGACTTCTGCAGCTTCGGCACCAGCCCCTCGTAGGTCATGTTCGCGCCCGCGAACCGGACCTTGGTCGGCTCCTTGTAGAGGAAGTCGTCCAGCTCCTGCGCGGAGTAGTCGCGGATGGGCTTGTCGGGGTCCAGGAAGCCGGACTCGGAGAACAGCCGGACGTACCAGCCCTCCGGCACGTACCCGGGGACGGTGATCGCGCCGTCGACGAGCGACTTGGAGTCGTCGAAGAGCTGACGGAGATCGAGCGCCGAGATCGTGCCCCGACCCTCGCACCGCGGGCACATGCCGCCGTGGTAGACCGCGTCGCGGACCACGACCGTGTCGCCCTTCTCGCTGGTCATGACCCCGCTGGCCCGGCGCGACGGGACGTTGAACGAGAACGCGATCGGCGGCCCGATCTGCGGGGTCCCGAGCCGGCTGAACAGCACCCGCAGGATCGCGTTGGCGTCGGTGACGGTGCCGACCGTCGACCGCGGGTTGGCGCCCAGCGGCTCCTGGCCGACCACGATGGCCGTGGTCAGTCCGGCGAGGGCGTCCACGTCCGGCCGATCGAGCGTCGGCATGAAGCCCTGCAGGAAGGCGCTGTACGTCTGGTTGATCAGCCGCTGCGACTCCGCGGCGATCGTGTCGAACACCAGCGAGCTCTTGCCCGAGCCCGACACGCCGGTGAAGACCGTCAGCCGGCGCTTCGGGAGGTCGACGTCGACGTCGCGCAGGTTGTTGACGCGCGCGCCCCGCACCCGGATCAGGTCATGGCCGTCCGCGGGGTTTCCGGTCGATGCGTCCGGGTGGGTCGAGTCCTTCGTCACCGGGTCTCCTTCGTGTGCGGCCGCTTCCCGCGGTCCGGGCCGGCGCGGACCTGCACATCGTTCACTCATCGCCGCGTCGCCGCGCGTTCTTCGGCCCGGCGGGTCGCCGTCATGCCGCCCACAGCCCGGGCGAGCCACCACCGATCCACTGATCGGTCGCCTGCGTGCCGGGCGGCCCACGTGGGCCGTCGAGCCTGAGCCATGACCTTCCTGGACCCGGGCGCCGACGGCGACCCCCTCCCCCGCGACCGCAGGCACCGGCACCACCTCCCCGAGTGGTTCGAGGACGACGTGGACGACCTGGACGACGACCGGAGCGACGAGCTCGACGAGCTCGACGAGCTCGACGACGAATCATGGGATGACACGGGTCCTGACGACGACCTCCCCATGTTGCCCGCGGTCCCGCTGCGGACGCCCGGCGACGTGCTGGCGGCGATGCTCCTGGTGGTCGGTCCGGAGCGCTGCGGCCCCCCAGCCCTCTGGTTCCTGCTCCTGGACGCCGACGACCGGCCGCTCCCGCTGGTGCTGCCGGTATGCGACCTGCCGGCACGACCTGATGAGCAAGGCTGTGTGCAGGTCGTCGACGCGCTGGCCCGGATCGTCGAGATCGAGGCGCCCGGCGGCAGCGTCGCCGTGGCCTATGTGCGCGCGTCCGGCGGCGACCGCGGCGCCTTCGAGACCGCCTGGGACGCCGCCCTGACCAGGGCTGCGACCCAGCGAGGGGTCACTCTGGCCGCCAGAGTCGTCATCGGGGCGACGCGCGCGCGGGTGCTGGCCTGACCGCCTCACCCGCTGCCGAGTGGCGTTCACCAGACCTTCACCCCAGGCTGGAACACAGCGGCGGGGTCCGCCGTTGTAGCACGCAGTGGCTCGGACTCGAGTCGACCCCATCACCAGCATCGACGGAGGTGCCCATGGCGAACCGTTCCCTGCGGGGCATGCGCATCGGCTCCCACAGCATGGAGACGGAGGACGGCGTTGACTTCGCGCCGCGCCTCCAGTCCTTCTACGACTGCCCCAACGGGCACACGATCATCCTGCCGTTCTCGGTCGAGGCCGACGTGCCGGTCGTCTGGGAGTGCCGCTGCGGGGTGGAAGCCGTGCTTCGCGACGCGTCACGCCCCGAGGTGAAGGCGGGCAAGCCGCCGCGCACCCACTGGGACATGCTGCTCGAGCGCCGCACCATCAACGAGCTCGAGGAGCTGCTCGACGAGCGGCTCGACCTGCTCCGTGCCGGGAAGCTGCGCCGTAGCGCCTGACCGACCGCCGCACCGATCGACCGAAGGCACCGGCCGCAGGCCGCCCGGTCAACGGATGACCGCGTTCCGGATCAGCGGGCAGTCGCCCCGCCCCGGCCGACAAGCCGACGCACCGCTCCCGCCACCTGGCGGGAGCGTTCGCGTATCCCCCACCGGGTGACGTTGACCAGCGCCTCGACGATGATCGTGTTGCTCATCTTCGACACGCCCTGCTCGCGCTCGACGAAGGTGATCGGCACCTCGATCACGCGCGCGCCGGCGTGCACGGCCCGCCACGTCATGTCGACCTGGAAGCCGTATCCGTGCGAGGCGACCTCGTCGAGCGGCAACGTGCGCAGCAGCGCGGCCCGGTACGCACGAAAGCCCGCCGTCGCATCGCGGACGGGCATGCCGATGGCCAGCCGGGTGTAGGTGTTGGCGCCGCGGGAGAGCAGCTCGCGGTGCCTCGGCCAGTTCACCACCGAGCCGCCCTGCACCCAGCGCGACCCGATCACCAGGTCGGCGTCGTCGACCCTGGCGAGCAGCCGGGGCAGGTCCTGGGCGCGGTGCGAGCCGTCGGCGTCCATCTCCACCAGCACGTCGTAGCCGCGCTCGAGGCCCCAGCCGAAGCCGGCGATGTACGCCGTGCCGAGCCCGAGCTTGCCCGACCGGCGCAGCACGTGGATCGCGGTGCGGCCGCGCATCGCGGCGTCGCGCTCCGTGATCTCCACCACGAGGTCGGCGGTGCCGTCCGGTGAGCCGTCGTCGACGACCAGGACGTCGGCGTGCGGCACGGCGGCGGCGAGCCGCTCGAGCGCGCCGGGGAGGCTCTCCCGCTCGTTGTACGTCGGGACGATGACGAGCACGCGACGGGGCTCGGGGCTCATGCGGGGGTCTCGCTTCGCTGAGGTCGGCGGATGCGCGCCGCGCCGGCGGCGCCGGCGACGACCACGCACACCGCCAGGGCGTCGATGATCCAGGCGGGCCACGACCCCAGCCGGGTGGCCAGCGTCGTGGACTCCCGGAGCGGCAGCCTAGCGACCATCTGGGCCGCCTCGAACAGGCCGGTCTGCTGGAGCACGGCGCCGTTCGGGGCGATCACCGCGCTGACCCCGACGGTGGACACCTGCACGGCGGCGCGGCCGTGCTCGACCGCCCGCAGCCTGGCCATCGCCAGCTGCTGCGTCGACTCGTCGGAGTAGCCGAAGGTGGCGTTGTTCGTCTGGATGACGAGAACCTCTCCCCCGCTGGTCACGGCACTGCGCACGATCGCGTCGTAGGCGACCTCGAAGCAGATGACGTCGCCGATACCGACCGTGCGACCCAGCCGGGCCGACTGCAGCGGGATGAGTCCGGGCTCGGTCCCGGCGACCATGTCGGTCGTGACGAGGTCGACGGCCGACGAGAAGTGCCGGACGAAGGATCGGATCGGGATGTACTCGGCGAAGGCCGCCGGCCGTTGCTTGGTGTAGGACGCGAGAACGCCTTGTCCCGGTCCCCACAAGACTGAGGTGTTGTACCGCCCGCCTGCAGCGGGGTACTGCACGGTGCCGACCAGGAGCGGGGCGTCGACGGCGCGCGCCGCCGCATCGATGATCGAGGCGGCCTCCTGCGACGCCTGCGGGTCGATGTCCGTCCCGTTCTCGGGCCACAGCACCAGATCCAGCTCACCGGGCTGCACCTGGTCGAGCAGGGCGTGGGTGCCGGCGGCGTGGTTGTCCAGCACCTGGCGACGGTGGTCGAAGGCGCCGAGCCCCGGTTCGGGCACGTTGCCCTGCACCACGCCGACGGCGAGCGTGCCGGACTGCGCGGCGGTCGGCAGCGGGACGACGATGCCGATCACGGCCAGCGTGACGGCGGCGCCGGTCCAGCCGAGCGCCCCTCCGACCGAGACGCGCCGCACGGCCATCAGGCCACGGGCCAGCGCGACGCCGGTGGTCACGACGACGGCACTGAGCAGCGGCGTCCCCCCGAGCGACATCAGGGCCGCCATCGGCGCATCGGCCTGAGAGAACGCGAGGCGACCCCAGGGGAAACCGCCGAACGGCCAGACCGAGCGCAGCTCCTCCACCGCCACCCACAGCACCGCAAACACCACGAGCTGGAGCACGGGGCTGCGCCACACCGCCTCGCCGCGGCGGGCCCACGACCACGCCGCCGCGAACAGGGCGATGAACAGCGCCTCGGCGACGGTCAGGGCGAGCCAGGGCACGGTGCCGACCGCGTCGTCGGCCCACGTGATCATCGGGCCGATCAGGGCGAGGCCGAAGACGAGCCCGACCAGCGCGTTCCAGCGCGCACTGTCGCGGCGCAGGGCGAGGAACAGCAGCGCCACGCCGAGGTAGGCGGCAGGCCACAGGCCGGCGCCGGGGAAGGCGAGCCAGGTCAGCGCGCCGCCGCCGGCACCGAGAGCGAGCGTCCACGGTCGGGACGGCGGGCGGTCGCGCACCCGTGCAGGGTACGGCACCATGCTGGCCGAACCGTGCCGGCACGGGCGGCGGGCCGTGGTCCGTCGGGGCCGATCAGAGCCGACCGACCGGCCCGCGTGTCCTTCGTACCAGCCGACGTGCTCGGCCGTTCTCTGTTGGACACGCGGGCCCGGTCGAGCCCGCCCCCATGGGTGGGCCTCGGCCTGCGTCTTCCCCGGTCCGCAGCCTCGAGGCCCGGTTGACGCGCCACCGGGCAAGTTACCCGTACCGCCCACGGAGCTCAACCGGTCGTGACGACCGTGGTCGCGTTCCCGCAGGTCGGATCGGACGAACCGGACGAATCTGATCTCAGGTCGTCGGCGTGTCGCAGGGTGTGTCGCGATCAGGTGAACGTATCGAACAGGGTGACGCCGCCGCGGACCGTGCGCAGGCACTGCGGCGGCACTTCGCCGGGCGACAGGTCGGGCAGCAGGGGCAGTCCGGCGCGCGCCTCGGGGCTCCACGCGGTCAGTCCGCGCTGCGCTCCGTGCACTCCCAACCGCTCGGCCCGCCAGACCGCGAGGTGTGCCGGCGCGCCGACGCGCAGCTCGCCGGCACCGGTGTCGTCCAGACCGGCGAGCCGCCAGCCACCGCGGGTGGCGGCCCGGAGCGCGGCACGTCCGGAGATGCGCTGGTCGGGCGCGGTGTGCAGCACCGCGGCGCGCACGCCGGCCCAGGGATCCACGGCCGTCACGGGCGAGTCGGAGCCGAAGGCCAGGGGCACACCGGCCGCCGCGAGGTCGGCCAGCGGGTTGAGCGCCGCGGCGCGTCCCGCGCCGAGGCGGGCGGCGTACATGCCGGACGGCCCGCCCCACGTCGCGTCGAACGCCGGCTGGCTGCTCACCCGCACACCGAGCAGCACCAGGGCGGCGAGCGTGGGGGCGTCCACCATCTCTGCGTGCTCGATCCGGTGGCCCGCGCCGGCGACGGCCATCAGCCCCTCCACGTCGGCGGCGGCGCGCATGCCGATCAACAGCTCGTCCATCGCCAGGTCACCGATGACGTGGAAGCCGGCGTGCACGCCGGCGCGCGTCACGGCCGTCACGTGGTTGGCCACCTGCTCGGCGGTGAGCTGGAGTGCGCCGCTGGTCGTCGGGTCGTCGGCGTATGGCGCCCGCAGGGCCGCCGTCCGTGAGCCCAGGGACCCGTCGACGTTGAGGTCGCCCCCGATGCCCGCGAGGCCGGGCACGGCCTCCAGCAGGGCGCGTGCGTCGTCCACGGTGACGCACGCCTCGGCGCGGTAGCCGACGACGAGCGGCAGGCCGCTGGCCGCCGCCGCGGTGGCCTCGAGCAGCTCGCGCAGCCCGGCCCGGGTGTCGATGAAGGGCGCGGACATCTCGTGCACCGCCACCACACCGCGCGCCGCCATGGACCGCAGCGCCTCGTCGCACAGTGCGCTGCGGCGCTGCGCGGTGAGGGTTCGCGCGACGTCCCGGGCGCGCTGGTGTGCGCTGCCCGTCACCCAGCCGTCGTCGCGCCACCCGGGCAGGGACGAGAGGCCGGCGCGTTCGGCCAGCGAGGTGGACACCACGGCCGAGTGAAGGTCCGCCCGGGCCAGGTAGACCGGCGCCCCGCCGCCCGCCGCGTCGAGCTCCGCGCGGGTGGGGGGGCGACGCTCCGCCCACGTGTGCTCGTCCCAGCCGAAGCCCAGCAGAGGCTCGTCGGCCTCCGCCGTGGGCCGGGCAGCCAGCGCGCTCCGCACGGCGGCCAGGGCGTCCTCCAGGCCGCGCACAGGGCCCGTCGCGGAGAGGTCGACCCCCTGCCGGGCGAGCCCGGTCTCCAGCACGTGCACGTGGGCGTCGACGAAGCCTGGCGTCACCAGCGCGCCGTCCAGGTCCACCACCTCGTCCGCCCGGTCGACGAAGCCGTCGGCGGTGTCGTCCGAGCCGAGCCACGCCACCGCCCCGTCGTCGACGAGGATCGCCTCCGCGAACGGGTCGGCCGCGCTGTGCACCACGCCGTGGCGGTAGAGGGTCGAGGTCACTTCTGCACCCTAGGGCACCGGTGCGAAAGCCGCTGACCTGGGCCTCGACCGCGGTGCCGGACCTGCGGCCGCGACGGACGCGGGCTCAGAGCGAGGAGTAGGCGACCACGCCGCGCCGCAGCGCGACCACCGCCCGGGCGGCCGTCGCTCGCACGGCCGGACGGGGCGCCGCGAGTGCCACCTGGTCGAGCGCGTCGATCACCTGCTTGCACCAGCGGACGAAGTCACCGGCCGCGAGGTCGGCACCCCCCAGCACCGTGTCGAGGCTGCGCCCCGACGCCCAGCGGTGGATCGCCTCCACGATGCCCTGGTCCAGCCCTTGCACGGTGTCCAGGCCGTGGGCACCCTCGACCTCGACCAGGTCCGCCCAGATCCGCCGGGTGGCCTCCAACGCCCGGCCGAGACGGCCCCCCGGTCCACCGGGCACCCGTGGCTCGGTGCCGTCGTCCCGCCGCGAGCGGTAGACGAGGGCGGAGATCGCCGCGGCCAGCCCCGGCGGGTCGAGCTCGTCCCAGGCCCCGCGGCGCAGGCACTCGGCCAGCAGCAGGTCGTTCTCGGCGTACAGCCGGCGCAGCCAGCGGCCGTCCGTGGTGACCACCAGCCCGGCCACGGGACCGCGCCCCGGCGTCACGCCGCCGTCGGCGAGGTCGGGTGCGCCGTCCGTCGTCGCGTAGCCCAGGCGCACCAGCACGTCGCAGATCCGGTCGAACACCAGGGCGATCGATCCGGTGCGACCGGCGATGCGCGCCACCAGGGCGTCGTGCTCGGCCTGCAGGCGCACCCACCGCTGGGCCCAGCGCGCGTGCTCCTCGCGGTCCGGGCAGGCGTGGCAGGGGTGCTGCCGGAGCCGGCGCCGGAGCGCCGCCACCTGTGCGTCGTCCGCTGCGGCGCCGGTCTCCTCCACCCGTCGTCGCCGCGACCCGCGTCCCGGCGCGTGCCCCGCCAGGTCGAGCCGGTCCACCTCGGCCCGTAGCCGGGCCGCCAGGTCACGGCGCGCGGTGGGTACCCGGGGGTTGAACCCGGACGGCAGCCGTACCCGACCGACCGTTGACACGCCCTCGCCGACATCGGCGACGGTCAGCCTTCGCACCTGGCGGTCGACCCCGAGCACCGTGGGGCTGGGGCCCTCGAACCCCGCGGGTCCACCGGGGTCGATGACGACGACGAAGCCGGACCGTCGCCCGGACGGCACCCGGAGCACGTCTCCGGGCGTCAGCCCCTCCAGGGTGCGGGCCACCTCGGCGCGACGAGCCGTCGCCCGGCCGCGGGCGGCGTCCTTCTCCCGCCGGGACAGCTCGTCGCGAAGCCGGGCGTACTCGCCGAAGTCGCCGCGGTCGCACGCCATCGCCTGCGCGAAGCCCGCCAGGGCCTCCGTGTGGGCCTGCGCCTGCCGTGCCAGGCCCACCACACCACGGTCGGCCTGGAACTGCGCGAACGAGGTCTCCAGCACCTCACGGGCCCGGTCCCGGCCCATCTGGGCGAGCAGGTTGACGGCCATGTTGTAGGTGGGGCGAAAGCTGGACCGCAACGGGTAGAGGCGCCGGGACGCCAGGCCCGCCAGGTGCACCGGGTCCAGGGCGGGTTGGCCGAGCACGACGGCGTGCCCCTCGTCGTCGATGCCGCGCCGGCCGGCCCGTCCCGTCAGCTGGGTGTACTCCCCCGGAGTCAGGTCCACGTGCGCGGACCCGTCGAACTTCACCAGCCGCTCGAGCACCACCGAACGCGCGGGCATGTTGATGCCCAGCGCCAACGTCTCGGTGGCGAACACCGCCTTGACCAGCCCCCGTGAGAACAGCTCCTCGACGGTCTCCTTGAACACCGGCAGCAGGCCTGCGTGGTGCGCCGCCAGCCCCCGCGTGAGGGCGTCGAGGAACGGCCAGTAGCCGAGCACGTCTAGGTCCTCCGGTGGGATCGGCGCGCAGCGCTGCTCCGCGACGCGTCGGATCTCGGCCTGCTCGGCGGGACTGGTCAGCCGGACACCGGCGGCCAGGCACTGCTGCACGGCCGCCTCGCAGCCGGCCCGGGAGAAGATGAAGACGATCGCCGGCAGCAGTCCTTCCCGCGCCAGCGTGTCGACGACGACGAACCGGGGCGTCGGCCGGCCCGGCCGGCCGGGTCCGCCCGGGCCGCCGGAGCCGCCCGGCCGCGCACCGCCCGGGCCGCGAAAGCCCCGGTCCCCCGGCCCGTGCCGCACCGGCGGACCCGTGCGGCGACGCAGCAGCGTGGCCAGGTCGGGGTTGATCGGCGGGTCGACACCGGGGTCCGTCGGGTCGACGTACCCCGCGTACAGGTCGAGCAGCTGCCGGTCCACCAGCACGTGCTGGCCAAGCGGCACCGGGCGGTGCTCGCTGACCACCACCTCGGTGTCGCCGCGCACCATGGTCAACCAGTCCCCGAACTCCTCGGCGTTCGAGACGGTGGCGGACAGGGACACCAGCTGCACGTCGTCCGGCAGGTGGATGATCACCTCCTCCCACACCGGCCCGCGGAACCGGTCGGCGAGGTAGTGCACCTCGTCCATCACCACGTAGCCGAGGCCGTCCAGCGTCGGCGAGCCGCCGTAGAGCATGTTGCGCAGCACCTCGGTGGTCATCACCACCACGTCGCCGTCGCCGTTGACGGACGTGTCGCCGGTGAGCAGGCCGACCCGCTCCGGGCCGTAGCGCCGGACGAGGTCGCCGTACTTCTGGTTCGACAGCGCCTTGATCGGCGTCGTGTAGAACGCCTTGCGACCCTGCTCCAGTGCGAGGTGCACCGCGAACTCGCCGACCACCGTCTTGCCGGCACCGGTCGGCGCGGCGACCAGCACACCGCTGCCGCGTTCCAGCGCCTCGCACGCCTCCACCTGGAACGGGTCGAGGGGGAAGGGCAGCGTGGCCGCGAAGGCACCGAGCGACGAGCGTGCCCGGGCCGCCGCGCGCTGCGACGCGGCGTACCGCTCGGCGGGCGACGGGTCGGGGTCGTCGGGACGCGAGGGGTGGGCCACTCCCCCACCCTAGGCACCCGTCGTCGTCGACCCTCCGGCGACCCTCCGGCGAGCCGGGCGCCTCAGGCCAGCATGGCCAGCGCGCCGGGCACGATCTCCACCCGCAGGGGCAGCGGGCCGATCCGCTCCCCGTCGGCGTACGCGACGGGCGGGTGCACCCCGAGGCCGGGCACCGCCTCCAGCAGCACGCTGCGGGCGCGGCGCACGTGCACCCGCGGGTCGCGCACGTGGCTGCCGCCGTAGAGCCGCGGGAAGAGGCCGAGCGTCTGGCGGACCGTCAGGGCATCGGCAAGCACGACGTCCAGCAGCCCGTCCTCGACGGTGGCGTCGGGGGCGATGCGCAGACCTCCCCCGAACCAGCCGGTGTTGGCGACGGCGGCCAGGGTGCCCGGGTGCTCCCACACGTGCTCGTCGTCCACCGTCACGCGGTAGCCGTACGGCCGGAACGGCGGGAGCTCGGCGAGCACCGCCCGCAGGTAGCGGGCATGGCCCTGCGGCCAGCGGTAGCTGTTGGCGCGGGCGTTCATGGCGGCGTCGAGTCCGCAGGACAGCACGGCGACGAACCACTCGACAGCCGCCCGGCCGGGCACGCCCACGGTGGCCGCGTCGATGAGTCGCGGTCCGTGCCGGAGCGCCGTCTGCAGGCCCTGCACCGCGCGCGCGGTGTCGTGCGGGATGCCGAGCGCGCGGGCGATGTCGTTGCCGGTACCCGCCGGGACGATCCCCAGCGGCAGACCGGTGCCCGCGACCACGTTGGCCGCCAGGTGCACCGCACCGTCCCCGCCGACGACGACGAGGGCGTCGAGCCCTTCGGTCGCGGCGGAGCGCGCCCGGTCGGTCGCCTGGGCCAGCGTCGGGGCCGACAGGTCGACCAGCCGGTGACCCGCCTCGCGCAGCAGCGCATGCACACGCCGGCCGGTGGCGGCACCCCGTCCCCCGCCGGACAGCGGGTTCGCCATCAGCCCGAGGACGCTCACGGGCCGTCCACCTCGGGGGCGGCCAGGGACGCCGCCGAGGCATCGTCGGCGGGTGTGCTGCCGTCCAGGCGCGGCAGTCCTGCGGCGACGCGTCGTCGGTCCTCGCGCCGGTCGTGCACGACGGAGATCCCGACCGCGACGAAGTAGAGCACGACGATCGGCAGCGCGACGAAGATCATGGTGAACGCGTCGGGCGTGGGTGTCGCGATGGCGGCGAAGGTGAACGCGGCGACGATGGCCCATCGCCACCCCCTGATCCAGGTCCGTGCGTGCACGAGGTTGGTGAAGTCGAGCGCGACGATGAGCACGGGAAGCAGGAACGCGACGCCGAAGGCGAGCAGCAACCGCATGATGAACGTCATGTAGGCCTGGGCGTCGATGATGTTGTTCGCGCCGTCCGGGGTGAACCCGGTGAGCACGATCACCGCGTGCGGCAGCGCCCACCACGCGACCGCCGCGCCGGCCAGGAACAGCGGTACCGCCGCGGCGAGGAACCCGACGGCGTAGAGCCGCTCCCGCCGGGCCAGGCCCGGGGTGACGAACGCCCACAGGTGGTAGATCCACCACGGGCTGGAGATCAGCACGCCGAGGAACAGCGACACCTGGACCTGCATGTCCAACGACGCCCCGATGCCCGCGAAGTTGATCGCGACCAGGCCGTCGTGGCGCGTCGCGGCGGCACGCAGCGGTCGGATCAGCGCTTCGAACACCGGCCGGTAGAGGAACCAGCCGCCGATCGCGCCGAGCAGGAGCCCGGCCACGACGGCGAACAGACGGTTCCGCAGCTCGCGCAGGTGGTCACGCAGGGTCATGCGGCCTTCGGGGTTCGCGGCCCGCGGGGTGGGCACGCGGTCAGGCCTGCGGAGCCTTGCCATCGTCGGTCGGCGGCTGCTCGGGCGGCGTGGGCGCGACCGGCGGGACGCCGGCGGCGGGCGCGGGCGGGACGTAGGTGGGCGGGGTGGTGGTGGGCGGGACCTGCGGCGGCGGGTCATCCCGCAGCTCGCTGATCTCACGCTTGAAGATCTTCAGCGACTGGCCGACGCTGCGGGCGACGTCCGGCAGCCGGTTCGACCCGAAGACCAGCAGGACCACGATCAGCAGCACGACGACGTGCCAGGGCTGGATTCTCACGGCTTCTCCTCGGGGCGGACGACGACGCGAAGTCTACGCATGGCACGTCACGCCGCTGTGACGTGCGACACCGGCCGACCCGCCGATGACCAGGCCGGTCGGTACCCGTGTTCCTGTCAGCGCCAGTGCGCCAGCCAGCGGTCGTAGGTCCGGCGGCGGCGCTGCTCGCGCAGGGCCGCCCGTTCGCGCCGCCCGGCACGCACCCGGTCCAGCTCGGCGACCAGGTCCTGCCGCTCGGCGGCGAGCACCGGGACGGGCAGGGCACGCATCGTCGAGCCTCGCGCCTGCGCCCGTGCGGCGGCACCCTCGGCGGCCTCGCTCGCCGCCCCGACCTCGCGGAACGCGGCGCGGGCGCGCCGCCAGGCGTCCCGACCCACCAGGAAGAGCACCACGCACGCGCCGACCACCAGCGCGGACCAGATCCCCACCCACACGCGTCAGCCCTCCGCGGCCAGCAACGGCGCGTACGCGGCCAGTGCGGCTGCCGCGGCCTGCGCCACCTCGGCTGCCACCGCAGCGGGCCGCACGTCGAGCACGTCGTGCGCCGCCTGCAGCACGAGGTGCCGCAGCCACGCGGGCTGGACCACCCGCAGATCCACCTCGAACGACCCGTCCGGCAGGTTCCGGACGGCCTCGGCGGGCGCGGTCTCGGCGACCCAGCGCCCGGGGCTCGCCAGGTGCAGCGTGACCAGGGAACCCTCCGTCCCGGGATCGAACACGTCGGCACCGGCCGGTACGTCGTGATCGGAGGCCGGCGCCTCGAGCACCTGCGCGGCCACGATGCGGTCCAGGCGGAACAGCCGGTCGGCGTCCGCGGACCAGCACCAGGCGAGCAGGTAGGTGCGTTCGTCCTGGCTGACCAGGCGCACCGGGTCCACGTCGCGGTCGCTCGCCTCGTCGCGTGCGTCGACGTAGCGGATCCGCAGCCGGCGTCGGCGCGTCAGGGCCTCGCCCACGGCGGCGGCGACCTCGGGGTTGGCCGCCGCGTGCAGGTCGACGTCCACCGCCGCGGCGGCGTCACCGGCCGCCGAGCCGACCTTCTCCAGGGCGCTGGCCAGCACCGCGGCGCGCTCCTCGTCGAGCGCCGGGCCGAGCGAGGACGCCATGGCGCGCAGCGCGGCGATCAGGGCGACCGCCTCCCGGGCGCCCAGCCGCAGCGGCCGCGTCATGCCCCGGGCCTCGACGAGGCGCACGACGCCCTGCTCGAGGGCGGTCGCATCGAAGTCGATGAGGTCGTACGGCAGGTAGCCGGGCGTACCGCTGACCCACAGCGTGTCGATGTCCGCCATCGCCTGCTGGGTGCTCACGCCGAACTGCTCGGCGAACCGCGCGACGGAGACGCCCTCGTGCCGCTCCAGGTAGGCGATCTCCCCGAGCATCCGCAGCAGGCGGTCGCTGGCGCGCTCAGCCACGGTCGCCTCCGCGGGCGGCGTCGGTGGCCCGCACGTCGTTCGGACGCCCCAGTGCCGCGGCGGTGGTCAGCAGGTCGAGGACGGCCTCCCGCAGGTCCGCCGGCGCCAGCACGACGACCGCGTCGCCGTACCCGACGAGCTCGTCGGCCAGGTCGTGCACCGAGCCGAACGGCACGTGCACCAGCTCCCGGGTGGCGAGCACGGCGGCTGCCCCGGGGATCGTCGTGACGTCGGACCCGGGCGGGGCGGGCACGGCACGGGCCCGGGTGGCGCCGGCGCGCTCGGGCCGCACGGCCAGCGCGGCGATCCGCTCGGGAGCGGCCGTCCACATGCTCACGGCCTCGGCGAGCTCGGCCGGTGTCGGCGGCGGGAACGAGCCCGGGGGGCCGTCCGTCGTCACGGCGCCGTCGATGCGGGTCAGCCGGAACGAGCGCGCGGCGCCGCGGTCGCGGTCGCGCCCGACGAGTACCCAACCACCGCGCCGGGCCAGCAGCCGCCACGGTTCGACCCGGCGTTCGCGCACCTCGCCCGTGGTGGCCGCCCGGTACGTGAACCGGACGGCCTGGCGGGCCTGCACGGCGTCGACGAGCGGGCCCACCGCGTCGCCGCCGGCGCGCGCGTGCGGGGCCAGCCCGGCGACGAGGTCCGCCGCCTCGGGGCCCCGGCCGACCGCCCGCAGCTTGGTCAGGGCACGGTCGGAGTCGGCGCGGAGCGTTCGGTCCTGCCACAGCTGCGCCGCCACCGCGAGCACGCCCAGCTCGGCGGCGGTGAGGTCGATCGGGGGCAGCGCGTAGGCGTCGGGGTCGATGCGGTAGCCCACGTCGTCGCCGTGCCCGGCGTCGATCACCGTGAGCACCGGCACGCCCAGCGTGCGCAACGTGTCCTTGTCCCGCTCGAACATCCGCTCGAAGGCGTCGTCGGAAGGGGCGTCGGCGTATCCGGCGACGGTCTGGCGCACCTGCTCCTTGGTCATCCGTACCGAGGTGTTCACCAGGGCGATGACGAGGTTGAGCAGGCGCTCGGCGGGGTCGATCGGCGCGGCCATCGCCGCTCAGAGTAGTGCGGGTACCGTGATCGCGTGATCGCCTGGCGGACCGGACGCGTACGTGGCGTGGGATCGGGCTGGGCCGGCGCGGTGCAGCTGGAGGTCCAGGTCGACGGCGCGGACGTGCGCGCCTTGGCTTACCCGGACCTCGTCGGCCCGACGCCGGTGGGCGCGCAGGTGCTGCTCAACGTGTCCGCGCAGGTGCGTGGCCTGGGCACCGGCGGGTACGCGCTGGTCGTCGCGAGGACGGACGTGCTGCCCGGCGATCCGCCGCCGGGGCCGGGGCACCTGGTCAAGGCGCGGTACACACCCCTGCAGACGATGGTGCTCGGCGTCGACGACCAGGAGTCGCCGCACCACGCGGCGCTGGCGGACGCGGACGACCTGGCCGGCCTGCCGGTGGTGGTGGCCGACCTGCACTCGGCGCTGCCCGCGGTGCTGGCCGGCGCACGGTACGGGGCTGCCCTGGCCGGTGGGCCGCCGCCGCGCGTCGCCTACGTCATGACGGACGGCGGCGCGCTGCCGGTGGCGTTCTCCCGTACCGTCGCGGCGCTGCGCGAGGCCGGATGGTTGACGGCGTGCCTCAGCGTCGGCCAGGCGTACGGCGGCGACCTGGAGGCGGTGACGGTGCACACCGGCCTGCTGGCAGCGCGCCTGGTGCTCGGCGTGGACCTGGTCGTCGTCGCCCAGGGACCGGGGAATCTCGGCACCGGCACGCGGTGGGGCTTCTCCGGGGTGGCCGCCGGCGAGGCGGTCAACGCGGCGGCGGTGCTCGGGGGGCGACCCGTCGCGGCGCTGCGCGTCTCCGGCGCCGATGCGCGGGAACGTCACCTCGGCGTGTCGCACCACTCCCTCACCGCTTACGGCCGGGTGGCGCTGGCGCCGGCGGACGTCGTGGTGCCACGCCTGACCGGCGACCTCGCCGCGCTCGGTGCGCAGGTCGCCGAGCAGGCCGGCGCGCTCGCCACGACGCCGGCCCGGCACCGCATCGTCGAGGTGGACGCCGGCGGGGAGCTGCTGGAGGCGCTGCGGCACACCCCCGTGCGTCTGTCGACCATGGGACGCGGGCTGGACGAGGACCCCGCCGGATTCCTGGCGTCGGCCGCCGCCGGGGTGCACGCGCACGCCCTGGCGACCTCCTGACCTGCGGATCTATCCGCCCTCGATCGGGCGACTGCCTGGCGACCCGGTCCGTGGTGCCGGGGTCGGTCAGTCGTCGCGCGTCGTCCCGGTGTGCCGGGCCACCAGGGTCGCGAGCCGGCGCGCCTCCGCCTGCGCGCGGGCACCGTCGGCGCGCTGGATGCCCATCACCGCCAGCGTGTCGCCGTCGTCCAGATCCAGCTGCACCCAGGGTCGGCCTTCCCCGAACCGCACGGACACGATCTGCGCCCACGCGAGCCGGCGGGACACCAGGAGGTTGCGCACCGTCAGCCCCTCGTCGTCGGGGACGGCGCGCACCGTGGCCTGCCGCCAGCAGAACCAGGCCACGAGCAGGCCGAACGCCGCGAAGGCCACCCGGTCGGCCGCGGCCAGGTTCGGGCCCGCGACGATCAGCACGCCGGTCGCCACGAGGACGAGCGCGGCGACCGCGAGCGTGACCACGCGGGCCAGCCGCGGCCGGAACGGCGCCAGCACCTCGCTCACGCCTCGCGGCTCAGAGCCGGCAGGCGAGGATCGGGGTGACGATGATGGCGCGCGCGCCGACCTCGTACAGCTCGTCCATCACCCGGTTCGTCTGGGTCCGCGGCACCATGGCGCGCACGGCGCACCACTGCTTGTCGTGCAGCGGCGAGACGGTCGGCGACTCGCGGCCCGGCGTGATGCGCACCGCGCGCTCGACGGCCGACACCGGCACGTCGTAGTCCATCAGCACGTAGTGGTGGGCGTTGAGCACCCCCTGCAGCCGGCGGGCGAGCACGGCCAGCCCGGCCGGCTCGTCGGCGCCGGCCCGCCGCACCAGCACGGCCTCCGACCGCAGGATGGGCTCCCCGAACACCTCCAGGCCGGCGGCACGCAGCGTGGAACCGGTTTCGACGACGTCCGCGATGACGTCCGCGACCCCGAGGTCGATCGCCGACTCCACCGCGCCGTCCAGGCGCACGACATCGGCCGGGACCACGCCGAGCCCCCGCAGGAAGGTGGCGACGAGGCCCGGGTACGCGGTGGCCACGCGCAGGCCCGCGACCTGGCCGACGTCCTGCAGCCGCCCGGCGGTGGACGCGAACCGGAAGGTCGACCGGCCGAACTCCAGCGCGAGGTGCTCGACCGCGGACGAGCCGGAGTCGATGAGCAGGTCACGGCCGGTGATGCCGACGTCCACGGTGCCCTCGCCCACGTACACCGCGATGTCCCGCGGGCGCAGGTAGAAGAAGTCCGCGTCGTTGTCGGGGTCCGAGAGCACCAGCTCCCGCGCCTCGCGGCGCTGGCGGTAGCCGGCCTCTCGGAGCATCTCGACGGCGGGCTCCGACAACGAGCCCTTGTTGGGGACGGCGATCCTCAGCACGACATTCCTCATCGTCTCGGGGCCGGCGCGCGCGGCGCCGACGGCTCACAGGTGCGTGTAGACGTCCTGCAGGGTCAGGCCGCGCGCGAGCATGAGCACCTGCAGGTGGTACAGCAGCTGCGAGATCTCCTCGGCCGCCCTGACGTCGGACTCGTGCTCGGCCGCCATCCACACCTCGGCGGCCTCTTCGACGACCTTCTTGCCGATCGCGTGCACGCCGGCGTCGAGCTCCGCGACGGTGCCCGAGCCGGCGGGGCGTTCCGCCGCCTTGCGCTCCAGCTCGGCGAACAGATCCTCGAAGGTCTTCACGGTCACGAAGCCTAGACGTCAGGTGATCGGAGCCGCGGCGCCGTCCAGCGCCCGGATCGCCGCCACGGTGGCCAGTGCCGCCTGCGCCGCCTCGGCGCCCTTGTCCTCGCGCGATCCCGGCAGTCCGGCCCGGTCCAGCGCCTGCTGATCGTCGTCGCAGGTCAGCAGGCCGAAGCCGACCGGCACGCCGGTGTCCAGGGCCACCCGCGCCAGGCCGTCGGTGGCGGCCCGGCACACGTACTCGAAGTGTGGCGTGCCGCCCTGGATCACCACCCCGAGCGCCACCACGGCGTCCGCGCCGGCGCGGGCCGCGGCCTGCGCCACGACCGGCAGCTCGAACGACCCCGGCACGCGGACCACCCGGACCTCGGCCACCCCGGCCTCGGCCAGGGCGCGCAGCGCTCCGGCCAGCAGTCCGTCCATCACCACCGTGTGCCACGACGCGGCGACGACGACGACGCGGAGCCCCGCGCCGTCCGTGCTCAGGCTCGGTGCTCCCGACCCGCTCATGCCGGCTCCTCCACCGCTCGCAGCAGATGTCCCATCGAGGTGGCCTTCGTCGCCAGGTAGGCCGCGTTGTGCGGCGTGCGGCCCACCTCGAGCCCGCGCACCTCGTCCACCTCGATGCCGTGCGCACGCAGCCCGGCGACCTTGGCCGGGTTGTTGGTCAGCAGCGTCACCGCGGTGACGCCCAGGTCGGCGAGGATCGCCGCGGCGGCGCCGTACTCGCGACGGTCGGCGGGCCAGCCGAGGTCGAGGTTCGCCTCGACCGTGTCCCGGCCCTCGTCCTGCAGCGCGTACGCCGCCATCTTGGCCAGCAGGCCGATGCCGCGGCCCTCATGCCCCCGCAGGTAGACGACGGCGCCGCCGTGCAGCGCGGCCTGCCGCATCGCCTCCTGCAGCTGCGGGCCGCAGTCGCACCGTTGCGAGGCGAACGCGTCCCCGGTGAGGCACTCGGAGTGCACGCGCACCAACGGACGGTCCGTCATGCCGGCCACCGGCACCAGCGCGATGTGCTCGTCGCCGGTGCGCAGGTCGCGGTAGCCGTGGATGCGGAAATCGCCGTAGGCCGTCGGCAGGTGCGCCTGGTGGGTCGCCTGCACCCGTGGGGTACCCGGCGCCTCGTCGCCGGCGGCCCGGACGAGGTCGCCGTGGTCCAGCCGCCACTGGGCGAGCGTCTCGATGGTGAGCACGACGAGGCCCTCCGCCCGGGCCAGCGCGAACGTCTCCGGCAGTCGGGCCATGGTGCCGTCGTCGTTGACCAGCTCGGCGATCGCCCCGACGGGTTCGAGGCCGGCCAACCGGCACAGGTCGACCGCGGCCTCGGTGTGCCCGGCGCGGTGCAGCACCCCGCCCGGCACCGCGCGCAGCGGCAGCACGTGACCCGGCCGGATGAGGTCCCCATGCCCCGATGCGGGGTCGGCCAGCACGCGCAGGGTCCGCGTCCGGTCCGCCGCCGAGATGCCGGTGGTGACGCCGGTGGCCGCGTCGACGGTGACCGTGTACGCGGTGCGCCGCGGGTCCTGGCTGCGCGGCACCATGAGCGGGAGGTCGAGCGCGTCGGCCCGGGCCGCCGGCATCGGGGCGCACAGGTAGCCCGACGAGTGCCGGATGGTCCACGCGACCCACTCCGGGGTGGCGTGCTGGGCGGCCAGGATGACGTCGGCCTCGTTCTCCCGATCCGGGGAGTCGGCCACCAGCACGGGCCGTCCCGCGCGCAGGGCCTCGAGGGCCTCCTCGACCGTGCCGAACACGTCCTCGGCGCTCATCGCGGCACCGCCGCGGTCGCCAGCAGGCGTTCGGTGTACTTCGCCAGCACGTCCACCTCGAGGTTCACCCGGGCGCCGGGCGCCAGCAGGCCCAGCGTCGTGGCACTCAGGGTGGTCGGGATCAGCGAGACGCCGAACGCGTCGTCGGACACGTGGGTCACCGTCAGCGACACGCCCGACACGGCGATCGAGCCCTTCTCCGCGACGTACCGCGCCAGGGCGGGTTCCAGCCGGATCTCGACCTCGTCCCACCGCGGCCCGGGCTGCCGGGAGACGATGACGCCGACGCCGTCCACGTGCCCCTGCACCACGTGCCCGCCGTACCGACCACCGACCGCCAGCGCACGCTCGAGGTTGACCGGGGAGCCCTCGGTGAGGTCACCCAACGCCGTGCGGCGCAGGGTCTCGGGCATCACGTCGGCGACGAACGTGCCGTCGGCGCCCACCGCGGTGACCGTCAGGCAGACGCCCGAGACCGCCACCGAGTCGCCCGGCCGGGTGTCGGTGGTCACCAGCGGGCCGCGCACGGTCAGCCGGGCGTCGGCCCCACCGGGCCGCACCTCGAGCCGCTCGACGACCCCCAGCTCTTCGACGATCCCGGTGAACATCAGTCCTCCTCCTCAGCGGCGTGAACGCGCCGCTCGTCTGCTGCGTCCTGCGGGCCGGCGGGGCGTGCCACGACGAGCACGTCGGGCCCGATCGCCTGCACCGACGCGACGCGCAGTCGCAGCGCGTCGCCGATCGTGGTGATGCCGAGATCGTCCACGGCGGACCGACCGGCGCCGAGGATCACCGGCGCGAGGTACGCGTGCACCTCGTCCACCAGCCCCGCGCGCAGGAAAGCCGCCGCCAGCACCGGCCCGCCCTCGACCAGCAGATGCCGCACCTCGCGGCGGTTCAGCTCGGCGAGCACGGTTGCGGGGTCGTGCGTACGGATCGGGACCAGCGTGCCGCCGGGACCGTGCAGGCGGCTGCCGGTGGGCACCTCCCGCAGCCCGACGACGACCCGCAGCGGCTGGTGCTCGACGAGGGAGCCGTCGGCGGTGCGCGCCGTCAGCGCGGGGTCGTCGGCCAGCACGGTCCCGGTGCCGACGGCGATCGCATCCACCGATCCCCGCAGCTCGTGGGCATGGCGACGGGCGACGGTCGACGTGATCCACCGGCTGCTGCCGTCGGCCGCGGCCACGCGCCCGTCGAGCGTGGTGGCGAGCTTGAGGGTGACGAACGGCCGGCCCCGTCGCACTGCCGGTAGCCAGGCGCCGAGGACGTCGGCGGCCTCGGCCGGCAGCACGCCCGTCACCACCTCGACGCCGGCGGCGCGCAGCCGGTCGGCACCGCCCGCGGCCGGCGGGTGCGGGTCCCGGGATCCGACGACGACGCGCCGCACCCCGGCGGCGAGCAGGGCCAGGGTGCACGGGCCGGTGCGCCCGGTGTGGTCGCAGGGCTCGAGCGTGACCACCGCGGTGGCGCCGTGCACATCGCGGCCGTGGGCAGCCGCATCGGCCAGCGCCGCGACCTCGGCGTGCGGTGTCCCCGCGCCGCGGTGCCAGCCCTCCCCCAGCACGGTCCCGTCCGCGCCGAGCAGCACGGCACCGACCCGGGGGTTGGGTCCACGGGCGGGACCTCGCAGCGCCAGATCGAGCGCGCGCCGCATCGCGGCGAGCTCGGACGTGGTGACGTCGGGGACCACGAACCGGGCGGGGCGCGCGTCGGACGCAGGTCCGGCCGCGGCTGACAGCGTCGTCGGAGTGCCGCTCGTGGTGCTCACGCGTCCACCTCCCGGGCCGGACGGCTCCGGGGGTGATGGCAGGGGCAACGCCCATGCCACGGCGCGCGGGACGGGCCCGCACGGCCGCCACGTCCCCTCCCATCCGGACTTTGACCGTCGGTCCCGGAATTCCACCGGGTCAACCGTCAGGCGCAAGGCCTGCCGGGTCGCGGACTGTCACCGCCGGTTCGGAATTGCACCGACCCCGGAGCACGTGTGGTTGTGCTGTTGCTCGCATCATGCCACAGCG
>Ga0302299_10000004_pt1 | contig 78892 bp, 110 predicted proteins | sample III_Fen_N3_4_FD_198795 | JGI IMG/M metagenome (GOLD analysis project Ga0302299, IMG submission 198795) | Peat permafrost microbial communities from Stordalen Mire near Abisko, Sweden - III_Fen_N3_4 | ecosystem: Environmental > Terrestrial > Soil > Wetlands > Permafrost | place: Sweden: Abisko...
GGTCTTGAACGCCTCCATCAGGAAGTCCGCGCCCTCCTCCAGCATGTCGGGCTGGCCGAAGAGGAAGGACTTGTGGCTGGTGTCGAGCCCCAGCGCATGGGCGTACCCGGCGTCGAAGGCCTGCTCGTAGTCGAGGTAGATGATCGAGTCGTCCGGGCCGATCCCACGGGAGGGGTCTCCGCCGCTCAGGATGACCCGCTGCATCTCCACAGCGGTCTGGATGCCCAGTGTTGTCTTGCCCGAGCTGGGAGGCCCGTAGAACTCCACCGTGCGCCCCATGGGGACGCCGCCACCGATGGCGTGGTTGATGGCGATGTTCCCGGTGGAGATGAACACGGTGTCCGTGGCGATGGAGTCCAGCGTGCCCACCGCGAGGTTGTACTTCTTCTCGGACTGGGCCAGCAGGAGGGCGAGGCCGGAGACCTTCGGTTTTGCGACAGCCATGAATCCTTCTCAGAGTGAGGCGGTGGAGACGCCGGGCATTCCCGACAGCTCCTCGAATGTGAACCGGCTACAGAACTCAGCCATCAGGAATGCGGAGATGTAGTCGGTCATCGACTTCTCCAAGACGTTGGTGTTCTTCTTGAGGACCTTCTTGCCTTCCGGCAATCCGGAGACGTATTCGGAAACAAGATCCGGGGGTGTGTAGCCCAGCCTTTCAGCGTGGATTCTTGCCGTCTCGATTCGCTCTTTGTCGGAGGCGGATTTCGTCAGGCCCTTGGTGGTCGCTACCTGAATGCCCGGGTAGTCCTTCATCCACACGGAGGGACCCATGAACAGGGTCTTGCTCACGCTCTGGGTGACCGACAGGTAGGACAGCAGGGCTCCCTGCAACCGCAGCACGGGCTTGATCATCATCTGGTTGGAGATGCCGTAGGGCACGTCCTCCACGACCACGATGTCAGCTTCGTCGGCGGCGTACGCGATCTCCCGGAGGAAGCGCAGTGGGGGCTTGTCCCGGGAGTCGAACTGGGCGGTGACCCCACCACCAGCCCCCCGCAGGATCACTGCGGAGAGCTTGGCGGCGAGATCCACCGAGAGGATCAGGCTCACACCAGACCAGCGAGCAGGTCGTCGAAGTTGTCGACGGCGGGCTCGGCAGCAGCCTTGGCAGGGGCCTTGGTTGCAGCCTTGGCGGGGGCCTTCTTGACCGGCTCTGCCACCTTGGTCTCCTCCAGCCCCGCAAGGAGGTCGTCGGAGGTTTCCTCGGTGGCTTCCTCAGCCAGCTCCTCAGCGGGCTCTTCGACCGGCTCCTCAGCCGGGTCGTCGCCGATGCCTGCGAGCAGGTCGTCGGTCAGCACGTCGGGCAGCTCATCGAGCATCTCCCCCGTGTCGAGGTTGACCTCGTCGTCGCTGATGCCAACGCCGCCGATGCCATCCAGCAGGCCGTTGAGGTCGTCTTCCAGACCCTCGGTGGATGCAGCCTGAGCAGCCACACCCTTGACCTGATTCCACGCCTCCATGACGGCGGCGATGTCCTGCTGGACCCACTGGAGCTGCTTCGGCGAACCGCAGGCGATGGTCAGATCGGGGATCTGGTTCTCGCGGAAGGAGAGCGCCGTCATGGTCTGACGCTCCTTGTCGCCCAGCCACTCGGCGTTCGCCGCGACGGCGATGTCGAACTGCTGGAAGTTCTCGCTGGAGCACGGGCCGAGGAGCAGGTCGTGCTTGCGCAGGTCGGTCCACTCCTTCTTGGCGTCGATCAGCTTGTTGAACACCTTGTCGGCGAAGCCCCACACGAGGACCTCGACCGAGTACGGCGTCTGGAGCGTGGTGGTCCCGGCCTTGGTGCGGTAGCGGATCACGTGCATGGCGTAGCGGCGCTGCGGCTCCTGCGCGTAGTCGGGGAAGTCCTTGGCCAGCTTGCACATCGGGCAGTTCTTGGGGTCGCTGCCCTTCTCGCCGAGGATGGTGGCGTCGCCCATGCAGATCGCCTTGGTGATGAAGTCGGTCTTGTAGTCCTCGAACGTGGACTTGTCCTTGCGCTCCTTGGTCTCCATCTGCACGACGCCGTTGATGATCTGCGGCTTGCGGAGGGTGTGGACGAACTCCATGACGGGGTTCTCCAGACCAACGAGGATGCGGGCGCGCTCCCCGTTCTTGAGCTTGAGCTTCGGGTAGTCGTAGTTCGTGACTGCAACCCTGTTCTCTTCCTCGAATGTGACTCTGGGCATCTGTCTCTTTCTTGTTTCCCGGGAGCCGGATAGTTCCGGACTCGTTGGCTTCTAACTAATGGTACGGATCAGCACTGACAATCCGCAGAATGACGTCACCGTTCCAGCGAGGACTCGAACTGGAGGGCGTGGAGCGAGGCGCGCAGGTCCTTGCGGATGGCGTCCAGCTGCCAGTGAACCTGTGAAATCACTTCGTGGGCATCATTGGTAACCGATACCAATCTGTCCCTAAGATAAGCCACCCTTCTTTCCTCAAACGAATCCAGCTTGGCGTCGGCTGCCCGCTCGGCGGCGGAGGAGAACTCGGTCCTCTTCGCCCCCCGGATCTGGGTGGCCTGCATCAGGGCTCGGTCAGCGGTGAAGGCTGCCTCCTCCTTGGCCCTACGTGCCCGGCCCCGAGCGAGGGTGACCTTGCTCAGCAGCTCGTCGACCCGGTCGGCGCGTGCCCTGACCCGCAGCAGCAGGTCGGTCATCTCCGCGATGCTCTCCTGCTCAGCACCGCGCAGCCTGCCCTTGGGGTCCCCTGCCTCACCGTGGCGAAGCTCCAGCGTCTCAGTGACCCACGCCATGATCTGGGCCTCGAAGTCGGACTCGTTGCTCATACCAGCATCCCTGCCATCACGTCGTCGGCGTCGGCCACGTCGTCAGCGATCACCAGACCGGCCCCTCCGAGGATGAGGCTGATGGCTGGCTGATCGTCCGGGGAGATCCGGAACGTGCCGTCGAGCGTGACGACACCCTCCGGGGTCTCGACCTTGACCGTGTCCACACCCTGCCGGAAGTCGAGGTAGGTGGTGAACTTCAGCCACTGCTCCTCGTCGGGCATCTCGGAGATGGTCACCGTGGCGGTCTTGGGGGGCAGCAGTGCGGCGTTGTGCTCCGCGCTGTGGAACCACCCCGGGTCCTCCTCCTCAGGCTCCACAGCGGCAACGTCGGGCTGCTGGGAGGCATCTGCGGGTTCGGGCAGGGAGAAGTCTGGGTTGCGGGTGGCGTAGTACGGGGCGGAGAAGCCGAAGAAGCCTGCCTCCCACGCGTAGTACTGGTCCAGCACCTCGTGCAGCGTGGAGCCCTCCCAGTAGTGGGACTCCTTCAGCCACGGCAGCTCCACCTCGATGTCGAAGCTCTTGATCTGCTTGTTCTCGTCGAGCCGGACCTCGGTCTGGGCACCCCACTGGTAGCCCTCGTGCCAGTCCGCCCGGATCTCCAGCGGGAAGCCGGGCACCGGGAAGTTGACGCAGGGCTCGATCAGGTCGATGACCTGCTGGGTGGAGACGGACTCGTGGACGAGGAACTCCAGCGCGTCGTGGACGGTCAGGGTCATCCGGACGAGGTCCTCCAGCCCGGCCTCCTTGATGGCCTTCTTGGCACGGACCATGGCGATCTTGAGGATGTCGGCGGCGGTGCCCTGAATCGGTGCGTTGACCGACATCCGGTCACCCTTGGCCTTGATCCACTCCTTGGGCTGGTAGTGCTCCCAGATGGTGTAGAGCCGACCGAAGTGGGTGCGGACCTCCTTGGACTCACGACCGTGCGCCTTCTGGCTGGCGATCCAATCGGCCAGCGCTGGGTACCCAGCGAAGTAGTCCTCCAGCATCTGCTCGGCGTCCTCCTTGGTCACCGGGTCGGAGGGGCTGGTCAGCATCTCGGCGATGTTCCCTGCACCGGACCCGAAGAGGGTGGCGAAGTTCAGGGTCTTGGCCGACTGCCGCTGCTTCTTGGTGACATCTTCGAGGCTGACCTTGAAGGTGGCCGAGGCGGTGGACTTGTGGAGGTCGAGCCCGTTGTTGAAGGCGTCGATGATCTTGCGCTCACCGGACAGGGCCCCGGCGATCCGCATCTCCACGTTGGCGTAGTCGAAGCCGACGATCCGGAAGTGGTCCGGGGAGATGAACAGGTCCCGGAAGTTGAGGTCGAAGGTGAGCCCGGACAGCAGCTGGAAGTGGTACGGCTTGGGCCACTGCTGGTAGCTGACCTGATCCACCGAGAGCCGCCCGGTGAGGGCACCGAACTGGTTGTGGTTGGGGAAGACGTAGCCGGTGCCGGAGTAGCCCAGCTCGTTGATGAACTTGGTCAGGTAGGACCCGTTGAGCTTCACCACCTGCCGGTACTCAAGGATCATCTTGATGATCGGGTCGGACTTGGCAATCACCTTCAGGGCGTCGTCGCTGGTGCTGGGTGCCCCGGTCTTCTCCGAGCGCACCTTCACTGGCAGGCCGAGGCCGTCGGGCTTCTCGTCGAACAGGACCTTGGCCAGCTGCGGGACCGAGTTCAGGTTGATGTTGATGGTCTTGTTCAGCCGCTTGCCCAGCTGGTCCTGAATCTCCTCACCCATGAGGGTGGCGAAGCGCAGGGCCTCCTCGGACTTCTTGCGGACGTTGGGCCAGTGGAAGAACATGTTGCCGGAGGCGACCCCGGTCTCCGGATCGATGACCCCGGCCTCCATCTCCACCAGTCCCGGGAGCAGGGCCATCTCGGTCTTGAAGATGAACGTGTCCTTGAGGGCCTCGTAGTGCTTCTCCCAGACCATGAAGGAGGCGACGGAGTCCTCACAGGCGTAGCCCACGATCACGGGGCTGTAGGAGTTGCGGGTGTTGAACCGGATGTACGGCTTGCCACCCCGCTTCATGGCCGGGCCGAGGTCGGTGTCAGTGGTGGGGAAGAGGTCGTCGAAGTGGGTCATCTCCATGCCGAACGCGGCCTTGGCCACCGACTTCAGGTCCTTGCCGACGCGGAGCGGGTCGTAGCAGGCGGCGAGCCAGACCAGCAGCATCGTGTCAGCGAGGATCGGGAACATGCCCTTGGTGCGTCGGATCTCTTCGCCCAGCTCGTCGTCGTTCCACAACGTTTCACGAAACCACCGGGACATGCCCTTGAGTTCGTAGGCTGCGTTGTGGGCGATCCCCTGCCCGGAGCTGAGCAGCCGCCACAAGGCGCGGGCCACCGGGACGATGTCGTCGATGTTGCCGCCGCTGTCGTGGGCGAAGGGGATGTAGCGGGCCCACTCGGTGGAGACCGTGAAGGAGATGCCGACCACGAGGTAGTCGGGGTGGTACTGCTGGAGGGAGACACCCTTCTTGTCGTCCCCGGTGTAGCCCGCCTCGATGTCGAAGTCGAAGGGCTTACCGCTGGCTGTGATCCGGTCGATGAAGGAGACCGCACCCTTGGACCCGTAGGCCTCCCGGAGGGCTCCGTAGTTGCGAGTGGTCACTTGGTCGGCGGGAAGGTGTAGGTGTTCTGGGTCAGGGGAGCCTGCGGGACCTCAGCTGAGCCCGCACTCTTCATGGCTGCCTTGACACCTGCTCCTGCCACCGCGATGGCGAACGACAGCGGCACGGCCAGCGCTACGAGAGCGATGCCTGCCTGCGCCAGCAGGATCCAGTACGTTGCCCAGTCCATGTCAGTTCTCCTTGATCTGCGGGGTGCTCCACTTACTGGTACGCCTCACCAGAACGCCACGACAACTTCGAGCAGACCCGTTGTCTGCCCGGAGCGGTAGGCCTCGTCGACCACGGCCAGCGTCCTGCGGATCGCGAGCCTGCGCTTGGCGTTGTAGTGCTTGGAGACGTTCATCAGCTCGGTGAGCAGGAACGCCTGCGGACCCAGAGCCTTGGCCATGTCGCCGGGTGACTTGTGGTCCACCTGCATGTCATGGATCATCCCAGCCTTGTCGAGCTTCGCGTCCAGCAGGCCGATGATGCGCCCGACCTCCTCGCGAGGGATCGACTCGGCGGCGAGCAGTGCGGTCTTGCGGTCCAGCGCCAGCAGGGCGTCGGTGAAGCTGTCCCGGGGCTGCTCGGCCAGCAGGGTGTTGACCACTGAGATGGTGATCTCACCGGGGAACACGGCGAGCTTCAGGCAGATGTCGCGGACCAGCCGCAGGTTCCAGTTCGAGCGGGTGAGCAGGTGCCGGGCGATGCCGTCCCGCATGGGGGCCTTCGACTGGACCCACTCCACGGAGCGCAGCGCGGTGGCCGAGGTGAACGGCTTGCACTCCACCACGTGGCCCTTGGATCCGATACAGGCTATGTGCGGGAGGGGCTCCGGGCGGGTACCGTGTCTGCGCTCCTCCGGGGTGGGCTCGGTCTTCGGAACAGCCGCCTCGGAGGAGACCATGACCACGTAGGTCCGGGGGTTGCGCGAGCGGTCCTTGACCCACTGCACGAAGCGGTCCCACTCATGGATCTTCTCGACGTGCCGGACGATCACCAGCCGGGGTGAGGTGTCCATCGGGTGCTGGTCCAGCGCGGCCCAGATGTCCCGCTCAGAATCATCTCCGGCCACGAGGCTGACCCGGTTCCACGGCTCGGGGGCGAGGAACTCCGAGACGCTCCGGACGACCTCCTCCACAAGCACGACCTCCGGCCCGCACACCCACGTGATCTGCCGGGGCTCAGGGGTCTTCTTGGTCCCGGTCAGCCAGCCACTGAAGGTGGCGATGTCAGACCTCCCTCTTCTTACGAGGACGACGCTTAGCATCGTTGATCCTCTGACACCCCAAGCAGTACGGAGCGCCGGTCGACTTGATCCGCTCGAACTCAGCGCGAAGGTGGAGACCTCTCTTGCACATCTCTGTCCGGTGGACGTCGTGCATCCGCTGGCGGTTGACCTTCAGGGTCACGAGTTCAAGATGACCTTCCCTGACGCAGTCCCGCTGCAAGCAGAGGTGGTCAATCTCGTCCTCGCGACCCACCACGGCGCTGCGGATGTGCTGCTCTCCGTGAAGCAGTCCGTAGGAGTACCGGTGGGCCTTCACAGCACGCGGGCCGGAGTTGTCATCGCGCTGGAGATCGAACACCCCGTACCCATTCACCTTCCTGCCGGTCCAGATCACGCAGGGAGTGATGTACCCCCGGTCTTCATCAAGGGTCTTGGCGAAGAAGCGCCGGATTTCCTGTGTAGGTCTCATCAGGCGTGCGGCAGGACCCGGACGCACTGGGCGCAGGCCACACCGCTCACCGGCAGCATCGGGTTGTCGGAGAACTGGACCTTGGAGACCCAGTCCTGCCGCTTGACGATGTGGTCGAAGTTGATCGTGCACACCCCGCCGTAGACAGCCTGAAAGCGGCGTCCGATCAGCTCGAACTCCTGCACATCAGCGTTTCCGAAAACAGCCACGGGTTCCTCCTTGATGCCCTGACAGTGGGCGCACGAATACTTCGGCATGTCGGTCTTCTCGCACAGCTCTTCGCTCACCACTCGCTCCTCAGCACGCCCATCAAGCTGGAGCGTACGACCAGCCTCGGACGTATCCCGGGGCCTAGCGCGATCAGGATCCGCAGGGGCAGCTTCCTGCCGATGCCCTCGATCTCCTCAGAGTTGAAGATCCGGTAGCGCCCGGAGATGGCCTCGGTGCATAGCGTCACCATGAGTTCGGAGTGCTCGTCGCTCCACTTCACGGCGAGGTCGTCCAGAGTGTCGGGGTCCCTCTCGGTGATCGCACGCAGGGCCGACAGCACGACCTGCTTGGTGTCGACCGTATCGCCTCGATTGAGGGCGTTGCGCATCTGCCCCCCGGCAGCCAGTGCCAGCCTCTTGGCCTCGACCGCGCTGAAGTTCCGGTTCAGCAGGATCTCCTCCACAGCCGCGTCGGTGAGCAGCGGGAAGCGGTAGACGGTGCACCGCGAGGTGATCGTCTCAGGGGGCAGCTCAGTGTCGATCAGGATGAACTTGGTGGCCGTGGTCGAGCACTCCTCCAGCGTCTTCAGCAGCACGTTCTGGGCTGCCTCCGTGGACCGGGTGAGCCGGGCGATGACCAGCCGGGGGGAGGAGAAGTTGGACAGCACGGTGAGGTCCCGGGCGGCGTCCATGGTGAGGGCCCGGACCCGGATGACGCCGAAGGAGTTGTAGAAGTGGCGACCGAGGGCTTCAGCGATGGTCCACTTGCCGACCGACGCAGGCCCGACGAAGAGCGAGATCGGCGGCAGGTCATCGAACATGCCCAGCACCGTGACGGGCATCTTGATCATGACTCGAAGACCTCATGGATCTCGGCGCGCAGGGCCTTCAGCCGGTTCCGGATCGTGGTCTCGGAGACCTCGAAGTACTGGGACAGGATTTCAACGTTGGGGCTGCCGTAGGTGACCGAGTGCTCCAAGGTCATGTTGAACAGGTCCAGCATCTCGCAGCGGCCCCGGGGGTCGGAGAGGGTGGCAAGGTGGTCCTGCACGGTGAGGACGGCATCCTCGATCATCAGCTGATCGTAGGTGTCGACGTGGGTCTCCCCGTAGTAGTCCATCCACGTGTTGTCGTCACCGGCTGGTGCGTCGAGCGAGATGGCCTCGCGAGCCTTGGTGATGATCTGGCGGTCCCGGTGGTGCCGGACGTAGATCTTGACGAAGCCGGACAGGAAGGTCCGGAACATGGCCTTGCGGGTGACCCCACCATGGGTGGAGGTGAACTCGGGGTTGAAGTCGGCCAGCACGTCGTGGGCGAAGAACTTCTCAAGGATGGACATGGTCACGTCCGCACAGCTCTGGGAGTCGATGCCGGACTTGAAGACGATGCCCCGGACGTAAGGGTAGTAGTGGTCGAACAGCTCGGTGTAGTTGGCTGGGACGAAGTCCGGATACCTCGACGATGAGGGCCTTCCGGCCTGCGTGATGGTGCGGGGGGAAACGGTAAGACTGGGCACAGAAATCCTCCATGGGGTGACCGATAAGTTGACCGCTTGTTTCTCGTAAAACGCCAAGTGACGGACTCCTTAATGGGAGCCCGTCACTCGCTAAGCGGTCAACTTAGGCAGGAGGTGAAGGGCGTGAACCCTCCAGCTGCAAGACGAAGTATATCCGACCATGAGGCGTAGTGGCAACGGGAGTGAAGCTGTGTCTGACCATAGCCCTGAGGGGTGACATATGCAACTAACGTCTGCGATCCGGGCGTGTCACAAGCAGCTCCTCCTGAAGCTCGGAAAGAGCTACCACATAACTCGGTTTGGTGCCAATGCGACACACCGTCTTCCAGCCACCCATTTTGCCCTCATTGGCCAAACGTGCACGTCGGTACGCGTGCTGTCGGGAGATGCCCAAGATCTCTGCGGCCTCGGTGAGGTTGACCCAGCCCTCCAGCTGGGGGAGGTTCCCCAGCTTCTCGTCCGTGCTCATGCCCGTGCCTCCATCGTTGCCTTCATGACCTTCTTGGTGATGCTCAGCCAGTTCGTGGCGTCATCATCGGTGTGGACCTTGCGGAGGAGAGCGAGGCATTGGGTGAGCTTGTGCGAGACCGCTTCATCGAACTGGCGTTCCTCCCAGTTCGGGACCATTCTGGCGCACGCAACCTTGAGGGCTTCGGCCAAGTCTGCCGTGTCGACCACTGGCTTCTCGGACATCAGCGCGTCCCACTGATCCTGATAGTTGGGTGCTACGTACCCAGTCTCCTCCAGCAGGGCCTCCGCTGCATCTTCCTCGGAGATGTCCCTACTGGTGGAGATGAGCTTGACCGGGTCGTAGTAGCCGCACCCAGCGAAGCAGAAGGCGCTGTTGGACTCGGCGTAGATCCGCATGGATTTCGACATTCCACCGTCCTGATGGAAGATCTCGCCGAAGGGGCAGTAGACCTTCATCGACGCGGCGGCGTAGTCGCTGACGTTCATCCCGATCATGTTGCAGGCCTTGGTGATCGAGACTCTCTCGTTGGCGATCCGGAGCAGCTCAGCTCTCTCCACGATGGTTCCTCAGCTTGAAGAACATCCCGAAGGTGTAGTGGGTGTTCTCAGCCTCGGTCTTCTTCACCTCGGGTCGGCGGACGAAGGTCCCGCCCCGGCGCAGTGACCACCAGAAGTTGCCCTGCTCGATCACACCGGTCACCCGCAGGGCCCACAGCAGGAGCATCATCTTCGGCTGGGACATGGGGGTGTCGATGTAGAGGTGACCGTGCCCACCGTTGGTGCTCGGCACGTAGTGGTGGGGGAAGTCGAGGTCGATGATCGGCGCGTGCTGGCGGGTGCCCAGCAGGTAGGAGGAGACCAGCTCCCCCTCTGGGTGAGGCTGACGATCCGCGTCCATGTCGTAGCGGATCAGGGAGAGGATCATCGGCTCGTCGACCACGTTGAGCAGGTCCGCGTGCCAGTTGACCCGCTCCACGTCAGTCATCCAGTAGTCCCATCTTCTTGGCCAGCCATGCGAGTGGGAGCACGATGAAGAGGTACACCATGCCGTAGAGAATCGAGAAGATGGCCTCAAGGCCTCCCTCGCCGTCGTCGTAATCGCTCATACCTATTGATACGCCTCAGCTCAGGCGCTCAGCAGGCTTTCCATGGTGCCGTTGGTGGAGTAGTCGAGACCACCCGTACCGAGGGCTCCCAGCATCCGCTTGCTGCGGAAGTGACAGGTGGCGTAGTCGACCTCGACGATCATGCCGTTGGCCGTCTCGCCGTCCCGGTTCTTCAGGATCTGGAAGGTGACGTCGGCGTGCCGGTCGGTGTTGTCGGTGGGGGCCAGCAGGCTGACGATCACGTCGGAGGAGTTCGTCGCCTCAGCCGTCTCGGAGAGCGCGGCGGACGTGTACTGCCCGAGGTTCTCTGCGGCCTCCCTGTGCTGTCTGGAGACCTGCCACGGGGACACGAAGGCCACTCCCCGCCCGTTGTCGAAGGCGACCGACAGGAGCTTGGCGTTCTTCAGCACCTCGGCGTACTCCTCCCGGGCCGTGGTGCGTCTGCGCTCGGCGATCAGCAGCGCGAGGTAGTCGGCGATGACCAGCTTGATGTTGAACTTCCGCTGGATCCGCAGCAGCCTCTGCTCGATGCTGGCGATGCCTGCCGCCCGAGGGACCTGCGCGATGTAGATCTTGCCGTAGGCGGGGTTCTTGGCGAGGTCGTCGATCACCCGGGGGAGGATGAGTTCCTGCTCATCCGTCAAGGTGCCTGCCTTCAGATCCCGGGTGTTAAGGCCCTCGGGTGTCTCGAAGATCGGCAGCTTGGAGTGGCGGGCGATGATCTTGCGGCGGATCTGGGGACGCAGGGTCTCGGTGGTCAGGAAGACCACGTTCTGTCCCTGCTCCACGGCGGCGCTCCACGCGAGCTGGACGCACAGGGAGGACTTGCCGTCGCTGGAGTAGCCCGCGAGCAGCACCAGCTCTCCCGGCTGGAGCCCACCGATCTTGCGGTCCAGCTCGTCGATGCCGAACCGGATGCCGGAGGACACACCCTTGAGGCGCGCGTTCTTCCGCTCGGCGTAGTCGGCCTTCATCTCGGTGGCCTCGTCTGCGAGGTCCCCCTCCGGCGCGTCCTGCCGAACCAGCTCACGGTCGATTTCCTGAAACGATTCCAGCAGGCGAGCGCGGGCATCGTTGTGGCCCTGATAGGTCTGGTTGTCGATGGTCTTGCCTCGGCGCAGGATCTCCATGGCCTCAGTCAGGGCTTCGCCTGTGGTCTTGTCGGCAGCCAGCTCGCGCAGCTGCTGGAGGGACCACGCGAACTCAGAATCTTCTGTCGTGGTCTCCGACAGCATCTCGTAGGTCTCGGTGAACAGCTGAGCCTTGCCCGGCTCCATGCGGCCACGGAGGTTGTCGTCGAGGTACTTCAGCGGCATGACCGCGCCCCCGGTGTAGTCCGAGAAGCGCATGAGCATGGTGAAGAGGTCGGCGTGGACCTTCTCCGGGAAGTGGGCTGGCGTCAGGTGGGCGACAGCCTTCTCCAGCAGATCGCGCCTGCCCGCCAAGATGGCCGAGAGGACGATCTGGGAGTGTTCAGAGGCTGATGCCAACGGACTCTCCAAGCGTGAAGGCGCGCATGACGGTGTCGTTTGTGAAAACGAACGACAGCCCGGAGGCGAAGGAGATCTTGGTCGTGGTCACGTGCTTCTCGATCTCCTTGACCATGCCCATGTCCTGCACGATGTCCCCTGTGTCGAGGTCCCACGCGCGGGTCTGGACCCAGCGCCTGCCCGAGGTGTTGAGGCTGATGCTGGGACGGGAGAAGGGCTTGGGGATGTGAGCCATGTCAGTTCTCTTCAGGCTTGGGCCCGGTGAGGGCGGAGTAGTCGAGCAGGCACGCGCCGTACCCGAGGTCGAAGGCGTCGTCGGGAGTCATGCCGGTCAGCTGCTTCCGGTTCGGGTCCGCCTTCATGGCCGTCAGGTTGGCGTGCATCTGGATGACGGCATCGTCGGGGGACAGGTCGTACTGCGGATCGGTCATGGGGCTCCTTCGGGCTTCACTTACTGGTACGCCTGAGGAGGTCCCAGACGCAGGTGATCAGGAGCGCGCAGTCTGGACCATGGCGGCGTGGATCAGCAGGATCTGCTGCTGGTGGGTGACCTTGACGGTGGACACGCTGGAGCCCAGCTCGGCGGCGATCTGGGGGAAGCTCATGCCCATGTAGTACCGCAGGACGATGACCGACTTCTCGAACGACGGCATCCCCTCCATGACCTCGACCATGGCCTCCTGAAGCATGTGGGCTGCGACTGATCCCTCGGTGCCTCCCTCAGCTGGGGGAGCCATGTTGCCCCGGTCGCTGTCGCCTGCCATGTCGTCCAGTGAGACCGGGGGGCACTCGACTGCGTGGGTGATCGCACGGACCCGGTTGACGTCGATCCCGAGGATCTCTGCGGTCTCCTCAGGGCTCCTGCCGGGGGCCAGCTCCTGCATGTCCTTGTAGATGGTGCGCTGCCTGCGGGGGACGTGGTCCAGCTGGCGCATCCAGTCCTGAATGGCTCCCCCGATGCGGCGCTTGGCGTACTGGCCGAACGTCAGTGCAACAGGGGGCAGCGCCACGTCCGGGTCGTTCTCCGGGACGATGTTGGGTTCGTACCTCTGGGCGGCGGTGATCAGCCCCTGATAGGCGATGGCCACGATCTCGTCGCGGTCCACTTCCGATGCGGCTCGTTTCCAGAAAGACATTGCAATGCTCTGGGCAAGGCCCACGTGGGTCCTGACCAACTCGCTCTGGTAGTCGGAGAGGGGGACGGGGGTGGCGGCGGTCATTGTCACTGCTTTCATCCGGAAATGAGCTGTAGAAGGGCCAAGGGTGAGAGGGCAGTGAACAGCTGGGAATCCTCGTCCCAGATGTGCGCGGCCAGCGCTGCTTCACGCTCCAGCAGGGGGAGGTACTTCTCCTCCTGCGTATTGATGGTCAGGAGGTTGTGCACGTAGACGTGCTGGAAGGCCGAGCCGTCGCGGCGAATACGTCCGGCCAACTGCTCCATTCTCGCTGGGTTCAAGATCATGTCAATGTTGACGAGGTGCCGGGAGACCTGAAGGTTCAGGGACTGCTCGATGGCCTTGGTGCCGATCAGCACCTTGCACTTCGGGTCGGTCCAGAACCGCTCCTGTGAGGCTGCGCGCTTGACCTTGTCGTTCTCCTGCCCCCACACCGTGACGAAGCCCACACCCTCCTCCTTGAGCCGGATCTGGAGGGCCCTGACGGTGTTCTTCAGGTTGGCGAACACGACCACCTTCTCGCCGCGCTCGCTGAGCCCACCCTCGGTGAGCTGGTTGACCACCCAGTCGAGCTTGACGCTGGTCCCGGGGCCGTCCTCTTCCCCAAGCGCGGCGAGCCCTGCACAGATGGCCGCACCGTAGTGGATCTTGGCCAGCGCGTTGGGGCGCTTCACCTGCGTGCCCTCCTCGCGGATGATCTTCAGCACGCCCTTGCGCAGCTCGGTGTACTTGGCCCGCTGCACGGGGTAGAGGTCGAGCATGACGTCGTTGGGGATGATCGTGGGCAGGTCGACGTCGTCGAGGTCGGCGGCGGTGCGGCGGAGCACGAGCGGGGCGATCCGGGCCTTGACCGTACCGAGGTCCCGGTAGCCGACCACGACCTCCTTGCGGATGTCCTTGCCTGACTTCCGGTCGTACTCGGTGATGGTGGCCTTGCGGACGTGGCGGTGGACGAAGGAGTCCATGCTGCCCAGCGCGAGGGTGCCCCCGATGCCGTCCAGCACCGCGTGCAGCTCGGGCAGGCGCTTCTGGAGGGGGGTGCCGGTCATGATGACGTAGCGGTCGGTGCCGGGACGCAGGCCCTCGACCCCCCGGGCACCCATCCGGTCCAGCACGTAGGAGGTCTCGGTGGTGGGGTTGCGGAGGGCGTCGATGTCGTCGGTGAGGAAGAGGGAGAGGTCGAAGTTCTCCAGCAGCTGGTAGTCGTTGCGCAGCATCTCAGGCCCGATCAGGAGGACCTGCCACGGCTGGAGGTAGAACTGGGTGCGCTGCTTGCGGGTGCCTTCGGAGACGAGGATGTTCAGGCTGGGCATCATCCGGAGAAGCTCGGTGCGCCACTGGTGGAGGGCGGGGGACCGGGGCACGATGATGACTCGACCCTTGCCACCGTGGGCGCTGGATCTGTCACGGAAGAGGGACAGCTCCCCGGTCTCGATCAGCATGGCGATCAGCCCGCCAGCCTCGGTGGTCTTGCCCGATCCCATGGTGTCAGCCAGCAGGGCGTGTTTCTTGAAATAGAGCCACGCCACCCCGATGTGCTGGTGCCTGCGGAAGTGGATCCCACAGTCCCGGCAGCCGGGCTTGGGCCGGTCGTAGACGGTGTGGGTCTTGACCTCACCGTCGGTGTCACGGATCTCCTCGACCCACCCGCGCGCATGGATGCGGCACAGGTCGTAGTTCCACACCTTCAGGGGCGGGAGCTTCCAGTTCACGGACTGGTGGATCCTCCACGCGAGCTGCTCACGGCGAGCTTCGGTGAAGTTCCGGACGTCAAAGTTGAGTGGCAAGGGATTATTCCTCCTGACCACTTATACGCCGCTGAACTCCATGTCCTCAGAACGGGCGACAACTACTGCCTGCTGGCTCCCGACGGTGGCCATCTCAATGGCATACGACGGGTCAGAGAGAAAAGCCGATACAGCAGCAGCCCACATGGGGCGGAGGCGTTCGAGCAAGGACTCTGGCACGGAGCAGATCGTATCAAGAAACCTACTACCTAGTGTCGTAGGTCACGCCCGGCGTGTCGCAACTCAGGTCACTCCGGCCACACGCCGGATGAACTCGTACGACGAGACTCCCTTGATCCCACTCCCCCACGAGGAACAGTGCACCCCGACATGGGTGGGGGTGATCGCGCACGACACGGTGGTCCCGGGCACCCACGACACTCCATCAGGAGAGATGTCTGTCCGCCACGTAGTACCCCCAAGGAAGACCAGCCGCTCGTACAGCGGACCATGGGGGTACCCAACCGTTGTGGACTGCGCCCCGGCTACCTGATAGTTCGTCATCACTCGGGTATCCACGCTGAGGGCCCCATTGTTGGTGAACGACAGCGTGATGAGCTGGGTTCCAGCCCCCGATGTGACTCCGTCGGCGAGGACGAGTCCCCCCATGACGTAAGCGCCGTTAGAGCCGTTCAGGCTCAGGTGGGTCACGAACGCGTCTCCGGCGATCAGACTTCCCCCCACACCAGACAGGGGGCGCATCATGGCGTGCAGTTCGGAGGCTGCGTCCTCTCCGTTGTTGAACACAGACAGGACGTCAGCAGCCTCAGTCCAGACCGCTCGGGCGGTGCCTCCCGACTTGTCGACTCGCACCCACGCGGCGTCCAGTGAGGCGTTGTTGAACTCATCAAAGGACGTCCAGCCAACCGGGACGTTCCAGCGGCGGTCGCCGATTCCAGCGGCTGGGGCAACCACGGGGGTCTCGGGATTCGACCCGGACAGTTCGCCTGTCCAGACAGTGACGTTGCGGATCCATCCGGTCTCCGTCCGCGAGTAGAGACCGACCCGCCCCGTGTTGACTGCTCCGGCAGCCGTGATCGTGACCTGATAGACGTGGTCGACGTAGACGTCGAACAGAGTGGGGAGCACAACGGACTGGTAGACCGACAGGACGTAGTCGGTGTCCAGCGCGAGTGATGTCGCCATCGTGAACGTCGAGCCCCCGACCCCGTACCTGTCCCACCAGATCTTGGACACTGCGCCTGCCCGCTGGAGACCGATACCCAGCCCGCCAGCTGCCCACGCTCCGGAGGAGTAGAACCCGACGCCGAGCCCGGTCCCGTCGGCGGTGATCCGGACGGTGCACTGCACCGCACGGGCCTTGACCCCCAGATCGGTGTTGAACTCCAGCCAGCTGTCCTGCAAGGTTGAGGTCTGGTTCACGCCATACGCACCACCGGAGGTCCACGTGCCTGAGCGCGATGTCCACCCGGTGAGGTCGGCCATCCCGGACGCGTCCAGCCTCTTCGTCCAGACAGCCTTCATCCCATCGCTGCTGCCTCCGCTGCCACCTGAGGGGGTGACTGGCTCCCACTGGGTGCCGGTGTATCCCAGCACCTTTCCAGAAACAGCTCCAGCGGTGGCGACGTCGGTGAGGGAGTCAAGGGTGGATGCCCCACCACCTGTGGCGGTATCCCACTTCATCCCCGTAGCTGCGGTGGGGTCGGAGGTCAAGACCTTGCCCGCCGTAGCTGCCACAGGAAGCGTGGTGGCCCCCGGCATCGCTGCCGTGAAGACGATCTCCGGGATGGTCTGGTAGTTGTCGCCGTTGCTTGCACTGATGTAGATCCGGTAGTGGAGGTAGGCGGTCGTTGTGGTGACCGCGAAGGACTGGGTCTGTCCGATGAGCCACGTGATGCCGGTGTAGGTCGTCAGGTCCACCCACGTGGTGCCGTCGCTCGACCCCTGAATCATGAAGTCTCGGGGGCTGCGGTTGGCCGAGAAGGTGTAGATGCGGATCGAGACGGACACCACCTTGGCGATGGCGGAGAACTGAGCGGCGATCCACTGGGGCATCGCGTTGGTGCTGTGCCAGTAGGTGGCCGAGTTGCCGTCGAAAGCGTTGCTGGCCTGATTGGCTGGGTTGGCGTCAATGACTGTGGCTGCCGTGACTCCCACGACGGTCGGTGTGTACTGCGTCCCTGTGGCACTAGCTGTGACGAGGTCGCCAATGGCGACGGGCTGAACCACCGTGGCCGGAGCACCGACAACGGCCTTGCCGACGGAGACCCAGTCGGATGCGGTGCCCGGCATGACAGGGGACCCGTAGATCTTGAAGACTCCAGCGGAGCCGCCTGTGCGGGCTCCCGCAGCCGGTCGGAAGGTGGCTCCCATAGCGGCGTAGTTGCCGACCGTCCACGTCTTGATCAGGAGACCCGCTGAGGAGTAGAGGCTGATCGAAGTGGCGGCGTACCGGATCTCCCAGACGTCGTCGTTGGTGTCGGACGCCAGCGCCATGGTGTCAGCCAGAACGACCCCTGCGACGTAGCACTTCAGGAGGTTGTTGAAGACGTCCCACACCACCCCGTAGAACGAGGGGAGGGCCTCCACGGTGGTCGCGACCGTGGCTGACTGGGTGGAGGAGACGATGCCGATGGCAAGGGCGTCCGCCACAGTAGTGGTGCTGCCTCGCCACTTCAGGGTCAGGGGGGTGGCGAATATGAAGGTCTCGTTGCTGATCACCGAGGCGACAGCACTGCCCGCGTTGTTGATCAGGGTGACCACATGGTTGGTGGTGTCCACCGATGCACAGTTGTTCCGAGTGAAGGCGGTGCCGTCGACCCCGGTGGTGGTGCTCGCCGAGCCGGAGTTCAACGGGTCGGTCATGTTCGAGGTGACACACAACCAGAGGATCCCGTTGCGGAGCATGATCTGGCCGGGCAGGTACGTCTTGCCGGGGGTGTAGCCGTTCTCGTAGAACACCCCTCCGGATGTCCACAGGGCGTCCCCGTCGGTGACCGAGTTCTTCCGGAGGGCGTCTCCGACAGCGCCGCCTATGGGGAGTGCGCCTCCGCCCCCTGTCTGGGAGACAGGTACCCACTTGGTGCCGTTGAAGCCAAGCACCTTTCCGGAAACAACTCCGGAAGTGTCGACGTCGGTGGTGAGGCCAGCGAGGGCGGTGGTGCCTCCACCTGTCGGGGTGGTGGGCACCCACTTGGTGCCGTTGTAGGCGAGCACCTTTCCGGAAACAGCTCCGGTGGTGTCCACATCAGTGGTCAAGCCCGCGAGCGCGGTGATCACGGTGGCGGGGGTTGCCGGGGCCCACTTGGTGCCGTTCCACGTCAGGACCTTGCCGGAGGCGATCCCGGTGGTGATCACGTCAGTGAGGGCTGCCAGCGTGGTGACTCCGGACGATGGCGTGGCGGGGGTCCACTTGCCGGTGGTGGAGTTCCACACCAAGACCTGACCGTTGGCCAGCCCGACGACAGTGACGTCCGTCTGGGTGGCAAGAGTGGTGGGGCCAGCTGCGCCGACGCCGGGGACCCACTGGATGCCGTTCCACTTCAGGACCTGCCCGGAGACGGGAGCGACCGTGGCGGTGTCGACGTCCTTGAGGTAGTCGAGCCCCAGTGTCACGGGGAAGACTCCCCCGGCCTGTGAGTAGGTCAGGACGTCCCCACCCAGCGCGGAGGCGAGGTGCACGTCCTTGAGCAGGGCGAAGGCGACGGTGGCCTGTGCTTCGCTGCCGGAGGAGATCGGGGTGGAGGAGGTGCCTCCCAGCGCCGAGCCTCCCATCTTGTCGAGCAGCCGGGTGAGCCGGAGCGCGACCGTCTCGAACTTGGTCATCACGGTCAGCTCGTAGGTGACCTCGGTGTTGGAGTTGATCCCGATGCTGAGGCTGGAGACCTGCACGACCTCGGTCTGGTACTCACCCGTGACGGGGTCCTTGTCGCCGTTCTCGACCGTGACCCAGTCGTTGATCCCGAAGTCGTCAAAGGGGATCCGACCCTCGCGGGCGACGATGGAGAGGGTCCGTCCCACCAGCTTGTTCTGGAACATCTCAAGGTTGGACTCAGCGACGGCTGCCGCTGCCGTTGCGGAGGTCTCGCTGCCACCCTCAGCCCAGCCCTCACGGATGTGCGGGGTGGCGTCGGAGGTGCCCACTGCGGTGGCCATGGAGCCGTCGGCAGCCGGGGTGTAGATGTGGTTGGCAATCGTCCGGGTGGAGGACTTGTAGGTGTGACTCTTCTGGTCTCCGCCGATGAAGAACTTGATCTCCGACTCCCGGTGGGAGCCGACGGAATCCTGCGAGATGAAGAGCCGGAAGCCCTCCATCATCGTGAACTCCCACCCGAAGGAGTCAGAGAACCTCTGGAGGAGGTCCAGAGGGGTCTCTCCGGGGCTAACGCTGACGTCCTGAAGGTCGGTCCACGGCTGACCCTTGGAGTCCGTGTACTCGTCAAATGTCAGGTCGAGGAACATGAGTCCCCCGCGACCCTGAATGTGGCCGATCAGCCACACCAGAGCAGTCGCTGCGTGCACCCCGAGGAAGTCCTTGGACACGAAGGCATCGGTCAGGGCCTCATCATCGAAGGCCAGCATCGGGACCATGACGCCCCACTGGAGGACGGACAGGGTGCCCTGCCCAGCGATGGTGACCTGCTCACCGCCGTCCTCACCTGCGACGACGTCCTTCTCGACATCCTGCCCGAGCCACTCGCCCCGGAAGGCTCCGTTCTCGTAGACCTTCCACAGGTACTCACGGTCGAGGATCGTGCCCGCGATACCCGACGGCAGGGGCTCGGTCAGGACGGGAGCGCCCGCGTCAAGGGTGATCGACCCAGAGCCCTGCTCGGCGGAGGAGTCGCCGTAGGACATGTCCGAGAAGGTGTTGATCCGCGCGATGACGGTGGCCCAGTCGTCCGGGCTCAGGATCACGAACTCCCAGCCGGTGTTCTCCAGCGGGACCGGGGGCTTGACCGTGACCCAGACGGTGTTCGAGATGCGGATGGTCATCAGGAGCCGTCCGTAACCAAGCGGAAGGAGACGCCCGGGGGGACAGCCTCGACGGGGATCTGGACTTCGATCACGGTGTGCTGCATGTCCATCTCACCCGAGAGCATGTCCATCTGCCGGGCGGCTGTGTAGGCGTTCACGGTCGGGGGGAAGGTCTGCCACGACGTGACGCTGAGCGGATCCCACTCCACACCATTCCTCCACTCCAGCGATCCGGCGTACTGACTCTGAAGATCGCCAAAGCCGAAGCCGAAGATTCGGATGCCGTCCCCCGCCCTGCCGTTGTCGGGAGTGACGAACCAGATCCGGGGGTCAGGGGTGCCTGTGTTGACGTCTCCCTCGTGGACGTACTCGACCGCGACCGACCTGCGGGTGACCTCCACGCCATGGTTGTAGTTGACGTACTCCTGTGCGACATCCTCGTGGACCTGCTCGATGCCGAAGTTCTGGAAAACGTACTCAGCGTCTGAGCCGACCATGGCCGGGTCGATGCCGAAGTTGGAGTACACGTAGGAGCAGGCAGCTCCGACCACTGTGTTGATGCCGAAGGACCAGATCGGGCTCCACACAGTCCACGCGGTGGTGCCGGTCTGGGCAGCTCGGGCTCGCCAGTAGTAGTTGGTCAGGTTGACCAGACCGGACGCCAGCGCCGTCACGAAGCCGTCCGGCTTGTTGGTGAGGGTCACATCCACCACGGGGGAGGAGAAGGTGTTCTCTGTCGCCACCTGAATCTGCACGTCGGTGTTGCTGGCGTCGGAGGAGGAGACCAGCACCTTCAGGGTGACCGTGGTGGTCGGGCTGGTGGTGGTATCGGATGGCTCGATCTGGGAGACGGCCCACGCGGACACGGCAACAGTCGCTACGCCAGTGAGCTTGCGTAGCGCTCCGGTTCCTCCGGTGTCCAAGAAGGCCATGGTCCGACTCCTACTGCTGGGTGATGGTCAGGCCCCCGGCGACGATGCGGGGGACATCCCCTGCACCGCTCACGGCGACGGTGGCGGTCAGGGGTCCTGCATATGTCAGGACTCCTCCTGCTGAGTTGTCGAAGGCTGCCCAGTGGGTCAGGCTGGCCTGCGAGTAGACCCCTGTGGCCGTGGCGAAGACGATGTCGGTGGCGTTGGTCACCGAGACCGCCGACCCACCGATGGTGCCCCAGAGGGCGATGTCGTTGGTCACGGCCTTGCGGGCGTACCCACCTGTGGAGGTCGGCTCGACACCGGCTCCTTCGGGGTCGCCGTTGAAGAGGGCGAAGTACAGGGTGGGCAGGGCGACGGCGCTCTTGTCTGCCCCGAAGTGGGAGCGGAGCGAGATGTTGCGGGCGTTCACAGTGGACATCGGTCAGCTCCAAGACTCTGCTTCGGCATACAGGCGGAACGTGTGCAGTCCCAGCTGTGCGTTGGATGGGGTGATCCTCCGGAGGGTGAGGACCCCGGAGATGGCTCCGGGTCCGATGGCTCCGATGGTCTGCTGGGCAAGGAACAGGGTGTCCTTCGCGATGATGTGCTCCAGCTGGGCCGACGGAGTGGAGTCTGTCGGGGACTCCATGGCCACCACGACGTTGCGCGCCGTCAGCAGGGTGGAGGTGTTCTTCACCCGGAAGTAGCGGTCATCGGTCGAGGACCTCGGGACGTTGCCCCAGTCGAAGTTGGAGGGGGAGACCCGCTCGTCTCCGAAGGCGCTCCACAGGATCAACTGGTCAAGGCTCTGACCCACCGTGTTCTCTCCGTACAGGTGAAGTGCGGTGAGGCTCCCGGGAGCTGTGAACTTCACAGCCTTGATGCCCAGCTTGGTGGTGCTGGAGTATGCGCGGTAGTCCGGGCTGATGGTGGAGCCGCCGCCAGCGGTGGACACTCCAGTGACCCACGTGCCGTCCACCCCATTGGTGGAGTCGACCGAGGTCTTCACCCCGATCACGCCTCCTGAGGACCGCAGGAAGTAGCCGTCGAGGTCACGCTTCTGCGGGAAGATGACGATCAGCTCGTCGCCTCCGGACACAGCCGTCTGCACGGTCTCGTTGTTCAGGTTCACCAGATCGGCTGCGGACAGCTGCGAGAGGGTGTCGCCGGACAACCGGTAGACCTGTGTGCCGTCCTTGTCGATGGCCATCCGCCACGAGGTGGCATCGGGGTAGTTACCGGCCATAGCCGTCTCCTGTCAGGCCCATGACTGGGCCTCCGAGAACACCCGGAAGGATCCGGCACCCAGCTGGGCATTGGCGGGGGTGAGCCTCCGGAGGGTGAGGATGCCAGAGACTGCGCCGGGGGCCAGCGTGGAGATCGTCTGCTGCGCCGTGTAGGACCCTCCGTTGAGGGACAGGGCGTGCTGGCCCGGTACCGACGGGCTCTGGTTGGTCAGCACCTCCATGGCCACCCGGACGTTGGTCGCCGTCTTGGTGGGGGACATGTTCTTGATCCGGAACTGCCGGGTGTCCGAAGAGTTGCGGGGCACATCACCCCAGTCGAACCACGAGGGAGAGACCCGCTCGTCGAGGGTGGGGTGCCACACGAGGAGGCGGTCCAGCGTCTGACCTGCGGTGATCTCTCCGTAGATGTGGATGGCCATCAGGGCGGAGGCTCCGGCGAACTTCACTGCTTGAATGCCCAGCTTGGTGGTGCTGACAGCTTCGCGGTAGTCCGGAGCCACCTTGGCGTTGCCGTCGCTGAACGTTCCGATGGCGAAGGTGCCTGCGGTGGTCCATGTCCCATCCACCCCATTGGTGGAGTCGACTGAGGTTGTGACCGTGGCGGTGCCTCCTCCGAGACCTCCCGTCCTGCCCTTACCGAAGAAGGCGTCGAGATCCCGCTTCTCCGGGAAGATGAGGACGACCTCCCCGTAATCGAACATGCCGAAGGCAGTCAAGACGGCATCCCCGGTGGCCTCGTTGTTCAGGTTCACCAAGTCGGTCCCGCTGAGGGGTGTGACCACCCCGCGCACGACGCGGTAGCCCTGAGTGCCGTCCGTGTCGTATCCCATGCGCCATGACGGCGCGTTCGGGTAGTTACCTGCCATGGCTCATCAGCTCCACGTCGCTGCTTCGGCGAACACCCGGAAGGCGCTGAGACTCAGCTGTGCGTTGGCGGGGGTGATCCTGCGGAGGGTGAGGACGTCGGAGAGGGCTCCGGGGGCCAGCGTGGCGATGGTCTGCTGTGGCAGGTAGGACCCGCCGCCGATGGACAAGGTGTGCTGTGCCGGTACCGAGGGGGATCCATCGGTCAAGGACTCCATGGCCACCCGGACGGTGTTCGCCGTCTTCGCTGCGGCGAGGTTCTTCACCCGGAAGGTGCGGGAGGCAGAGGTGTTACGGGGGACGTTGCCCCAGTCGAAGTACGCCGGGGTGATGCGCTCATCAAGGGTGGGGTGCCACAGCGCGAGCCGGTCGATGCTCTGGCCTGCGGAAATCTCACCGTAGAGGTGGACAGCTGCGGGGTTGAACCCAGTGCCCAGCCCAGCTCCTGCGGAGATCCGGACGCCCCGGATCCCGAGGGCTGTGGCCGACTGAGCGTGGAGCCGGTAGTTCGGTACAACCGCCTCGACCACGCTGTAGGTGCCGCCGAGGTTCGTCCACGTGCCATCGGACCCGTTCGTGGTGTTCGTCGAGGTCTGCACCTGCGCGCTGAAGTTGTCCCTGTCACTGCCCGTGATCCAGTATCCGTCGAGGTCTCTCTTTTCAGGAAACAGGAGGATCAGGTACCCAGCCTGATTCTGGCTGATGCCGATGTTGATGTAGTCGTCAGCTTCGTTGTTGATCGTGATGAGATTGGCGTTGGTCAGCTGCGTCAGAACGCCGGAGTTCATCTTGAAGCCCTGCGTGCCGTCGCGGTCGTATGCCATGCGCCACGAGGGCACGTCGGCGTAGTTGCCTGCCATGTCGGATCTCCTAGTCGAAGTACGCGGGACGCCACTTGATGATTGCCTGACCGGAGCCAGCATCCCGGGTCAGTGTCACAATGTTGCTTCCGGAGGCGAGTCCGAACCATTGCCGCATACCCGAACGCGTGACCGCTCCAATCAGGTTCGCCCCGTCGGAATCGCGTCTTGCAGACATCTTGTCCACGTCCAAGGTCACTGTATCGGCAATAGCGACCGAAGACCCCAACTTGACCCAGTTCTGGGGGGCGAATGTTGCATTGGTGAGGACCGGGTTGGTCAGCTGACCCTCGAAGTCCATCGTGATCTTGTGGGTGCGCGCGTCCCCGGGGTTGGCGATCACGACCGTCTCCCCCGCCTCGACCACGGTGGTCTGCTCCTCACCGAAGAACAGGCCCTCCAGCATGAGCAGGTCGACGGAGAAGGTGGCGTGCGCGTTGCCCTGCATGGTGGGGGCCATGACCCCGGTGTTCTCCACCAGTGCGGAGGCGGACATGACCTCGAAGGTGTCCGGATCGATCCAGCGCTTGGTCAACGTGAAGGGCATCGAGTCGTCCCTCCAGAAGAGCTGGCGCAGGGCCCTCCAGTTCTTCTGGAACTCCAGCTCGGTGCTGCGGGCCGTAGGAGCCCCGCCGTCAGCCGTGGAGCCCTGTACCCACATGGACAGCGACAAGGCCTTGGAATCGATGGTCTTGGCCTTGTGGAAGGTGCCCGGGTAGTAGGCGAGGTTCACGTTGGAGCCCCGGAAGTTGGCGACGCCGCTGCGGCCTGTGAGGGTGCGGATGTTCCATGCGAAGTTCTGGATCGAGACGCCGTCCACATCCCAGTAGACCGGGGTCGTGTTGGTCACTTGAAGTCACCTGCGTTCAGTCCGAGATGGGCGAGCTGCTGGGTCTTGGTCGTCAGCGAGTTGGTCGCACGCTCAGGCACCGGGTTCTGGATGATGACGTCGCCGAAGGTCACGCTGTTGACCGTGGTGTTGCCACCGCCCCCGAAACTCGGGCCCCTGCCGCCACCGGGTGAGTTGGTGGGTGCCATGGTCGGCACGAGACCGCCACCGTTGAAGACCAGCTGGCTGCCACCGTCCTTGGGCTTGCGCGAGGAGCTGGCGGCTGCCGCGAGCAGCTGGGCGTAGGACATGACGCCCGAGTTGAGCTTGACGAGGTTGTCGATCCCGACCCTGTCGACGATGCCCTTGCGGACGACGAACTCACCGGGAGTGAGTCGTGCTGCCACGGTGTCGCTGTTGCCATGTCCGGGGACGCCGCCACCACCCGCACGGTGGATCTCTCCGCCGTTGTGGGGCGTCTGGGTACCGTCGCCATGCCCTGCACCGAACCCTGCTCCGGCGTTGCCCCAGAAGTCCGTCCACCACTTGCCAATGGTGTTCTTGACGCCGTCCCACCAACGGCCCCACGCGGTGCTCACACTGTCGACGAAGTCGGTGGCGATCTTGGCCAGATCCCTGCCGAAGCCGGGGAGCGTCACGTTCCAGAACTTGTCCCACATGGGACCAATGCCGGAGACCCACTTCTGGATCTGCGCCTTGGCGTTGGCCAGCCACTTCGGGAAGGTGACTGCCCAGAAGTTGTTCCACGCTGGGCCGATGCTGGAGATCCACGAGCGGACGGCAGCCGACGCGCTGGAGATCCACGCGGGGAAGGTGACCGTCCAGAAGGTGGTCCATGCCACCCCGATACCTGCGAACCACTGGGTGACGGCTGCGGATGCCTGCGTGACCCACAGCGGGAAGGTGACCGTCCAGAAGGTGGTCCACGCCGCTCCGATGCCTGCGAACCACTGACCCACTGCCAGCGTGGCGCTGGTGACCCACTTCGGGAAGGTCTCGGTCCAGAAGGTGGTCCATGCCGGGCCGATGCCCTCGAACCACTTGACGGTGGCTCCCAAGGCGTACCCCGCCCAGTAGGGGAACGTCTTGGTCCAGAAGTCGGTCCACGAGGTGCCAAGGTCGTCGAACCACTTGGTGGCCCCAGCGCCGAGGTCGTTCCAGAACTTGGGGACCTGCACCCCCCAGTACTCATCCCACAGCTTGCCGAAGTCGCCGAACCACTTGCTGATGCCCCCGGTGAGGTCGTTCCAGAACTTGGGGACCTGCACCCCCCAGTACTCATCCCACAGCTTGCCGAAGTCGCCGAACCACTTGCTGATGCCCCCGGTGAGGTCGTTCCACCACTTGGGGAGGGTGGTGCCCCAGAACTCGTTCCACCCCTTGACGAAGTCGGTGAAGAACTGGTCGATGTCCTCCTTGGCGGAGCCGAAGAATCCCACGAGGGCTCCGATGAGCCCACCGATGATCGCGCCGGGGACTGCCCCGATGCCACCGAACAGCAGGCCGACAGAGCCACCGATGCCTGCGCCTGTGGCTGCCCCGGAGAGGGTGTTGCCTCCGAGCCGCTGGCCGGATCCGTCCTTGCCCTCGGGGGCGTTGTTCGAGATGACGTCGCCCACGATGGTGCCCAGAATCGACGCGATGGCCGCGAGCGGGCCACCTGCACCCTTCAGGATCGACGCGAACCCCTTGAGGCTACCGAACCCCTTGATCAGGGTGGAGAAGCCCTTCAGACCTCCCCCGGAGAGGAGGACCTTGAAGCCATCGAGCAGGCTGCCTAGCCACTTGAAGCCCTTCAGCCCACTGAGGAGCTTGGGCAGCCCCTTGAACAGGCCGAACAGCTTGCCGAGCTTTCCGAAAAGGAACTTGGCTCCGTCGGCGATCCCATAGAACATCGCCTTGATGAAGCTGAGTCCGGTGTACCGCTTCCCGGTGATGCCGAAGAGCTTCATCAGGACGGTCTTCAGCGACTCGAAGAACTTGAGGATGCCACCGGTCTTGTAGAGCTTGATCAGCCACCCGATGAGGTTCTCAAGGCCGGTGAACTTGGCCACGAAGGACATGGCTCCGATAGCTGCGGCGGCTCCGATGAGCATCTGGAGGACGGGGCCGATGACTGGCATCTTGATGACGGTCAGCAGGATGTCGAGGAGCCCGTTCAGGGTGTCGAAGAAGACCGCAGTGCCGGGGCCATCCACCAGTGTGGTGATCAGGTCGACGATCTTGATCAGCGAGTCCACGAACTTGGGGCCAATGTTGGCCTTGCTCAGGGCATCGAACAGTGACGCCAGCTTGGGACCAAGATCGTCGGTGATCTTCTTGAAGATCTCCGTCATCTGCTTGATGTTCTTCGGGTCGGCAGCCTGCTTGCCGAACCACTTGAAGAAGGTGCCGAACATCCGGGAGATCTCGGACAGGAGGGGCTTGATGTCCTCAAGCCATTTCTTGAAAGGAGATCCCTTCTTGGTGGCTGCCTCGGAGGACGCCAGCCAGCCCTCGGTGGTCTTCTGGATACCGTCGGTGATCCAACCACCGAACGCCTCCGCCGCCTTGGCGAAGTTGAACAGGGTCTTGGCGATGTTCTTGATGATCTGCCACCACTGGCGCAGCGTCCCGAGGACACCCTTCGACCCGGTCTCCTTGTCACCCATCAGCCACTTGCTGAGGGACCCGCTCTTGCGGGCCTCCTTGACCATGGCCGCGATGTTCTCGGCACCCTTCTTGAACCCCTTGGCGAGTTCGATCAGGAATGGCATCGCGATGACGGTGAGGTCCTTGAAGACGCCCCACAGGACGTTCAGCCCGCCACCGATGGCGTGGATCAGAGGGACGTTCTGCTTGCCCAGCAGGATCAGGTCGCTCTTCCACTCCGGGGAGGAGATCATCCCGATGAACTCGTGGGCGACGTCGCCGAGCGCACCTGCGGTGTCAGACAGCAGGCTCTGGATGGTGGGCAGCATCGAGCGCAGCTTGCCGGTGTCGTTGACGATCTTGGAGAAGAAGGACTCCTGCACGGTCCTCTTGACCTTGGTCCACGCCTTGTCCATGGCGAGGATCGCCTCGACGAACTTGCGAGCCGAGGGGGAGAGCTTGGCCAGTGCGGCGGCGAGCGCGTTGTTGGCGGAGGCCCCACCACCGGAGGCCTTGGCGTCGCCCTTCTTGGCGTTGATCAGCGCGATCTGTGCGTCCCGCTGAGCCCAGATGGCATCGGTCAGGGCACGCTGGGCCATGATGACCGCCCGGTCACCCTTCATGCCCTTCTTCTTCATGTCCTTCAGGTCATCCTGAAGTTTCGCGTTGTTGTCCTTGGCCTTCTGCTCGGCGGTCTTGGCGTCCTCGACGGCTGCCTGCGCGGCCATCTTCTCGGCCTTGGTCGAGTTCGGGTCGGCCAAGATCCGAGCGAGGTTCTTCTCCGCGTTCTCCCGCTGGGCGGTGAGGCGCTTCTCCGAGGCAGCTGCATCCTTGGCGGTCTGCTCCAGATCCTTCAGCCTCTGGAGGTAGTCCTTGCGGGCGTCGGCGAGATCCTCTTCAGCCCACTTCAGGTTCTCCGTGGCGCGGCGCAGGTTCTCCCGGGCGCGGGCGACCTTCTCGGCCTGCGAGATCTCGGCCTGTGAGCTTCCACCGCCGCCTCCGCCACCCCCACCTGAGGCTCCAGCCTTCTTCGCTGCCTTGAAGGCCGAGAACACCCCTCCGATGCCGCTGAAGGCCACCTTGAGGGCCCCGACGATGGAGAGCAGGGAGAACAGTGCCGGGATGGCTGCGAGGGCCGCTCCGGCGACCTGACCGAGGCTGGAGGCCAGCCCGATGCCCGCGCCGCCCAGTGCGCCGATGCCTGCCACCAGAGGGTTCATCAGGGACAGCAGGCCAGCGATGATCGGGACCAACGCGATGAAAGGCGGCGTCAGCTTGGGTCGCCACTTGCCGAGCTTGTCGAAGCCGTTGTTGATCTTCTCGACCCACGGGACCGCGCGCTGCACCCCGCGCTGGAAGTTGGTCATCTTGGAGGCTGCCGGAGTCAGCGCCGCCCCGACGCGCTCGGTCTCGGTGGCCATCCTCCGCGCCTCACCAGCGTGCTTGGAGATCGTGGAGGTGGCGCTCTTGAGGACGGTGTCAGCCTTCGAGGTGGCATTCCCGAGGGCGCTCGCAGCAGCTCCACCCTCCTTGAGGACGGTGTTGTGATCCCGGTGCGCGTTGGCACTCTCGTGCACGGCGTTGGTGTCGTTGCTGATGGCCTTGGTGTGGCCCTGCGTGGCCGCTGTGGACGCCTTGGCCCCCGAGACGGACGCGGCGTTGAGGCCAGCCTCCTCGGCCTTCAGAGCCGCGATCTCAGCCTTGGCCTTGCGTGCCTCCCGGGCAACAGCGGAGAAGTCGGCAATGGCCTTGTAGATGACCCGAGTCTCGTTCTCAGCCATTGCCCACCTCCTTTGTGCCTAGAGCATCTTTCCCCGCTGGTCGAGGCCCCCTACCATGCCCCGGAGCCTCTCGAAGGACCCGTTGCTGTTCTTCGCTAGTGCCCGAGCGATGGCCTCGTTCGGATCGATGTCAGGTGCCTTGCCGTTCTCTGTCGGAACAGAGGGTGAGGTCTGCCTGTCGGGAGTGGCCCCGAGCATTGCGGCCTCGATGTCGTCGTACGCGAGGGACCCTGCCTGAGCCAGAGGCTCCTTCTTGTCCTTCGCATCCGCCATGTATCCGTTGACGATGAACCCCGCGAGGTTCCGTGCCAGCCATGAGAAGCGGCCATCCTCATCTCGTTTCTGGAAGAAGCGCCGCTGCTGGATGGCTGCGGTGATCTGCCGGAAGCGTGCGAGGGGAAGCTCCCAGATGACCTCGTCGGCCCAGCCGTACTCCGCCGACACGAGGTCGAAGGCAGCTGAGAACCCACCGAGGAGGCCATCGGGGTCTAGGACCGCGAGCTTCTCTTCGAGGATGCGCCCTGCTTCGCGACTGCGCTCGTCTGCTGGACCTTCAGCAGAAGAGCTAGACGTTTTCCCAGTGCCACGATGTGGGGTGCCTCGACCTTGATGATCTGCTCCAAGATGGTGACGAGGTCATCGATCTCCGGGTCAACCAGCTCCAGACGAAGCTCGGCTTCGGCCTGCTCGTTCTCGGCCTTCTCGATGGCAGTCAGGCGGGCCCCGTCGTGGAGACCTGCCGGGAAGACCATCCGGTTGATGAACTCGACGGCCTCGTCCTCCGCCTCCGGGATGGCGATGATGACCGCCCCCAGCAGCTGGCCGGTGAACGCCTCGGTGGAGGTGTTCGGGTCGAAGCTCAGGGTGGGCAAGACCTCCGATGCGCCTCGGGTGAGGATCTTCAGCAGGGACATCAGGGCCCGCGTCTTGAGACGCTCGACCTTGATCTGGGTGCCGGACACCAAAGCCACCGGGGTTGCCTCCGGTGCCAAGGTGTCGATGTCAGTGTTTCCGGTCGTCATGCGACTCTCTCTCCTACTTAGTTGTTTTTGGAATCAGCTCCAGCGTCAGAGCGGACGGCTCAGCAGGTGTCCGATGCGCTTGGTCGGCTGGCCGGTGCGGCTGTCGAGGACCGGGTTGCCCTTCTCGTCGGTCGAGGAGAACAGTGCGGAACCGTTGTAGTTCAGCAGCAGGCCTTCCTTGTACGACGGGCCGTCAAAGCTGAAGGGCTGGAACTGGACCTTGTAGAGCACGAAGTCCAGCAGGCGCACGACACCGTCGGCGTCCTTGGACGGCACCCGCACGACCATCGGTCGCGGCTTGGTGTTCATCGTGTTCTCTTCCCACAGGGGGAGAGTGAAGGTCTGGTTCGCGCCCGTGCCGGAGCTGGCCACGACCGAGCCGGAGATCAGCGACAGGGTCTGGAACGGGATGTAGCCGCCCTGCACCGTCACGTTGACCTTGTTGGCCCAGTACCACGTCGACAGGATGGTGTCGTCGCCGGTGTTGTCGTAGCTGTCCTGATCAAGCTCCATGGAGCCAGACCGGATGCCGTAGATGTCACCAAACTCCTCTTCGAGACCGGTGGCCCCGTCAAGGATGGCGGCGTGAGAGATGCTGAAACCCTCAACTGTCGGGTTGCCCATGGTCGATCTCCTTCAGAACGAGTTGGCAAGTGAACAGGTTCGAGTTCTTGCCTACCTCTGAAGATCGGCCTCAGCCCTCAGGGCTGGTAGACGGCCTCCGACTCCACCAGATCGCCGATCAGGTTGAACCGGTGGAGCACTCGCAGCACCGGCTTCCCCTCCCGCCGCATGGTCTTCTTGCAGTCATCACAGGACAGCTCCACGAGGTTGCCGTCCACGATCTTGGGGTGTCCTCCGGCCACAACGGTCTTGGCCAGCAGGCGGCGTGGTCCCACTGGGCAGCGAAGCTCAACGATCTGCATGTTCGCTTCTCGCGATCTGGGCCAAGGTCCACAGGCGTTCGCCCTGAGCGGCGGGGAGGTTGTCCTTGAGCTTCAGGAAGAGCTTCGCCACGACGGCATCCCAGCTGTGTGCCTGCGGGATGATGCGGGCAGCCAGCTCGCCCTTCTCGTGGGCCTCGTTGCGGTGCTGGAAGACGTGGATCATCAGCCGGGCGAGGTCTTCGATGGACGCCCGAGCGTTGAACGTTTCTGGAAAATCAGAGCTGACCGGCTCCAGCGTGTAGGCCAGCGGGTAGGAGTAGGCAGGGTCGAGCCACTGGGTGTGGCCTGCCCAGTTGGTGGCGATGACCGTGCCTCCGGTGCTCATGAACTCCAGCGCCGGGACGTTCTTGCCCTCACCCCGGGACGGGGCCAGCAGGCAGTGCTGGACCTTGTAGAACTGGCGGACCACCTCGGTCGGCCAGATGTCGTAGAAGATCCGCAGGGAGGAGAACTCGTCACCGGTCTCCGGGTCGATGTCCCGGTACAGGTCCTCGATCTTGTGGTGCAGGCCGGGGGCAGTGGTCTTCAGGCTGAGCCGGGCCCAGCGCCAGAACTCCGCGTCCATGGTGCGCGCGAGCCGGAACGCCTCGATGGTGCGGAAGGGATCCTTGCGCTCGCTGAGCACACCGATCTGGGCGAAGTGGAACTCCTTGGTGTCCCACTCCCGGTCGAACATGTGGGGCCACTCGGCGGGGTCGAAGCCGCCCTGAAGGACGAACAGCGGGCCGTCGAAGTAGGGCCGGAAGCAGTCCGGGTCGACGTCGGAGTAGCCGATGAAGGCGTCGAAGTTCTTCAGCCGCTTGCGCAGGTCCTTGCGAGACTTCTTGGCGAGGTTGAGCAGGTTGGAGTACTCCCACATGGTCCATGCGACCTTGACCGCTGCGTGGGGTACGACCTCGTCGGGGCACTGGAGGTTGGCCGGGTCGACGTGGTTGATGTAGAGGTCGAACGGAGCGGCCAGCTCCTTGGTCAGCAGGTTGGCCACGTCCTGCGGGAGGGGGGCGTCCACTGAGGTGGCCTGTAGGTAGACGTCGGCTCCGGCGCGCATCAATGCCTGCGCCAGTCCGATCCCATCGTTGCCATAGCCGGAGTACCGACTCATCGGTGTGCGGAGCAACACCTTCATCTTGGACCTCCTTGGGTCTCTCTTTTTGGAAACTGCTTAGGGTACGTTCACGCCGTAGGTCATGCGGCCCATGTAGGCCCCGTCGGTGTCCCGGATGGGAGACAGGGTGGGTCCGTCCACGCGGTGGCTCCCAGCGACCACCACGCCCGTCTTGGAGGCCACCTGATCGGTGGTGCCCCAGATGTATGGCATCCCCTGCCGGGTGCCTGCGTCGGTGAGGTGCAGGTGCTTGTCGAGGAGCTTCTGGATGCGCTCGATCTTGGACTTGGCGTCGTTGACCTTGACCGAGCGGTCCTCGTTGCGGGTGGGGTCGGCCCAGATGTCGATGTAGACCCGGGGGAAGCGCATCGTGTTGTGGTCGTTGGGGGACGTCCACGTGCCGTCCTCATTGATCACGAGCAGGCACTTGCCGGTGTTCTCCACCTTCACGTTGATCGGGTTCTCGTCGAAGATCCACGTGTCCCAGCTGATCGAGCGGCCCAGCAGCTCCCGCAGCCCAGCGTCCTGCGCGAGGTAGTTGCGGATGGCCAGAGAGAGGTCGGTCATTTCCGGAGTCCTTCCAAGTATCGGAGCGCGGACTGAATCCTGCTCACTGAGTCCCGGAAAGCCCCCAGTCCGGTATTGCACGAGTAGCACAGTAGGCCTCGAACACAGGCCCCACAGGAACGCTCTCCGGGGCAACAGGAATGGTCATGATCTACTGCCAACCGACGGGGAAGGCCGGTCTTCTGGTGGACGGCTGTCTCCGGCTCCTTACAGACCGCACAGCACCCGTTCTGGGATTCGAGCAGCGCGTCGTACTGGGCAGGGGTGAGGCCGTACTTGGAGAGCAGGTGGTATCCGTGGAGGTAGTCAGGGTTGCCCCTGCGCCACTTGGCATGAGTCTCCGCCGTGGCCTCTCGCGTGCTCTCGTACTGAGCCGATGACCTCCTGTTGCAACAGCTGATGCACTCAGCTCGGTAGCCCTTGCGGTACTTGTAGAACTCGGTCAGGTCCTTGACCGCACCACACATGGTGCAGCGCTTCACTTCCGGAGTCCTTCCAGCATCGCTTCCACCCACAGGGGGTGCAAGTCAGCCAATGGTCTCATAAAGTCGTGGTCGCCACGGGCTGCGGACTTCCCCACCCAGTGGGTGCCCCGGCGCTTCTCGTAGATGGCGTAGTCGACCGGGCCAGCTCCGCCGTACTGGATCTCACCCTCCCACGTCTCTCCGCCTCCTGAGACTGAGATCTTGCCGGACGCCTTCAGGGCTCCGGACTCCACGTGGACAGCGGCCTGAGTCTGGGCGAAGCCGAAGTCGAGCACAGCGTGCAGTGCCGCCTTGGCCTTCATGGTGGGCATCATCATGAGGCGGTCCAGCTCGCGCTCCACGTCGGACCAGTCGGTGGTGACCTCGATCATGGGACGAAGTCCTCAATGGGCTCTTCGGACGGCCAGTTCTCGCCGGTCAGCTCCTGACCGGTCTCGATGATCTGGACCTCGATGTGGTGCCTGTCGGCGAAGGCCACGACCTCGTCAGGGATCGAGCGGATCTCGAAGGTGCCAGCCACCGGGATCGCTCCGCGCTCGTTGGGGATGGTCACGATGCGGTCCCCGGCCCTGATGGGGGCGTAGGGGCCTGTGAGCATCACGCCCACCCGGTCGGGTGCCTTGCCCGCGACCATGGCAGGGAGTGCGTCCTTGCCCTCGCGGATGAAGTTCATGTCGAGTCGGCACCGCAGGAACTGGAGAGCGTCGTTGATCGCCGGGTCCGGGTCGGTGGCCTGCGAGTAGGCCATGGTGGCGACACCGTCGTCAACGGTCAGCGTGAGTCGCTCGACCCGCACTGCGGAGTTGAACAGGTGCTCCACGTCGTCACACCCCTTCGACGATCACCAAGGCGTTGGGGTCCCAGCCGAAGGTGGTCGAGAGGCGGCGGTCCACGGGGGACAGGTACTCCACGTTTCCGGAAAGGTGTCCGGCGATGAAGGTGCCGTCGTGCTCGAACATCTCGATGCCGCCCCGCTGGAAGTCCCCGCTCGCGCGGTCACAGACCGACAGCTGGCCGACGGCCATGTCGAACCACATGATGCCGGTCTCCAGCCCCTTCTGGGCAGCCTGAGCCACCTTCGAGTAGGAGTAGGAGCCGATGGACTCGGAGTTGAACGGGGAGGCCTTGGCAGCCTGATACGGAGCGGAGAGGTGGATGGCGTCGGCCATGGAGATGATCGCGAAGTCAACCAGCTGCTGCTGGTCAGCCGTCAGCAGCTCGGGGTCGAAGATGCAGGTCCCGATCTTGAACAGCAGCATGGCCTGAGGGATGGCGGAGGAGGCGATGAACGTTTCAGGAAATGAGGCTGCGGGCCTGCCTGTGAACGCCGCGATCATCTCCCGGTCGTAGGTCTTGTATGCCATCCCTCAGGTTCCCTTCTGTCAGGCTCGCGGCAGCGGGACTGCCCGGCCACGCCGAGCATCCTGAGCGACCATGTCGTCATCGAACGTCTCGCCGGGGAAGGCCACGAACGGCCCCGGGCTGAAGTAGTGCTTGCCCCAGCGGCGGATCTGGGCGTTGGGGTCGTTGGCGAGATCGAGCCACGACTTGCCGGTGCGGTCCTGCGTGCGCTTGAAGGCGTCGCCGCCGATCTCGAACTCCAGCTCCTGACCCCGGTACCAGTTCTCGCCGAAGGCCACGAAGCCGTCGTAGACGAAGTGGATCACGAACTTCTCGCCGTCCCCGGCCTTGGCGTACTGGGTCGGGGAGTTCTCAGCGATGATGGCGTTGCGCTTGGCCATCTTGTCCTCAAGCTCCTTGATCCGGAGCTGAGCTGCGGTCAGCTCGACCGGCTCTTCCACGACGTCGAAGGAAGGCATCGGGGCGGAGAGCATGGCCTCCAGCTCGCGGATGCGGGCCTCTTCCGGGTCCTCGGGAGCCGTGTCTGCCGGTGCCTCAGTGACCGGCGTGTCGTCGGCTGTGAGGTCGAGCAGGTCGTCGAAGTTGTCCACCAGTGCGTCCGTTGGCTTCTTGGGGTCAGCCATTGTTGTTGCCCTCCCGGGGTCTCTATTGAAGATCGGCCTGTAACCGCTTGGGACAATGGTACCGGAGTCCCTACCTTGGCGCACACAGCGACTCAGTAGGTGTAGACCACCATGTAGCCCGTTCCCCCGGCTCCACCGTTGCCTCCGAGGCCCGGGTTCATCCCGACGCCGCCACCGCCCCCACCTCCACCACCGAGCCCACCATTGCCGCCGTTACCTCCAGCAGCGCTTGCGAACTGGGTGACGCCACCGCCACCACCCCCGCACCCACCCTGCATGGTGTTGGCAGCAGCTCCAGCGGTTCCGGCTCCAGCAGACCCTGTGGTCGAGTCCGTGCCGACAGCGCCACCGTTGCCTGCCGTGTACGTCCCGGACTTCCCTCCGTTGCCTCCGGCGATGTTGGTGGTCGTGGCCGAGTGGGATCCTCCTGCGCCACCCCCGGATCCGCCCTTCAGGGAAGACCCTCCGTGGCTGCTGGCCACCGGGGTGGCCGCGATGCCTGCGCCTCCGGCACCTCCGAACTCTGCGTTGGCTGTGGTTGCCACAGCTGCGGTGCCCGTAACTCCTGCGCCGCCTGCGCCGTTGGTGCCTGCCGTGGGAACACCTCCGGACCCTCCCGAGGTAGACCCGACGCTGCCCTGACCGCCTGCACCACCCCCACCGCCGCCACCTGTGACGACAGCCGTGATCGCTCCACCGTTGCCACCCCCGCCGCCGTATGCGGTCACGTAGGACCCGAAGGTCGTGTTGCCGCCAGCGCCTCCGTTACCACCAGCTGCACCAGCTGCACCACGGGCTCCAGCAGTGCCTGCGGTGCCGAGCCCAACAGCCACAGTGGAGGAAAGCTCAGAGGCAGCCATGACCCTGTGGACGCAACATCCTCCTCCTCCGCCGCCGCCACCCTTGGCAACGACCGCAGTGGCCAGAGAAGCTCCTGCACCACCGCCACCACCGCCGCCGATGGCCTCCACGATCACGACCTTGGGGGTGAAGGAGGTCGGCATGGTCCACGTTCCACCCACGGTGAAGATCTGGACGTCGGCGTTGCCCAAGCCACCTGCGGAGAGAGGAATGCCTGCCGAGTTCGAGTGGGAGACGCCGACACCGTCCATGAACGCCATGCGCTCACCGGCAGCGAGGAGGGTGTTCTCGATGTCGTAGGAGGTCGCTCCGACCTTCTTGCGGATGGTGACCGAACTCGCAGTGGTGGCGTGCTTGTTGCTGATCGAGATCCACTTGATGGCTCGTGTGGTGGAGACATCCGGGGCGTCACAGATGGTGGTGGTGGTGGCGGTGTTGATGGCGATCTCGTGAGAGCCCGGGAGGGCTCCGGTGTCGGTGAGGTCCGCGTAGGTGACCACCACGTCGAGGGTGGCCGTCGAGCTGGTCACCAACTCCAGCAGCTGGTCGGTCGCAGAGAGAATGATCACGGAACTACACCCCTATCCACATGCGCGCCGCAACCTGCGGGGCGGTCAATCCAGCGGCTGGAGCATCGGCCCAGATGATGTCGAAGTCTCCGTCGCTGTTCTTGGTCAACACCTGCCCTGTCCCCCCAGCTATTGGGATCGGATGGGAGGCCGTGGAGAACGCTGTCCAGCTAACGTAGTCCTGATCTGGGGGAAGGTTCCCGGGCACTGATGATGCGACAGCACTCGTGCAGTACCAGAAGTCTGTGGCTCCGACGGAGTACCGGACCACCTTCCCGATGCTGTAGGCGTTGTTCGCATTCCAGCCGGTGTTGTCCACGGTGACGAACCCGGGCACCCAGCCAATACCTCCACCCCCGTACAGCAGGACCGAGTTCTCTTCAGGCCCCATGAGGGTCTGTGCTTCGAGAGAGGCGGCGGTTTTTCCTGCGGTGAGCAGCACCCAGAGAGCACTGGCGGAGTTGGCTTCCATCGAGGGCACGTAGCCCGTCCCGGTACCCGTCATCACAAACAGGTAGGAATCCTGAAACTCAACCGGGGCGTGGTTGACGACATCCCCTGTGGTGTACTCCGTGCCGATGTCGTAGGTGCCCCGGTACACGAGTGTTCCGAAACTGCCTCCTACGCCCCCCGTAGGGTCAGCCCATGAGACCGCGTAGTCCGTGCCTGAGGTCTTCTCCAGCACCTGACCAGTCGTGCCACCCACCGGGACCCCATGGATCTTGGCGTTGAGCGCGTTCAGCTTCTCCGCAGCCTTGGAGATGAGGCTGGAGAGCTGGCTCAGGGTGACGAACTCGACGGCCATCAGATGCCTGTGGTGGCTGCTTCGAGGGCGGCGGCGAGGTCAGTGACGGACACGGTGATGCCCGCGTTGGCAAGCAGCTGGGTCTGCTGGGGACCGGTCAGCGTCTGGGTGGTGTCGAACTGGAGCCGATTGCCGATGGCGGTGGTCAGCGCAGTCATCCCGGAGGCGTCAGCCGTGATGAGGTCCTGAAGCTCCTTCAGGGTGTCGTAGGCCCCACCTGCGCCCCCGAGGATCTCGGTCTTCAGTGCCGCCAGTGCGGAGGTGACCTTGGAGCCCGACCACGCCGTGGTGGTGTTGGCCGCTGCGTCGTTGATCAGGGCTGCGGAGGCGAGCAGACCTTGAAGCTCGTTGATGGCCGCAACCAGCGAGCCCTTGGCGGTCGTGGTCAGCGAGGTCAGGGAACCGATCCTGCTCGCGAGGGTGTTCAGCTTGGCTGCGATCTTCGCGTTGAGCGCGTCGAGCTGGGCCTTGGTCGTGAACTCTACAGCCATCGTTCCTTCTCCTTCAGATCCCGGGAGTCATGGCGTCGAGCCAATCCTCGAATGCGGTGGTGGACACCACGTTCGGATGTGGGTCCGTGCTCTCTATGTGATCGACCAAAGCAAGTGCCGTAGTGGTATCTGAAGGTCCTACGGGGCCTTCTGGTCCTTCGGATCCCTGTGGGCCGAAGGAGTCCTCGAAGACCTCCACGACCTCAGTGGTGTCCACGAAGATTTCAACGATGGGGTCGTCACTGGCAGCTATTTCGAGAAATACCTCGTCCACGACACACCCCCTAGTAGGTCGAGCGGGACACATCCTTCTGGACGGCGGTCGTGCCCTTCCCGAAGGTCTTCACCCGCCCGTCGTCCATGTTGGTGCCTTGCAAATCCCAGACCCCGGCGCTCATGGTCTCGGTGGTTGCAGAAGGGATCGAGAGAGTGAGGATGCCCTGCGCGGCCCGGGTGGTGTCGACGGTGATGGTGGCCATGACGGTGTCGGCGTCGGCGTCCTTGCGGGCCTGTGCGAGCCACGACCACTGGGACAGGTCGAGAGGCTCCCCAGTGGTCTTGTCCTTGAGCCGGATGGTCTTGGAGAAGGTGTCTCCTCGCACGGGCTTCAGGTCCAGTACGAACATCACTCCTCCTCTCGTCACTACTGAAGATCGGCCTAGACAGGGGAAGGGCCCCCACCGAAGTGGGAGCCCTCCTTGGGGTTGGAGCGATCAGGCCGGGGTGACGTCCGCGACGTACACGAACTGCTCGGGCCGGGTGATGACCGGCAGGATGTTCCACTCCAGCAGGTACTGCCGAGCCGACGGGTCCTTGTCCTTCCACGTCTTGGCGAACTTGCCGGTGTAGCCGTCCGGAGCCTCGTCGTCAGCGGTGGGGCCGACGAACAGCTCGATGGGGCGGTTCTCCGTGAAGTTGCCGATCAGCAGGGCGTCGTCAGCGAAGAAGCGCTGCTCGGCGGACGGGATGGTCGGGTTGGAGGTGTAGGCCGCGCCGACAGCATCGAACACTGCCTCCTGCGGCTTCCAGCTGAGGCCCATGAAGCCCGGCAGGATGCCGGTCTGGTAGTACTGGTCCTTCATCCGGTCGGAGAGCAGGATGCCACCGGCAGTGCCGGGGGAAGCTGCGCCGACGTTGGCGAAGGCGTTGAAGATGTGCGCCATCGTGACCTCGGTGGCGTACGCCTCGACTGCCGGGACCCGACCGTCGCGGGTGATGAGCCGCTTGAGGGCGCGGATGTCCTCGACGATGGCACCCGGGGTGGCCGTGGCCCACGAGCCCGCGACCGACGCCTTGTGCGACGGCAGGAACTTGTAGTCGACGGTCGCCTGAACGTCCGGGTAGTCGAGGGTCAGCGTGCCGGTGAGGGCCTGCCAGATCAGGAACTCGGCGAAGTTGTCGAAGCGCTGGTTGAGGTCCTTGACCTCACGCAGCACCGACTCCTCGGCGCGGGTCTTGCTCAGGTCGCTGATGGAGTTCGCGGCCTGACGCAGCCAGTGCAGCGTGGTGGGCTCGAAGACCTTCTTCTCGCGAAGGTAGACGAACGCCGCGCTCTGCTGCGAACGACCGAGCCGGGGCACGATGTGTGCTTCGGAGTTCGGGATGTTCGGGCGGGCGATGGCGCGGGAGCCCCGGATGACTTCCCACTGCACGGAGGGGAAGGGGTGGGGGGTCTGCGGGACGCGGCTGAGCATCTCCAGCGACTCGGGAGCCGTGAAGCGCTCGACCACACCACGAAGAACCGTGGGCTGGAGCAGGGAGATCTCGGGCACTGAAGTTGTCCTTTCGTCGCGCCAGAGTAGTTTCTGGGAAGTCAGCGACACCGGCTTAGGTGCCCGATCTGCGGCCCGGATTGGCTACCGGTCACTTGCCTGATCTGGTGTTGAGTTGGCCTTTCGAGCTACTCAGGATCAGGAGGGGGAAGCCCCCTCCATCACCTCAGAATCCCGACCGGGAGGTAGTGCTCAGAACTTGAAGAAGCCCAGCACCGTGTTGACCTGTGCGCCGAGCACCGAGGTCAGGGTGACCCCGGAGTTGGCGGCGGAGACCTTGTCGAGCTTCAACATGCCCATGAGGACGATGTTGGCTGCCCAGCGCTGGCCGTTGGCATCGGAGCCGGTGTTGACGCTCTTGCGGAGAACGCCCTCGGGTGCCGTGGTCGTGGCCACGTACATCTTGGTGCCCGGGTCCTGCTTGATGAAGGTGCCGAGCTTGAGGACGCCCTGCCCCGGCTTGAGGGTGACGCCCTTCTGGGTGTAGGCGACGGTCGAGTAGAGCAGCTCGTCATCGACGGTGGTGTCGGAGCTGACGTAGCCGGGACCCGGGATCGAGTTGCCGTAGTATTCGGTGGTCATTTCTGGTGTTCTCCTTCTGAGAGTTCTGGTCGGGTCTGCTGAGTACTACGAGCGCACGTACGCGGCGGTCTGGCTGTCGGCAACGGCGCTGAGGCGAGCGATCTCGTCCTCCACCGTCTTGTCGTGTGCGTCGTCGATGACCTCTGCGCCACCCTCTGCGGAGAGCTTGACGATGGGGTTCTCGGGGACGATCTTGTCGAACAGCTCGGCGTTGGAGAGCTTCAGCTCGACCATGGCCTCCTTGTTCTTCGGGAGGATGTGGCCGGAGAGGACCAGCTTCTCGACCTCTGCCTCGGCAGCGGCCTTTGCACCGCTCTCGATCAGGGTGTCGACCTTGGCGGTCAGGGCGACGATCTTGTTGCCCGCTTCGGCGACAGCGCCGATGAGGACCTCAGCAGAGACCGTCTCGTCGGTGTTGCTCAGGGTCAGGAGGCCGGTACCAACCAGCTCCTCCTGAATCTTGTTGCTCAGGGCGACAGACGCTTCCGCCGTCGCTGCCAGCGCCTGAAGGGCGGTCACGTCGATGCCGTGGTCAGCCTTGAGAGCGGCGAGCGTCTCTTCCAGAGTCATGAAGTTCTCCTCGTTGTCTGCCGGAGTAAGGACCAGCACCTGCCTATCAAGATCGGCCCCACCACGTGAGGCCGCGATCACTTCCTCGAAACCGTGGAGGTTGGTCACGTAGGGACGGTTGGTGATGGCTGTGTGCAGGAGGGTCGGACCCACGCGAGAACCGCTGGTGGTGTCCATGTAGTCGAGGTGGAGCATGGCGGAGGCCCCGAGGAGGGTCTTGCCCATCTTGTCGGCGTCGTCGGTGCGGACGTCGATGTCGACGTAGACCCCGTCGGCCTGCTTCAGGACCTTGATGACCTCGCCGATGTTGCGGTCGGGATCCTCGGTGTGCTCGTTGTTGTCCCCCACCTTGGGGACCTGAACGATGTCGGCCACGCCTGCGGCGAAGTTGGCGATGAGGACGTCAGCGAACTTCTCGTCGACCTTGACGGAGCCACCCTTGACGCCCGGGTACTTCAGCTCGCCGTAGTGGAGGATCTGCTTTCGGAAAACACGCCCGGAGCTGGACCGCGCCAGCTCGACGAAGCGAGAGCCTCGCGGGCCGGGTACGACTACGAACTCATCCATGCCTGAGAAGATCGGCCTCAGGCCACAGGAGGTGTGCCCTCCACGGGAGCTGGGGTGGCCTCAGGAGCCGGAGCTGCATCTGACTGCGAAGGGTCGGCGGGCTTGGTCGGCTCGAAGTCAGTGTCCCCGAAGAGTCCGGCATCCTCCACCGGCTGGGGACCCCCGGGCTCCGAGCCCTCCGTCAGGTACTCGTCGTCGTCGTAGTCCACGACCGGAGTGGGGTAGCCGTCGGCCTCCCACTCGGCGTAGGCGTCCTTCAGGGCCTTCTCAGTGGCCTTGTCGAGGGGCCGGGCATCCTGCACCTGACCGAGGATCGACGCGATGTCGTCGGGCCAGTCGGTGGTAGCCGCGAACTCGAAGGGCTTCCCCTCGTCCAGCGACTTGGCGTAGGCCAGCAGGTAGTCCAGAGTCATCGGAGCCGTGTCAGGCACGTGTGCTCCTCCCGTTCGTGAAGTAGTGGTTGAGGTCGTGGATGCCGTAGTACCAGAAGCCGTGGTGGGTGGCTCCACGAGAAGTGTTCCCCAACAGTCTCCACCCAATCGACGGCGGGTGCTGACGAGTCTTCCCATTGGCGTCGCGAACCTCGCCCAAGTAGCTCAGCTCGCGCTGCAACTCGTACAGACTGCCGTTGCGCTGGGACTCCGGGAGACGCAGCCAATCGGACATCAGCTTGGCCATCCGTGTGCGGAGGTCCTTCGCCTGCTCCAAGAACTCGTTGTAGTGCGGGAGAGCGCCGGAGTTGATCTCCGCGATGACCCTGTCGAGGTTCTGGAGGTGCCCTGCGAACGCCTGCTGGTTCTGGCTCTCGTGGTTCGGGTCGGGCCTGAAGCCGCGACGGATCCACGTGTGGCCACCGTTCCATCCGGAGCCAGACAGGCCGTGAACTTCGACCTCCTCGATCCCGTGCTGCCTGTAGAAGGCGAACAGGTGGTCCTGCGTCTCGGCCATGTAGCCACCGTCGGAGTGCGCTTCGCCGTTCTCCACCCGGGTGCCATTGCTCCGGAAGGAGCGGTTGAGGCGGGTGGTGCCCTTCGGGGTGGTGTAGCTGATGTTGAAGCCGTAGCTGGTCCCACTGACCGAGACAGAGAAGCGGGTGACCCCAGCCTCGCGCAGGGCGTGCTCGATGCCAGCCTTGAGATCGGCCTCGCCCTCAGCGGTGTAGAGGTAGTCCTGCATGGGCGTGGTGTTCGTTTCATCAAACCCGACCGAGCTGAGTTCCGGCTTCGGCGCGTCGTAGCGGTTGATGACCTCAGCACTGACCGGAGTCCACGATCCGGCGCTTGGCCGGTCGATGGTGACTCCACGAGGAGCCCGTGCCGGAGTAGCGCCATTGAGGCTCTCCCCTGCGTAGGTGAAGGCGGTGCTCCGGTCGATGTTGCGGATCCGGCGTACCGAGCCCCCACTGCGGGAGACCAGCACGCTGCCACGACGCCGCCAGTAGCCTCCGGTGCCCCACTGGACCCAGTGGTCGTCGGGGACCTGCAAGAGGTTGCGGGCGTCCACGCTGGAGCCCCGGGTCATGCCCACACCGGAGCCCACGGAGGACCGCGTCACCGGGGCGTGGTCGCCCATGTAGGTGAACGTGGCGTTGTGCGACGCGACGGTGCTGAAGGGCCAGTTGGTGGACCCGCTGATGTCGGAGATGCCCGACCCGGTCACGACCCACTCGGTGCCGGAGGACCCACGGATGTGGGAGCCCACCGGGGCTTCCCGGATGTCTGTGCCGTTGAAGGTGCCTCCCGGAGTGAACCGGGGATCCGAGGGAGCTGCCGTCGCGTCGTTGATGTCGAAGGTGTAGCCGGAGGACATGTAGCTGCTGAAGAAGGACTCGCTCCGGTGGAAGCCGCCGCCGCTCTCCGTCCGCAGCGTGGGGTCTCCGAACTCGTTGAAGCCTGCCGCGGTGTCGAAGGTATCGCCGCTCCGGTTGGTCACCCGGACGTGGGCACCCTCGGGCAGGTTGATCAGCTGCTCGGCGGTCGTGGCGCGCGTCAGGCCCGCCTCGGGGACGTCAGGAACGTCCGGCGTAGCCGGGGCGGCAGGCATGGGATCACGGTGGAAGGAGCCCGTGGAGGCCAGCGAGAAGATGCCCCTGCGGGAGCGAGTCCAGATGGTGCCGTCGGTCAGCTCCAGTCCATCGGAGGTGACGGTGAGCCGGACGATCTGGCCGTTCGGGTACTTGTACTCGAAGACCGACCCGAGGGGTGCGTTGAGCATCTCGTCGACACTGACCGAGTCCGTGCCGTTCATGCCGTGCACGACCTCGAAGGTGTTGCCTCCGCCGACAGCGGTGTTCATCCGCTCCTCGGTCAGCGGCCACTCCCGACCGGAGGCCATCCGGATGACCCGGTTGCCGTGGACGTCCCTGTCGATGGTGGCCATCATGAAGCGGTCATCAATGCCGACCGACCCGTTGACCCTGACCCGGGTCCCGATGGGCTGGTTGACCAGCGAGGGGACGTCGATGGGGGTAGCAGGCTCCCTCGGGGTGTCCGCGCCACCACGGTCTGCGGGCTCGACAGAGCCGTTCGTCTGGGACGGCTCGGGTGCCGGGGTGATCTGACCGGTGTCGAAGTTGTAGTCCGGAGGAGGCGGGGTAGCCGCTGCCGGTGCGTTGGGGGCGGCTGCCTCCGGAGCAGGAGTGGTGTCCGGCGTGGCGGGAGCGTTGCCGTCGGGCAGGTAGAACTCGTAGCCATGCAAGGTCGCCCACGAAGCGACCTCACTCTGATCGAAGGCGTCTCCGGTATTGATGTCGACGAACATCCGTCCTCCGGAGCTGTACCTCAGCGTCCGGTCGGAACTGGCGTCCCCACTGTCAGGGTTGTCGTAGGTGACCCGCACCTGACGGTCCCGAGCCCTGTCGATCAAGGCCAAGGACGTGATGGTGAACCGGGCTCGCCCGTTGTGCTCAGAAGCGGAGAGGTTGGAAGGAGCCCACCCGGTGAGGTCCCGAGCAGCAGGAGCCTCAGGAGCTGCTGGCGTGGCCGGGATTTCCGGGATGTCCGGGGTGGTCGGAGCAGCAGGAGCGTCTGCCGATCCCTGCGGGGTGTCCCAGCGGGGCTTGGCCGTCGGGTCGTTGTCGCTGTTGAGGGCAGGCCTCTGGAGCACCGAGTGGTTTCTGAAAACAGGTCCGCTGGCGATGCCGTGGGCGTCCTCGCGCTGCCACGACTCTTCCTCGGGGATGCCGTAGTAGCCCGGGGGCCGACCTTCCGCCTGCTCCTGAATCATCTGGAGGAAGAGCTTCTTGTTGCGGGTCTTGTCGTGCTGGCGGGCGGCGGTGATGTTGCCCTGACGGATGCCGTCGCGGTCCCGCTTCATGCCGAAGTAGGCGGCGACGCCGAGGGAGACGTTCATGTCCTGCAACGGCGATCCGCGCATGGCCATGACCCGCTTCAGGATCTTGTCCGGGGTGCTGTCCCGGGGCGAGAGGCCGAGCTGGCGAGCCAGTGCCTTCTCCTGATTGGAGGTCAGCATGTTGGAGATGATCGAGCGGGCAACCTTGAGGTCGGCCAGCGTCACGTCCATCTGCTCCGGGCCCATGTTGACCCGCTCGGCGCTCGGGGAGACGCCGTTGACGTAGCGCCCGACCGTGACCCGCTGGTGGAAGTCAGCCATGGTCACGTTGTCGGGGATGATGACTGCGCCCGGCTCGGTGTACTCGAACCCGAGCTTCTCGGCGGCGAAGCGGATCATGGCGGGCTTGTGCCGCGCTGGGACGAGGATCCTGCCGTCCGGGCCGTAGGTGCTGTACTTCTTGATCGCCAGCTCGGAGAGGTGGTTGCGTACCTCCTGCGAACGGAAGATCGAGCCCGGGGGCAGCAGGTCGACGTTGTAGTACGAGGACTGCATCGAGCGGGAGTAGACCTGCGCGTTGATGAAGTCCCACAGGTCCTTCTGGGAGACCTTGGGGCCGCCCTCGTACAGATCGATGTTGGGGGTAGTGTCCCAGTTGGTGTCGATCATGTCGTGCGGGCGGGAGCCGGGCAGGTTGGTGATGTCCCCGAAGTGCAGACGACCGTCGTTGATGGCTGAGAAGATGGCGGCGTTGTTCTCGCCGAAGGAGTTGTAGCCCGCGCCACGGCGTCCCACGAGGAACATGAAGCCGGAGTTGTCCTGCGTGTCGTCAGTGCGGGTCAGGACGACCGGCAGGGACCGGCCACCGTTCTTGGACGACTTCACGTAGATGGTGACCTGCTGGCCGGGGCGCATCTCCCGGAGGTGGGCGTACTCCTGAATCTTGTCGCCGGGGACGTAGTCGCTGACGTTCTCGATGTGGCGCTCGGGCACCGTCGGTACGGGGTCGCCTTCGACGTGCTGCTTGCCGACGGTCACCTTCCCGTTGACGAGGGCAGGCTTCAGGACGCTGTTGGGGACGACCGTGTGATCGTCGTTGTTCATGACCTGCTCGTCAGGCATGACCGTGTAGGTGTGGTCGGTGCCGTCATCCCCAGCGAGGTGGATCTCGGTGCCGGGCTCCTGTGCGTTCACATCGTCGATGCGCGCGAGCCGGTCGCCCTCGTTCCAGCTGTCCTTCGAGGGGGTGCCCGAGATGTCCTGATTGGGGACGTGCCACGCGGGCTGGTCACCGTTCTCGATGTAGTGCCCGACGTTGTCTTCCGACATCGGGATCCGCAGGCCGTTGAGGTCGGCCTCGTAGGTGCCGTCGGACCTGCGCTCGATGGAGACTTCCCCATCACCGAGCACGATGGCGTCACCCTGCGGGACGTCCGCGAGGTCGTTGGTGGTGGCCAGCTGGACGGTGGCTCCGACGGGCTTCTGATCCGGGTCCGGGCCGTTGCGGACGACGACCGAGTCATCCCCGGCGACGTCGCTGGGCAGGTAGAAGTCCTGCGTGACCTTGCCGATGGGGGTGTCGTAGGTGCCATCGGCGTTCTTCTTGCCGACGATCCCGGTGCCGTCCTGTGCGACGGAGCCGACCGCAGCCTGCTCGACCCACGGGGCGTTGACCTTGTCGCCGGGCTTGGACGTCGGGTGTGCGTTCTGGTTGTTCCTGTTTCCAGAAAAAGCGTAGAAGTCCGTGGTCCCGTACAGCGGGTGCGGCTCCATCAGGTCGGCGAACTCCGTGGGGGACATGGAGATCTCGGTGTGGTCACCGTCGTCGGAGAGCAGGTGGATCTGGCCGTCGGCCTCCATGCCCCACAGGCCACCGCTGTACCGGTTCTTGGTGAGGAACTTGTCGCCCACCCGGGCGTTCAGGACGTCCTTGCGGTTGGTGACCGGGGTGGAGAACTTGCCCTCCCCGGCAGTGATGCCCTGCGCGCGCATGTCGGCGGCGCTGAGCCTGCGGTCGCCGAAGGCCTCGGTCGACATCGTGGGGGCTGGCTGGGGCTCGGCGGGAGCGTCCGGCTTGAGAGGGAGCTTGTCCTGCTTCGGGCTCTTCTTCTCTCCGTCGATGCCGTTGGCTGCGACGTCGGCAGTGATCGCCTTGTCCCGGTTGGCGTCCGGAACGGCGTTGTGCCCGATCTTGCCGTCGGAGCGACCCTTCGGTTCGGAAGCCGGGGAAGCTGCCTCCGCGCCGTTGAGCTTCGACTTGGCCTTGTCCAGCTCCTTGGCTGTCGCGCGCTTGTCCTTCTCAGCGGTGATTGCGGCGTGCCGGTCGGCCAGCTCCTTGTTGGTCGGGTGGATGTCCTTGGCCGCGCTGAGGTCCTCGTGGACGGCCTTCAGGTGGTTGTCGTCCATCGTGGCCGGGTCCTGCGGCGGAGCATCCTTCGGGGCGACCTCCCGGCGCTTCCGGGTGGGTACCGGCTTCGGGGGGATGGCACGCCGGGGGCCGGGGTCTGGGGCTGCGTCCGGCGTGCCATCGGGGGAAGTCTTGGTCTTGTCCTTGGAGTTCTTGTCGGGCAGGGCGAGCCGCTGCGGGCCGTTCCCGGCGCGCATCTGGGTGGCCAGCTCCTTGTACTGCTTGGCCTGCTCCGGGTCGGTGGACTCCGCCGACATCTTGTCGAGGCGGGAGGCCATCTCCTCCAGATTGACGTCCGGCGCGGGGGTGCCGTCCGGGCCCGGGGCACCGGCAGGAACGTTGACGTCCGCACTGTTGGCGGTGGGGTCAGTCGGGTCGACGCCGAGGGTCTCCATGGTGAAGTCGGGGTCGTTGGCCTGCATGTTGTCGAGACGCTCGTTGAGCTGGTTCTCGGTGTTGCGGTCCCGCAGGTCCAGCGCGCGGCCCTTGGGGGTGAGCAGGTAGAGGTTGTGGTCGGGGGTGCGCGCGATGGCCACGGACTTGTCGCCGTTGAGCCGGAACACCTTGGACCCGGCAGGCAGCCGGTGCGGGTGTTCCCCCACCATGACGGTGTGGTCGCCTTCCAGCTTCGTGAACTGGGCGGTCTTGACGTCGAGGTCGGGGGAGTCGGCGATGACCTGCTTGATCTCTTCAGCGGTCTTCTTCGCCCGGGGGGTCTTGGGCGGCTCAGGCTTGTCCGGGGTCTTGGGACCCTTCGGACCCTTGGGGCCCTTGGGACCGTCTCCACCACCGGAGCCGCCCGCTGCTGCCGCGCGATCCTCGGGGACGGGGGTGTTGGGGAAGCGCTTGTCCGCGCGAGCGATGGCGTCGAGCGTGATCAGTGCACCAATGGGCAGGCCGTACTTGCGGGAACCCTCGGGGGTCCGGACGTGCCTGTCTCCCTTGCTGAGGAGGAGCAGGTTGTTGGCCAGCTCGACTACCTCGGGATCACTGATGTTGCTGAGCTGGAGGAGCACTATTGTCCTGCCGTCCGTTCTGAGTAGTTCACCCGTCGCTTCGGGTACAGCCCTTGATGCTTTCGATGCTCTGTAGAAGATCGGCCACGTCCCCTTCGAGCACCAATCCGGACCTCAGAATGGACGCCGGGGAGAGCCCGGTGAAGCGGTACTCACGCTCAGATGTGGCGGCGTCAACCAGTACAGCGATCAGTCCCCGGGTGGCTCCCAACAGGCTGTCGAAGTGGAACCGGACGGTCTCGTGGGCGATGGTCTGCTCAGTCACTGGATTCGCTCCTCAGAAAGCGTTCGAGCTTGCGGAGCCACTTCATGATGCTGGCGAGGAAGCCGGGGCGGAGCTTCTTGACGGCGGAGGCGGACATCGTCTGGGGCTCAGAAACATCTCCGGTGACCTCCCCGTCCTCCTCCAGATAGTTCTCCAGCCCGACGATCACGATGACCAGATGGCACAGGCAGCGGGGGTGTCGGGGCGGACCCTTGAGGTCGCCGTAGACCTTCATCCGGTTGTCTGCCGGGTACTCGGCCTCCAGTGCCACCTCGGTGTCGTGCAGGTCGGCGCACAGCTCGCAGGGGACGTGGTCGATGAAGTTGGCCTGCCACAACTTGCGGACGATGAAGCCGCCGCTGGAGGACAGCTCCTTGGCACTGCGGAGCAGGGCGTCTGTCTGGCCCCGGGCTGCGGCCACACCAGCGCTGTGACTGATTCTGGAAACAACCCGCACCAGATCCTCGGGCTTGCCGGGACTGGCCTTGTAGTCGCGGAGGTTCCGCTGGACGTCAGCCACGAGCCCGTCGAGGTAGGAGGACTTGATCACGTTCTTCGGGAGCCAGCGGGGCTTCCAGCGGGGGATCCCGGCCTGTTCAGCGATGTGGGCAAGGCCGACGGTGGCAGCGGAGCGGTAGGCGTCCCTGACGACGGCCTCCAGCGCCCAGCGGACGGAGGCTGCGGTGTAGTCGCCCTTGGCCCACGCCTCGAAGATCACCATGATCCGCTGCCGGGAGGAAGCCTCCAGAGCCCGGACGGCGAGGTTGGTCCGTCGGGCCGACTCGATCTGGTCTCCGAAGCTGGGCACCGATCAGGCCGTGGGAGCTGCTGCGGCCTCAGGGGCAGCGGGTGCCTCAGCGGGAGCGGCGGGGGTGGGAGCATCGGCCTGCCCGGGGGTCTTCTGTCCCAGCGCCTTGTCGGCCCGGCCACGGGAGGCCACGAGGTCGTCGATCACGTCGGTGAGCTGTCCGGTGTTGGCGGCGTACTCCTTCACGGCGGTGGTGAAGACCTCCTGCACGTTGCGCATCTCGTTGATGTTGCCGGTCTCCTTGGCGATCTCGAACTGGCGCTGGAGGCTGACCAGACGGGTCATGGTCATCGCCCGGGTGGAGGCCTGCGTGTTCGGGTCGAAACGGTTCCCGATCTCGGTGCCGATGGGAACCCCGAAGAAGCGGGCTCCCTCAGTCGTGCGGACCTTCCGGCCTGATGCCGAACCTGCGGCGGTTGCGAGGGCCATGCTCATACTCCTTCAGAGGCGTTGCTGAGGGCCAACATGCGGTCGGCCCAATCCATCATGTCGTCCGAGATGCCGGAGAGTGCGACCTGACCGGGCTTGGGGGCCTTGACCACCGTCGGCGGCTTGCCGAACTTGCCGGGCTTGAGAGCCTTGGGCTTCTTGGCCTTGGGGGGCTGTCCGGGGACAGCAGGAGCTGCGGGCTGGCCCGGCACGGCGGGCGCTGCGACAGGCTGGGCCGGAACGAGCGGCTGGCCTGCTGTGGGTGCGGTCTGGCTGGCCTGCTGCTCCTCCGAGGACGGAAGGCCACGCGAGTCGGCGATCTTGTCCGCCTGATCGGCCATGTACCCGATGACATCCCCGAGGGAGTTCATCGACGCCAGCTCCTCATCGGACATCTCCAGCGCGGGGTCAGGAGGCAGAGGCTGCCCGTCCGGCCCGAGAGGGCCTGCTGTGGGGTCTCCGGGGACTCCCCCGGCACCCAGAGCTGGGTCCGCTCCCGGCACGCCTCCGGGGGCGAACTGGGCGGCAGCTGCGGCCTTCTCCTCGGCCTCGCGTGCTTCGACCTTCTCCCAGTCGATCTCCAGCCCCATGTCCTTGGCCTGCGTCTTCTCCAGCTCCCGCATGAACTCCTCGGAGACGTTGGCGCTCTGGCCTGCGGTGGCGAGCTTGTCGAAGGTGGCTGCGATGGCCGCGCGCTGCTCGTCGGTGAAGGTGCCCCACGTGAAGGTCGGGTACTTGCCACCGTCGAAGTTGTAGTCGATCAGCTGGGGGATGATGTAGTGGTTGATCTGGTTGGCGACGTCGTCCATGATCGCCCGCAGCATCAGGATGAACATGTCATCCCCGGGCTTGGCGAAGTTCACCAGCGCACCGGACTCACCGGAGCCCCCACCCGTGTCCGCGTCGAAGAAGGCCGCGAGGACGGACTCGCTCATCATGTGGTTGTGGTGGTTGATGAGGTTCAGGAAGTCGAAGGTTCCGCCCTCCTTCAGCACCTCGACCTTGAAGCCCTCGGGCATCATCATCCACTGGGCCAGCGCGAGGCTGCTCAGGTTCCGGGCGAACTCGGTCTTGGCGTTCTGGGAGGCGTTCGGGGGGACAGTGCCGATCCGGGTGCCTACGGCTGCCCGCTGGGCTGCGAGGTGGGCAGTGAAGTAGGCCTTGGCCTTGGCGTCGTAGTGCGGGAACGCGGACTCGAAGAAGGAGACGCCGTAGAACTTGCGCTCGTCCTCCTGCGCGGCGTAGTAGAACGCGTACTCGGGCTCGATGAAGACGTCGGTGACCTTGCCCCCGGTGACGGCGCGCTGACGGAGCCCGGCGAAGCCTCCTGTCTTGTCCGAGACGAAGGTCATGGTGTCGGAGGGACGGTAGGCCAGCTTCTGGAGGGTGACCTTGCCCTTGAGTGGGCCCTTGGTGGGGATCCAGAACACTTTCTCGAAACAAGCGAAGCCCTCGAACAGGGCTCCGAGCATCTGGCCGATGAAGCGCTGGAAGGTGGTGGTCATGCCACCGTTGGCCGGGGCCGTCCGGAAGACGTTCTCCATGAACTTGCCTTCGGCCTCTCCGCCGTCAGCAGGCTTGAAGGTGGCCGACACCAGCGAGGCGCGGATCGGCAGCGTCAGGAGGCGGTACAGGGCCCGTGCGTGGCCGTCGAGGCGGCGCATGGTGACCAGCTGGCGGGTGGTGGGGCGCTGGACGTCGTACTCGTCCTTGAGCACCTCGTTGAGGTCCTCGGTGGGGGTCTTCTTCAGGCCCATGCCGACGGGGTTGAACGGGGTGGTGTACGCCAAGGAGGAGTCCACACCCTGCTCGAAGCCCAGTGCAGGGATCTCCGAGGTCTGGTCGGAGGGCTTCTTGGTCTTGTCCTCAACAGCGGTACTAGACACCGATGCTCATCCCCTTCATGCCGAATGGAAGCTCGAAGGCTCCCTGTCCATACTCCAGTGGAGCCAGCTGCTCCCCGATCATGAAGAGAGAGCCGCCTGAGTCGATGGCCTCGCCGTCGGGGGTTTCCTCGCCGCCTATACCGATTGCTCCCACGATAGAGCACACGAAGGCGTCTGCTTCGTCTTTCGACCCGTTCATGGGGTGGTCAACCTTGCCATTAACTCGGGACAGGCCCTCCAGCTCGTTCTGGAGGCGCTGACTGAACGGCATCTTGAGCCGACTGTCGCTGGCAACGTCCTTCAGGGTCTTCCAGAGATCAGGCTTCAGGTCGGTGGAAACCCGCTCCGAGAGGATGCCGTGGGAGGTCAGGATCTGGATCGTGTCGACGCTCTGGAAGCCGTCGAAGGTGAAGGACCCGATCCAGAAGCCGCGCTTGATCAGCTCGAAGCAGAGCTTGCGGGCCCAGCGGATCTGGATCTCCCGGGGGAGGACCTCCTTCTCGCCCCGCTCGTAGTCGATGGCGGCGATGTCGGCGGAGAAGTTGATGGTGAAGTCGTTGCGGACGTGGGGAGCCGTGGTCGTGTAGGAGGAGACGTAGCCGGTCTCGTCCTCCATGGTCTCGGTCTGATCAACCCACTTCTCGACGTGGCTCATGGCGATCCCGGCCCTGTCGCCCTTGACCGCGAGGTCACCGTGCATGGCGTAGCGGGCCCCTGCGACGGGACGGAAGTCGGCGGCGAAGGTGAAGACCGGCTCCCAGCCACGCACGGTCTGGCCTGTGGCCTTGCTGGTGGTTTCGACAACCTTGTAGTCGACCTGAATGGGCTGGTCCGGGCGGTCGACGGCCTGCCGGAAGATGGCCGGGTTGCGGAAGTAGGAGTCGGTGGCGCGGAAGGGGCGACACTCGTACTTGGCCGCTGCCTCTTCGGGGTCCTTGCGGTAGTCCGAAGCGAAGGCGTCCTTTCCAGAAATACGGGGGTTGACGTCCCACGTGGCGTACGGGCCGGAGGCGAAGTAGATCGACTGCTCGAAGCCGACGTCGAGGATGTCCTGCTCTGCCTCTGCGATCAGCTGCTGGATCGTGGAGCCGAGGTAGCGGGGGTAGGAGATCGCCGCCCGCTTGTAGCTCTCGGGGAAACGGGTGGAGGCGGAGGTCTTGAGCATCTTCAGGATCGACTCAGCGGAGGTGCTTGCCTCCCGGGCCCTGTTGCCCTGACCGATCATCTCGCCCGCAGCCTTGAAGGCATCGATCTCGTCGGCGATGCCGAGGATGATGTTCAGGCCTTCCTGCGACTCCGCGTCGGAGTGGCCGGAAATGGCGGTGATGTTCTTGGCGTACTCGATGGTGTCGCGCTTGGGCTCGGCCTTGTCCTTGAACCAGCCCCGCTTGACCATCCGGGTCAGCGGCTCGAAGAACGCGCGGTTGGCCTGCGCGGAGTTGGCCGCGATGTTCAGGATGTGGATCGAGTCGTCCTCAGGCATGTTGAAGTAGCGCTGGGGGGACCGCAGGCACATCAGCAGGTAGGCGACCCGCATGGCCGCGACGCGCACGGTGGAGTCCTTGCCGCCACCCTTGCCCCACTCAGCGGCGATCAGGTTCTTCATTGGGTAGGGCTTGGCCCAGTAGCCGCCGAACCAGTCGCCCATGTCGATGAAGGTCTTCTGGAGGTAGACCCGCTCGATCACCCGGACCAGCTCGTACTGGATGTCGGAGAGCATCCACTCCGCGCCGAGGTACCCCTTGTCCTGCACGAAGACCTGAAGGGGTACCGGCTCCTCAGCGAAGATCTCCTCCGCCGCCGAGCGTGCGTGGTATCCCGGGTCGATGTCGAAGCGGGACGCCGCGCCAGCTGAGGTGGGTGTCCACAAGACGGTCACGGGCTACCCCCGCTGCGCGATCTTCTGGATCTTCGCGAGGAAGCTGGGGTCGCTGTTCTTCATGTTGATGACGTCTTCGAGGAGGTCCTCTTCGGCCTCGGTGAGCTTGTCCTCTTCGGGGGCATCCACCCACTCCTGCTTGACCTCGGTCGGGTCGCCGAACTCCACGTCGGTGCCCTCGACGGTGTAGGGGACCTTGTGGAACTCGGAGCCCTCACGGCCCTCGACCTCGACGATGATGTAGTCGGTCCACAGCTCCCGGATCCAGCTGTACTCGTGCATCAGGACGGGAGAGTCCATGGAGAACGGCCCATCGCCGTGCTCGGAGCGGTGAGCAGCTTCCTTGGCCTTGCGGATCGCGCGCTCACGGGCGTTCCACGCGCTGCGGATCATCTCGGTGTTGAAGGAGCCGACGTTGGTCAGCATCAGGTACTCGAAGCCGTCGTGGCGGGAGGCCTTGACGATCTTCTTGGCCGCGTTCTTGCCCTTCAGCGCTTCCCACTCGGAGACGGCCTTGGCTGCCTTGCCCCGGGTGTCGGCATCGACGTCGCCACCACCAGCTGCCCAAACCTTGCACCGGGAGACGGCGATGGCAATAGCCTGTCCCTTGGACTTGCCGGACTTCATGACGCCCTTGGCGATGTGGCAGATGTAGTTCGGCAGGCCCCCAGCCTTCTCCACCCAGTTCTTCTTCGGGGAGCTGTCCAGTGAGCACGGTCCCGCAGCGGCGAGCTTGAGGATCAGGTCGATTTCGTTGCTGTCCATGGATCCTCTTTCAGTAGCCAGCAGCTGCGAACTGCTCCTTGAAGTGGAGCAGCAGCATCTGCCGGGTGGGCTTGTCCTCAATCAGCTCGACGCCCTTCATGGCAATGCTGGTGAACTCGTCGAGGAACGCCGCACGCAGCTGCTCGTGGCCAGTGGCCAGAACCTTGTTCCACTCCTTGACCATGTCCAGCCACTGGGCGGTGGCGTCCTTCTCAGAGTTCACGCCGCGCCAGCCGCCGTAGATCTCGTGGTAGCGCAGCATCACGTACTTGGTCGCGATCCGCTCCAGCAGGAACTCCTGCACGGTGTGCATCGGAATGCCCCGGGACTCGGCCTGTAGCTTCCGCACGGACGTCAGGTACAGCTCAGCCAGCTCAGGCTTGGCCAGCACGTCGGCAGGCAGCTGGAAGGCGACCCCCAGCTCGGGGGCCTCATCTTCCGGAGGCAGACTCGTCACACCTCTGAAGATCGGCCCTTCATTCGATACCCCCCACGCGCATGGAGTGGACGGAAGCTCTCGGCGGTGCGGAAGTTCTCAGCGGTGCCGTGGATGCCGTAGACGCCGATGTTGTCGACGCGACTCATTTCAGGAAACACACCGGACAGCCCGAGCTGGGGGAAGATCCGGGTGTTGAGGTTCCAGTCCCATCCCGACTGGTTGCCGGGGGTGCCGTTGAAGGTCGAGTAGTCGTGGTCCCACGTCGGGCCGAGGACGTCATGCCAGACGTTCTTCCACGTGCCCCATATCCACGGGTTGAACTCGGAGAGGACCTGCACCACCTCAGGGTCGGATCCGGGACCGTCGGTGTAGGCGTGCACCGTGGCCACCTCAGAATCATCTCTGAAGGCTGCCTCCGCCCAGTCGAAGTACTCCAGCACGTCGTCGGAGACGCACAGGTCGTCCTCTGCCCGGATGACGAAGTCGAAGTTCTTGAACATCTTCTCGAAGCCCACCCACGGGTGGTGGAGGACACCGTAGCGGGTGGGGTTGACCTCGACGTGGGACGCGAGGTGGCCCATCCTCACGAAGGAGGCCTCGACGATGGCGGCGCACTCCTCCGCCTTGGGTCCGGGCTCGATCATCACGAGGAAGGGCACCCCGAGCACGCCCCGGACGAGTTCCCACGACCGCATGGTCCGGGCCAGCAGCTCGGGCCGGTCGTAGGCGGTGAGGAAGATGGCCTTGGTCATCATGGGTGGACCGCCGTCGCACGGCTGTCGGTGCCGCCGAGTTCGGTGGTGTGTGGCACCTCGCTGACCTCGACGCCCTCCCACCCCTGAGCTGACAGGACCTGATCAATCGCATGGATGGGGACGTTGCCGTACCAGCCGGGCTGGTCCGGGTCATCGTGGTTGACGCCGTGGACGCCTCTCCCGGGGCCTGCACAGGTGACGATCAGCCGACCACCCGGCTTCAGCATCAGGAAGGCGTTGTTGAGGATCTCACGCCAGTACGGGGTGTGCTCCAGCAGCTCGCAGCAGACCACCAGATCCACCGGCTTGCTGGGGCGCACGGTGGCCGCGTTGGCAACCAGATCCACGTCCGGGCCATCGACGGCGTCGATCCCGATGTACTGGGTGCCGGTGAAGAACTGGCGGATCCCTCTGCCGCTGGTGTTGCGGGATCCGAGTTCGATCACGATCATCTCGGGGTCGTGGGTCTCCCACTGGCGGACCCAACTCATTGCCTCTTCGTGCATCAGGACTCCTTCTTGGGGGTGATCACTTGTGCTGCCACCACGCTGTGCCGTTGTCGGCGTTGGCCCAGAAGGTGGTGTGTACGAGTTCTCCGGTGACGACGCGGGCGGGGGCGTTGCAATACGCCGTCAAGTTGAAGATCGCCATGTCCGACTTGGTGGGCCAGCCAGCTCCGGCCCACTGCACCAGCAGTGCGGCGAGGAACGCCTGCACGGTCTTGACGTGGCCCCCCACCAGACCGGCGTTGAGCAGCAGCAGGTCCCGCTCGGAGTCGATGAACAGCTGCTCGATGGGGGAGGGGTGGTGGTTGATGTTGCGCATCCAGTCGCAGCCCACGAGGTGCTGCTCCTCGCTGCCGACATACAGGACGCCTTCCTCCATCTGATCCCACGGCTCCCGGAGCATGGTCACGTCCGAGCCGTCGGTCAGCCACACCTTGTCGAGGCTGTGCTCGTTGAGGTAGAGCCACTGGAGGAAGTAGACCCACCGGTTGAAGTACGGGCCACCGGAGGGGACGTTGGGAGACGCCAGATCGGAGGAGTTGACCAGCTGCACCCCCTGCGGGGTGGTGGTGAGTTCGTCGGCGATCACGACAGGGGTGGCACCCTTGATGGACGCTGCCCACGTTTCCAGAATCGAGGGATCGGCATCCCACTTCCGGCCCCGCATCGGGTCGGGCTCCTTGGTCAGGAGGGAGGTCACGACGACATTCATGAAACGTGCTCCCTCAGGGCAGTGGTGGAGACGAGCACGGATCCTCCGACGTAACGGGTACGGCGGCAGTAGTCCGCCCATGCGTCTGCTCCGTCGTAGACACGTGGGTCGAAGCGGACCTTCATCTCTCCGGACACCACGACGGCGCTGGGGTGAGCCTGATCAGGCTCGTTTCCGAAGAAGGTCTGGTGAGCGCGAGGTCCGATCACATCGAAGAGGTCTGGCTCGGCCATCCACACGTCCAGCGTACGCATGTGGTGCCTGAGGCTGTCCGCGTGGCGCAGGGGCAATGGTGCTGTCGGATCGAGCAGGAGGACGTCCCAGATGGCGTCTGCGGGCTGCTGGGCGGCGATGTGGTCAAGGCCTGCGTTCCACAGCATGGAGTCCCGGTAGGCCCCGAGGATGACCGGATTCTCTGCCGTCCGGCGATGGAAGTGCAGCGGATACTCCGAGACCACCACGGCGCGCTCAGCGGGGACCCGCATGGCTGAATACGCGGAGGGTACGTCCACGAACTTGCCGGACTTCACGATGGACAGGATCCAAAGTTCGGGGAGGCCGGTGGTGGCTGGGACTGTGGGGGCGAGCAAGGATGTCAAGGCCATTCCTCCAAAATAGGTAAGAGTCCCCCCGGCCTCGCGAGCAGCCTACAACGGGAGAACTGAATCGGTGCAAAACTCATACAGATGCAGCCGGAGCAAACCGCTGGAGGTCGGAAAGGCTCATCCTCCGGGGGGTCTGAACCTCCTCAGTGGATGGAGCAGGGACGGCCATCGCCATGACCTTGGGGATGATGTCCTTGCCCTTGGTGAACGCCTCGGTGACCAGCACCAGCGCCATCTCCAGCACCCCTCTGGGGTCGTCGGAGCGGATCTTGGTCTTGACCTCCCACAACACCCGGATCGCAGCAAGCAACCGCTCCGGCTCCAGCTTCAGTGCCAGCCCATGGCGGACCTCGTAGTCCTCCCCCGACACCTTCAGGGTGCCTCCGGCGCGCAGCACCAGCAGGTCCCTCAGGCAGGAGACCAGCTCAGCGGTGATCTGGCCGGGCGAGCCCACCGAGGACAGCTGGGTGTCCAGCACCTCGAAGACCCGGGAGTGGTCGCCGGAGGCGCAGGCCTCCAGCAGGGCTGGTGCCGTGTCGTGCTCCCCCGTCAGGCGCTGGTAGTCAGCCATGGTGGTCACCTGTGCGCGCCACGTCTGGTCCAGTGCCATCAGCGCGGTGCGGACGTTGCCACCTGCCAGCCGGACGATGTGGTTGATCAGGTCGAACTCGGCAGGGATCGACTCCTTCTGGGCGATCACCATCACCCGGTCCAGCACGTCGGCGTCGGGGACGGCGCGGAACTGGAACTCCACCAGCCTGCTCAGCACGGTGCCGGGGATCTTGTGGGGCTCGGTGGTGACCAGCACGAACACGGTATTGCTCGGCGGCTCCTCCAGCGTCTTCAGGAGGGCCTCGAAGCCCTGCCGGGTGATGCTGTGTGCCTCGTCCAGCACCATGACCCTGTGGGCCCCTCCTGTGGAGAACCGGGCCACGTCCAGCAGCTTGCGGATCTGGTCCACGCCCCCATTGCTGGCAGCGTCCACCTCGATCACATCGGAGGCCCCCATCTGGGAGGCGAGCACCCGGGCGGCTGTGGTCTTGCCCACCCCGGACGGGCCGGAGAAGAGCAGGGCGTGTGGGACCCGGTCGGTGTCGACCATCCGCTGGAGCACGGTGGCGTTGAGCCGCTGACCCACCAGATCGGGGAACACCTGTGGCCGGTACTTCAGGGCCAGTGGGGCTGTGTCGGCGTCGCTCATCACTTGCTCGTCACGAACGAGCCGAAGCACCCGGCAGGAGCGTCCTGAAACGGGATGTAGAAGCAGTGCGAGTAGAACCAGAAGCCGTACAGGCACATCACCGCAACCAGCGTGGCGGCTGCCAGCAGGGACACATGGACCTTGACGTTCTCAGGCATGAGGGGCTTCCTGTTCGTCGGCAAGGATGTCCTGCCGGTAGTCGGCGACGACCAAGGCCAGTACCTCACCGATGTCGGTGGCGTGGCCGTAGAAGTGGTCGAACGCGGAGATGATGACCCTCTCGCAGCTCTCGCAGGGCTTGCCGGAGATGAGGCAGTCGGTGTGCACCCCGCCGTGCTCGTGGGCCCAGCGCAGGACCTTGCGGGGCATACCGGGATCAACATTCATTTCAGGAAACGTCCTTCACAACGGTCTTGCCGTTGGTGGTGGAGAAGTTGTAGACCCGGTCGGCGTACTGGGCGAACTCTGGCTGGTGGGTGACCATGATGATCTGGACCCCGGTGCGGTCGACGACCTCGCGCAGGAACTGCCCTGTCGGTTCGAGGTACTCCGCGCTCACGTGGGCGAAGATCTCGTCCAGCACCATGATCGTGGAGTCACGGGGATCGCGACCCATCAGCATGACGACGAACCGCAGCAGGAAGCCGATCACGGCGGCAAGGCCACCGCCCCGGGCGTCCATCACCGGGGTCTCGATGACGTCGTTGCCCAGCGTCGTGCGGACCACGAACTCGACCACTGCGGTCTTGCCCTTCACGGCCTGCACGATGTGGAAGCTCAGGGTGTCGTCGAAGATCATCCGCAGGCCCCGGGTGACCAGCTCCTCGATGCTGGACTGGGCGGCAAGCTGCCGCTCCTCCCCCAGCGAGTTCAGCAGCACCGTCACGCGGTCCAGCTCCTCCACCAGTGCGGACAGGTCTGACACCTCGGTGGTCAGCTCCTTGCCCCGCAACAGCACCGCCCGGACCCCACCCTGCGCCACATCGATCTGCCGACGGCGCTGGCGGGCCCTGACGACCAGCGAATCCAATGTGTCCATGACTACTGGTACGCCTCAGAACGTCGCCAGACCAACCGGGGTGCCCAATGAGTGCATCAATCTCTTTTTCGGAAACGTCTTGGGGGGCGTCGGCGACCACACGCTTGCGCAACCGGGTCGCGTGCTGACGGCTGATGCCGAGCTTCGCCGCCACCTGCGCCGCGCTCATGTAGGCCAGATCCTTGACCATGCCCAACAGCGGCGAGACCCGCTTGGACCGGCAGCCCCCACGGTGGGCCTTCTCGAAGCACTCGTGCTCGGGGTCGTAGTGCTCCAGCGCGTACTCCGCCGCCGAGACAGCCATGTCCGCTGTGAGCAGGTAGGACCGTTCGGTAGCGCCTAACGGTCGGTGGAGCTTCACACTGACCGTGAAGACCCAGTCGCTGAGCATGTCGACATCCGGGAACGGAGTGCTCGTGCGGCGGAAGGTGTGGAGGTACCGGTTGGCGTTGCCCTTCATCCACCCGAGGACGTCAGAAGAGTCGCCACACTCGGGGTAGGGGAACAGCTTCACAACTACTGGTACGCGGATCGGACCCGAAAACGCAGCGAGCCCTCGATCAGAGACCAAGGACTCGATGAGCCTTACTCCCCCTACGGGGGTAGTTAGTTAAAGGTTACATAGTGGTTTACGACTTCGAGCGCAGAAAATCTTCGACGCTGAAGTCCAACGCGGGGGTGTAGTCCCGGTGCCAGTGGATCTCTCCCAAGGGCACCTCATCGGACAGTTCGACGGTCATGGTCTCCAGCGACTCGACGACCTTGAGCCCACGCCTGCCCTCGAAGATCATCGCCATGCACATCTCCTCCAGCAGACCGTCCCGCTTGGCCAGCATGTCGTGCACAGCCTTCGAGATGCTGGCCTCCAGCGCTTCTCCCTCCGGCGTCCCTGACCACATGTACTTCACAGCCGGGACACCGTCGTGTAGGCGGGGAGGGCGCAGTGCTGGCAGGTCGCAGGGACGGTGGTCCTGACCGTGAATGCGGTCCCGAAGTCCACCATCATGGACAGCACCGCCACCAGAGTGTGGTCCTTGCACACGGAGGTCTTCGAGAGCCTCTCTGCCGACCTCACAGCCCCTCCAGAAGGGCGACGTGCCCATAGCCATCCTCCAACTGCTGAACGACCCGCACAGAGGCAGGATCGAGACCGCGCTTCGTAGCTTCCACCCTGCCCACCATCAGCGCTGCCGTGGTGATGTTCTGGGTCAGCGAGCGCTGGCCATCCACGCGCAGGGTGCGCTGGGTCTGGGTGCCCGTCATGCGGGCGAAGATCCGCAGCTGAGGCACGGTTCCCCGAACCTCGCTGCGAACCGTCATGGTTGCCACCATCAGACCTGCACGCGCTTCGGCGAGACGGCGGGCTCGGCGTTCTCCCGGTCGATGGACAGGGTCTGCACGACCTTGGTACGGAAGACGTCCAGCTCATCGGCGGGGATGGCCTTGGTGTCGAGGGAGTGGATGAAGTACTGCGGGAACTGCTCCTCGACGTACTTCTCGGCCAGTGCCTCCATGTCGAGCCTGCGCTGCTCGTTGAGCTTGACGATGATCGCGCCGTACTTGTCGCTGGGGTAGACCAGCGTCTTCTTTCCGGAAAGACCGGCGTCGAGGTGAGCCTTCTTGATCTTGGCGTTGAGGATCTTGTGCTCTTCGGCGAGCGCGGCGATGCCAGCGTCGAGCTGGGCGTAGCGGTCGAGGTCGGCCTGCGTGAGACCGTCGGGCAGTGCAGCCATTGTGATTCCTTCTGTGTTGTTGACCTGTCCCTAACTATAGTCACTTGGGCTCTGCATGTCAACTGTTTCTGGAATCAACCTACCGGTGGGCAAGCGAAAGCCCGGAGGGCCACTAACACCTCCGGGCTTCCTGTCGGCGCAACGCGACTGCGCGCAGCCTATGACCAGTGGTCCGTCGTCTGCTGGATGATGCCCATCACCCCTGCGTCCGTGTCGTCGATCAGCAGCGGCGTGCGGTTGGCCTTGGTGTCCCCGCCCATCCTCAGCATCAGCGTGTCGGCGATGCACACCTCCAGCAGATCGGTGAGGTAGTGATGGTTGTAGAAGACCTCCTTCGGCTTGCCCTTCCACTGGCACTCCACGACCTCCTGCGCCGTGTTGCCTGCCCGGTCCCTACTCTTGACCTCCAGAGCCCAGTCCGTGGCGCTACGGGCCCCCCTGACGATGCTGAGGGACACCACGGCGATGTCAGGGTCGGCGTTGATCCGCACCCGCTTGATCGCCTCGTACAGCTCGTTGCGATCCACCAGCAGCCCGAGGGTGTTGGTGATCTGCGGCCCGAGCAGCAGGGACTGCACGTCAGGGAACGGCAGGAGCATCCTCTGGGCCACGATGGAGTCGGCCCCCACCCGGAACACCAGATGGCGCTCGTCGAAGCCCATGAGCAACTCGTCGGCCCCGTCGAGGGCCTTGATCAGCTCGTCGACCGTCCGCACCGGGATGGTGGTGTCCATGGCCGGGTCGAGCCCCGCCACGGTGGCCTTGTGCAGCCGTCCCCCGTCGCAGGCGACGATGGCGGAGTCCTTGACCTTGACCTGCATCAGGGACACCCGGGCGTCTGAGGTGGAGGCAGCCTTGCGGGCAGCCATCAGGGCGCACAGGAAGGGAACCACCGGCACAGGAGCCAGCTTGATTCCAGAAACCTCGTCGAGCCCCAGCAGGTTCATTTCCCCCACAGGTACCTGCACGGTCCAGCGGGCGCGGCCCGAGCGCACCAGAGCGGTGGAGCCCACCACAGTGATGTCGACCCGGGTGGTCGGAGCCAGCTTCAGGATGTCCAGCATCCGCTTGGGCGGCAGCAGGACAGCGCCGGGCACCTTGACGTCGACACCGTCCTCCACCACGGAGACCGTCTGCTCCCCGTCGGTGGCCGTGATCCGGAGATGCGCGGCCACCTCGGAGGTGGTGGGAACAGCCTCGAACAGCGCGAAGGCCGTGCCCGGCACGATCTCCCGGACGGGTGTGACCCCGTTGGCCCGGGAGAACAGCGCCTTCAGCTTGGCGACGTCGGCCTTGATCGACAGCGACGCCGACGACGGCAGGATCTCGGGGACAAGGTCGTCCTCCAGCTCGCTGAGTTCGAGCAGGCTCATCTGGTCAGACATAGAGCTTCACCAGCAGGGCGTTGATCAGGTCGTGGGTGGCGTCGATGTAGTCGTAGAGGGTCTCGTTGCCCCCCTTGTTGAGCTTCTCGACCTTCTTCAGGAGCTTGGCCAGCTCCTTCTTGGTGGGTACTCCCTGACCGCTGCCGCTGCGCTCGTACGAGGCGTCTTCGACTGCCTGTTTCAGAACCTTGTTCATGAGGCCTCCCAGCCCGGGACGATGGTGGTGGGGATGCCGTGACTCTGCCAGAGCTTGATCACGGCGGGGTTGTCGTCAAACGCACGGATCGGGGTGTAGCCCAGATCGAGGATGCGCTTCAGGATGTCGGCCTTCACGAAGAAGTCCGGACGCTGGTCATCATCGTTGCGCATCCACAGGCCGTCGCTCGGCACATCGTGCATGGCCAGCCACCACGCGGTGTGATTCCGGAAACGATGCACCCGGGCGGTCACCACGAGGATGGCCACCCCGGAGGCGTGCAGAGCCTGCGCGCGCTTCACCACCCACTGGTTGGCGGGCACGTTCACGCTGGCGCGGTGGAAGGCGTCGAAGTTCCTGACGGGTCCGTTCACGAAGTGCCGGATGCTCCGCACGTCAGCGAGCGTGCCGTCCATGTCGAAGATTGCAGCTCGCATCGGGAGCCTCCTTTCAGGAATCGCGGGTGACGTCGAGGATGGCATCCAGAGCCTCAAGGTAGGTCTCACACACCTTGGACCCCATCAGGCCGGAGAGCATCCGGTCGGACTGGTAGTTGGCGATGTACTCGACGTTGCTGCGGGCCATCACGACCACGAGGTGGGTCGGGTGGTTGTAGTTCGGGTTGTCGTAGCTGACCACCCGGTGGGCGGTGCTGTAGAGGTACCGCTCGACGGTGGCGGCTGGAGCATTGGTGACGACCAGCCAGCGGACGTTCGGATCCCCGCTCACTTCGCGTCCGTCCGCATCCAGATGGCCACGACGGCACCCCGGTTGGCCGAGTTGTTGCTCGGCTTGTAGTTCCCGGTCTTGCGCATCAGGCCCCTGCGAGAGGCGGAGGAGAACAGCGCACCGACGGCGTTGTTGCGGTTCGGCGTGTCGGTGTCCGGGTGGGGCAGGTCGACAGCCCTCACCAGCTCGTTGGCGGAGAAGAGCGTGCCTGCCGGGAGCTTGACGATCCACGCGTTGGCGCGCTCGGCCCATGCCGCTGCTCCGGTGAGTGCCTTGGTCTGGCCCTCCTCCTTCAGCATGAGGCCCTTGGCCAGACCCTTGAGGCCTCGGTCGGTGTTGCTCAGCAGCTTCTCCGGCATGGTGTCCATCGGCACTGCCGTGACGACGATGTCGGCTTCCTCCGCGAGGAACTGAGCCACCCTGACCTCGACCCCGGTGTAGGGAGCGTCCACGAGCTTGGGGGTCGTGCCCTTGATCATCACCAGTTCGCCGGGCTGCATCCCGCTCAGCGGGAGAGCGTCCTGCACGGGCTCGGTGATGGGTGCCGGGGGCTGGCCGGGGAGACGCCGGGTGACCGCGATGGGATTGGCCATCAGGCCCCTGCGCAGCTTGTCGTACTTGCCCTTGCTCATGCTGACCGCCTTGTTTCGTGAATCTGGGTTGACGTCTCTAGTATAAGACTGTCCTTACCTAGAGTCAAGCTCGATGTCAGAGAGATCGTCAGGGACCTTCGAGATGTGGGCGAGCTGGAGATGCTCAACAGCCTTCTCCCACGCAGAGAACCCCATGACGCACACCGTGCAGATCACCAGCGGTGAAGGCTCAGGAGCGGTGTTGGAAAGGGCAGCGTAGATCACCAGCCCTCCCACCAGCAGGACAGCACCGACGGTGACGAGAGCTGTGATCACGCCCCGGCCTCTACCAGTGAGGCCTCGATCTCGGCGACGGCGGAGTCCAGTTCGGCCCGCAGCTCGGTGAGCTTGGACTTGGCTTCCTCGTTGGTCTCGACGCCGAACTCGTCCTTCAGCACCTTGCGCGCATCCGCGAGCCGGGACTTGGCGTTCTCCAGCTCGACGGCGGAGCGTGCCTTCTTGTTCTGCACCTGCGCGATGGCCCCACGGACCTCACGGATCTGATCTTCAATAGCGGCCATGGTTGGCCTCCTCTCCCCTCACTGATACGCCTCTCAGGCGCTGAGGCTCAGAACGAACTGGTTGTAGTACCTGTCACCCTCCAGCTTGAAATCAGCTAAGGGATGTCTGGACACGAACTCTCTGGCTGCTGCACAGGACCTACAGGCTCGGCGACCGTTCTCCCACTGCCGTAAGCAGAGATTGGGTTCCTGCAAGGGATGGCCCCGAGGGCAGTGTGTTCGATTCCGCTTGGTATCAGTTCCATGGGCAATCTGGTCCAGTCGGTTCTCCGAGTGAGTTCCCCACTGAAGATTGGACACCCGGTTGTTGTCTCGGTCCCCGTCTAGGTGCCTGCACTCCAGCCCCTCAGGACGAGGTCCATGGAAGGCCTTGGCCACCAAGGAGTGAACCGCAGGAAGTGACGTCTTGCTCCTGTAGGACACCGCCACCAACCAGTAACCTCTGGGGCCCATGAAGGGAACAAGAATCCTTCCCGGATAACTTCGCTTCCCTCCAGTGGAGTAGGTGACAACGCGAGCCAGAGCCCGAACTCTGCCGAGATCGGACACCTCGTAGTAGCCCCCATACCCCAAGATGGGAAGCCATGTCTCAGTCACATTGAGATCCTCTTCTTGCCCTGCTTATCAATGATGGGCTCGAACTTGGTACACGCATGACGTGTAGGACAAAAACCGCAGGGACCAGTTCCCTCGACCGGGGTCTTGATGTCCAGCAGGATGTCGTTGGCCATGCCGAGGATCCTCTGGAGGAGCTGGTTTCTGGAATCGACGGTCGGCTTGTAGGCCTTGACCCGCTCCTTGCACAGCGGCTGGAAGAGCCCGGTCATGGCCGTGGCCTGCCCGAACATCAGCTCAACGGCGAGATCGTAGAAACCGAGCTGGCCGACGGTCTTGCGCCAGTAGGACTCGTCCTTGGTGTGCTTGACGTCCCAGACGATCCAGCGGCCCTTGTCGTCGCGCACGAGGATGTCCATGTAGCCGTTGAGGATGATCTGCTCGGGCTCCCCAGTGCGCGGGTGGTTGATCAGGATCTCCGCCTCGAAGTGCTTGTCGGCCTCGAAGTCGAACGGCACGACGTACTTCAGCAGGATCGGCTCGATGGCCTTCACCGCCTCGGTGCAGTCGGCCACCACCAGCTTGCGGTCCCCGGGGTTGCGCCAGCGGACGACGCCCTCACCCTTGGAGACCAGCTCTTCCTTCTCGGACTCGATGGTGGCGTCGACCATGGACGGCATCTCACCGATGTGATCGAGCGGGTCGTTGTTCAGCCAGTCACGAACGACCCGGTCGGTCACCGATCCGGGAAGGAAGTTGCGCTTGTTGTCCAGTGTGCCGAGCTTGTGGGTGCGCGCCAGATGGCTGCGCTGTTTGCACTCCTCGTGAACCCGTAGCCCAGACCAGCTGAGCCGAACGGTCACGCGGCCACACTCCTTGCACGTCTGGTTGGCCACGCCAACATCATGCCGTCTGGGAGACCGCTTCCTCAGCAGGCTCCGTGCTCACGGTGGCCTTGTGGTTGGCGAACGCCTTCTCGGCAGCCTCCACGGTGAAGAGGTGTGCTCCTGTGCGTCCCGGCAGGGTCTGGGCGGGCTTGATCTTCTCGGCGTCGACCCAGCGCTGCACAGTCTTGCGCGCGACGCCGTACTTGGTGACGATCTCCGAGATGGTGATCAGCGGCTGATCTTCGGTGCTCATGATTCCTTCGTTTCTCGATATGTCTGGCTGGCGGTGGTTGTCTAATCCTTGGGACTAATGGTAGTCCATAACTAGGGACAGGTCAATCCTTGAGGGCCTTCGCGCGCCTCTTCTTCGTGCCGAACTTCAGGAACGCTCCCAGTACCAGAACGATCCCCCCGGCCATCAAGGCGTAAGGCACCCACTCAGGGGGGCCTGTGTGCGCGAGCTTGCCATCGGCGGTGCAGTCCCCGGCGTAGACGAACTTCCACTCCTTCACGATGGAGAAGTCCTCCCCGAGCTTCAGCAGGCCGTCCTTGACCACCGACTCGACGGCGGTGTCCGGGGCCCGGTAGTGGTCCTGCTGGTACCAGCTGCCACACTTCGTGGGCGTGAGCTGACCGGCACCCACGAGGGGTTGTGGCCACGTCACATGGTCGCTGTTCTTGGGGACGGTGACGCCCTTCTTGAGGTGGACCTCCCACGTGTACCAGCCGTCGGCGACCACCATCTGGGTCGGCTGCGGGGTGGGCTCGGCCATGGCCACCGATGCCGGTGCAAGCAGCAGCATCAGGGTCAGGACGGCAGCCGCAAAGAGCCTCGGCTTATTCCTTGGGGGCTTCATGGATCTCTCCTTCAACACGGTCGGACTGGTACAGCCACGGAGGGACCGGTGCAGAGAGCGGGTGGGTGATCGGGGCCTGCATCTCCATCCGGAGCTTCAGCTCGTTCACCTTCCGCAGCTGCATCAGGTTGTCGACGATGAACTCCTCGCGCTGCTCGTGACGCTCCAGCACGGATCGCATCTCCCGGGTCTCGGTCTTGACCCCGTCCCAGTCGCTGTAGAAGGCCCTGACCTTCGGGACCCACTGGATGATGAACTTGATGGTCATCACCAAGAAGCCGATCAGCCAGAGCAGGATGAACACCTGCCCGAAGGTGATGTCGGAGAACCAGTCCGGGGTCATCACTGCTCCTTCCAACGCTCAAGGTTCGACGGCAGCTCACTCCGGTACGCACCACGCTTGGAGCGCAGGCTAACGGCAATGATCCCCTGATGGATGACGGTCCATGCGACCTTGCCACCGGGCACGAGCCGGACCTTGTCGCCGAACTCGAACTTCTGCGCGCCCCGCTCATCCCGGTCGGCGATGGCCTTCGCCATGCCCTCGGCGAACTTCTCAGCCCAACTCACGGCTGGAACCCCTCCCGCTTGGGATTCGGGCGGTAGGCGAGTTCCATGGCTTCCTCCCACGTCTTCGGGTCGTCGAACTCCTCCCACGGCTCCGGCAGCGGGCGGCGCTTCAGGATCGGCAGGGTCGCTGAGTCCTCACCGATGAGCAGCTGGTACTCGTACTTGATCTCCGGCAACAGGGTGAACTCCCACTTCCGCATCGGGAAGAGCACGAGCACCGGCCTGCGGTGCAGGCTGTAGGCCACCTCCCACGCCGTGAAGTGGCGCATGGCGGTGTACTCGTTGCCGTCGTCCCGGTCGTGGACGGTGTAGCCGTCGCTGAGGGTCTTCTTGCCGACGATCACGCCGTCGGTGGGAGCCGCACTGAACTCGTTCTCGACCCAGTAGGCAGGGTAGGTGTAGTAGCCACCGATCCGGGGCTTGATCAGCTTCAGGGACTCGGGGTGCATCCGGTTGATGCCGACGCTGTCCTTGTGCCGGGCCAGCAGCTTGGTGAAGGTGACCTTGGTCCCCAGCTGGAACGGGAGGTCCGTCATGCGACTCCCTTGCTCGCGTCGAACTCGGCCAGCAGATTCTGGAAACGACAGCTGGCCATGACCTCGTGCATGTCGTGCCCCTTCAGCCGGTAACCCTCCGCGTAGGCGTAGCTGGTGGCCAGCTGGTGCAGGGAGCCCGAGAGCTTGTCCACGACGTAGAGCTGGTCACGGTCGGTGCCACAGGCCGTGCAGGTGCGACGACGGGTCAGGCGAAGGGTGCCATGGACGACCATGTACTCCCCGGGCGTCTCGAAGGTGCGGGTCTTCCCCCACTGGTGACCGAAGTCACGGCAGTCCACGAAGTTGTAGCTCGTGGTGTCGAAGGTTTCCCTCAGGTCTGTTTCCATTTCGTCCTCCTCCTAGTTGTTCTCTGGCAGGTGCTGCCAGTACCGACGGGATCCGTGCATGGTGGGGGTCATGGTGCCGTCAACAGAACCGCACTTCGCGCAGTGGTGCTCGAACGATAGGTCGGGGTTGGCAGAGTGGCGCTTCCAGCCGCAGGCATCGCAGGTCCAGACCGCGCAGAAGCCGCAAGGGCGACGCTGGGCCTTGAACTTCAGGACGTGCAGGACGGCGTAGGACATTGCCGGTTCGGCGGAGCGGTACATCCACTTGTTGCGCCAGCCACAGGAGCACCCGCCCCGGAAGTACTCACGTCCGTCGAAGACAACAGGAGCGGCGAGCGGACTGTGCTCGAAGGGCTCCTTGCCCGGGATCCACTTGGTGGTCATCGTGGGTCCACCCCCCTGCACGCGCAGTCGTTGTCGGAGGCCATGTTGTAGCAGACCCCCGTGCCGTGGGACGCGTGGCGGCACTGTGGGCAGGTGCCCGGCTTGGACACCGGCTGGGTGACCTCCCGGCTAAGGACGGGCTTGCCATCGATCAGGATGGCCTTGGTGGTGAAGGTCACAGCGATGCCGATCTTGAGGTCGGGGTCGTTGTAGCGGATCAGCTCCAGAGCCTTGATCATCTCGGTGACGGTCATGCTCCCGGCCTCATCTGCTCGCCCTCGACGACCCAGCCACGCTTGACCAGCTCGTCGTGAATCCGGACGGCCACCTTCAGCAGAGCACGACCATCGGCGCGATCCTCAGGGTCATCCATCGAGACGAAGTTCGAGCCGACCGTGGCGCAGTACCAGCGGATCTCCTCCGCGCCTCCGAGGGTGGCCGTGGTGACGTAGGTGTAGCCCCTGCCGACCCGGTGCTGGATGGCGTTGTGGAGGGCCTCGTGGGCGTCCTTCTCCCACTGGTGCTGGAGGTGCTCAGGCTGCTGGTAGAGGCCAGAGCCGGTGAAGGTGAACATGGCCTTGCCACTGATCAGGAACGTGACCTTGTCCGACATCAGACGGCCTCCGCCTGCTTGGCGAGCCACTCGATGATGGCAGCGTGGGTGTGGAGGTCGTGAGGTACCTGATTCTTCAGGTCCTCCAGAGTGGTGCGCTGGACTCCACGCAGGGCCTCGTCAATGGTCTCCTGCATCCGCTGGCTCATGCCGACCACCCGGCGCGCGTTGCGATCCAGCAGGTCGAGCAGCTCCTGAGTGTCCTCGACGGTCAGGTAGATCACGGTCGGCTGAGGCATGTCCTTGACGGCGGCGATCTTGTTGCGGACGGCAGCCAGCACGGTCTCGGCCTTGGCGTCCTCGTTCGTCACGAGGCTCACGCCCAGCTCAGCGACCCGCTCGGGGGTGAGGTTGGACATCCGGACGTACAGCGCACCGGGGACCACAAGGTCGGTCGACCCGGGCTCGATGATCGAGCAGCTGATCTGCACCCACGGCTCGTCGGCGTAGCCGATCAGCAGGGGCGGGGGCCATTCGCCCTCGACGCTGAGATTGGCGACAACGTTGCGCCCTTCCTCGTCCTCAGCGAGACGGATGAATGCCTTCATGATTCTCCTTGCTTGGTTGACCTGTCTCTATCTTAGTACCTGACCCTACCTACGGTCAAGCCCTACCCTCCTGCTGCTGGGCCTTGAGCTGCTTCGCCGCCTGCCGCTCCCGCCACGCAGGCACCCACTCAGGGAGGTGCTTGGGGCACCACGAGGTGCCGTCCTTCTGGAGGAACCAGCCCTGATCGTGGGCCTTGACAGATCCCCACATGTGAGGCCGGTACGTCTCCTCGCAGCCTTCAGCCGCGCAGGACTTGAGGGGAATCTCGTGGACCATCAGCGCAGGTCCTTCCTGCCGTCGCATTCCGCACAGTGGCAGCGCTTGATGATGAGTTCTTCGCCAGATGCGGGACCGACGATTCCTACGAAGCCGATCAAGACTCCGAAGAGCGCGCCCAGCAAGGGGGCCGGGTTGTTGAGAATGACCCCGACGACAAAGCTCCCGACGATCAGCAGAACCCCGGGGGTGATGAATCCCACCCGCCACACACGCCGGTAGTGCAGGAAGATCTGGGTCCGGACGTGACGGATCTTGTCGGCCAGCGTCGTCAGCTTGGCCTCGGCAGCGTCGAGACGCTCCTTCATGATCTTGGACTCGGGGAGGTGCTCCCACTTCTGGCCGGTCATCAGGCCTGCGTCCCGTACTTGACCGCGAGCATCAGTTCGAGGTCGCTCTGGATGGCGGTGATCGCCTTGCGCAGCTCGTGATTCATGAAACGAGGGTTTCCCTCCGAGCTGGTGGCGTACAGCGAGATGTGCATCCCGTCCCCGGTCTCCACAGTGATGGTGACCGACTTGAGGATGGCCATCAGAGGTTGCCTTCGTCGGTCTCGTTGACCATGTCGGGGAGCGGGTGCTTCTCGCAGGACCAGAGCTTCAGGCGGCGTGCGCCTGCCGTGCTGAAGTACATGACGCTCTGCGGCTGGAAGACGGCCTTCTCACCGCACTCCTTGCAGGGCAGGACCTTGAAGTCGTGGTCCGGGGTCCCCTCGGGGACGAGCTTGTAAGCCATTGCAATACTCCTTGTTCGTTGACCGATGTCTTTACCTTAGGTCACCTGAATGACCCATGTCAAGGACATCTTTTCTGGAAACGAGGATTGACCAAGCTAGGGACAGGTGGTAAGCTAGGTACATGAGCAACCGCGTAGAGATCACAGCAGTCCTCGACCTCCCCACCCCCGTCAAGGTCCCCATCTCGGTGGGTGGTCGGATGAGGGAAGAGACCGTCGTCTCCGTCGAGTGGACCGCCACCGCGTACGTCGTCGAGAACGAGGTCCGGGTTCGCATCCGTGGCCTTGGCCGGGGACACTACAGCGTCTGGATCAGCTTCCCCGAGGAGACCGCCCCCAAGTGGGCCCCGAAGCCGCCGCAGGCCATCAAGGGCATCGCGAGCACCATGCTGAAGGGGATGCTGGCGTGAGCAACCTGCCTCCGGGCGTTTATGGAAACGAGGATGCCTTCGGCCCTCAGGCTGAGTACGACGTCGAGGCCGACCTCACCTACGTGTGCGACTCCTGCCAGAAGCCTTCGCCGAAGACCATCACCCGGATCGTCTGGTCCTCGGGTGCCGAAGACCTCTGGGACTGCGAGTGTGGCCACCAGAACAGCCGCGTGGTTGAAGAGGAGTCATCCTTCGACGACCCGGACTACGGGAGGGACGAATGATCGACTTCGTACACGACGACGGCGGCAGGGCTGAGGCGGGGTTCAAGGGCACCGCCAACGACTGTGGGGTGCGAGCCTTGGCCATCGCCACCGGCAGGCCGTACAAGGAGGTCTACGACCTCGTCAACGAGTACTGCGCCAAGGAGAAGCCCTCCAAGACCCGGCGCGGGATCTCCAGCTCGCGCACCGGCCTGCACACCGTGACCATGCGCAAGATCTGCGAGGACCTCGGAGCGATCTGGGTGCCGACCATGGCCATCGGCTCAGGCACCACGATCCACGTGAACGCCGAGGAGCTGCCGGTGGGAGGCCGCTACATCCTGCGGGTGAGCAAGCACTACGTCGCCTACGTGGACGGCATCCTGAAGGACAACCACAACCCGGCACGCGATGGCACCCGGGCGGTCTACGGCTACTGGTCCTTCTGAGCCGGAACAGTCGAAGGCCCGAACCGGTTGAGCTTCACGGTTCGGGCCTTCTTTGTGGTCAACTACCCGGTCGCTCCCCCCCAGTTGTCCCCGAGTATGAGGGCCAGTCGTTGGATTGGGCCAGTCGTTGGATTGGGCCAGTCGACTGGCTGCCCTGTTGACCATGTGTCGACCGCTAGGTCTTCACGTAGGGACAACGTATCGCTACTTACAGGGGCTAGTCAAGGACATAGGAAAAGCCCGGAAGGTTCTGCCCCCTCACTCAGAACCTTCCGGGCCATCCCACCCAGTGGGATCAGGAAACCTGCACTCGCTGATCCCAGCGGACCTTGCCTCCCGTGACCGGCACGTCGAAGAAGTGCTCACGGTCCTCCACGTGCATGATCTGCTCGCTGGCTGGCATCACGAACTTCTCGCCGTCCTTGGGACCACCCCACCACTGGACCTGCTTCATCGGCCTCGGAGCTGCCACGGTCATGCCGCCTTCAGCTCGATCCACGCCTGAGGGGTACGGATCGGCAGCCCGAGCATCCCGGCCACCTGTACCTCCAGCCGTGCGCCCGGGGAGAGCCACCACTCCTCCTGTGCGGCCACTCCCGTGCAACGCAGCAGCCGAGTGAGGCCCATGCGGATGTAGTCGGCGTAGGAGGTGGTGCCGTCCCCTTCGTCGTCTGCCGGGTTCTCCACGCCGTACCCCACAGCCCTCAGATCAGCCGCTGTGGCGTTGAACAGAGGCAGGTTGTGTTCCGGTACCCCGGACATCCTGCCCGCCACGTAGAGGATCTCCTCGGGCTCGGAGGTGGGGTAGTAGACGTTGGTGTCGATGAACTTCACAGGGTCTCCTTCGGGTACTTCTGCTCGTGTGCTGCCATGACCTGTGATCCCAGCACCTCGGACCACTGGGTGCCCAGCGTCTCGCTGGAAGAGCCCCTGTAGGACAGCTGGACCCACGCTGCGCCGTCGTGCACGAACGGGGTCGGGTACATCATCACCAGACCGGAGTTGGTCTCGGCTCCCATGACCATGCCCGGCAGACCGGGCACCCGGGCGTTCTCGAAGGTGATCGAGGCCATCTCCTTGTTGAGGGGGTTCTTGGCGAAGGGAGCCCAGCCGTTCTTGAGCGCCTTCCACTGGCCGCTGGTGGGCTTGGCCCCGGTGACTCCCACGATCCGGTAGGAGCCGAAGGAGCCCCGCATCAAGGTGTGCACCTCACCACCCACCGTGCGCGGGATGCCATGCTTCTGACCCCACTCGTGCGCGAGCTTGCCCCATGCGTTGCGGCCCTCCTCGTTAGCGAGGCAGACGGCCACCGTCTCCGGGTCGTCGGTGCGCAGGTACTGCGGGATGTTCACCTTGTCGGTGCTCACTTCGTCTCCTCGTACTGGGCTTCGTTGATCCGTGCGTCGATGGTGGAGGTGCCGATCCCCAACTCCACAGCCCCTGATCCGTTCTTGAGCTTGATCCGGACGCAGTGAGCACCGTTGGAGGTGTCGTCGTAGTAGCTGCTGATTTCAGAAACAGCGATGCGACTGCCGTTGACCATGATGAACCCCTTCGGGATTGGTGGGGCCATCAGGCGAGCTTCCCGCCGTGGCGGTACGGGCGGGTGTCGTTGTAGGCCATCTTCTCCTCGACCACGGCCCAGAAGTCCTTGCAGCCGAGCTTGGCAGACAGCTCATGGCACATGATCATGATGATCAACAGGTTGGTCGTGGTCAGCATCGGCTTGGACCTGCCGTGGTCGGCTGCCCGGTTGATCCGCTTGTCGATGAGCCTGAAGGCACGCCCGATGTTCTCCGGAGGCAGCTGCATCACCTTCCAGCACTGCCCGACCTCGACGTTCAGGTCTACGCCACCGGAGACGGTCAGGATGGTGTCGAGCGCGCGGATCACGACGTCGGCAAGCTCGGTGGCGATGCCCTCCGGCTTGGGCGGGGTGCTCTGCTCCCGGCTGTAGTAGACCAGCGGCTTCTGCTCGCGGTACTCCTCGAAGGCCTCGGCCAGCTCGGTGGTCATGAGGAAGCACATCTCGTCGAAGTCGCGCTCGGACTCCCACCAGCCGTGGTCGACGGCGGTCTGGTGGACACGGGCAGCAAGTGCGTTGAAGTCGGGAGTAGTTACGGTCATGGTCAGTCGCCCTTCACGTTCAGAATCTGGCGGAGCTTGTGCTTGATCGTGACGAGGTCGGCGGCGTCGGCCATGATGATGTCGATGTCCTTGTAGGCAGCCGGGATCTCGTCGATGAACGCGTCGGTGTGGCGGTACTCGATCCCCAGCATGGACTCCTCCAGCTCAGCCATCGTGAACTTCTTGCGCGCAGCGGAGCGGCTGTAGTTGCGGCCAGCGCCGTGCGGTGAGGAGTTCAGCGAGAGCCGGTTGCCCTTGCCCTCGACCACGTAGGAGGCCGTGCCCATCGAGCCCGGGATCAGGCCCATGTCACCCTCCTGAGCCCGGATCGCACCCTTGCGGGAGACCCAGACCTCCTTGCCGAAGTGGCGCTCCTTGGCGGTGAAGTTGTGGTGGCAGTTGACCTCCTCCTGAATGATCAAGGTCTCGCACATGTGGACCTGCATCTCCCGGATCACGCGGGCCATCATCTCCTCGCGGTTCTGGACGGCGAAGTCCTGCGCCCACATCAGCTCCCGCATGTAGGCCCAGAACTCCTCGGTGCCCTCCACGAGGTAGGCGAGGTCCGGATCCGGCAGGGAGATCCAGTACTGCTTCATCAGGTCGGCAGCCACCTTGATGTGGTGCTGGGCGATCTTGTTGCCAACGCCCCGGGAGCCGGAGTGCAGGAACAGCCAGACCGCGCCGGTCTCGTCAACCGTGACCTCGATGAAGTGGTTACCCGAGCCCAGCGAGCCGAGCTGGAGCTTCCAGTTGGAGGCGTACCGGGCCGGGTCGAACCCGAGGTTCCCCGCCTGCATGGCCAGCTTGGTGATCCGGTCCTGCGTGTCGGGCCGGACGAAGGTGTTGTACTTGCCTGCGCTCGTTGGGACAACCTCTTCGATGGCCTCCCGCAGGTTGCTCAGGGCTCCGGCCTTGCGGACCTGCTCCTCGGTCCACTGGGTCTTGACCGCGATCATGCCGCAGCCGATGTCCACGCCGACGGCAGCCGGGATGATGGCGTTCAGGGTGGGGATGACGGAGCCGACGGTGGCTCCCTTCCCGAGGTGGGCGTCGGGCATCAGGGCGAGGTGCGGGAAAATGAACTCCAGTGAGGAAGACGTGAGAGCCTGCTCGCGAGTGTTCGTTTCAAGAATCGACGCCCAGCTGATGAGCTTCTTTCCCAAGTGTTCAGGCATTGATCTTGAACTCCTTCGTCCGGCGCTTGCCGGTAATGATTTTGCTGATGGTGGGTTGGGTCACGCTGTACTTCTCTGCCAACAGCCGCTGAGTGAGCGGACCATCGGCGTATTCCTGTCGGATCGCTCTCACCAGAGACTTGCTCAACTTGACGTTGTGGTGAGCTTCTCCAAACGGCATCCTGTTCCTGTCCGCCGCGTCCTGAACATTGTTGGCCTGCGTGCCCAGCAGGAGGTGACTGAGCCGGACACACGGTGGGTTGTCGCACCGATGGCGCACAACCTTCCCAGCAGGGATCGGCCCGTATGCCTGTTCGTACGCCACACGATGCGCTAAGAACTTCCGGCGAGTGACCACTCCGTACCCAGCCGCGTTTCTGGACCCTGTCCACTCCTCACAGGGTCCTAGCTCTTTGGTCATTGGTTCTCCTCTTAGGTGTCTCTCTCTTGATACGCCTCAAGAGGGGTGAATCGCAGCCCAGCACTCCTTGCAGTAGCGAACGCCCCGCCAGTAGTGGAAGCACAGTCGCTCAGGGTGCTCTGTGCAACGGATCAGGCTGGCCATCAGAACAGGGTCCGGATCTCCACGATCTGGAACGGCACGCGCTGCTTGGCCGAGTTGAAGAGCCGCCACGCGTGCTTGTGGGCCAGATCCCGGCCTTCTTCGGTGTCAGGGTAGACCGAGCCCTGCACGACGATGGGCAGGCCGTCGTTGATGCGGGCCACTGCCAAGAACCGCCCCTTCGCGTCCTCGGTCACAGCGACTCCTTCTCCAGCGCCATCAGCAGCTCGGACGCGCAGCGGTGCCAGACCTCCGACGTCGGATCTCCCAGAGCCCGGGAGTTGCCGTTGGACTGCCAGTTCTCCACCAGCGTGTGCAGGGCGTCGTTGGGGGCTCCCACGTAAGGCTGGAGGTTGATGTCCCAGAGGTCCTTGGTCAGGGAGTCCCGCAGCTCGCATGGCGGGATCTTCTCGGCCCACTCCATGAAGTCGCGACGTTCCCGGAAACGAACCCTGAACATGTACTCCTGCGGGTCCTTCAAGTTTTCGATCTCGGTGTTGCTCATCAGAATCCCTCTCCGGGAAGTAGGCCCGACCCCGGGCACTTGACGTGGCGGACTGCCAGCGCCTTGGTGGAGTGACGACGGAACCACCCCTTCTCGGTCAGCTCGATCTGCCGACCACAGACGGGGCAGCGCCGCGTCACCGTCTTCATCAGTCCTCGTCGTCTTCGTCAGGCAGCTTGCCGTCGGTGCCGGGGCTCAGCTTGAGCCCAGCCTTGTAGTTCTCGCGGGCGATCTCGACTACCATCTCGTCCCCGTCGGCAAGGAACCAGATCATGCCGTACAGCTCCTCCAGCGCCTCGTAGACGTCACCAGAGCTGCACTCCAGCATGGAGAGCGCCTGAGAGCGCACCAGCAGCTTGCCGCTGGGCTTCTCCACGATGTGGTTGTAGGAACCGGCCATCAGTCCTCAGCGATCTCGGTCTCGATGTCTTCGAGGTCGGCGATCTTGTACGTCGGACCCGAACCGATGTCGGCGGTGATCGCGTCGTAGGCCTCACTGGTCAGGCCGGTGGGGCTGTTCTCGTCGATCTGGTCATCTTCCAGTTCGAGGTAGCCGGTGATCTTGATCCGCATGGGACTCCTTCGTGGTGTGATGGGATTGCGTCTCTAACTTAGGGCATGTCTCTAGTTAGTGTCAAGCCTCGGGGCCTTGGGGTAGGTCCGGTAGGACTCCGCTGGGTAGTAGGGGTTGGGACGCTCAGGAGCCTGCCCGAAGCCGTCCAGCCGACCCTCGGTGTACCCACGACCCCAGCCCTCACGCTGGCCTGCGAGGTGCGCCGCGTCGAGCGGGGACAGGAGCACGGGTGGCTCCACTGGCTTGGTGTAGCCCAAGCACCTCTCGGAGCAGTAGGTGCCCTCGGGCTCGGCCTCGTAGCCGTAGGGCTGCTGGGAGTCGTCGGGGTCGCAGCGGTGCTTGCCCCGGTAGACGCCCTCCAGATGCAGGCCGTTCTCGATGGGGCGACGGCAGTGCTTGCAAGTCTCGATCACAGGTACCTCTTCGGCTTGTAGCGCATGACGAGCACCCAGTCCGGGTGCTCGACTCCTCCGGCCCGGTCGAGCAGCATGTGCTTGGTGCGATGCCACCTGATCAGGTTCTTGCGGGCGGTGGCCTTCCGGGAGCGCTCCTTCAGCTCCTCTTCGGTCCACTCCTTCTTGGCCATCAGAGCTTTTCTGAAACAGCGCTGAGGCCAGCGTTACCCACGGCATCCCAGAAGGTGGTCAGGGCGTAGGCGTAGTTCTCGGTGAACGTCTCACAGGGGTCCCCGAGGTAACGGTCCCGGGCAGCCAGCACGAGGTGCAGCGGATCGGACTCGATCTTCTCCCGGTCGTAGTTGCGCTCGGTGGTCTTCCACTGGCGATACTCCTCGTTCACCGTGGTGGGGGCAGGTTCGCCCTTCTGCGGCACGTAGTCCTTGTGCAGCGGACCCAGTATGCGGATGTTCTCTGCGTCCCGGAGCTGGGCGAACTGCTCGATCACCTCAGGCTTCGGGTAGACCAGTCGGACGGGCGCGCTGTAGCCGTTGGGATCACCCGGGAAGCCCAGACACAGGATGTTCTCGTAAAGGCCCTCGTTGACGGAGATGCTGTGCCGGTGGGCTCCGTGCTTGGTATCGGAACCACAGTGGCTCCACGTGCCCGGCATTCCCTCCACAGGAGGCTCCGGGGGGCGCGGCGGGAAGACCGGGGCCGGGATGGAGGGCTTCTCGGTCAGGCACCCCAGACAGTTGACCTTGGTCCAGTCCTCGGTCTTCACCATGCCGTTGCGCAGCTGAGGCAGCCCACAGACCGTCTTCGGCTTGCCGAAGGGTGCGAAGTGCACCGTCGCCTTGGCCATCAGTCGCCCTTCGGTTCGGCCTGCGTGCGGTCACAGGTGGCGTGGCCGCTGTGGGTGTGGACCCAGCTGGCGTGCTCCTTGTAGATGTGCTCCTCGCAGTTCTTGCAGATGCCCGTCTGGGGGACCGTTCCGCAGGTGCACATCCCGTAGCCGCCACCCACCATGGGCTTGACCGCGCAGCAGGAGCCGTTGGGGTCGTGGGAGGCCAGCGGGTGGGGGCACTTCGGGCAGATCGTCTCTGCGTCGGCGAAGATGGCCATCAGCGCTCCACCTCCAGCAGCACTTCGCCCTTCTCGAAGTTGGAGACGTCGATGGGCTCTCCCTCAGCGATGTAGCCGTAGACGGCCAAGCTCACCTCGGCGTCCTGCGGCATGGCCTTCAGCTTCTCGATCAGTTCAGCAACATTCATGTCTCTACCTTAGCCCATGTACCTAGCTTGCGTCAAGACCTCTGCTCAAGAGCGAAGGGCAGGCGCTTGGTCTGATCGGCGTGGCACCACATCGGACCATCGGCGACAGCAGCGTAGGCCACCCGATGTGGCTCATGATCCCCACGTTGCCCGCACAGCCCCTGCGGGAGCGAATCGTGAAGGTCGCAGTACCCCCGGGGCTCAGGGTCGTCACAGGTGCACCACGTGTGCGTCGGAGCGTCCTGCTGGAGGGCGTGGATCTCCACCGCAGCCTGATGGGCCAGCGATCCCTTCCGTGCGTCCAGAGAGCCGCCCTGAAGCGACTGGATGATGCGCTCGATCTCCTCGACCGTGGCCATCACTTGCACGCGCTCTGGCAGAAGGAGCACCACAGGTGGGTGTCGGCGGGCCACTCGACGTAGCAGGGGGCGTGGTGGGT
>Ga0302299_10000005_pt1 | contig 77406 bp, 67 predicted proteins | sample III_Fen_N3_4_FD_198795 | JGI IMG/M metagenome (GOLD analysis project Ga0302299, IMG submission 198795) | Peat permafrost microbial communities from Stordalen Mire near Abisko, Sweden - III_Fen_N3_4 | ecosystem: Environmental > Terrestrial > Soil > Wetlands > Permafrost | place: Sweden: Abisko...
CAGGCGGCCGGTGTGCAGGGCCAACGACGATGGGAGCACCCGGCATGGAGAAGGTCGACGTCAGCGGGCTCGTCGAGGACCTGCGCGCGCGCGGGATCGACGTGATCCGGGTGTCGTACTCCGACATGATCGGCACCGACCGCGGCCGCGACGTGCTCATCGACGAGCTCGCCACCGCGATGGGGCACGGCCTCGCCTTCTGCCGCGCGATCTACCACACCTCACCTCGCGGCGACGTCGTCCCCGTGCAGGGCGGCCTCGAGTCGGGCCTGCCGGACATCAAGGCGCGTCCCGACCTCGCGACGCTCACCGACCTGCCCTGGGAGCCGGGCGCCGCCTGGGTGCTGGCCGACTGCTTCGGCGAGGACGGCGAGCCCGCAGGCGAGGGGCCGCGCCACGTGGCGCGGCAGGTGTCGGCGAAGCTCGCCGAGCTCGGCCTGCATGCCGTCATCGGACCGGAGCTCGAGTTCTTCATCTGCGAGCCCGACGACTCGTGCGACCGCGGCTGGAAGCGCTACGCCGACGAGCCCGGCAACGTCTACGTCGTGGGCCGCAAGGGCGACCCGAAGGGCATCCTGCTCACCATGCTGCGCTACCTGCGCGACGCGAAGCTGCAGGTGACGGCCGCGAACCACGAGTTCAGCGGCGGGCAGTTCGAGATCAACCTCAACCACTCCGAGCTCGTCGACGCCGCCGACCGCGCGTTCCGGATGAAGTCCGGCGTGCAGGAGATCGCGCGCCACGAAGGCATGCTCGCGACGTTCATGGCCAAGCCCTTCAACGACGAGGGCGGCAGCGGCTTCCACCTGCACCTCTCGCTCGTCGACGAGTCCGGCAGCAATGTCTTCGGCAGCGACGAGGACCTCTCCGACATCGGCCGCTCGGCGATCGCGGGCGTGCTCGCCCACGCGCCCGCGCTCGCCGCGGTCCTCAACCCGACCATCAACTCCTACAAGCGCTTCGGGCCCGACACCCTCGCGCCGTGGCTCATCGACTGGGGCATGGACAACCGCAGCGCGATGATCCGCATCCCACCGGAGCTCGGGCAGTCCTCGCGCATGGAGGTCCGCCTCGGCGACGCCACCGCGAACCCCTACCTCGCGATGGCCGCCGTCAGCGCCGCGGTCTACCTCGGCGTGCGCGACAAGCTCGTCCCGCCGGCGCCGCTCGAGGGCTACGGCTACGACCCGACGGCCGCCCCCATGCTCCCGCAGTCGCTGCCCGAGGCCCTCGACGCGCTCGAGGCCGACGCCGAGCTGCGCGAGGTGCTCGGCGACTACTTCGTGACGTCGTTCCTCACCTACAAGCGCAACGAGGTCGAGCGCTTCAGCCGGCACATCACCGACTGGGAGTTCCTCGAGTACGCCTACCACCTGTGACGCCGTCGCCCCCGAGGCCCGCACGCCAGACGCCAGCACCGACGACGACCAAGGAACTCCGATGACCCAGGACCCGCGATGACCGACACCGTGACCGACTCCCTGGCTGCGCCGCTGGCCGACCCCGACAGCTTCGTCGACGGCCCGCCGTGGGAGCTGTTCCGTGAGCTGCGCGACCGCGAGCCGGTGGCCTGGACTCCTGAGCCGGACCCGAGCAGCGGCTTCTGGTCGGTGACGCGTCACGCCGACATCGTCGCGGTGAGCCGCAACTGGCAGGCGTTCACCTCGAGCCGCGGCGTATCCCTCGAAGAGCTCGAGGACGACCAGCTCGAGCACCGCACGTCGCTCATCGACACCGACCCTCCGGACCACGGCAAGCTGCGCAAGATCACGTCGACGCAGTTCCTCCCCCGCGTCATCAACGGCTACGAGGCGTTCCTGCGCGGCATCGTCGCGCGGACGATGGACAACGCCCTGCCGCTCGGCTCCTTCGACTTCGTCGAGAAGGTGTCGAGCGAGATCCCGGTCCGCGTCCTCGCGCGCATGCTCTCCGTGCCCGACACCGACCACGCGAGGCTCACCGGCTGGGGCGATCGTCTCGTCGGCGGCACCGACCCCGAGTTCGCCGAGATCGCGCCGGGCACACCGGAGTACGAGGAGCTGCGGCTCGTGCCGTTCCGCTCGCCCGCCGCGCTCGAGGTGTTCGAGTACGGCAAGGCGCTGCAGGACGAGCGCCGCGCGCGACCGACCGGCGACCTGATCAGCGCGCTCGTCGAGGCACGCGTCGACGACGAGCCGCTGTCGCAGCAGGACCTCGACAACTACTTCCTGCTCCTCGCGCTCGCCGGCCAGGAGACCACCCGGCAGGCGCTCACCCTGGCGATGGAGACGCTCGTCGCGAACCCGGACGTGCTGGCGCGGCTGCAGGAGCAGCCGGAGCTGCTCTCCGGACCGGCGCTCGACGAGCTGCTGCGCTGGGGTGCGCCCGTCTACCACATGCGCCGCACCGCGACCCAGGACGCGATGATCGGCGAGCAGGCCGTGACGGCCGGCGACAAGATCGCGATCTGGTTCCCCGCGGGCAACCGCGACGAGCGCGCGTTCGACAACGCCGACGTGCTCGACCTCGACCGCCCGAGCGTCGACCTCCTTACCTTCGGCAAGGGCGGCCCGCACCACTGCATGGGCGCGTTCCTCGCGAAGATGGAGTACCGCGTCACCCTCGAGGAACTCGTCGCGCGCATCGACACCGTCTCCTACGACGGCCCGGTCGAGCGGCTGCGCAGCAACTTCGTCAACGGCGTCAAGCGCATGCCGGTGCGGGTGACGACGCGCTAGACGCCCGCCCGTCGGCGCGACATGGCATCCTTCGCGGCATGGAGTTCTCCGAGGTCGTCCGCCGTCGCCGCATGATCCGGCACTACAGCGACGAGCCGATCGCGCCCGAGGTGGTGGAGCGGATCCTCGCCAACGCGCTGCGCGCCCCGTCGGCCGGCTTCTCCCAGGGATGGGCGTTCCTCGCCCTCACCGAGCCCGCGGACCGTGCCCGCTTCTGGCCGTTCGTGCCGACGCGCGTCGAGCAGACGCCGACGATGCAGGACGCCCCCCTCGTCGTGGTCCCGCTGGCGCACAAGATGACCTACCTCGAGCGCTACGCCGAGCCCGACAAGGGGTGGGAGGACCGCGCCGAGTCGCACTGGCCCGCGCCGTACTGGTTCATCGACACCGGGATGGCCGCGCTCATGATGCTGCTCACCGCGGTGGACGAGGGGCTCGATGCCTGCTTCTTCGGGATCCAGCCGGAGAGCATCGCGCCCTTCCGGGCCGCGTTCGGCGTGCCCGAGGAGTACTCGCCCATCGGCGGCATCACGATCGGCCACCGCTCGCCCGACACTCCGCCGCAGAGCTCGGCCGTCGAGGCACGCCGCAAGGGCGCGGCCGACGTGGTCCACCGCGGCCAGTGGGGTGTGCACGCCTGACGCGCCCGGTCGGGCCGGCGTGCCCCCCTCACCACCATGGTCACGGCGTTCGCCCTGACCCTCAGCCCCTGGAGGACACGTGCTGGAGACATCGGCGGCTGTCGCCTTCCTTCCGTCGGGGGATCTGGAGCGTTCCGAGCGGTTCTTCCGGGGCGTGCTCAACCTGGCGCTGGTGAGTCGATCGCCGTTCGCGGCCGTCTTCACGGTCGGAGGAGGGACCCTGCGCGTGACCAGGGTCGAGGCGCTTCGACCCCAGCCGTTCACGGTCTTCGGCTGGCTCGTCACCGACCTCCGCGCTGTCATCGGTGAGCTTCGCGACCGGGGGACGGAACTGCTGCGCTACGAGGGGTTGGGTCAGGACGTCGACGGTGTGTGGGCCACGCCGAGCGGCGACCTCGTCGCGTGGTTCCACGACCCGGACTCGAACGTGCTGTCGCTGACCCAGCTCGTCGAGAGCTGAGCCGACACCGGACCAGGCGGTCGAGCGAGGTCGGCACCGCACGTTCGCGGCTGGCTGCGCAGCGGGCGCGGGAGCGGGGATCCGCGCATCGGCGTACGGTCGAAGCATGACCGAGGAACAGCGCTACGACGTGGTCCGCACGGAGCCGGAGTTCGAGCTGCGGCACTACCCGCAGCACATGGTGGCGGAGGTGGAGGTCGACGGGACGTTCGAGTCCGCCGGCACCACGGCGTTCCGCCCGCTCGTCGGCTACATCGGCGGCCGCAACGAGGGCAGCACAGGTCTGGCCATGACGGCGCCCGTGATCCAGCGACGCGAGGAGCCCCAGGACTTCGGTGCCGAGACGACGTCCGTGGGCGAGAAGGGTCGCTTCGTCGTCTCCTTCGTCCTGCCCGACGACGTCACTCCTGACAGCGCGCCCAGGCCGAACGACGACAAGGTCTCGGTGCGCGCGGTCCCCGAGGAGTACGCCGCTGTCTCCCGCTTCTCCGGGCGCTGGACCTCCTCGTCGTACCTGAAGCGCGTCGACGCCCTGACCGCAGCGGTCGCGGCGGCCGGGCTCGAACCGACCGGACCGGCGCGCTTCGCGCGCTTCGACCCGCCGTGGACGCCGTGGTTCCGCCGCCGCAACGAGGTCGTCCTGCCCGTCGCCGCTCCCTGAGCCGCGGAGCGTCTCCCGCACGTGACCGACGCGAGGCGCAAGGATGCGTCCATGGGTGAGGAGACGTACGTCGAGGAGGACGCGCCCCCCGGGCGCGGCGAGCACCGCTGGCCGATGGCGCTGGCGGCTCTCGCAGCCGCCGTGCTCCACATGCTGCTGCCGCCCGACTTCCAGATCGGCTACACGTGGCCCTACCCGGTGCTCATGGGCGCCTTCCTCGTGCTGCTCATCGCGGGCGATCCCGGGCTCATCGACCGCGAGCGTCGCTGGCTGCGCGTCACGACCGGGGGCATGATCGCGCTCATCGCGGTGTCCAACGTGTTCGCCGCGCTACGGCTGGTCGACGGCATCATCGGCAACGCCAAGTTCGCGCAGGATCCCGTGTCGCTGCTGCAGATCGGCGGGATCGTCTGGGCGACCAACGTCATCGCGTTCGCCCTCTGGTACTGGGACGTCGACGGCGGCGGCTCGGTGAAGCGTGCTGTTCACGGGCCGTGGAACGACCCGGCCTTCGTGTTCCCCGAGATGCAGATGCTCGAGCGGATGCCCACCGGCTGGTACCCGCACTTCGTCGACTACCTGGCGTTCTCCTTCGCCACAGCGACGGCGTTCAGTCCCACCGACGTCGCGGCCATCAAGCGCTGGGCGAAGATGCTGATGGTCTCGGAGTCGGTCGCGTCTCTCGCTCTTGCCACGCTCGTGCTCGCGAAGGCGATCAACGGCCTCGGCTCGAACTGATCGCCAGACGCGTCAGCGGTGGGCGAGCGTCGTGCCGCCGTCCCACGAGGTGCCGACCTGGCGGTAGTAGCCGCTGATGATCTCCTGCACCGGGAGCAGCGAGTGGAACTCGTCCCACGGCGAGTCCCAGAGCCGGAAGTCGTCGACGCTCGCGGCCCACGCGGGACCCGCCTCGAAGCTCGCACCGCTCATCGTCAGCACCTCGTCGAGGGCCCAGCCCTCGGCGCCGCGCTCGATCGGGCGGACCTGGCGGTGGTGCAGCATCGGCAGCGCGTTGACGAAGCCGTTCGTCTCGCTCGGGCCGGTGATCGTGATGGCCGCCTGCGCGAGCCGGTGGTCGTAGGCCGCGAGCGTCGCGCCGAAGCGGCCGCCGACGTCGACGCGCGGAGCGCCCCGGCCGTAGGGCATCGGGCGCGTCTGGTGGATCGAGCCGAGCTTCTTGGGATAGCCCTGGTGCACTCCGCGCGCGATCGCGAAGTCGCTCGTGACCCAGATGAGGACGCAGCGCGAATAGGTGACGCCCTCGTACGCGCAGCGGACGACGGCGAACGCCTCCTTGTACTGGCTGCGCGCGGGGTCGAGGAGCTCCTCGAACGAGCCGCTGCACGACTGCCAGTCGGCCCAGATCATCGCGACGGCACCCGGGTCCTCGGGAGCGAGCTCGACGTCGGCCGGCAGGATCGCGCGGACGTTCGCGGGGTCGGTGCGGTACTCCACGGTGAGCAGGTCGCCGCTGTAGAACCACGGCGGCGGCGGGATCAGCGCACTGCGCCCGCTCGGGGTGTACGGCGGGGCGAACCCCTGCAGCTCCGGCACGGCCGACTCCAATCGTTTGTGTCCGTACGAATGTTAGGGACACCAGGCCCCGCGGTCCAGAGCGCGGCGCTGCGGATCCGGCCGGAGCCGACGAGAAGTCAGGCAAGGCTTCGTCGAATCGGCGTACACCGACGGGGTCGCCGAGGTCTCATGGGCGCATGAGCCCACGACGCAGCACGCCCTGGCCCGCCGGTGCACCGGCCTGGCTCGACGTGACCACCCCTGACCTCGACGCCGCGAAGGAGTTCTACGCCGGACTCCTCGGCTGGACGTTCACCGCCGGCTACGAGGAGTTCGGCGGCTACTGCCTCGCCGAGGTCGACGGCCTCGCCGCTGCCGGGATGGCTCCCGCGATGGAGGGCGTGCCGCCGATGTGGACGCTCTACTTCGCGTCCGAGGACACCCGCGCCACGGCCGAGGCGGTGAAGGCGGCGGGCGGCAGCCTGCTCTCGGACGTCATGGACATCGGCGACTCGGGCACGATGGTCGTCGCCGCCGACCCGGCCGGCGCCGCGTTCGGTGTCTGGCAGGCCAAGGACATGAGCGGCTACTCCGTCTTCAACGAGCCCGGAGGCCTCGCCTGGGAGGACCTCCGCTCGAGCGACCCGGACGCGTCGAAGGCCTTCTACGCCGACGTCCTCGGATGGGACCTCCACCCGCTGGCGGAGGCCGGCCCGGACTACGCCACGTTCCACCTCGCCGGGGACGAGGCACCGCTCGGCGGCGTCGGCGGGATGATGGGGATGGACGGCTTCCCCTCGCACTGGATCGTCTACTTCGGCGTCGCCGACGTCGACGCCGCGGTCGGCTACGTCGAGGCGCACGACGGTCACCTCCTCAGCCCCGGCTTCGACACGCCCTTCGGCCGGATGGCCGCGGTGACCGACCCGTGGGGCGCCAGCTTCTGGGTCACCAGCCCGAACGCCGACCAGGTTCTTCCGGACCGCTCGGAGTAGGTCAGGACGCGCGCGACGCGACGGTGTAGCGGACGCCCTGCGTGAAGGTGACCGAGCCGTCGGGATCGGCGTACGACGCGATCCTGCGCTCGGCCTCCACGCGGACGTCGGCGCGCTGCTCCTCCGGGACGGCGAGCCACATCGCGCGCTGCCCGACCGACCAGGTGAAGGCGTGCCACTGCTCGGCGTCGGCGAAGCGCACCGGCAGCTCGAGAGTCACGGTGCGCGTCCCGACGTAGCCGGCGTCGGTGACGAGCCGTTCCATCCCGGCGTCGGAGCCGAACGGTCCGTCCTTGCCGGTCGTGCGCGCGTCGCGCAGCGCCGGCGGCAGGTGCGGCGTGAACACGTCGTCGACGTGCTCCCAGCGCGGATCGACGGGACCGAACGTCGCCACGCCGAGCCGACCTCCGGGTGCGAGCAGCGACAGCCAGGACCGCAGGGCGGCCGCAGGGTCGGGGAGGAAGAAGAGCACGAGCGACGACGCGACGGCGTCGACCGGTCCGTCGACGAGCGGGTCGCGCGCGTCGCCCACGGCGACCTCGACGTTGTCGAGGCCGCGCTCCGCGGCGAGCCGACGTGCCTGCTCGACCATCCCGGGCGAGATGTCGATACCCGTGGCGCGACCCGTGGGTCCGACCCCCTCGGCCGCCGGCAGCAGGACGGCCCCGCGACCGCAGCCCACGTCGAGCCAGCGCTCGCCCGGCAGCGGCGGCATGGCCGCGAGGAGGCCGGCGGCGATGGGCGCGAAGAAGTCCACGCCGACCGCGTCGTAGGTCGCGGACAGCGCATCGAAGAGCCCCGCGAGCCGCGAGGTCGGATCCGGAGCGTCAGCCATGCCCGCCACCGTCGCACGCCGGCCGCCAGGCGCACACCCTTTCGGCTCAAGGTGCCCCAGAGTGCGTAAGGCGCATCTGACGCGCCCCTCTGCACACGCCGCTGCTCGGACGTGCCCCGGCGCTCACGACCTGGCGGTCGCCTGCAGGGACGCCGCGATGATCGGTGTCGCGAGCGCGTCGATCGAGGCGGCCATCCGGTCGAGCCCCTGGCGCAGCACCAGCGCGTGGTCGAACTGGGCCGCGATGAAGAGGCCGTCGAACGTGGCGAGCGCGAAGTCGACGAGGCGGTCGGACACCTCGCGCGCGACGGCGTCACCGAGCGGCGAGTAGGCCGACTCGAGCGTGAGGCGAAGCCGCTCGCGGCCCTCGGCACGCACGCTTGCGACGACGGGGGCGACCTCGGGCATGTCGTTGCTGAGCAGGAGCAGCAGGAGCAGCCGCAGGAACTCCTCGTTCTGCTCGAGCGAGTCGCCGGCGCTCTGCAACGCGATGCGCAGCCGCTCGGCTGGCGGTGCGTCGATCGCGGGACCGAGGCCGGTGGCCTCGAAGAACCTGCTGGCCCCGCGCTCCATCACGGCCGCGAGGATCGCGGACTTGGACTCGAAGTGCCAGTAGATCGAGCTGTTGGGCAGCCCGGTCTCCTTGCTGATCGCCGCGATGCTGGTGCCCTCGTAGCCGCGCTGGGACATGATCCGCGACGCCGCGTCGAGGATCTCCTCCTTCGACCGACGGCCCTGCGCCAGACGGCGGTTCACGCGGGGACCTCCACGTCCTGATCGTAGGCAGCCGCAGTGCTGCGGCCCCGGTCGGGGCGGCAGCCTGCGCCCGCACCGTGGGCACGCCGACCGAGCACGTGGTCGCCCTCTCCGGATCGGCACGGGGGTCTTGACACCGGGGGATTCCGGCGTAGTGTCCGGCGTCACATCTGTCTGGAATGTTCAGTACGGAACCACACCCCGACCGCCCACGCAAGGGAGACCTCGGAATGGCTCAGGACGACTTCGACGCCGATGTCGCGATCATCGGCTACGGCCCGTCGGGCGTCGCCGCCGCGAACGCGCTCGGCTCCTACGGCATCAGCGCCGTCGCCTTCGAACGCGACCGCGACGTCTACCAGCGCGCCCGCGCCGTGACGGTGAGCGACTGGACCATGCGCTGCTTCCAGTCGGTCGGGCTGGCCGAGGCCGCGGCCAAGGACATGGACGTCACGGCGGGTCTGCGGTGGGTCACCTACGACGGCACCGAGCTGGTCAACCTCACCTTCCCGTCCGGCCAGCTCGGCCACCCGATGTCGTACGCGATCTACCAGCCGCTGCTCGAGGAGACGCTGCGTGCCGGGGTCGACCGCTTCCCGCACGTCGACGTGCGCTACGGCGTCGAGGTCGAGGCGGTCGTGCAGGACGGCGACGGCGTCACCGTGACGACGCGGGACCTCGCGAGCGGCGAGACCCGCACGACGCGGGCGCGCTACGCGCTCGCCTGCGACGGCGGCTCCAGCGCCACGCGCAAGCAGGTCGGCGTCGAGCTCCAGGGCGACACGGTTCCGGTGCGCTGGATCGTCGTGGACGCCAAGGTGAAGCGCTGGTGGCCGAACCGCCACATCCTCACGTTCTGGTCGGACAGCAAGCGGCCGGTGGTCGACATCGCGCTCGGCCGCGGCAACCACCGCTGGGAGTTCCCGCTCGGTGCCGACGAGACGGATGCGGACTTCCCCACCGACGAGGAGGTGTGGCCGCTGCTCGAGGGCCTCGGCGTCTCGCGCGACGACGTCGACATCCATCAGTACGCCTTCTACAGCCACAACATCCGGATGGCCGACCGCTGGCGGGTGGGGCGGGTGTTCCTCGTCGGCGACGCGGGGCACCTCATGCCTCCGTGGGCGGGGGCCGGGATGCAGTCGGGGATCCGCGACTCGTTCAACATCGCGTGGAAGCTGCGCGAGGTCCTGGCCGGCCGGATGGACGACTCCCTGCTCGACACCTACCAGGCGGAGCGTCAGCCCAACGTCGCCTTCTTCACCGAGGTCGCCGTCGGGCTGGGCCGGATCATCAAGCAGGAGCTGACTCCCGAGGAGCAGGCCGCCATGGCACCGCCGGAGGGCGAGGAGCCTCCTCCTCCGCCCCTCCTGCTGCCGCCGTTCTACGTGGCGGGCTGGCTGCGCGGTGCCCCGACGCCGGACAGCGCCATCGGCAAGATGATTCCTCAGCCGTTGGCCGCCAACGCGCGCGGCGTCATCCTGCCGCTCGACGAGCTGCTCGGGACCGACTTCGTCCTGCTCGGTGACGGCGTCGACCCGAGCACGCTGCTCTCGCCCGAGGACAAGGCCGGCTGGGACGTCCTGGGCGCCCGCTACGTCGCTGTGCGCTCGGCCGACGAGGGGACCGAGGGCCCGGACGAGCTCGTCGACATCGACGGCTCGCTGCTCGGGTGGATGCGTGGGTTCGGCGTGCGCGTCGTCGCCGTCCGTCCCGACAAGTTCGTGGCTGCCGCCGACACCTTCGGCCTCGCCGTCCCCGCCTGATCCGACCCACCGACGACGAAGGAAGCAACGACATGGCTCACGTCAAGGAGCTCGGCTACATCGGCATCGAGGCGTCCGACCTCGGCGCCTGGGAGAAGTTCGCCGTGGGGGTCCTCGGTCTCCACCTCGAGAGCAGGGACGACGCACGCCTGCTCTTCCGCATGGACGACAAGGCCTATCGCATCGTGGTGGAGCAGGGCCCGGCCGACGACCTCGTCCGCCAGGGCTACGACTGCTTCGACGACGCGAACCTCGACGAGCTGGTCGCCGCGCTCGTGGCGGCCGGCCACGCCGTGGAGGAGGGCGGGCCGGAGAACGCCGCCGCCCGCAGCGTCGACCGGATCGCCGTCACCCACGACCCGATGGGCAACCGTGTCGAGCTGTACGTCGGGCTCGCCACCGCAGCGAGTCCCTTCGCGTCGGCAGGTTCGCCCTCCGGGTTCCAGACGGCCGACGGTGGCGCCGGCCACGCGGTGCTCGCGGCACCCGACCGCCAGGCGGCGCTGGACTTCTACGGCATCCTCGGCTTCACCGTGAGCGACTACATCACGCAGGAGCTCGCACCCGGCTTCGTGCTCGATGCCGTGTTCACGCACTGCAACGGCCGGCACCACACGCTGGCCTTCGCGGACATCCCGGGCCCGAAGCGGATCCAGCACTTCATGGTGGAGGTGAACGACCCCCAGGACGTCGGCGTCGCGTGGGACCGCGTCATCCGGCAGCGGCTCGCGCCGGTGACTCTCACGCTGGGCGTGCACCCGAACGACGAGATGTTCTCGTTCTACCTGCGCAACCCCTCCGGGTTCGAGTGGGAGTACGGCTCGGGCGGTCTGATCATCAGCGACGAGGAGGCCTGGGAGATCAAGCACTTCGACAGCGTGAGCACGTGGGGCCACATCCCGGCGCCGATCGTCGCGCAGTCCCTGACCCCTCCCGCCTAGGAGCGGCGCCGCCGGTCAGGGTCGGGTGCGGGACCTGGCCTCCCGGCCGATCCTGGCCCAGCGGCGCCGCTCCTCCTGCTGGGCGCGGACGTCCTGCTTGCGCGCGAGGTACGCGAGCTCGCGCTGCAGCCGGTGCCAGCTCGCGACGCGCGCCTCGTCGAGGCGACCGTCCGCGACGGCGGCGAGCACCGCGCAGCCCGGCTCGCCGCTGTGCCGGCAGTCGGCGAAGCGGCACTCCCGGGTGACCTCGTCGACGTCGGCGAAGGTGGCGTCGAGCGCGTCCTCGTCGGCCCACAGCGAGATCTCGCGCATGCCGGGGGTGTCGAGGACGAGCCCGCCGTCGGGCAGCGGCACGAGGTGGCGCGCACTCGTGGTGTGCACACCGCGGTGGTCGGCGCGTACGGCGGTCGTCGCGAGCAGCTCGTGCCCGACGAGCGCGTTCACGAGCGTGGACTTCCCCGCGCCCGACGGTCCGATGACGGCACCGGTGACACCCTCGGCGAGCAGCGAACGCACGGCGTCGAGACCGTCGCCGTCGTACGACGACACCGCGAGCACCTCGGCCCCGACGGCGACGGCCCGCACCTCGTCGAGCGTCTCCTGCAGGTCGTCGCCGAGCAGGTCGGACTTCGTGACGACGACGTAGGGCGTCGCGCCGGACTCCCACGCGAGGGTGAGCTCGCGCTCGAGACGTCGCGCGTTGAGCGAGTGCGCGGGGGCGCAGACGAGGACGACGTCGACGTTGGCCGCCACGACCTGCTCGTCGGTGCGCTGCCCCGCGACCTTGCGCACGAGCGCGCTGCGCCGCGGCAGCAGGTGCTCGATGACGGCGTCGTCCGCGGTCGCGCCGCTCACGAGCACCCAGTCGCCCGCGACGGGCAGCGACCCGGGCGTCGAGCGCAGCCGGCCGCGCACGCCGAGGTTCGTCTCGGACTCGCCGTCGTGCACGCGCCACACGTCGCGTCCCTGCAGGGTCACGCGCGCGGGACGCCAGCGGGCGTCCGGATCAGCGGTGCGGTGGAGGTCGTTCCAGGTCTGGTCCCAGCCGAGGACGGCCAGGGGCGGAGCAGCGGACACCATGACTCCAGCACGGTGCGGGCGTCGTCGTACGACGCGGTGGGCGGGGTGACCGCCGGGTCGGGCAGGGAGCGCGGAGCGCGAGGCTCAGGCGCGGTCCCTGGCAGGGACGCCGGCGCGAGAGATGGCAGCCATGAGTCCTCCTGCGGTGTGCGTCCAGGCGGATGCCCGGGTTGGCTCCACGGTACGACGGCACCGACGCCGATGTCATGCGGGTTTCCCGCGCGGCCGAATCGTGACGCGCGACAGCGTGCTTCACCGCGCAGGGACGTGAGATCGTCGCGCATCCGTCCCACGGGGGACGAGCGCTCAGCAGGGGGGTCGGCGTGCGCCGAGGAGCTGTCCGGATCGTCGTGCTCGCGTGCCTGGCCCTGGTGTGGTCGGTGCTGCCTGCCACGACCACCCACGCGGTGACGCCACCCGCCTCGACCGCGTCGCTCGTCGTGACCTACCCCGTCGCCGGCGGCCACGCGTCCACGTTGACGCCCGCGGCCACCGTGACGGTCGCGGACAACGGCTACTGGACCTCCGTCGACGTGGGCCTGGGCGGGACGGCCGCGATCCACCTCGCGTCCCCCTACGCGCACCGGTTCACCTCCGGCACGACCGACGCCGGTGCGTGGACCTACGACCACCCGATCTCGATGTTCATGATGCCGCCGGACCATGCGATCGTCGGCTTCCACGACCTCGGGGCCCTCTGCCCGCACGTCGCCCCGACCGGGACGGTCCAGGTGACCACGGCGACCTACAGCGCTGCCGGCGTCCTGACCGCCTTCGCGGCGCACGTCTCGGCGACGTGCCCGTCGACGGGCGTGCAGCTCGAGCTCGACATCAGCCACGGCCTCGCGGCGGCGACGGCGGCGGCGCTCGCACCGACCGGCTGGATCGCCGGGACGGCCGGACCGCTCACCGACCCGGTGGCCGCCGAGTCCGGGACCGCGCACGTCACGCTCCGCACCGGCGGTACGCCGATCACGCTGGGGACCCTCGCGCTCGCGGGGGTGCCGGCCGGCTGGTCGGCGAGCGCGAGCGCGCCTACGTGCCCGACGCCGGTGCCGGCGTGGTCGGGCTGCGCGGTCGACGTCGCGTGGGCCTCCGACGGCACACCGGCCGCGTTCGACCTCACCGTCGGCACGACAGGCGGTCCCACGGCGAGCGTGACGGCCCGCCTGTCGACGCCACGCGCCGTGCCAGCTCCGGTCCTGACCGCGAGCCCGCGGTTCGACGGCGTCAGCCTGAGCTGGACCGAGCCGGCCACCGCGCCCTTCGCCGAGACCTGGACCGTGTGGCTGCGCCGCAGCGGTGCCGACTGGGTGCAGGGTCCGACCGTCTCGGCTCCGCGCTACTCCGACGTCGACGCCGGCACCGCGACGGACACCGACTACTACGTCGTCGCCCACGCCGGCGCCACGACGCCTGCCTCGGACGGCACGAGCGCGACCGCGACCGCGAAGCGCGCACCGGGCGGAGCTCCTCCGCGTGGCACGTGGTGTTCGCCGCCGAATCCCCTGTACGTCTGCCGTGCGGCGGTCTCGGAGCTCAGGATGATGGGCGCGACCGACGTGCGCACATTCATCCCGACGGCCCCCGACTCGCTCGACGCCATGTTCGCGGGAAGGATCCCCGACGGCCCCGGCACCTACGCCGTCCCCGGGGACCTGCCCGTGGACCTCGTCATGGCCAACTGTGAGCGACCCACGGGGACACTCACCGTGCGCGACCTGGTGACGAGCCTCTACTACGGCAGCATCTACCGCTTCGACGCGACGTTCAGCGGGACGTGCCACAGCGGTGATCCGGTGCGCCTCGAGGAGCGCTTCGGCACCGACCTGGCGCCGTTCACCGCGGTCTACGCCCGGCCCCCCTTGGGTGGCGAGGCCGGCCTGTCCGGGATCCTCCTCGGACACCTGGCCCAGACGGACATGGTGATCGCCAACGCCGGGACAGCCCCCGCCGACCTCGGGTCCCCCACCGTGACCGCACCGGCGTCGCCGTCCCAGACGTTCGGCGTCGCCAACGGCTGCGGTGCGACGCTCGGAGCCGGTGCGTCCTGCACCGTGACCGTCACCGCGACCCCGACGGCCGCCGTCCGGGACACGGCGGAGCTGCGGATGCCGGGAGTCGGCATCGCCGGCGACGACGTCGTCGGGATCGGGATCTGGTTCATCGCCGACAGCACGCCTCCGCTGCTGGTCACCGCGCCGACCGCTCGGTGGGCGCCCGTGGAGGCTCAGTACACGCCGTACTTCCTCTACACCGACCCGCAGGACGTGGTCGCGTCGACCGACACGCGCGTCCGCACCGCCGCGCTCGGAGCGACCTCGTTCACGACGTACACCTACCCGGCGATCTACCAGCACCTCGACACGGCGCAGGGCGGCGGACTGCCCTACGGCAAGCAGGGCACCGAGCACTGCGTCTCGACCAGGGCCCGCAACATCGTCGGCTTCGGGACGCCGTGGTCGGCCGAGCGCTGCATCGCGCGGCTCGTCAACGACCGGGCCTTCACCTCCGCCAGCGGCTTCGTCCGTCTCTCGGGTGCCACGACGCGCTACAGCGGCGGCTCGGTCCTGCGGGCCACCCGGAGCGGCGCGAAGGCCTACGGCGCGCCGGTGTCCGGCCGTCGTTTCGCGCTCGAGGTGACCACCTGCGCGAGCTGCGGCACGGTCGCGGTCTACGTCGGCACCACACGGATCGGCACGCTGTCGACCTACTCCGCGACCACCCGCTACCGCCGAGTCTTCGAGCTGCCGCTGCGGTCGACCCCGATCTCCGGGCGGCTGTCCGTGGTCGTCACGAGCTCGGGCAAGCAGGTGCTCCTCGACGGGTTCGGGTCGCGCCTCACCTGAGCGCCGTGCTCGCCTGAGACATGGCCGACAGAGCCGGTATGCGGGCGCGATCGCGTCCGGCGAGGAGTAGAACGGACATGTGAGCGACTCGGCGCCTGTCATCGACGTACGCGGACTCTCGAAGTCCTTCGGATCGACCCAAGCCCTCGACGGGCTCGACCTGCGGGTCGAGCGCGGCGAGGTGCACGGCTTCCTCGGGCCCAACGGCGCGGGCAAGACGACGACGCTGCGCGTCCTGCTCGGCAGCGTGCGCGCCGACTCCGGCACCGCGACCGTCCTCGGCCTCGACCCGTGGTCGGACGTGCCCGCGCTGCACGCGAGGCTCGCCTACGTGCCGGGCGACGTCGCGCTGTGGCCCAACCTCACCGGCGGCGAGGTCATCGACCTGCTCGCGAGGCTGCAGGGCGGCCACGACGCGACCCGGCGGGCCCGGCTGCTCGAGATGTTCGAGCTCGACCCCACGAAGAAGGCGCGGTCCTACTCCAAGGGCAACCGCCAGAAGGTCGCGCTCGTCGCCGCGCTGGCCTCGCCGGCCGAGCTGTACCTGTTCGACGAGCCGACGAGCGGCCTCGACCCGTTGATGGAGGAGCAGTTCCGCCGCTGCGTGCGCGAGCTCAAGGACGACGGGCGCACGGTGCTGCTGTCGAGCCACATCCTCAGCGAGGCCGAGGCGCTCTCCGACCGGATCAGCATCATCCGCGCGGGCGCGGTCGTGGAGACGGGCGCGCTCTCGGACATGAGGCACCTGCAGCGGCTGGTGATCTCGGCGGAGACCGAGCACGAGCTGCACGGCATCACCGACGTCCCCGGCCTCGACGACGTGGTGCTCGAGGGCAACCACCTGCGGTGCACCGTCGAGCCCGCCCACCTCGCCGAGCTGCTCTCGCACCTGACCGCCGCGGGGATCAAGACCCTCGAGAGCCACCCGCCGAGCCTCGAGCAGCTGTTCCTCTCGCACTACGGCGTACGCGTCGACGAGGACGACCATGTCTGAGGAGAACGCCGGCACGCTCGCGATGCTGCGCCTGGCGTTGCGTCGCGACCGGGTCCTGCTGACGTCCTGGGTCGTCGGCCTCGCGGCCACGGCCGGGTTCTCGGCGGCCGCGACGGTCGAGCTCTACCCGACCGAGGAGCAGCGCGTCGCGGCGGCGGAGGCCATCAACGCCTCGGCCGCGGTCGTCGCGCTCTACGGCCGCATCTACGACCCCACCTCGCTCGGCGCCGTCTCGATGATCAAGCTCACCGCGCTCGGCGCCGCGATCGTGGGCATCGTCATGCTCTTCATCGCCATCCGGCACACCCGAGGCGAGGAGGAGCCCGGCCGCCTCGAGCTCCTCAGCGGCGGCCGGCTCGGTCGTCGCGCGCCGCTGACCGCGGCGCTCCTGCTCGTGTCCGGGGCGAGCCTCGCGCTCGCGCTCCTCACCGCGGTCGCGAACACCGCGGCGGGGCTCCCCTGGACGGGGTCTCTCGCGTTCGGCCTCGGCTGGGGCGCGACCGCGCTGGTCTACGGCACCGTCGGCGCCGTGACTGCCCAGGTGTCCGACAGTGCCCGCGCCGCACGGGGTCTCGGGCTCGTCGTCATCGCCGTGACCTACGTCCTGCGCGCCGTCGGCGACCTCGCCGAGCCCGGGCCCGGACCGCTGTCGTGGCTCTCGCCGATCGGCTGGAACCAGCAGCTGCGCGCCTATTCCGGCGAGCGTTGGTGGGTGCTCGTCCTCCCGGTCGTGGTCAGCGCCGGGCTGGTCGTCGTCGCCTACGCCCTGCGCTCGCGCCGCGACCTCGGCGCCGGCCTGCGCGCCGACCGCCCCGGACCCGCGGTCGGCTCGCTGCACACGGTCGGCGGGCTGGCGTGGCGGCTGCAGGGCCGGATCCTGCTCGCCTGGGCCGTGGCCTTCGTGCTGTTCGGCCTGATCCTCGGGTCGATGGCCGGCAGCGTCGACAAGCTGCTGACCTCACCGGCCATGAAGGAGTTCTTCGAGAAGATCGGCGGCAGCGCCGGCCTCGTCGACATCTTCCTCGGCGCGATGGTCGCGATCATCGCCGCCATCGCGGCGGCCTACGGCATCAGCGCCGCCGCGCGACTGCGGTCGGAGGAGGTCGAGGGCCACGCCGAGCCGCTGCTCGCCACAGCCACGACACGCACCCGATGGGCCACCAGCCACTACGCCGTCGCCCTCGGCGGCACGGCGCTGCTGATGCTCCTAGCCGGCCTGTCCATCGGGACCTCCGCCTCGGCGGCTCTCGGCGACTGGTCGCAGCTCGCCCGCGTGCTCGTCGCTGCCCTGGCGCAGATCCCGGCGGTGTGGGTCGTGACCAGCCTCGTGCTGCTGCTCTTCGGCTGGCTCCCGCGCTGGACCGCGGCCGTCTGGGGACTGCTCGCGGCGTTCGTGGTGGTCGGCGAGTTCGGCGCGCTCTGGAAGCTGCCCGAGTGGGTCATGGACATCTCGCCGCTGCGCCACGCCCCGACCCTCCCGGTGGGCGGCAGCGGCGTCCTCCCCGTGGTCGTGCTCACCCTGGTCGCGGTAGCCCTCAGCGCCGCCGGTTACTCCGGCTGGCGCCGCCGCGACCTCGCCGGCTGACCCGAGCCCGACGCGCTGACCTGCGGGGATGCTGAGAGTCGCCGAACGTCCGGGGGTGGCTCTGGACAGGAGTTACTGGCGGGTAGCATCATGGGTTACCGACGGGTAACCGCCAGCGACCCCCTGCTGGCCGAACACGGGAGACCGGGCGATGAGCCACTACAAGTCCAACCTGCGCGACATCGAGTTCAACCTGTTCGAGGTCTTCCACGCGCAGGATCGCCTGGGCAGCGGCCCCTACGCCGACATGGACGTCGACACGGCGCGGACCGTCCTCGAGGAGGTCGAGCGCCTCGCCGTAGGCCCGCTCGCGGCCTCCTTCGTCGACTCCGACCGCAACCCGCCGGTCTACGACCCGGCCACCTGCACGGTCACGATGCCGGCGGCGTTCAAGGCGTCGTTCAAGGCGCTCATGGACTCCGGCTTCTGGAGCCTGGACCTGCCGCACCACCTCGGCGGCACCGGGGCGCCCCCGTCGCTGCGCTGGGCCGCGAGCGAGATGATGCTCGGCGCGAACCCCGCGGCGTTCATGTTCATGTCGGGCCCCGGCTTCGCCGCGATCCTCGACCACCTCGGCAACGAGGACCAGAAGAAGCTCGCGCACCTCATGATCGAGAACCAGTGGGGCGCCACGATGGTGCTCACCGAGCCCGAGGCGGGCTCCGACGTCGGCGTCGGCCGCACGAAGGCCGTGCAGCAGGCCGACGGCTCGTGGCACATCACCGGTGTGAAGCGCTTCATCACCTCGGGCGAGCACGACATGACCGACAACATCATCCACCTCGTGCTGGCCCGCCCCGAGGGCGCGCGCGGCGGCACGAAGGGTCTCTCGCTCTTCGTCGTCCCGAAGTTCCACGTCGACCTCGAGACCGGTGCCATCGGCGAGCGCAACGGCGTCTTCACCACGAACATCGAGAAGAAGATGGGCATCAAGGTCTCCACGACCTGCGAGCTCACCTTCGGCGACAAGCAGCCGGCGGTCGGCTGGCTCGTGGGCGACGTCCACGACGGCATCGCGCAGATGTTCAAGGTGATCGAGTACGCCCGGATGATGGTCGGCACCAAGGCCATCGCGACGCTGTCGACCGGCTACCTCAACGCGCTCGACTACGCGAAGACCCGCGTCCAGGGCGGCGACCTCACCGCGTTCATGGACAAGGACTCCCCGCGCGTCACCATCACGCACCACCCGGACGTGCGCCGCAGCCTGATGATGCAGAAGGCCTACGCCGAGGGCATGCGTGCCCTCGTGCAGTACACGGCGTACTACCAGGACCAGGTCGAGCTCAACGAGGCCGGCGCTCCGGCCGACGTCGACCTCGACACGGCGGAGCGGATGAACGACCTGCTGCTGCCGATCGTGAAGGGCATGGGCTCCGAGCGTTCCTACGAGCAGCTCGCGCAGTCGCTGCAGACCCTCGGCGGCTCCGGCTTCCTGCAGGACTACCCGATCGAGCAGTACATCCGCGACTCGAAGATCGACACCCTCTACGAGGGCACCACGGCGATCCAGGGCCTGGACCTGTTCTTCCGCAAGATGGTCCGCGACCAGTTCCAGGCGCTGACCCGTCTCGGCGGCGAGATCCAGGACTTCGCGAAGGGCGACGCCGGCAACGGCACGCTGGTGCACGAGCGCGAGATGCTCGGCAAGGCGCTCGAGGACGTGCAGGGCATCGTCGGCGCCCTCGGCGGCTACGCCATGAAGGCGCAGGCCGACCCCAAGGAGCTCTACAAGGTCGGCCAGAACACCACGCGCCTGCTTCTCTGCCTCGGCGACCTCGTCGTGGGCTGGCTGCTGCTGCGTCAGGCCGCCGTCGCGCTCGAGGCGCTCGCGGGCACGCCGTCGGACAAGGACGTCGCGTTCTACAACGGCAAGGTCGCCGCGGCGAAGTTCTTCGCCCACCAGCGCTTCCCCGTCCTCGCCGCCGAGCGCTCGATCGCCGAGAGCGCCGACAACGACCTCATGGACCTCGACGAGGCGTCCTTCTAGGGCACCTACCGACCTGTCGTCGTGATCATGACGACGACGGGCACGACCGCGGCGCGCGACCTCACCAGGGCGCACAGCCGCACACGGACGAGGCGGACCCGATCGGGTCCGCCTCTTTCGTTCTGACGCGTGGCCGCTCAGACGAATGCGTGGCCGAGGAGCGCCGTCAGCTCGTCCGCCGGGACCGCACGTGAGTACAGGAAGCCCTGCGCCGACGGGCAGCCGAGGTGCCGCAGGACCTCCGCCTGGTCGTCGTGCTCGACGCCCTCGGCCGTCACCGCGATGGACAGGCTCGCCGCGAGCGCGATGATGCCGGCGACGATGCGACGGTCGTTCTCGTTCGTCGTGAGCTGCGTGACGAAGCTGCGGTCGATCTTGATCAGGTCGACGGGGAACTGGCGCAGATAGGTGAGCGACGCGTAGCCCGTGCCGAAGTCGTCGAGCGCGAGGTGCACGCCGCGCTCACGGATTCCCGCGAGGTTGAACCGCGTGGTCGTCGTCTGGCGCACCAACGTGGTCTCGGTGATCTCCAGGCACAGCAGGTCCGGGTCCAGCCCGTTCTGGGCGAGTGCGTCGTCGAGCACACCGAGCAACCCCGGCTCGCTCAGCTGGTGCGCGGACACGTTGACCCGCATCGTGAGCGGTCGGTCCGTGGCGTGGCGGGCCCACTCGGCCGCCTGTCGGCAGGCCTCGTGCAGCACCCACTCGTCGACGGCGTTGATGATCCCGGACTCCTCGGCGACATCGATGAACCGATCGGCAGTCCAGGTCGTGCCGTCGGGGTGGTGCCAGCGCACCAGCGCCTCGGTCGCGAGGATCCGACCCGAGGTCAGGTCGACCTCCGGCTGGTACCAGACGGCGAGGCGGCCGTCGCCGAGCGCGTTGCGGAGAGCGCGCTCGACCGCTACGCGTTCGGTCAGGACCGCGCGCAGGTCCTCGGTGAACAGCGACACCCGGTCCCGACCCTGGTCCTTGGCCACGTACATCGCCGTGTCCGCCTCGCGCACGAGGTCGTCCACCTCCGACCCGTGCGTGGCGATCGCCACCCCGATGCTGCCGGTCGCGTACAGCTCGGTCCCGGCCGCCACGAGCGGGTGGCGGAAGGCCATCAGCAGCCGGTTCGCCGCGGCGACGGCCTCGTCGGCGCCGGTCAGGTCGCGCAGAACAACGAGGAACTCGTCACCGCCCGGGCGCGCCACCAGGTCCCCGGCGCGCACGACGCCTTCGATGCGGTCGGCCACCGCGCGGAGCAGCTGGTCGCCGGCGGCGTGACCCAACGTGTCGTTGACGTTCTTGAAGTTGTCGAGGTCCATCATCAGCACGGCCATCGTCCGTCCGGTCCGACGGTACGAGGCGAGAGCGCGCGCGACCTCCTCGAGTCCGGCGACCCGGTTCGCGAGCCCCGTCAAGGGGTCGTGCGTCGCCAGCTCGACGAGCTCGTCGCTCGCTGCCTTGTGCTCCGTGACGTCCTCGTGCGTCCCGGTCATCCGCAGCGGACGGCCGTCCTCCGTCCACTCGACGACGTTGCCGCGGTCTCGCACCCAGACCCAGCGGCCGTCCTTGTGCCGGAGCCGCACGTCGATCTCGTAGTGCGGCCGGAGCCCGGCGACGTGCTCCTCGATCATCGCATCGGCGGCGATCAGGTCCTCCGGGTGCAGCAGGCCGATGCCGGTCTGCACGCTCACCGGCTCCAGCTCCTCGAGCCGGTAGCCGACGATCTCGGCGAACCTGTCGTCGATGACCATCTCACCGGTCACCATGTTCCAGTCCCACAGCCCGAGCCTCGACGACTCGAGGACGAGGGCGAGCCGACGCTTCTGCTCCTCGAGCGCCTGAACGGCACCCACCTCGTCGCGGATCGACGCGAGGCGCAGCTGCAGCAGCACCCCGCTCGCGGCCCACGCGGTGATCGCGAGCAGCGTCCAGTCGACCACCATGCCGCCGGGATAGCCGGCGGCCGTCAGCGTCGTGCCCACCGTCATGGTGGCGGCCGCGACCATGAAGGGTCGCCACGACAGAGCAGCCGGGCCGGTGAGGCAGATGATGATGAGCACGTAGGTCGGTCCGGTGTTGCCGGGAACCGTCACCTGGACCAGCTGGGACACAGCCAGCACGACCATGCAGGCGGCGAACACCGGGGGCGCGAAGCGCGCTGGTGTCGATGCCCGACGCAGCCAGAGCCCCGCGCCGAGCATGAGCAGGGCCGACGCGTAGTCGTAGAGGTGGAAGCTCGGGAAGTAGTCCGGCCGGAGCCAGAGGTTCGCCGAGCTCAGGACGATGACCAGCGATGCCATGACGAGGAGAGCGACCGGGGTCTCCGACTTGGCGATGGCCGCACGACGGGCGTCGAACGCGCCGAGGTCCCGGCGGCCCGACTCCACGAGGTCCGCCAGCCGCATGCCGCGCCCCGTCCTCAGTCAGCGTCGCCGTGCGGCGTCGCACGTCCACGGTAGGCCGCGCCGGGGCACGGATGCGCGGCGCGGCGCGCGTCCGAGCCCAGACCGAGGGCAGAACGCGGTTGGCGATCCGGGGATCGTTAGTTAGGCTAACGGTATGTCCCCGAGCCCCACGGTCACCGCCGACCTCGCGCACGACCTGCGGCTGGCCACGATGCGGCTGGCGCGGCGCCTGCGCCAGCAGCGCGCCGACCACGGCCTCCCCCTCGGTCAGCTCAGCGTGATCGCCACCCAGGAGCGGCTGGGTCCGCTCACCCCGGGAGCGCTCGCGCAGCACGAGCAGGTGCGCCCGCCGTCGATGACGAAGGTGCTCGCGAACCTGAGCGACGGCGGCTACGTCGATCGCACTCCCGATCCCACCGACGGTCGTCAGCAGCTTGTGTCCCTCACCGACCTCGCCCGCACCCTTCTCTACGAGGACCGCCGACGCCGCGACGAGTGGCTCGCGGAGCACCTGCTCGGTCTCGACCGCGAGCAGCGCGCTGCCCTGCGCGCCGCCCTCCCGGTGCTGGAGGTGCTCGCCGACTCGTGACCCCCATGTTCCGCGCGCTCTCGGTGCGCAACTACCGGCTCTACTTCACCGGCCAGGTGCTCTCGAACACCGGCACGTGGATGCAGCGCGTCGCGCAGGACTGGCTCGTCCTCGACCTGTCCGGCACGTCCGGCGTCGCTCTCGGCATCACCACGGGCCTCCAGTTCCTGCCCTACCTGATGTTCTCGCTCTGGGGCGGCACGCTCGCCGACCGCTTCTCGCGACGCCGGATGCTCGTGTGGACGCAGTCGGTCATGGGGCTCCTCGCGGTCGCGCTCGGCGCCGTCACGATCCTCGGCCACGCGACCGTGCCGCTCGTCTACGTCTTCGCGTTCCTCCTCGGCTGCGCCTCCGCGCTCGACAACCCCGCGCGCCAGGCGTTCGTCAACGAGATCGTGGCACCGGCCGACCTCACCAACGCGATCGCGCTCAACAGCGCGTCGTTCAACCTCGCCCGCCTCGGCGGTCCCGCGCTCGCCGGCGTGATGGTCGCGCTCATCGGAAGCGGCTGGGTCTTCATCCTCAACGCCGCGTCCTTCGGCGTCACGATCCTGGCGCTGCTGCTCATGCGCGGCTCCGAGCTCTTCCCCCAGGTGCGCCGTGCCGGCAGCGTCAAGCTCCTGCAGGGGCTGCACTACGTGCGTGCGCGACGCGACCTCATCCTCGTGCTGTCGCTCGCGTTCGGCGTCGCGACGTTCGGCCTGAACTACCAGATGACGATGGCCCTGATGGCGCGTCAGCAGTTCGAGCTCGGCGCCGAGGCGTTCGGCCTCATGTCGACCTTCCTCGCGTTCGGCGCGCTCGCGGGATCGCTCATCGCAGCCCGGCGTACCCGGGTGTCGTTGCGGCTCGTGTTCGTCGCGGCGATCGTGTTCGGCGCCGTCGAGATCGTCGTGGGCTTCGCGCCGACCTACCTCTCGATGCTCCTCGTGCTGCCGTTCGCGGGGATCCTCGCGATGACGTTCACGACGTCGGCGCAGAGCTTCCTGCAGACCCACTCCGAGGACTGGGTCCGCGGCCGTGTCATGGGCATCTACACGCTCGTCTTCTTCGGCGGCACGCCCGTCGGTGCCCCCCTCATCGGCTGGGCGGCCGACCGGTTCGGGCCGCGCTCCGGGCTCGTCGGCGGCGGTCTCGGCACGGTCGTGTGGACCGCGCTGGCCTTCCTCATCTACTGGGCCACCCGTGAACGGACGGCACCGGACGGCCCCGACGCAGCGGTGACACCGGCGGGGCGCGTGGCGCAGACCGAGTCCCGCGGCTGAGCTCGCCCTTTAGAGTTCCTCCGTGAGCAACACGCCGAAGAACCGCACCCGCCCGCCGACGGCCCCCGCGCCGGAGGGTGCCGCGACGGCGGACGCCGTCAGCGCCGAGAAGCCGTCGTGGCCGCGCCGGCTCCTCAGCCGCCCGAACTACCTCGGCCTCGTGTTCGCCACGCTCGCGTTCCAGTGGTCGCTCACGCCGTCGCTGCTTCCGCGGCCGTGGCTGTTCGAGGGGGTCATCGCCGGCATCGGCGCCGCGCTCGGCTACGGGCTCGGCTGCCTCCTGTCCTGGCTGATCCGCAGGACCCCGCTCCGCGAGCGCGGTCCGGTGGTCAAGCACCGCGCCTGGCTCGGCCTCGCGATCGTCGCGCCCATCTACCTCGTCGTGTCGCTGCTGCTCGGCGTGGGGTGGCAGAACGAGGTGCGCACGCTCGTCGGCATGGAGGACGAGGGCCTCACCACCGCGTTCGAGGTCGCCGTCGTCGCGGTGCCCGTGGCCCTGGGGTCCTGGCTGTTCGCCCGCGTGCTCCGGCGTATCAACGGCGTGATCGTCCGGGGGCTCGGGCGCTTCATCCCGCGCTGGGTCGCGGGCGGCGTGGCGATCGTCGCGATCGGCGCGTTCATCTACATCGCCGTGACCGGCGTGCTCTTCAACGGCTTCGTCGCCGTCATGAACAACATCTACGCCGGCACCAACGCGAGCACGCGCGACGGCATCGAGCAGCCGGCCTCCGCCCTGCGCTCCGGCTCGCGCGCGTCGTTCTCCCCCTGGGCCACCCTGGGCATGGAGGGGCGCAACTTCGTCGCGCGGGGTCCGAACTCCACCGAGATCACGGACTTCACCGGCAAGCCCGCGCTGCAGCCGATCCGCGTCTACGTCGGCCTCGACGGCGCCGACACCGCGGCGGGTCGCGCGAAGATCGCCGTGCAGGAGCTCGAGCGCACGGACGCGTTCAGCCGCAAGGTCCTCGTCGTCGCGGGAACGACCGGGACGGGCTGGCTCGAGCCGCAGTCGGTCAACAGCATCGAGTACGAGTGGAGCGGCGACAGCGCGATCGTCGGCATCCAGTACTCCTTCCTGCCGAGCTGGATCTCCACGCTCGTCGACGCCGACAAGGCGCGCGAGGCCGGCAACGCGCTGTTCGACGCGGTCTACGCCGAGTGGGTCAAGCTCCCCGAGGCGTCGCGACCGAAGCTGATCGCCTACGGCCTGTCCCTCGGGTCGTTCTCGATCCAGGGCGCGTTCCCGGACGCCGCGGACCTGACCTCGCGAACGCAGGGCGCGGTGCTCGTGGGCACGCCGAACTTCAGCCAGCCGTGGGGCCAGATCTCCGCCGACCGCACCGCCGGGTCGCCCCAGTGGCAGCCGGTCTACCAGGACGGCAAGCAGGTCCGGTTCGCCGCCGTGCCGACCGACCTCGCGAAGCCGTCGGGCAGCTGGGGTCCCCCGCGCATCGCCTACTTCCAGCACGCGAACGACCCGGTCGTCTGGTGGAGCCCCGCACTGCTGATCGAAGAGCCGGACTGGCTCCGCGAGCCTCCCGGGCCGGGGCGTACGCCGACGATGCGCTACTACCCGATCCTGACGTTCCTGCAGGTGACGGTCGACCAGTTCACCGGCGTCGACGTGCCGCAGGGGCAGGGCCACAACTACGGGACGTCGATGCCCGCGGCCTTCGCCCAGGTGACGCAGCCCCCCGGCTGGACCGACGCCGACACGGTCAGGCTCGAGAAGCTCATCGAGACCCTGCCGGTCGAGTAGGCGCCCAGGCACCGGGGGTGCTGCGGACCTCCGGCGTCGACGCTGTCGGACGTATCTGCTGTCATAGGCGCCTCATCGACGCATCCGTCAGGGAGTCAGCCATGGCCGAGATCCTGCTCTTCCACCACGCCCACGGGCTCACGCCCGGCGTGCTCGCCTTCGCCGACGCCCTGCGCGCCGCAGGCCACACGGTGCACACGCCCGACCTCTACGCCGGGCGCACCTTCGCGACCACGCAGGAGGGCGTCGCGCACGCGCAGGAGATCGGCTTCGGCGAGGTGATCGGGCGCGGCGTCGCGGCGGCCGAGGGTCTGCCCACCGAGCTGGTCTACGCCGGCTTCTCCCTCGGTGTCCTCCCGACCCAGGCGCTCGCGCAGAACCGTCCGGGCGCGCGCGGCGCCCTGCTCTTCTCCGGCACCGTGCCCGTGACGGAGTTCGGCCCGTCGTGGCCCGAGGGCGTCCCGGTCCAGATCCATGCGATGGACCACGACCCCTTCTTCGTCGACGAGGGGGACATCGACGCGGCCCGCGCCCTCGTCGCCGGGGCTTCCGACGCCGAGCTGTTCCTCTACCCCGGCGACCGCCACCTGTTCGCCGACAGCTCCCTCCCCGACTACGACGAGGCTGCAGCCGCCCTCCTGCGCGACCGGGTCCTCATGTTCCTCGCCACCCTCTGACGGCACTCCGCCGCCGCGCGCCGTAGCCGACCGTCGCGGGCGCGCGGTTGCCTCTACTCTCGGCTGCGTGGCCCCCAACCTGACACCCGGAAGCGCGCCGACGGGTGCGGCGGCACGACGTGCCTTGCGGGCAGTCCCGCGACAGGAGAGGTCCGCGGCCCTCCGGCTGGCCCGGGACGGCAGCCAGCACCCCGACCCGCACGTCGCCTCCGTGATGCGCGACTGGGCGATCTCGGTCTCCGAGCGCCCCTGGCAGCTGCCGTCCATCGCGATCAACCTGGGCGTCGCGGTGTGGGCGTTCGCGCGGGTGCCCCAGACGCGGTGGCCGGCGCTCTCGCTCGGCATCGGCCTGCTGTCGCTGCTGGCCGCGGGGATCTCCGCCACGACATGGTTCTACGCCCGGAGGCTGCGCGCGCTCCCCGAGGCTCTCCCGGCAGCGCGTGCCTCCACCCCGCCGGTAGCCGCCCGCCCGACCCCCGCCGGGGACGGCGAGCTGCGGGAACGGGGGCAGTTCCTGTCGCCCGAGGACAAGGCGCACCTCGCCACGATGCCCCCGGAGCCTCCCGATGCGGGTTGGTACGCCGACCCGCTCGGCGGCGCGGGCACCCGGTACTGGAACGGCATCAACTGGACCGGCCGCACCATCGGCGCCTGATCGCCGTGGAGTGGGGTTGGATCGGCGCATGAGCGACGACGTCACCGCGTACATCTCCGCGCAGCCGGAGCCGCAGCGCGGCACGCTGACCGCGATGCGCGCGACGATCGGCGCGGTCCTGCCGCGCGCCGACGAGTGCCTCGCCTACGGCATGCCGTCCTGGCGCGTCGACGGCACCGCGGTCGCCGGGATCGCGGCCAGCCGGGCCCACTGCGCCTTCTTCCCGCACTCCGGCACCACGTTGGACGCCCTCGGCGACAGGCTCGCCGGCTACGACCTGGCCAAGGGCACGGTCCGGTTCGCCGTCGACAGGCCGCTGCCGACACCGCTCGTCCGCGCGGTCGTCGCGGCACGGCTGAAGGAGGCCTCGGCGACACCGGACGGCAAGGGCTTCCGTCGCGACTTCTACGCCGACGGCGGGCTCAAGGCGAAGGGCAAGGTGAAGGACGGCGAGCTGCACGGCCCGTGGCGCTGGTGGCGCCAGGACGGCTCGCTGCTGCGTACCGGGTCCTTCGACCGTGGGCGGCAGGTCGGCGCGTGGACGACGTACGACCGGGACTCGGCGCCGGTGAAGGTGACGCAGCTCGGGACGTAGCGGCGATGTGCGGAGGGGCGCGCGCACCGCGACTCGGCCCCGCGCGGCTGGTTGACTGGCGGTCGCATCTAGCCCCGCCTCGAGGAGACGCCCCATGTCCTGGTCGGTCTCCTACCTCGGCCCGGACCCGCACGTCATGGTGATGACCCTCGCCGGTGAGATCGGCCGCCCCGAGCTCGATAAGGCTTTCGCCGGCGCGCTCGCCGGCGCGACGGAGCACGATGCCTGGCACCTGCTCTGCGACATCATCGACATCTCCGGCGGCCCCACGCTCTTCGACGTCTACGCGGTCGTGGTCGCCCTGGACCAGCTCGGCGTGCAGGACCGCTTCCGCGAGGCGCTGCTGACGCGCTCGGACACCGACGAGATCACCAACGCCTGCTTCTGGGAGACGGCGTGCGTCAACCGCGGCATCGCCGCGCGGGCGTTCACCGACCGCGACGAGGCACTGGCCTGGCTGACGGCGCCCTGAGGCCCTCGGCAGGGGCCCTACATGCGACGGTCGGCGAGGACCGGGAAGGCCAGTCGCCACTCGCGCACGGCAGCCGGGTCCACCTCGGCGTAGAGAATCTCCTCGTCGTCGCCGGCCTCGGCGACGACCGTGCCGCGCGGGTCGATCACGGCAGAGCGCCCGCCCATGAGCACGCCGTGGTGGGTGCCCGCGGTGTTGCAGGCCACGACCCACGCCTGGTTCTCGATCGCGCGGGCGCGCAGCAGGACCGACCAGTGCTCGATGCGCGGCATCGGCCAGCCCGAGGCCATGAGGAACGTCTCGGTGCCGGAGTCGACGAGCCGACGGTAGAGCTCGGGGAAGCGCAGGTCGTAGCAGGTCGCGAGGCCGGTCGCGCCGAGGGGGGTCGGGAGCACCACCAGGGTGTCGCCCGCGGTCATCACCGAGGGCTCGCCGTCCTCCCAGCCGAACAGGTGCTGCTTGCGGTAGGTGGCCATGACGTCGCCGGTCGGGTCGAGGACGACCGACGTGTTGTAGCGGTGGCCTCCGGACAGCTCGGCGAAGGACCCGGTGTGCAGCCAGATCCGGGCCTTCGCCGCGGCCGCGCGCATCCGGGTGACGACGAGGCCGTCCATCGGCTCGGCGTTCTCCCGCGCGGCGTCGAGGTCGAAGGCGCCGACGTGCCACAGCTCCGGCAGCACCGCGAGGTCGACGTCGACGAGCCCCTCGACGATCTTTCCGGCGCGCTCGACGCGCTCCGCGACCGTCTCCGAGTCGTTCACGTCGAGCTGGATCAGCGCCACCCGTGTCATGCCGCCATCATCCCTGGTCGCGCAGGAGGTCGCGGCGGACCTTGCCCATCGCGTTGCGCGGGAGCTCGGTCACGACCGTCCAGCTGCGTGGCCGCTTGTACGCCGCGAGCCGCGACGCGACGTGCGCGGTCAGCGCGGCGATGATCCCCGCGGCGTCGGCCTGACCCGAAGCGAGGTCGGCGCGGAGCACGACGTAGGCCACGACGGTCTCGCCCCACGTGTCGTCGGGGATGCCGACGACCGCCGCGTCGAGCACGTCGGGGTGCTCGAGGACGGCGTCCTCGACCTCGCGCGGGTAGACGTTGTAGCCCCCGGTGATGATGAGGTCGCTCGCTCGGCCGACGAGGCGGAGGTGGCCGTCGGCGTCGAGCTCGCCGATGTCGCCGGTGCGGAACCAGCCGTCGGGGGTGAAGGCCTCGGCGTTGGCCTCGGGCCGCTCCCAGTAGCCGGCGAACACGTTCGGGCCGGTCACCTCGACTCCGCCGCCCTCACCGAGGCGCACCTGGACGCCCGGGAGCGGCCGGCCGACCGAGCCTGCGCGGCGCTCGCCGCGCAGCGGGTTCGAGGTGAGCATGACCGTCTCGCTCATGCCGTAGCGCTCGATCGGGGCTTGCCCCGCCTGAGTCGCGATCGCTTGGAAGAGAAGAGGATCCAGCGGCGCCGATCCCGACACGAGCAGCCGCAGCCCGGACAGTGCGGGCAGGTGCCCGGTGTCGCGGAGCCGCGCATACATGGTCGGCACGCCGAAGAACATCGTCGCGTCGTAGGCCGCTGCCGCGTCGACCACGCCCGCGGGATCGAAGCGCGGCAGCACGACAATGGACGCCCCCGCGGAGAGCGACCCGTTGATCGCAGCACCGAGACCGTGCATGTGGAACATCGGCAGCGCGTGCACGAGCCGGTCGTCCGGCGTCCACCCCCACGCGTCGACCAGCGCCTCGGCGCCGGCGCGGAGGTTGCCGTGCGAGAGCACCGCGCCCTTCGGACGCCCGGTCGTGCCGCTCGTGAACGCGATCATCGAGGCGTCGTCGTCGGCCGCCCGGTCGAGGTCGAGCGGCACGTCGCGCACCAGCCCCAGCCCGATCGGCGTGCGACGGGTGAGGGCGTTCGTGCGGGCGGCGATCGGGAGGTCCGGCACCCGCTCCGGGTCGTCGACCACCGCGGTCACCGGGCGCACGTCGCGCACGATGTGCTGGAGCTCCGCGGCCGTGTAGGCCGTGTTGGCCGGCACGACGACCGCGCCGAGGCGCAGGATCCCGACGTAGGACAGGACGGTCTCGACCGACGGCGCGCACGAGAACAGCACGCGCTCGCCGGGCACGACGCCGAGGGCGGCGAGCACGTGGGCGGCCACGGCCGAGGCCGACTCGACGTCGGCCGCGGTGTACGCCGTGCCATGGGTCGCGTCGACCAGCACGACGCGGTCGGGCTCGTCGCGCCAGCGCGCGGCCCATCCGGCGGTGAGACTCACGGGTTCGATCCTGCCGCACGCCTGAGCCGGACTAGCCTCCGGGCATGACCGCGATGGCTGCCGAGACCTACGACCTGCGCACCCTGCTCGACTCGTGGGAGCAGACGCTGCGCGCCGTGAGCATGCTCGGCCGGGTCGTGACGCCGGAGCAGTGGGAGGCGCCGACCGAGTGCCCGGGATGGAGCACCGGCGACGTCGTACGCCACCTCGCCTGGATCGAGTCGTTCCTCGCGGGCCGCCGCGACCCCGAGCACGAGGTGGACTGGTCGAGGTTCCCGCACGTCGACGGCGACTTCGCGCGGATGACGGAGACCGGCGTCGACGTACGACGGGGCCAGTCGCAGGTCGACGCGTGCAACGAGCTCGACACGCTGATCGACGTGCGCCTCGCGCAGATCATGGCGCTCGACGACCTCTCGCTCGAGAGCGAGGTCATGGGCGTCTTCGGCAGCCTCGTGCCCCTCGAGCGGCTGCTGCGCATCCGGATCTTCGACTCGTGGACGCACCTGCAGGACGTGCGCCGCGCGGTGGGCCACCCCGGCGACCTCGCGACGCCGGGCGCGCAGGTCTCCGCGCTGCAGATGGCGCGGTCCACGTCCTACGTCCTCGCGCGCGGCCTCGAGGCGCCCGCGGGCACGACGTGGCGCGTCACCGTGACAGGCTCGATCGCGTTCGAGCGGTGGGCCGGGATCGACGACGACCTGCGCGGCGTCGACATCGACGAGGTGGCGCGACCCGAGACTCCGACGATCACCCTCGACGCCGAGTGGGAGACCTACGCGCGGCTGTCCGCCGGCCGCCTCGACGTCTCGGGTGCCGACGTCCTCGAGCGCGCGCACGTGACGGGCGATCCCGACCTGGCATCCCGAGTCCTCGAGTCCCTCGCGATCACCCCGTAGCCGCACGTCACCAGCGCAACTGTCGAGCTGGAGGTCCCCAGCTGGGCGCTTACGCCAGTGACGTCGGGGAGAGGTGGTGGGCGAGGGTGCGGCAGAGGGTGTGGTTGTCCTGGTGCCAGTCCTCGTCGTCGGGGTCCGACCAGGACGAGAGCACGACGACGACGACCTGGCGCGGCACGTCGACGTAGAGCATCTGGCCGTAGATCCCCACGCCGAGCGCGACGTCGGGGTCGAGACCGGGCGTGTACCAGCCGGAGCGGTAGGCACCGTCGACCCACATGTCGGCGAAGTCGCCGCGCTTCCACTGCTCGCGGTGACCGGCGTGCAGCAGGTCGTCGAGGAACTCCTCGCTGACGATACCCGAGCCGCGCTCGGCGACGACTAGCCCGAGCCGCGCGAGGTCGCGCGGCAGTGCGCTCATGCCGCCCGCGGCGCGCGGCGTGCCCTCGCGGTCGAGCGTGACGCTCGCGCCGAGCTCGGCGCCGCACGGCTGCCACAGGTGACGCTCGACGGCCTCGGCCCACGTCGTGCCCGCGGCGCGCGCGCAGATCCAGCCGAGGAGGTCGATCGTCGGCGAGAGGTAGCGGAAACGCTCGCCGTGCGGGCCGTCCGGAACGCGGGTGGCCAGGAACTCGTGCAGCGCAGGGGATCCCGGCGGTGCGGGATACCAGCCGGCGGCGTAGCGATAGGCCTGCACGTCGGGACCGGGCGTGTAGTCCTCGACGAACGCGAAGGACACTTCCATGTCCATCAGCTGACGCACGGTCGCGGTGGCGAAGGCGCTGCCCGCGATCTCGGGCACGAGGTCTCCGGCGCGGGCCTCGAGGTCGAGCTGGCCGCGGGTCGCGAGAGCGCCGGCGAGCAGGCCGGTCACCGACTTCGTGACGCTGAAGCAGAGGTGCTGCTCGTCGGAGCGCACGCCGGGTGCGAGCCAGTCGAGCACCACCTCGCCCTGGTGCACGACGAGCAGGGCGTCGCGCTCGCGCTCGCGGAGCAGGTCCTCGAGCCGCACCGCGCCGTCGTGCGCCTCGACGGTGAGGTCGAGCAGCGAGGAGTCGAGGCGCTCGGGAAGCGCGCGCGGCGACGGCGACGAGCGGATCCGCTCGGTCGGGATCAGCTCACGCACGTGGCGCACCGACCACGCGATGTGGTCGGGATCGAGCCAGTTGTCGAGCGTCGCGCGGCGAGAACGCACGTCCGTGCCCGGCTCGACGAGCCGCCCGGACGGGTGCTCGACGGCGTCTGCGCCGGCCGGGACTCCGCTAGCCGAGGACAAGCTCGACCGCCGGGTCCTCGAGGAAGCGCGCGACCGACGCGAGGACCTGGGAGCCCAGCGCACCGTCGACGAGCCGGTGGTCGAACGACAGCGTGAGCTGCATGACCTGGCGCACCCGCACCTCTCCCTCCACGACCCACGGCTTGGCCACCGCGCGGCCCATGCACAGGATGGCCGACTCACCCGGGTTGATGATGGGTGTTCCGCCATCCACGCCGAACACGCCGACGTTGGTGATGGTGATGGTGCCGCCCGCCATGTCGGCCGGCGTGGTGCGACCGGCGCGCGCGGTGTCGACGAGGTCCTGCAGCGCACGTGCGAGACCGACGAGGTCGAGCAGGTCGGCGTCCTTCACGTTGGGCACGACGAGCCCGCGCGGTGTCGCCGCGGCGATGCCGAGGTTGACGTAGTTCTTCGTCACGATCTCCCCGGCTGCCCCGTCCCACGTCGCGTTGACCCCGGGGTGCTGGCGGGCCGCGCGGACGAGTCCCGTCGCGACGAGCAGCAGCGGGCTCACCTTGACGCCGTCGAACTGCGGGCGCGCGCGCAGCCGCTCGACGAGGTCGAGGGTGCGGGTCACGTCGACCTCGACCCACTCGGTCACGTGCGGCGCGGTGAACGCCGAGGCCACCATCGCCTCGGCCATCACCTTCGTGACGCCCTTGATCGGCGTCCGCACCTCGCGCGGGGCCGACGCGTCGCGCACGAGCCCGCCGCTCGCCACCCCCGCAGTTCCCGGCTGAAGGTGCCCCGGAGTGCGTAAGAGGCGGCTGTCCTTCCCTTGATCTTGGACGGACGCGCTGAGCATGGCGGTGCGCTCGACGTCGGCTCGCGTGATCACGCCGCCGGCGCCGGTGGGGTCGACGAGGGACAGGTCCACGTGGAGGTCCCTGGCCAGCCGGCGTACCGGTGGCTTGGCGAGCACGGCCGCGCGACGGGAGAGCACCTCCTCGGCGTGCCGGCCGATCTCGAGGCCGCCATGACGCACCGGCTTCACGGCCTCGCCCGGCGGGCCGGCCTCGGGCGCGGTCGTGCCGTGGGGGTCGTGCGACAGCACGCGGGCGCGGCGCTGCGGCGTTCCGGTCTGCTTCACGCCGTAGCCGACGAGCACGGCTTCGCGCGCGGCTGGGGCGACCGACGTGGGGACGGAGTCGATCGCCTGTGGGGCCAGTGGGGAAGCAGAAGTGCCTCTTACGGAGCCTGGGGCACCTTCAGCGGGAACAACGGGGGCGGAGCCGGGCATCGCGATCGTGAGGATGGGGGTGCCCACCGGGACGACGTCGCCCTCCGCCACGAAGATCTCGGTGATCGTGCCGGCGTAGGGGCAGGGGAGCTCGACGGCCGCCTTGGCCGTCTCGATCTCGACGATCGTCTGGTTGACCGTGACGGTGTCGCCGGGCTTCACGTGCCAGCGCAGGATCTCCGCCTCGGTCAGACCTTCCCCTACGTCGGGGAGGTTGAAGGTCTTGAGGTCGGTCATCGGGTCACGCTCCGGCGTGCAGCTGGGCTGGTCTCGCTCATGTCGGTGGCCACCTCAGAAGGCCAGGGCGCGGTCGACGCCGTCGAGGACACGGTCGAGGTCGGGGAGATAGTCCTCCTCGAGCCGGGACGGCGGGTAGGGCGTGTGGTAGCCGCCGACCCGGATCACCGGAGCCTCGAGGGAGTAGAAGCACTGCTCGGTGATGCGCGCCGCGAGCTCGGCACCGAGCCCGAGGAACACCGGCGCCTCGTGCACGACGACGAGCCTCCCGGTACGGCGTACCGACGCGGCGACGGTCTCGACGTCGAGCGGCGAGATCGTGCGCAGGTCGATGACCTCGATGTCGGTGCCGTCGGCAGCGGCTGCGGTCGCGGCCTCGAGGACCGTGCGGACCATCGGCCCGTAGCACGCGACCGTGATCGACGACCCCGGGCGTACGACGCGGGCCCGGAACGGCGAGGGCGCCGACGCGATGTCGATGCTCTCGTCGACGTCGGCCTTGTCCCAGTAGCGCCGCTTCGGCTCGAAGAAGATCACCGGGTCGGGGCACGCGATGGCCTGCTGCACCATGACGAACGCGTCGACCGGGTTCGAGGGCGAGATCACGCGAAGCCCTGCGGTGTGGGCGAAATAGGCCTCGGGCGACTCGCTGTGGTGCTCGACCGCGCCGATGCCGCCGCCGTATGGGATGCGGATCGTGATGGGCATCGGGGTGCGGCCGGCGGACCGCGCGTTGTGCTTCGCGACCTGTGTGACGATCTGGTCGAACGCCGGGAAGACGAAGCCGTCGAACTGGATCTCGACGACCGGGCGGAAGCCGCGCATCGCGAGGCCGACCGCAGTGCCGACGATACCGCTCTCGGCGAGCGGCGAGTCGATCACGCGGTCCTCCCCGAAGTCCTTCTGGAGCCCGTCGGTCACCCGGAAGACGCCGCCGAGCTTTCCGATGTCCTCGCCCATGAGCAGGACCTTCGGGTCGTTCTCGAGCGCCTTGCGCAGACCGGCGTTGATGGCCTTCGCCATGGTCGTCGCAGCCATCAGTGCTCCCCTCCCGCGAACGACGCGTGGTACGCCGCGAACTCGGCGCGCTCGGCGTCGACGAGCGGGTGCGGAGCGGCGTAGACGTGGTCGAACATCGACGTCTTCTCGGGATTGGGCATCGAGCGGCAGCCCTCGCGCAGATGGACCGCCATCGCCTCGGCCTCGGCGTCGACGGCCTCGAAGTAGTCGTGGTCGGCCCAGCCGTTGCGGGCGAGGTAGACCCGCAGGCGCTCGATCGGGTCCTTGAGCTTCCACGCCTCGAGGTCGGCGGAGACTCGGTAGCGGGTCGGGTCGTCCGACGTCGTGTGCGCGCCCATGCGGTAGGTGAACGCCTCGATGAGCGTCGGGCCCTGACCCTCGCGCGCGGCCTGGAGCGCCGCGCTCGTGACGGCGAGCACCGCGAGCACGTCGTTGCCGTCGACGCGCACGCCGGGGAAGCCGAAGCCGTCGGCGCGGCGGTAGAGCGGGATGCGGGTCTGGCGCTCGAGCGGCTCGCTGATCGCCCACTGGTTGTTCTGGCAGAAGAACACGACCGGGGCGTTGTAGACCGCCGAGAAGACGAACGCCTCGTTGACGTCGCCCTGGCTCGTCGCGCCGTCGCCGAAGTAGCAGATCGTCGCGTCGGACGAGCCGTCGCGCTGCATGCCCATGGCGTAGCCGACGGCGTGCAGGGTCTGGTCGCCGATGACGATCGTGTAGAGCGCCATGTTGTGCTCGTGCGGGTCCCACCCGCCGTTGGTCACCCCGCGGAAGAGCCCGAGCAGCTGCAGCGGCTGCACCCCGCGCGCCCATGCGACCCCGTGCTCGCGATACGTCGGGAACGCGAAGTCTCCCGGCAGGAGAGCGCGACCCGAGCCGACCTGCGCCGCCTCCTGGCCGATGCACTGGGCCCAGAGCCCGAGCTCGCCCTGACGCTGCAGCGCGGTGGCCTCGGAGTCGACCCTGCGGACCAGGACGAGGTCGCGGTAGAGGCCGCGCAGCTGCTCGTCGGTCAGGTCGACGTCGTACTCGGGGTGGTGGACCCGCTCGCCCTCAGGGGTGAGGAGCTGGACGAGCTCAGGGCCTCCGTCTGCGGTCATGGATGGACTCCTAGGCGGTGAACCGAGAGGCGCCGCGCAGGATCCGCCGGGATCGCCGGAGGCCTCCCACGCCACGCCGCGTGTACCGGCATCTAATCACCGCGGAGCGGTCGGTCGGTACTCGACCAGAAAGTGGCGTCCCAACCGCAATTCGCTGCGCAAACCGTCGCTTCCGGGCCCGTCAGAGGCCGGGAAGCGACGGTTTGCGCAGCGCTTTCGGGGAGCTGCGGTCAGCCGGCGGTCCGCCCGCAGGTGCTGCGGATCGCCGCTTGCTGCCAGTTGTCCGTCGGCCCGCGCTGTGCGCCGAGCTCGAAGGTGGCGGTCCCGCCCGAGGCGGAGCGCAGCGCGACCGTGACGGTCGCGGGGGCCTGCTCGGCGGCGGTCGTGCAGGTGGCCGGGACGCCGATCACGACGAAGACCGTGCGGCCCGGCGGGAGCACGACCGACGTCGGTGCCGGCTGGTCGAGCCTGCGCAGGTAGTCGACGCTGATGGTCGTGGCCGTGGGGTCCGCAGGGGTGACCCCGGTCAGGACGGCGCGGACCCCGGGATTGCCGGTGACGACCGGCGCGGACACGGTCACCGGTTCGGTCGACGTGTTCTCCAGACCCGCCACCGCAAGGCCCGTCTGGGCCTTCGGGTCGGCCAGGGTGTACCACCAGCCGTCCGAGACCGATGGCGCGAGCACGCGCGTGGCACTCGACGAGGGAGTCGGCCCGAGCGGGGCGACGTCGGAGCCGGACCGACCGACCGCGAAGAAGGCGACCCCGGCGACGACCACCACGGCGGCAGCAACGGAGAGCACCCGCTCGGCGCCGACGAGCCGGCGGTGCCGGCGACCGCGGCGCAGGACCTCGTCGACGTCGACGGTCAGGGCCGGCCCACGGTCGAGCCCGAGCAGGAGCTCGTGCACGTCGGTGTCGAGCGGGTCGTCGAGCAGCGTGAGCCGCGAGTCGTCGGTCATGAGGTCACCTCGTCGGTCTGGGTCAGGTGGGCGCTGGCGCGGAGCTTCGCGACCGCGCGGTGCGTCACGCTCTTCACGGTGCCGCGCGGGATGCCGAGCTGCGCGGCGGTGTCGACCTCGGACAGGTCGGCGAGGTAGCGCAGCACCACGACGCGACGCTCCTGCGGGGACAGGTCGGCCAGCGCATGGAGCACGGCGTCGCGGTCCGAGACGCCCGAGGAGTCGTCGTACGCCGTCGGGCTCTCGGGCACGTCGTCGGTCAGCGACTCGCGGCCCTGGTGCCGCCGCCAGCGGTCGGTGTGCTCGTTGACGACGATGCGCCGCGCGTAGGCCGCCGGGTCCTGGTCGCGCAGCCGTCCCCAGCGGGCGTAGGTGCGGAGGTACGCCGTCTGCACGAGGTCCTCGGCGAGCCCGCGGTCGAGCGTGAGCCCGAGCGCTACCCGCAGCAGCCTCGCCTGCGTCGACGCGACGAACGCACGGAACTCGTCCTCCGCCGACCCGGTTCCCCCGCGATTCACACCCACACCCTGTCCAACGCAGAGGAAGCCCGCGAGGTTCTCGGCCCCCACCCACCTCGGAATCTGCTGCGAAAAGCGTCGTTTCCGGGGCCTTCAAAGGGCCGGAAACGACGGTTCGCGCAGCGTTTTCGGGCTAGGTGAGGCGGACTATCGCGTCCAGGCTTGCTAGGCCGTGGGGGCGATGGGCTACCCAGAGGACCGTGCGGCCCTCCAGGGCGCGGAGCAGCTCCGCTGCCACGACATCCGCGGTGGACTCGTCGAGGTGCTCGGTGGGCTCGTCGAGGAGGACGACCGGGTGGCCGGCGAGGAGGACGCGCGCGACGCCGAGGCGCTGGCGCTGCCCGGCCGACACGAGCGCGCCGTGGTCGCCGACGGGAGTCGCGAGGCCCTGAGGTGCGGCGTCGAGCCACGGGCCGAGGCCCACCGCGTCGAGCGCCGCACGGCACTCCTCGTCGCTGGCGCCGGGCTTCGCGAGCCGCACGTTCTCCACGACGGACGTGTCGAACACGTGCGGCAGCTGCGGGCACCAGCCCACGACGCTGCGGACGTCGTGCCCGGTCAGGTCGTGCATCTCGACGTCGCCGAGCCGCACGGAGCCGTCGTAGGGCAGGAACCCGGCCAGCACCGCGAGCAGCGTCGACTTGCCCACGCCCGAGGAGCCGACGACACCCACGCGCGCACCCGGCGCGACGTCGAGGTCGAGGCCCTGCAGCACGTGGTCGCCACCCGGCCACCCGGCGCTCACGCCGGTCAGGCGTACGCCGACCACTCCCACCGGCGCCGCGAGCGGCGACTCGGGGTCCGGGACCGGGTCGACGGCGTCGAGCACCTCGACGACGCGCTGCGCCGAGCCGCGGACGCGTCCGAGCGCGAGCGCGGCGGTCGGCATCGCGACGACCGCTTCGTACGTCGCCAGCGGGAGCAGCGCGAGCACCGCGAGGTTGACGCCGACGAGCGCGCCCGAGCGCACCGCGGGGATCGCCACGAGCAGCGTTACCACGACCGCGCCGCCGGAGAGCAGGATGCCGAGGCCCGAGGCGAGGCCCGACGCACGCGAACGACGCTCGGCCAGACGGCCGATGTGCCGGTCGTCCTCGGCGAGACGGTCGAGCCAGGCCTGCGCAGCACCCGCGGTCGTCAGGTCGCCGATGCCGTCGAGCAGGGTGAGCACGTCGCCGTTGAGCTCGCCGCGGGCGGGCGCGCTCGCGCGCTCGGCCTCGGCCGCCGACGCCGACGTGATCCACGGGACCACGGTCGCGGCCAGCAGGAGCGAGACGAGCAGCACGGCCCCGGCCGCAGGGAGGATGAAGAAGGCGAGCACCACCGACATGATCGAGACGATCGCGCCGGAGGCGTACGGGACGAGGACGCGCAGCGGCAGGTCCTGGGTGGCGTCGACGTCGCGCACGAGCCGCTCTAGCAGGTCGCCGCGGCGGTACGCCGGCACACCCGCAGGTGCGACGACCGCGAGCCGGTCGTACACCGCGAGACGCAGTCGCGACAGGGCGCGGAACGCGGCATCGTGCGACGTGAGCCGCTCGGCGTAGCGGAAGCAGCCGCGGCCGATGCCGAACGCGCGCACGCCGACGATCGCGAGGTTGAGCTCGAAGATCGGCGGGTGCAGCGCCGCGCTCGAGATCAGCCAGGCGCTCACGGCGAGAAGCCCTACGCCGCACCCGATCGCCATCGTGCCGAGGAACACCGCGAGGCTCAGGCGCTTCCACTCCGTGGCGACCCACGGGACCAGCCGGCGCACCGGCGAGACCCCGCGCGGGACAGTCACGTCGACGGTCGTCATGCGACCACCGCCACGGGGTCGAGCTCGACGATCTCGTCGGCGCCCTGCACGAGCGAGGGCCGGTGGGCGACGACGACGACCGCGGCACCCGCGTCGGCGAGGCGACGGATCGCGTCGACCACGTCGATCTCCGTGGCGTCGTCGAGACCGGCGGTCGGCTCGTCGAGCATGACGAGCGGCGGCGGGTCGAGCAGCACGCGCGCGAGCGCGACGCGACGGCGCTGGCCGGCAGAGACGTCGGAGGCGAGGTCGCCGACGCGCGACGCCGCACCGTCGGGGAGCGTGCTCGGGTCGATGCCGGCGGCGCGGAGAGCGGCGTCGACCTCGGCGTCGGTCGCGTGCGGTCGGCGTAGACGGACGTCGTCGCCGACCGTCGGTCCGACGAGCACCGGGTCCTGGCCGACGACGCCGAGCCGCGACCGCCACGCCTGCGGGTCGAGCGTCGTGAGGTCGACGCCGCCGACGGTGACGGTCCCGGCGGTCGGCGCGACGAAGCCCTGCAGGGTCGCGAGCAGCGTGGACTTGCCGACGCCGGAGGGGCCCACGACCGCGGTGATGCGACCGGCGCGCAGCGTCAGCGACACGGGCGCGAGGGACACCACGTCGGCGCCCGGGTAGGTGACCGTGACCTCGTCGACCACGACGTCACCCGACGGGATGTCGGTCCGCGTGCCGGTGATCGCCGGCACCGTGGCGATGATCGCGAAGACCTGCTCCGCCGCGTCGATGCCGTCGGCGGCGGCGTGGAACTGCGCGCCCACGGCGCGGATCGGCAGGTAGACCTCGGGGGCGAGGATGAGGACGGTGAGGCCGGTCTGCAGCGTGAGGCCACCGTCGAGGATGCGCAGGCCGATCGAGACGGCCACGACGGCGACCGAGATGGTCGCGAGCAGCTCGAGCACGAACGACGACAGGAACGAGATGCGCAGCACGCCCATCGTCGCGAGGCGGTAGCGCTTGTCGATCTCGGCCATCCGCTGCGACTGGGCACGCTCTCGGCCGAAGGCCTTGAGGGTAGGCAGGCCGGACACGACGTCGAGGAAGTGGCCGGACAGCACGCCGAGGGTGTTCCACTGCTTGGCGGTGGCGCTCTGCGTGTACATGCCGATGAGCGCCATGAAGACCGGGATCAGCGGCGCGGTGACGGCGACGATCAGCGCGGCCACGAAGTCCTGGGTGAGGATCGCGACGCCGACGGTGAGCGGCACGATCACGGCGATGACGAGCGAGGGCAGGTAGCGGGCGACGTAGGGCTCGACCGAGTCGACGCCGCGCGTCGCGAGCGTGGCGACCTGTCCGCGGCGCTCGCCGGAGAGCCAGATCGGCCCGAGCTTGACGACGTGCGCGAGCAGCGACTCGCGCAGCTGTGCGGACGTGCGGGTCGCCGCGCGCTGCGCGAGCGTCTCACCGATGGTCGAGAGCACCGCGCGCCCGAGCACCACGAGCGCGAGCAGCCCGACGACGGTCTTCACGTCGTCGAGCGTGGCGCCCTCGAGGAACACCCGAGACACGACGTCGCCCAGGCCGAAGGCCGGGGCGACGACGAGCACTGCGGTTCCGGAGGCCACCGCCACCGACCCGATCAGGAGCGTGCGTACACCTCGGGCGTAACGCAGCAGTCTCGGGTCGAGCGGCTTGGACACTTCGTCAGGTTACGTGGTGGGTAGTGCCGGCTGTTACGCCGACACCTCGTGCGGCAGGTCGAGCGAGCCGTGCTCCGGGTCCGGGATCTGGCTGGGCGAGAGCCGGCGACGGAACACCCAGTAGGTCCAGGACTGGTAGACGAGGACGACCGGCGTCAGGATCACGGCGACCCAGGTCATGATCGTCAGCGTGTACTGCGAGTTCGCCGCGTTCTGGACCGTGAGCGTCGCGTCCGCGTTCGTGGAGCTCGGCATCACGTTCGGGTAGAGGCAGGTGAACAGGAACACGACGACGAACACCATCGTGGCGGCCGACGCGATGAACGCCCAGCCCTCACGACCGAGCCGGTTGGCAGCGAGCGCCCCGACCCAGGCCAGCACCACGAGGACCAGCACGACGACGCTGGCGACCGTGTTGTTGCTGTGCGCGAGCTGGGTCCAGAGACCGAAGGCCACCGCGAGGACCGCGGTCACCAGGCCGATCTGGCCGGCCAGCTTGTTGGCCCGGGTGCGGATGTCGCCCTCGGTCTTGAGCGCCAGGAAGATCGCGCCGTGGGTCGTGAACAGGCCCAGGGTCACGAGCCCGCCGAGCAGGCCGTAGGGGTTCAGCAGCGTGAAGAGGTTGCCGGTGAACTCGCTGTTGCCGTTCTGCATCTCGAGCGGCACGCCCGCGACGATGTTGGCGAACGCGACGCCCCAGAGCAGCGCCGGGACGAACGATCCGAAGAAGATCGCCCAGTCCCAGTTACGACGCCAGTTCGGCGCAGCCGCCGTGCCGCGCTTGCTGCGGAACTCGAAGGCCACACCGCGGACGATGAGGGCCACGAGGATGAGCAGCAGAGCGAGGTAGAAGCCGCTGAACAGCGTGGCGTACCAGAGGGAGAACGCCGCGAAGGTCGCGCCGCCCGCCGTGAGGAGCCACACCTCGTTGCCGTCCCACACCGGGCCGAGCGTCGAGACGATGGTGCGTCGCTCCGCCTCGTTCTTGCCGATGAAGGGCAGCAGGATGCCGACCCCGAAGTCGAAGCCCTCGAGGACGAAGTAGCCGCACCAGAGCACGGCGATGAGGACGAACCAGATGATGGCGAGCTGGTCGTGAGTCATGTCGATGCTCCGGTCTCAGTACGAGAAGGTCAGGGTCTGGCCGTTGTTCGCGTCGTCCGCGTCCATCAGCTCGACAGTCTCGGGCGGGCCGATCTTCACGGCTCGGATCAGCAGGCCGACCTCGATCACCGCGAGCGCGCCGTAGAGCAGCGTGAACACGACGAGCGAGAGCCCGATGGTGAACGTCGACATCGTCGGCGAGACACCGTTCTCGGTCTTCATGAGCCCGTAGACGATCCAGGGCTGACGACCCATCTCGGTGAAGATCCAGCCGGCGGAGATGCCGATGAGCGGGAACAGGAACCCGAAGATCGCCATGAGCCTGACGAGCGTCGAGCCCGGCACCTTGCCCTTGCGGGTGACGAACAGGGCGATGATGGCGAACAGCACGCCGAGGGCACCCAGCCCGATCATCGCGCGGAAGGCCCAGAACGCGAGCGGCACGTAGGGCGCGTAGTTGCCCGGTCCGAACTTCTTCTCGTACTCCGCCTGCAGGTCGTTGATGCCCTGCACGGTGCTCTCCGGGCCGGTCCAGTTGCCGGTCGCGAGGAACGACGTGAGGCCCGGGATGTCGAGTGCCCAGTAGGCCTCGGACCCGTCGAGGCTGCCGACCGTGACGAGGCTGAACGGCACGTTCTCGGCGGTCTTGTAGACCGCCTCGGCCGCTGCCATCTTCATCGGCTGCTGCTGCACCATGATCTTGGCCTGGACGTCACCGGTGTACATGACGAGCAGTCCGGCGACGATCGCGACGACCGCACCGAGCTTGAGGGTCTTGCGCATCGCGTCGGCCGACTTGCCCTTCATGATCAGCCAGAGGCTGACGCCGACGATCATCACGCCGGACACGAGGAACGCGGACGATATGACGTGAGCGAAGGTCGCGACCGTCGTGTTCTGGGTGAGCACCTTGCCGAAGTCGACGAGCTCGGCGCGCTTGGTCACCGGGTTGATGACGTAGCCGGTCGGGTGCTGCATGAACGAGTTCGCGGCGAGGATGAAGTACGCCGACAGCATCGTGCCGAACGCCGCTGCCCATATCGTGGCGAGGTGCAGGCCACGTGGCAGGCGGTCCCAGCCGAAGATCCAGAGTCCGAGGAACGTCGACTCGAGGAAGAAGGACGCGAGCGCCTCGACCGCGAGCGGTGCACCGAAGATGTCGCCGACGAAGCGGGAGTAGTCGCTCCACGCCATGCCGAACTGGAACTCCTGCACGATGCCGGTGACCACACCGAGCGCGAAGTTGATGAGGAAGAGCTTCCCGAAGAACTTCGTGGCCTTGAGCCACTTCTCGTCACCGGTGCGGTACCACGCGGTCTGCATGACCGCGGTGAGCATCGACGTTCCGATGGTGAGCGGGACGAACAGGAAGTGGTAGACCGTGGTGATTCCGAACTGCCACCGCGCCAGATCGAGCGCATTCATCGCAGCAGACCCCTTCGTTGCCGGAACGCGAATCGTTCGGTGGACACTCTGCTCTACGTCAAACCCCCTCCGGGCGCAGATCGCTGTGAAGCCTGTCGCAAAGCCAAGGCTGCCCTCACCCACTGTCCCACCGTGCGTGCACAGATCGCCCAGCGGTCAGTCAGGCATGCCTTCCTCGTCACACGGCGTGGTCACCGACCGCTCACCGGACACGCCCGGGGTGGGTCCGGCGGCCCGACGGCCCCCGGCGTGACGGCCCGCCCGCCAGCCCCGAGGATGTGCCGGTGACCGCACCCGTCGACGAGCAGACCTCGGCGCGCGGCATCGCCCCGGCGTCCGCGACGGCCGTCTGGTCGGCCCTGGCGGTCGTCTACGTCGTCTGGGGCTCGACCTACCTCGCCATCGCCGTCGCCATCGAGACGATGCCGCCGCTGACAGCGCTCGGCACGCGCTTCCTGGCCGCGTGCACCGTCCTCGGCCTGGCGCTCGTAGTGCGCCGTGGCCCTCGTGCCCTCGCCGTGCCGTGGCAGGAGGTGCGCGGGGCCGTCGTGGTCGGCGCGCTCCTGCTCGGCGTCGGGATGGGGGTGCTCACCCTCGCCGAGCAGCACGTGCCGAGCGGGGTCGCCGCGCTCATCGTCGCGATCATGCCGCTCTGGGTCGTGATCCTGCGCGCGGTGAGCGGCGACCGTCCGCCGCTCGTCACGTGGGTCGGCGTCGCCGTCGGAATCGCGGGCGTGGTCGTGCTCGTCGGTCCCGGGTCCTCGGGCGGCGGTGACGCCGCGGCGCAGCGCATGTTCTGGTCGGTGGCGATGCTGGGGAGCACCGCCTGCTGGGCGTTCGGCTCGTTCCTGCAGCCGAAGATCCGTACGCCGCGCGACCCGCTCCTCATGTCCTTCTACGAGATGCTCACCGGCGGGATCGCGCTCACCGCCGTGGGACTGCTCCGGGGCGAGCGGATCGCCGACATGGCGCATGCGACGGCCCGCTCGTGGTGGGGCTGGGCCTATCTCGTCGTGGTCGGGTCGCTCATCGCCTACACCGCCTACGTCTGGCTCGTCGGGCACGCGCCGCTCTCGCTCGTCTCGACCTACGCCTACGTCAACCCGGTCGTCGCGGTGCTGCTCGGCTGGTGGATCCTCGGCGAGCCGCTGACGCTCAGCCTGCTCGTCGGCGGCGCGGTCGTGGTGGTCGGCGTGATGCTCGTCGTCAGCGCGGAGCGAATGGCGCGACGACGCTGAGGAAGCGGTCGTTGGCCTCGGGCTCGCCGATCGTGACGCGCACGCCCTCGTCGCCGTAGGGACGGACCGCGAGGTTGACGGCCTCGCACGCGGCGACGAGCTCCGCGATCCGGTCGCCGAGGCGCAGCCAGACGAAGTTGGCCTGGCTGGGCGGCAGCCGCCAGCCCTGGCCGGCCAGGGCGGTCTCGACCCGCGTGCGCTCACCGACGATGTGCTCCACGCGCTCGAGCAGGGCGTCCTCCGCATCGAGGGACGCGAGCGCCGCGGCCTGCGCCACGGTGGAGACGCCGAAGGGCACCTGGGTCTGGCGCAGCCCCTGCGCGACCGGGGAGTGCGCGATCGCGAAGCCGACCCGCAGTCCGGCGAGCCCGTAGGCCTTGGAGAACGTGCGGAGCACCGCGACGTTGGGCCGGGCGCGATAGGTCTCGATGCCGCGGACCGCGTCGGGGTCGCGCACGAACTCGACGTAGGCCTCGTCGACGATGACGAGCACGTCGTCGGGGACGCGGTCGAGGAAGCGGTCGAGATCCTCCTGCCGCACGACGGCGCCGGTCGGGTTGTTGGGCGTGCACACGAAGACGAGGCGGGTGCGCTCGGTGATGGCGTCGGCCATCGCGTCGAGGTCGTGGCTCTCGTCGGGGCGCAGCGGCACCTGCACGGGCGTCGCGCCCGAGATGATCGTCATGATCGGGTAGGCCTCGAAGGACCGCCACGCGAAGAGCACCTCGTCGCCGGGCCCGGCGCTGATCTGCACGACCTGCTGGAGGAGCCCGACCGAGCCGGTGCCCAGGGCGAGGTGGTCGCGGGGCACGTCGTACCTCGCGGCCAGGGCGTCGACGAGGGCCGACGACGCCGGGTCCGGGTAGCGGTTCATCGCGGCGGCGGCGGAGGTGATGGCCTCGAGGACGCCGGGCAGCGGGTCGTGCGGGTTCTCGTTGCTGGAGAGCTTGTAGGGCGTCAGGCCATCCGCGGCCGTCGGCGGCTTGCCGGCGACGTAGGCGGGCAGCCGACCCAGCGTCTCGCGCAGACGCGGCGTGCTCTCGGACATGCGTGGACCCTATCCGGGCCGACGCAGCGCGCTGCCGCTCGTCCCGGTCACTACCGTGGTCCGCATGGAGCAGCGGACCGGCGGCCTGAGCCTGCGCACCCGCATGGCGCTGCTCGGCATCGTCGCCGTCGTCGCGCTGATCGTCATCGGCGTCCTCGTGCGGCTGGCCTACGTCGACGTGGCCACCTCCACCAAGGCGGTGCAGAACGCCACGGTCGACCAGCGCGACGCCGCGATCGAGGGCCTCGCCGGCGTCGCGCGGCGCATGGCGGTCGCCCTCACCGTCGCCGGGATCGCCGCGCTCGCGCTCGTCGCGAGCTCGTTCGTCCTGCTGCGGCGCTGGGTGCTCGCGCCGCTCGACGACCTGCGCCGCCAGCTCCGGGGCGTCGCGCGCCTCGGCCACCGAGAGCAGGTCATCGTGCCGAGCGGGCCGCCGGAGCTGCGCGCGGTCGGCACCGACGCGGAGTCGATGCGCCGCGCGCTGCTCGCCGAGACCGACGCGGCGCGTGCCGCCGGCGAGGGCCTCGAGCAGGAGAGCCCCGTGGTCGCGGCGATCCGGGCCGACCTCGCGACGGTGGCCGACCCGATCGCGGTCGGGCTGGAGGTGCACGGCCGGGTCGAGGCGGCGCACGGCGTGCTGGCCGGCGACTGGTGGGGCGTCCTGCCGCTCGAGGACGACCGCACCGCCCTCCTCCTCCTCGACGTCGCGGGCCACGGCGAGCTCGCCGGGCTCGTGCTCCAGCGGCTGCGCTCGGTCATGACGGTCGCGCTGCGCTCCGGGGTCGACCCCGGCACGGCGCTGACCCGCGGCGCGACCTCGTTCAGCGACGCCGCCGACGGCCGGTTCGCCACGGCTCTCGTCGCGGTGGTCGACCCGGGGGCCGGCACCGTGTCGTGGGCGAACGCCGGGCACCCCGCCGGGTGGCTGCTCCCGTCCGGCGCGTGCGACCGGCGTACGCCGCTGGCACCCACCGGTCCACTCCTGTCCAGCCTGGGTGGCTCGTGGACCACCGAGACGGCCCCGCTCAGGACCGACGACATGGTGCTCGTGTGGTCCGACGGCCTCGTCGAGGCGCGCGACGCCGACCGGGAGATGTCCGACGACGCCCTCGCCCGGATCGTCTCGGCCATCCCCACCCGAGAGCCGCGCGAGCTCGTCGCCCGGGTGCTGGCCGAGGTCCGCGCGCAGTCGCCCGACTGGCGCCGCGACGACGTCACGCTCGTCGCACTGCGCCGCGTGGGCTGACCGCACGCGAAGTCCGACCGATCGGCTGATCGGGTCGTCGCCTTCAGTTCCGTGGACATCGGACCGAGAGACAGAAGGACGAGGCCGCGACACGAGAGGACGGGGGCGAGCGTGAGTCCCGAGGCTGGCTGGTACGCCGACCCCACCGACCCGACCGCCGTGCGCTGGTGGGACGGGTCCTCGTGGTCCGCCCAGACCCGCCCGGCCCCGCGGGAGCTCGCGATGGCCGGTGCGTCCGTGGGCTCCGCCTCCGTCGGCGCCGCGTCCGGGGGCCTGCCCGAGAGCGCGCTGGCCCCGGTCGTCACGGTCACCGCGTCCCCGAGCCCCGCACCGACCCCTGCTCCCGATCCCGCTCCCACGGTCGCTCCGGACCCGGCCCCGGCGCCCGCCGCGGCGACGAGCGACGAGGCGGTCGACCGGTCGCGACCCGGTGCCCGACCGCCCCTCCCCCCGGCGCTCGCGCCCGCCCCGGACGCGGGCGGCGACCACGCCGAGGACGTCGACCGCTCCCGGCCCGGCGCCCGACGCTCCGCCCCGCCCACCGTCGCCGTCGCCGTCGCCGCACCCGTCACCGCAGCTGCGCCCGCCGCACCGCGGTCGCCCGTCATGCCCGCGGCTCCGGCCGCCGCGCCTCGACCCGTCGTCGTGCCGAGCGCGCCCGCCTCCGCCTGGGTGGACGGGTCCGCGGCACCGAGCGCTCCTGCTGCGTCCGGCCACGGGTTCGGTGGCGCACCCGCCATGTTCGGTGCTGCCCCGGCCGGCCACGGAGCGGTGCCACCGGGCTTCGGGAGCGCCGGGGTCGGCCCGATGCACCCGGGCACCTACACGCGCGCCCGCAGCTGGAAGCGTCCGGCGGCGATCGCGGTCGTCGCCGTGGTCGTGCTCGGTGGCGCGGCCGCGGTGGGTGTCCCGAAGTACCGCGACGCCAAGGCGCAGGCAACGGCGGCCCAGGCACCCGACGTGCTGGTCCACTCCGCTCCGCGCGCGCTCGCCGGACAGAAGAAGTACACCGTCCCCGGGATCGCCGACCTGGGCAAGCGTCTGGTCGCCGACGGCGCCACCTGGGCCTGGGCGCAGGCCTACGGCACGCGCGACTCGGCGACGCTCTACCTCGCCTCCGACGTGCCGCGCGAGGCCAGGCCCGACGTCGTGCGCGCCCTCACCAGCCGCGACGCGGCCACGTCGATGCTGACACAGCTGAGCACCGGGTTCACCGCCGCGGGCAAGGGCCAGGCCGTGGCCGGGACCCCCGCGGAGTACGCGAGCCCGGTCGGTGGCAAGACCTGGTGCATGCCGATGACCGTGTCGGGCGTGGCCGGCGGCTACTGCCTGTGGACCAACGGCAAGGAGTGGATGCAGGTGCTCTCGCTGCCCGGGCTCGAGCAGGTCGCCGCGAAGTCGACGATGACCTCGCTCACCTCGATGGCGGCGGCCGTGACGCAGTCCGGCCCCACGAGCACCCTCGTGCCCAAGCCGTCCGCGAAGTAGCTCCCCCGCCCGCCCCGTTCATCGGACGGTGACCAAGAACGGCGCGCGACGACGGGCGTGCACCACTAGCGTGGATCCTGACGCGATCAGGAGCGACCATGCCGGCCGACGACCTCACCGCGCACTCGGGGGACGGTCTTGGTTGGTCGTCGACCCCGACCCGTCCCGCTGACGATGCGCTGGTGCTCGCGCGTGCGCTGCACGACCTCACCGCGCGCTTCCGCCTCGTGCTGGAGAACGCGTCCGACGTGATCGTGCAGTACGACGACGCCGGGCACGTCCTGTGGGCCTCGCCGTCGCTGCGCACCACGTTCGGCTACGACGACCTGGCGGTCGTGGGCACGCCGCTGCGGTTCGAGCCCGCGGACGCGCACCGCGCGGCCGAGGCCTTCGTCGAGATCCGGATGCGCGAGGGGTTCGACATCATCGACAGCGGGGGTCGGGCTGTCTGCGCCGACGGGACCCTGCGTCACGTGACGAGCCGGACCCGCGTCGTCCGGCATCCCTCCGGTGCACTGGACTACTTCGTCGTGACGATCCGCGACGTGACCGAGCAGGTCGACGCCGAGGCCGCCAAGTCGGCCTCCGAGGCGCACTACCGGATGCTCGCGGACAACTCGACGGACGTCGTCCTGCACACCGATGCCGCCTCGGGGTGCATCGACTGGGCCTCCCCGTCGGCGCAGTCCCTGCTCGGCTACCACCCCGAGGAGCTCGTCGGGCGCCGCGTCCTCGACCTCATGCACCCCGACGACCACGCCACCGTGCGCGGCGCGATCCGGAGGTCCCTCGACGCGGGGCACCTGACGGGCCGCACCGAGGCCCGGTTCCTCAGGGCCGACGGCTCGTGGGTCTGGATGAGCGACAGCGGCCGCGCCGTCCTCGACGTCTCGGGCGCCGTCGTCGGCGGGATCGACTCGCTGCGCGACGTGACGGTCGAGCACGAGATGCGCGACGAGCTCGAGCGTCAGGCGCGCAGCGACGCCCTCACCGGCCTGCCCAACCGGCGCGACCTGCTCGCGCGGCTGGACGCGCTGCTGGCTCACGAGCCGCGTGCCGGCACGACGGCCGCGCTGCTGTTCCTCGACCTCGACCACCTCAAGGAGCTCAACGACAGCCACGGGCACCTGGCCGGCGACGCCGTGCTCGTCGAGGTCGGCCGCCGGATCACCGCGTCGCTTCGCGCCGACGATGTCGTCGGCCGCATCGCGGGCGACGAGTACGTCGTGCTCCTGCCGTCCCTCGCCGCGGCGGAGGACGCGTGGCACGTGGCCGACGCCATCCACGAACGTCTCTCCACGCCCGTCGTCGTCGACGGCCTGCGGGTGCGCGTCAGCGTCAGCATCGGCCTCACGGTCGCCCGACCCGGGGACCGGTCCGAGGACGTGCTGCACCGTGCCGACGTCGCGCTCTACCGTGCGAAGGAAGCGGGCCGGGGTCGCACCGAGGCCGACGTCACCGAGGGCCCAGAGCCGCTGACCGGGTCGGGCGACGGGAGCGCGGTGCTGCCCGCACCCCGCGAGTCGTTCACCGGCACGGCGCCGACCGTGCAGCACGACGCCTGACCGGCACGTCACCAGGTGCGTGTCACCTTCGACAGCCCGCGTGGTCGGTCGGGGTCGAACCCGCGATCGGTCGCCAGCACCAGCGCGAGCTGCTGCAGCAGCACCACGTCGGCGATCGGCGAGAGGTCCTCCGGCAGTCCGTGCACCAGCGACAGGCTGACCGTGCCGAACGGCGTCGACGACGGACCTCCGACGACGGCGAGGTCGACGCCTCGCTCGCGCAGCCGCTCGAGCACCGGGCGCATCGCGGTCGCACCGACGCCCTCGGGCACGACCGCGACCACCGAGTGCTCCTCGTCGATCATCGCGAGCGGGCCGTGCAGCAGGTCGGCGCCGCTGAAGGCGTGCGCCGCGACGTACGACGTCTCCATCAGCTTGAGCGCCGCCTCGCGGACCGTCGGGTAGGAGTACCCGCGACCCGTGAGGACCATCCGGTCGGCGAAGCGGTAGCGCTGCGCCAGAGCCGTCACCTCGTCGAGCCGGGCCACGTGCGACGCCGCGGCCGCGGGAACGGCGTAGGCAGCGGCGGCCTCGCCGCCGCACCACGCGTCGACGACCAGCCAGAGGGCGAGCAGCTCCGCGGTGTAGGACTTCGTCGCGGCGACGGCGAGCTCCGGCCCGGCGTGCACGTCGAGGTGCAGGTGGGCCGCGAGCGCGAGCTCCGACTCCGGCGCGTTCGTGACCGCGAGGACGAGGGCGCCGCACTCGCGCGCCACGGTCGCGGTCTCGACGAGGTCCGGGGAACCGCCGCTCTGCGAGACGCAGACCACGAGCACGTCGCGCAGGTCCGGACGCGCGCCGTACGCCGTCATCGTCGACGGCGACGCGAGGCCGCACGGGATGCCGAGGCGGATCTCTACGAGGTACTTCGCGTAGAGCGCGGCGTGGTCGCTCGTCCCGCGCGCGGCGAACAGCACGAAGCGCGGCGCGTGCGCGCGGATCGCCTCCGCCGCCGCCCGCGCCGGACCGAGACCGAGGTCGAGCACCCGGGCCAGGACCTCCGGCTGCTCGGCGATCTCGGCTCGCATGACCGCGCCGGCTGCCGGCGTCGTGTCGTTCTGGCTCATCGGGTTCTCCGTCCCTCGCGTGCGGTGAGCAGGTCCACGGCGGCCTGCGCCGACGCTGCCGAGGCTCCGTACGTCGTGATCCGACCCGCGGCGGCCCGGGGCAGCGCGACCGGCACGCCCATCTCGACCACCACGCTGCCGGGGTGGGTCGCGAGCAGCCGGCTCTCCACCGCACGCTGCCACGCATGACGTCCCGCGTCACGCAGGACGAGCGCGACCGGCCGGTCGAGCGGCAGGTCGGGCGGCAGGTCGTCCTCGGGTCCGAGGAGGACCTCGGTCACGCCCGGGCGCACCGCGGCCAGCGGCGCGACGATGCCCCACGGCCGGGCGCCGGCCGCGAGGGTGGCTGCCGGGTCGCAGCGCACGACGAGGGGCGCGCCCGGCCCGAGCTCCGGTCGGCCGTCCACCATGATCGCCCGGGCCGCGGCCAGCACGCCGTCGGCGAACGACATCGGTGCGAGCGGGTCGTGCGGCAGCGACCGGGCGCCCGCGAGGGCGGCGACACGAGCGCCGGCGTGGGCCACGCGGTCCTCGGGCAGACGTCCGTCGCGGACCGCGGCGACGAGTGCGGCGTGCACTGTCGCGACCACCTCATCGCCGGCGTGCTGGCCGCCGAGACAGAGCACGTCCACGCCGGCGAGGACCGCGGTCACCGCCGCCTCCCCGATCCCCCGACCGCGTGCGACGCCCTCCATCTCGAGGGCGTCGCTGACCACGACACCGGTGAACCCCAGCTCGTGGCGGAGGAGCCCGGTGACGACGGGGCGGGACAGCGTCGCGGGGACGTCCGGGTCGACGGCGAGGATGCGCAGGTGGCCCGTCATCACCGTGCGCACGCCTGCGGCGATCGCGGCGCGGAACGGCACCAGGTCCACGGTGTCGAGGACCGAGCGCTGGCGCGCGACCGTGGGGAGCTCGAGGTGCGAGTCGAGGTCGGTGTCGCCGTGTCCCGGGAAGTGCTTGGCGCAGGCGATGATCCCGGCGTCGTCCTGCAGTCCCGCCACCGTCGCGGTCACGTGCCGTGCGACGAGGTCGGGGTCCGACCCGAAGGCACGGACACCGACGATCGGGTTCGCCGCGTTGCTCGACACGTCGGCCACCGGCGACCACGTCCAGTCGACCCCCGCCTCGACGAGCAGCGCCCCGATCGACGACGCGACCCGACGCGTCAGGTCGACGTCGTCGACCTGACCGAGGGCGAGGGCACCGGGATGACGGGAGCCGTGCGCGGCCTCGAGGCGGGTGACGTCGCCGCCCTCCTCGTCGACCGCGACCAGGACGTCCGGGTTCGCGCCGTGCAGCCCGTCGGTGAGCGCGCGGAGCTGCTCGGCCGACCCGATGTTGCGTGCGAAGAGGGCGACTCCGCCGAGGCCGTCGTCGAGGCGCCGGCGTAGCCAGTCGGGGGCCGTGGTGCCGAGGAACCCGGGGACCAGCAGCGCGTGCACGGCGCGGTCGAGCTCGCTCACGACACCTCCTGCAGGTCGAGGTCACGGCTCGGTCACCGTGGCCGCCGGGCGTTGACGGACGGGTTCTCGCGGCTTACGGTGAGGAATCTAACAGGAAACCTTCCGATTAGTAGAGGACCCATGCCGCGCACGTCACCGGCCCGACCCGCGCTCCTCCGGACGCTCAACGACCGGACGGTGCTCGGCGTCCTGCTCGCGCGCGGGCCGAGCTCGCGCGCGGACCTCGCCGAGGCCACCGGGCTGTCGAAACCGACCGTCGCCGAGGTGCTCGCGCGGCTCGAGGATGCCGCGCTCATCGTCGACGCCGGGGAGACGGTCGGGCGCCGAGGACCCAACGGGCGCCTGCACGACGTGGTCCTCGGCCACGCCCGCGGGGCGGCGCTCACCGTGGAGCCGTCGCGCATCAGCTGCGAGGTCCTCGACGCCCGCGGCCGCGTGCTCGGCTCCGCGACACGCACGAGGGCGTCGCTGCCCAAGGGCGCGGCGGCCGCCACCCTCGCGCTCGTCACCGAGGCGTCGGTCGACGCCGGGATCGACGTCGCGACCGTGCGGGAGGTCGTGGTCGCGCTCCCCGGGTCCTACGACCCCGCGCAGGACCGGGTCCGCTACGCCGACCGCATCCCCGACTGGACCGTGCCGGGCATCGTCGCCAGCCTCACCGGCGCCTTCGGCGACGACGTCGTCGTCACGCTCGACAACGACGTCAACCTCGCGCTCGTCGCGGAGCGCGAGGGCGCCCGACCCGACAGCGGCGTGACCTCGCTGCTGTGGCTGTCGGCGGGCATCGGCCTGGCCACCGACATGGGCGGCACGCTCTATCGCGGCGTCGCGGGCGGAGCAGGCGAGATCGGCTACATCCCGGTGCCCGCGACGGTCCCCGGATCCCGCACTGCGCAGCCGGACTTCCAGGACCTCGTCGGCGGGGCCGAGGTGCTGCGGCTCGCCCGCGACCACGGCGTCGCCGGGCGCACCCCGTCCGCCGCCGTGGCGCGCGCCGCGACCGACGCGTCGTCCGACCCGGGCTCGCGCGCCTTCCTCGACGAGCTCGCGCGCCGCATCGCGCTGGGGCTCACGGTGATCGTGGCCGTCCTCGATCCCGGTGTCGTGGTGCTCGGCGGCGCCGTCGGTCGCGCCGGCGGCCGCCCGCTCGCGAACCGGACGAGCAAGGCGCTGCGCGCGACCAGCCGGCTCGCCTGCGCGATCGTCGCGAGCACGGTCGACGGCGACCCCGCGCTGCTCGGCGCCCGGGTCGTCGCGACCGAGCGGCTGCGCGACCTCGTCCTCGACGCCGGCGACCGGACCACCCGGTCGTCCCTCGACTCGCTGACCCACCCCGAACGACCCGCATCCGCGCTCCCCCTGCCCCGCACTGCCGAGGAGGTCCACTGACATGAGCACCATCCGAGGACGACGACGCACGCTGGCGGTCTCCGCCGCCGCCGCCGGGCTGGCCCTGCTCGCGAGCGGCTGCTCCGGCTCCGGCGCGGGCGACTCGACCGCGAGCGCCGCGTCGAGCGCGCCCGCGAAGCTCACCGGCACGGTCACGTTCTGGCACTTCTTCACCGACCGCGAGGCGGCGTCGATCCAGAAGGCCGTCGACACGTTCGTCGCGGCGAACCCGGGCGTGAAGGTCGACGTGAAGTCCGGGCAGGACGACGACAAGACCATCCAGGCGATCGCCGCCGGACAGCCGATCGACGTCGTGCTGTCCTACTCCACGGACCAGATCGGCAAGTTCTGCTCCACGGGTGCGTGGCAGGACCTGTCGTCCTACATCAAGCGCGACGGCGTCGACATCAACCAGATCCCGACCGTGGTGCGCGACTACACGCAGTTCGACGGCAAGCGCTGCTCGATGCCGATGCTGTCGGACACCTACGGGCTCTACTACAACAAGAAGCTGCTCGCCGACGCCGGCTACTCCGCGCCTCCCAAGACGATGAGCGAGCTCTCGGCGATGGCCGAGAAGCTCACCAAGCTCGACGGCAAGGGCGCGATCCAGGTCGCCGGCTTCGTGCCGACCTTCGGCTTCTACGAGAACGCGCCCGCGCACTTCGCGCCGAGCTTCGGCGCCACCTGGTTCAAGGCCGACGGCACGTCGAACATCGGCTCCGACCCGGGCTGGGCCTCGATGATGACGTGGCAGAAGAAGCTCGTCGACTTCTACGGCTACGACAAGCTCACCCGCTTCACCGCCGGCCTCGGGCAGGAGTTCTCCGCGGACAACGCCTTCGAGAAGGGCAAGGTCGCGATGATCATCGACGGCGAGTACCGCAACGCCTTCATCAAGGCCGAGGCACCGACCCTCGAGTACGGCACCGCGCCGTTCCCGACGGACGACTCCAAGGCGAACCTCTACGGCGCCGGCTACGTCACCGGCAACGTGATCGGCATCGGCCGCGGGGCGCAGAACCCCGAGGCCGCCTGGGCGCTCATCAAGTTCCTGTCGACCGACACCGACTCGGTCGTCGCCGTCGCGAACGGCATCAAGAACGTGCCGACGACGATCCCGGCCCTGCAGTCGCCCGCGCTCGAGAAGGACGCGAACTACCAGACCTTCCTCGACGTGTTCGCCAACGCCAACAGCACGACCACGCCGACCACGGCGAGCGGCAAGGCTTACCAGGACACGCTCGGCACGTTCGCCGAGAAGTGGCAGTCGGGCAAGATCCCCGACCTCGCGGCGGGGCTCACCACGGTCGACCAGCAGATCAACGACCAGCTGGCGCTGGGCTCCGCCCCGTGACCGTCGCCGTCGAGACGCGCAGCGTCGGCCGTCCGCGGCCGGCGCTGCGCTCCAAGCGGCGCCGCCAGCGCCTCACGGTCCTGGCCTTCCTCACCCCGTGGCTGCTCGGCGTCGCGATCTTCTTCGTCTACCCGCTGATCGACACGATCTACCTCAGCTTCACCCGCTACGACCTGCTGTCGGCGCCGAAGTGGATCGGGCTCACGAACTACCAGTTCATGCTCACCAAGGACCCGCAGGTCGTGCAGGCGGCGTACAACACGCTCTGGCTGGTCGTGATCCTGGTGCCGGCGCGCATGCTCTTCGGCCTCGCCGTCGCCACGCTCGTCACGCGCCTGAAGTCCGGGCTCGGCGTCTTCCGCACGGTGTTCTACCTGCCGGCCCTCGTGCCGCCGGTCGCCGGCGTGCTCGCGTTCGTGTTCCTGTTCAACCCCGCGACCGGCCCGGTGAACCAGATCCTCGGCGCGCTCGGCCTCCCGGAGCCGCTGTGGTTCAACGACCCGAGCTGGTCGAAGCCCTCGCTCGTCCTGCTCGGGCTGTGGGGCATCGGCGACCTGATGATCATCTTCCTGGCGAGCCTGCTCGACGTGCCCAAGGAGCAGTACGAGGCCGCGGCCCTCGACGGCGTGAACCCGTGGCAGCGGTTCCGCTTCGTCACGCTGCCGAACATCTCGCCGGTCCTCATGTTCGCCGCCATCACCGGGGTCATCGCGGCGCTGCAGTACTTCACCGAGGCCGTGGTCGCGGCGTCGGTCGCCTCCGGGCAGGCGACGACGGGCGGCGGCAACTCCGCGCTGCTCGGCTACCCCGAGGGCTCGACCCTCACCTACGCCCAGTGGCTCTACGTCATGGGCTTCAAGAACTACTACCTCGGCTACGCGTCCGCGCTCGCGGTCGTCATGTTCGTCGTCTCGCTCGGCGTGACGCTGATCCTGCTGCGCCGCGCGCGCAGCCTCGTGTACGGCGCGGAGGGAACCCGATGAGCGCGACCGTCGCCCCTGTCAGGACGGGCGCGGTGCCCCGGGGCATCGACACCCGCGGCAACCGACGGGCCAAGCGACGTCGGCGTCTCGGCTTCGTCGCCGACCACGCGGTCGGCATCGCCGTCGCGATCGTGTTCCTCGCGCCGTTCGTCTTCATCGTGCTGCAGTCGTTCATGACCAGCCAGCAGGCGCTGACCTCGGAGCTGTGGCCGCAGACCTGGCACCCGGAGAACTACCTCGAGGTCTTCACCAAGGCGCCGATGTGGCTCTACCTGCGCAACACGCTCTTCTACGCGACGCTCGCGACCGCGTTCATGCTGCTGTCGAGCGTCCCCGCGGCGTACGCGCTCTCGCGCCTGCAGTGGAAGGGCCGCAACGTCGCCTTCGTGGTCGTCCTCATGATGATGATGCTGCCGCCGCAGGTGACCCAGGTGCCGATCTATGTGATGTGGACCAAGCTCCACCTGACGGGCACGCTCTGGCCGATGATCCTGCCGAACCTGCTCGGCGACGCCTTCAGCATCTTCCTGCTGCGGCAGTTCTTCCTCACCATCCCCCAGGAGTACGCCGATGCTGCGCGCGTCGACGGCTGCTCGGAGTGGCGCGTCATGACGCGGGTGATCCTGCCGATGGCGAAGCCCGGCATCGCGGCCACAGCGATGTTCATGTTCTTCTACTGCTGGAACGACTTCTACGGCCCGATCCTCTACACCAGCGAGAACCCGGACAGCTGGACGATCTCGCTCGGGCTGGCGTCGTTCCGCAACCTCTACCAGGTGCAGTGGAACCTCACGATGGCCGCGACGATCCTCGCGATGGCTCCCGTGCTGATCGTCTTCTTCCTCGCGCAGAAGGTGTTCGTCGAAGGCATCACGCTGACAGGGGTGAAGGGATGAGCCCGATCAAGCTCACCGTGGTCGGCGGCGGGTCGACCTACACCCCGGAGCTCGTCGACGGGCTCGCGCGACTCGGGGAGACCCTCGACGTCGCGGAGCTCGTGCTGCTCGACCCGGACACCGAGCGGCTCGCCGTGGTCGGCGGGTTCGCGCAGCGGATCCTGGACGAGCGCGGCGCGACCACCCGGCTGTCACTCACGTCCGACCGCGACGCGGCCATCGACGGCGCCTCGGCGGTGCTGCTGCAGCTGCGCGTCGGCGGCCAGCGCGCCCGCGCCGGCGACGAGTCGTTCCCGCTCGCGTGCGACTGCGTGGGCCAGGAGACCACCGGCGCCGGCGGTCTCGCGAAGGCGCTGCGCACGGTTCCCGTGGTCCTGGACATCGCCGAGACCGTACGCGAGCGCGCGGCGGCGGACGCGTGGATCGTCGACTTCACCAACCCCGTCGGCATCGTGACGCGCGCGCTGCTGCAGGAGGGTCACCGCGCGGTGGGTCTGTGCAACGTGGCGATCGGCTTCCAGCGGCTGTTCGCCGGCTGGCTCGGCGTCGCGCCCGACGCGGTCTCGCTCGACCACGTCGGGCTCAACCACCTGACCTGGATCAGGGCCGTGCACGTCGGTGGTCTCGATGTCCTGCCCACGCTGCTGCGCGAGCACGGCGACGACATCGCCGAGCGCCTCGAGATGACGCGGTCGCTGCTCGACCGGCTCGGCGTGGTGCCGTCGTACTACCTGCGCTACTACTACGCGCACGACGAGGTGGTTCGCGAGCTGAAGCAGAGCGGGACCCGCGCGGAGGAGGTGCTGCGCATCGAGGCGGAGCTGCTGGAGATGTACCGCGACCCCGCTCTCGTCGCGAAGCCGGCGCTGCTCGAGCAGCGCGGCGGCGCCTACTACTCCGAGGCCGCGGTCGCGCTCATCGCGTCGCTGCTCGGCGGCGCGGACCGCGCTGACGTGCACGTCGCGAACGTGCGCAACGACGGGCTCTTCCCGTTCCTCGCGGACGACGCCGTCGTCGAGGTGCCGTGCGACGTCTCGGGATCCGGCCTACGCACCCGACCGACCACCCCGCTCGAGCCGCTCTACGCCGGCCTCGTCGCGCACGTGTCGGCCTACGAGGACCTCGCGCTGCAGGCGGCACGGCACGGCGGTCGCGACCGCGTCGCCGCCGCGCTGCTCGCGCACCCGCTCGTGGGACAGTACGACGTGGCCGAGACGCTGACCGACGCGCTGCTCGCCGGCAACCACGAGTTCCTCCCGTGGACGCGGTCGTGACGCGGCAGGTCGTCGTCGCCGTCGACGGCGGCGGCAGCAAGACCGACGCCGCGGTGGTCGACGCCCTGACCGGCGAGGTCCTCGGCAGGAGCCGCTCCGGCGGCTGCTCGCACCACCAGATCGGGATCCCCGCCGCGGTGCAGGTCGTCGACGCCGCGGTGACCGGCGCTCTCGCGGCAGCGGGCGTCGACCCGTCCGCGGTGTCGCACGCGGGCTGCTACCTCACGGCCATCGACCTGCCCGAGGAGCAGAGCGCCGTCCACGCGGCACTGTCGGTGCTGCCGTGGGCCCGTCGCTCGCTCGTCGTCGACAACGACGTCTTCGCCCTGCTCCGCGCAGGCACCGACGCTCCCGACGCTGCCGTCGTCGTCTGCGGCACCGGCATCAACGGCGTCGCGGTGCGCGCCGACGGCGAGAGCGCCCGGGTCCTCGCCCTCGGGCAGATCTCCGGCGACTGGGGCGGCGCGAGCGGGCTGGCCGAGGAGGTCCTGTGGTACGCCGCTCGCGCGGAGGACGGCCGCGGGGAGCCGACCGCCCTGCGCGACGCGCTGCTGCGCTGGACCGGTCGCGCATCGGTGCACGACGTCACCCTCGCCGTCCACACCGGTGAGCTGTCGGTGTCGCACTGGTGGGGACGGGTGCACGAGGTCGTCGCTATCGCCGACGCGGGCGATGCCGTCGCGACCACGCTCGTGCAGCGTCAGGGCGAGGAGGTCGGACTGCTCGCGGCCTCGCTGCTCACGCGCCTCGGTCTGCAGGACGACGCCGTGCCGGTCGTGCTCGGCGGCGGCATCGGCGCCGCCGGCGACCCCCTACTGGTGGCCGCGGCAGAACGCACCCTTGCAGAGCGGGCGCCGCGCGCGACGCTCACGATCGTGTCGGCGCCGCCCATCGACGGCGCGGTCCACCTCGCGCTCGAGTCGGAGCGGTCCCGGCGTACCTCGGCCTGACGTACGGCGACGGCTCGCGCCCACCCCCGTGGTGCGAGCCGTCGCCGTGGTCGAGCGGGGTGGCTCAGTACGCCCGCGAGGTGTCGGCGGCGGCGGAGCCGGCGAGGGTCTCGGCGAACTCCGCGGCCGTCATCGGCTTGGAGAACATCGGGTAGTCGTAGGTGATCGCGTTGGCGTGCTCCTCAGCGCTGGTCGCGCCGACGCAGTCGGTCAGCGTGACGACCTCGAAGCCCTTCTCGTAGGCCGAGCGCATGGTCGACTCCACGCAGCAGTTGGTGAGGAAGCCGCCGAGGGCGACCGTCTCGATCCCCTTGCTGCGCAAGATGAAGTCGAGGTTCGTGCTGGCGAAGGCATCGAGCCCGCGCTTGCCCTCGAGCACGATGTCGCCGGCCTGCGGCGCGACGGCCTCGACGAAGTCGGCGCCCCAGCTGCCCTTGACGAACGCGTTGGTGTCGACGACGCCCTTGAGGATGCCGTAGGGCGTCTTGGTGATCTCGCCGTAGCCCTCGGCGAACTGGATCGGCGCGTGGATGATCGTGACGCCCGCGGCCCGCGCGGCGGCGACGGCCTCCTGCGCGTGGGTGAGCATGTCGGTGGCGGCCATCGAGTCGGCGACGGCACCGTGCAGGGCGCCTCCCTCGCTGGTGAAGTCGTTCTGGAACTCGACGAGCACGACGGCGGTCTTCTGCGGGTCCATCGGTGGTCCTCCTGCTGGTGTCGGGATGGCTGCGTGCGGATGGCGTGGTGCCGGGCGGGACAGTGCGGGACGGGATCAGGTCGGGAGAGCGAGGGCGAGCAGCTCGGCGAGGTGCAGCACGCGCACACGTGAGCCGCGTCGACGCAGCGACGTCACGAGCTGGCGCTGGCAGACGGGGTTGACCACGACGAGGTAGTCGAGGTCGAGCGACTCCACCTCGTCGAGCTTGGGGGCCACGACGGCGGCCGCGTCGTCGGGGCGCAGCAGGGAGTAGGTGCCCGCGCCGCCGCAGCAGGCACCGGCCGACGGCAGCTCGACGTAGTCGGCGACGCGAGCGACGAGGTCGCGCGGCTGCGCGCTCGTGCCGAGTCCGTTGCGCAGGTGGCAGGAGTCCTGCAGCGCCACGCGCGCCCGACGGCCGTCGACGAGGAGCTCACCGAGCGCGGGGGCGTCGCCGCCGGACCACACCTCGACGAGGTGCTCGGACAGCTCGCGGACGCGGTGGCGACCGAGGACGTTCACGAGGTGCGCGGCGCAGCCGCCGGCCGTCGTGAGGATGGTGCCGGGCAGCGCGTCGCCCAGCTTCTCCGCGAGGTGGTGGCCCTCGGCGCTGCCGCCGCTGTGCGCGTGCAGCGCGCCGCAGCAGCCCTGCCCCGACGGCACCTCGATGCCGGGCAGCAGCCGCGTGACCGCCTGGGAGACACCGGGGAACAGCGATCGCTCGACACAGCCGAGCATGAGCTGCACCCCGTCGCCGCGCGCCCGTCCGGTCGTGCGCGCGGCTCCGCGCACGCGACCCGCAGCGGAGAGCGCGGGAGTCATCCGCATCCCCGCGCGGAGCGCGGCTGCGACGGGAGGCGTGCGGCTGCCGCTCCACGTCAGGTCGCGCCAGGTCTCGAGGAGGGCGCCGTACTGCACACCCGCAGGGCAGACCGGCTCGCAGGCGCGGCAGCCCAGGCAGTACGACGACTGCTCGCGCACGGTCGGGTCGTCGGCCGGGAGGCGTCCTGCGTCGACGGCCCGCATCAGCGTGATGCGACCGCGCGGGGTCGAGCGCTCGTCCAGCGTCAGCTTGTACGTCGGGCAGGCGGGCAGGCAGAAGCCGCAGGAGATGCACGCCGCGAGGAGGTCCTGGTCGAACAGCCCGAGCGAGACGTCGACCGGCGCGCGGTCCTGCGACGCCGTCATGAGCCGAGCTTCCCGGGGTTGAGGATGCCCGCCGGGTCGAACGCCGCCTTCACCCGGCGCAGCAGCGCGAGCTGGTCGTCGCCGAGGCGCTGGGCGAGCCACGGCAGCTTCGCGGCACCGACCCCGTGCTCGCCGGTGATCGTGCCGCCGAGGGCGATCGCACGGCCGAAGACCTCGTCGAACGCCGCCTCGGCGCGACGCCGCGCGTCGAGGTCGTCGGCGTCGAACACGATCGTGGGGTGCAGGTTGCCGTCGCCGGCGTGGCCGAACGTCGCGCACACGACGTCGTGCCGGCGCGCGATCTCCTCGATGTCGCCGACCATCCGCGCGATCTGCGGGCGTGGCACGGTGACGTCCTCGAGCATCGTGACGGGCGCCAGCCGCGAGAGCGCCGGCAGCGAGCAGCGACGTGCGGCGAGGAGGTCCTCGGACCCTGCGACGTCGGTCGCGAGCTCGATGCCACGGGCGCCGTTCGCGGTGCAGGCGGTGGCCATCCGGTCGAGCGACTCGACGACGTCGCGCGACGAGCCGTCGTCGCCGAAGAGCAGGAGCGCACCGGCGTCGCGGTCCAGGCCGAGGTGGGCGAAGTCCTCCACCGCGCCGATGCAGGCGCGGTCGAGGAACTCGAGCGTGGCCGGCAGCGTGCCGCCCGCGATGATCGCGGTGACGGCGCGGCCGGCGTCGGCGAGGGAGTCGAAGTAGGCGATGCCGGTCCGCGAGGTCGCGGGCATCGGGAGCAGCCCGACGGTCACCTCGGTGATCACACCGAGCGTGCCCTCCGAGCCGGTGAGCAGCCGGGTGAGGTCGTAGCCCGCCACGTCCTTCCAGAGGCGGCCGCCCGTGCGGATCACCTCGCCGGTGGGCAGCACCACCTCGAGCCCGAGGACGTAGTTGCGGGTGACGCCGTACTTCAGGCCACGCAGGCCGCCGGCGCACGTCGCGACGTTGCCGCCCACCGTCGAGACCGTGCGGCTGCCCGGGTCGGGCGGGTAGAGCAGCCCGCGCGCGGACGCGGCGTCGGCGAGGGTCGACGTCGTGACCCCGGCCTGCACGACCGCGAGCAGCTCGTCGCTGCTGACCTCCACCACCTGCGTCATCCGGGTGAGGACGAGCACGATGCCGCCACGCTCGGCGACGGTGGCCGCCGCGAGGTTGGAGCCGCCGCCGCGCGGCACGACGGGCGTCCCGGTCTCGGTGGCGAGGCGCAGGATGTCGGCGACCTCGGCGGTCGTGGCCGGGAGGACCACGGCGTCCGGGCGAGCGCGGAACAGCGGCGTGGCGTCGCGCGAGAACGGCTCGACATCGCCGTCCGAGGTGAGGACGTGCTCGGCGCCGACGATCGCGCGCAGCCGGTCGAGGATCGCGGGCGTGAGGCCCACGGCACGGACGACCGACGTCGACATCGGCGGCCACCTCCTCGTGACCCTGTGGTCTGACCACAGGTGCGTCGGTCACAGTAGGCTCCCCGGTCGAGCCGCACAAGGGGTCACGGCACCGGCACAGGAGCTCGGGAGGCGCAATGGCGACCGGACCGGTCGACGGCGGTGCTGCGCCGCCCGCAGCCCCCCGACCCCGCGCCTGGGAGCAGGTCCTCGACCGGGTCGAGGCCGACCTCGCCGCAGGCCGGCTGCACGTGGGCGACCGGCTACCGCCCGAGCGCGAGCTCGCTGCCGACCTCGGGATCTCGCGTCCGGCCGTGCGCGAGGCGCTGCGCGTGATGGAGGCCTGGGGCACGGTCGTGTCGGGCACCGGCTCCGGGCCCGAGTCGGGCACCGTGCTCATCGCCGCACCCGCGGCCGCGCTGACCCGGTTCCTGCGGCTGCACGTCCTGCTCGCGAGCATCGGCTCGTCCGACGTCGTACGCGCCCGGGTCGCCCTCGAGCGCGAGTCGACCCGCCTGGCCGCGCGTCACGCCACACCCGACGACCACGCCACGATCGCCACGCACCTCGACGCGATGGACGACCCGACGCTCGATGCCGACGGCTTCAACGACCACGACACCGCGTTCCATGTCGCGATCGCGCACGCCACGGGAAACCCCCTGGTCGCCGAGCTCACCATCGCGCTGCGCGAGTCGATGCGCCCGCGGCTGCTCTCGGCGCTGCAGGCCGCGCCGGACCTCGCCTCGGTGACCGCGCAGCTGCGCGTGGACCACCACGGGATCTACGACGCGATCCGCCGTGGTCGCCCCGAGGTCGCCGCCGACCTCGTCGAGGCCCACATCACCCAGTTCTACGGCTCCGCCGACTGACCGACTCGCAAGCGATGTGGTGACACCCCACCAGACCGGCGCGACGACACATCGCTCGGCAGGGTCAGCCGGCGGCGATGACGATGGCGGCACCGACGAGGCCGACTGCGTACGTCGCGAGGCCGAGGATGCCGACCGCGGGGCGCTGGGTCCGGCCCGTGGCCGTCTGACCGAGCGTGCCGAAGTCCCAGAGCGCGTGGAGCAGCATGCAGACGATCAGCGTGCCGGTGGACATCCGGGTCGCGTAGAGCGCAGCGCCTACGACGGTCGCCATGACGATCTGCGTGACCGTCAGCTGGAGCGACTGCCCGAAGAACGCGTTGATGCCGTGCAGGAGACCGAAGAGCACGCACGACACGATCACCACGACGAGCTCGGACCAGCCGGCGTCGCGGCCGCCCACGATGAGGATGCCGCGCGACACCATCTCCTCGGAGAACCCGACGAGCAGCACGCCGAGGGCGAGCCAGGGCAGCAGCGCCGCCTTCGGTGAGCGCCAGTCGATGTTGATCGTGCCGAGGAGACCGACGAGCCCGAACATCACCGGGACGACGAGCACCCACGCGGGTCCGGTGCGGCCGTCCTGGAAGAGCACGGGGTGCCACCAGCCGAGCACCGTCGTCGCGATGGCGAGGAAGACGCCGCCGAGGCCGATGGGTACGACGACGCCGCGGACGACGGCGTCGCGGGACTCCGCGATCGCGGCGTAGTCGACCTTGTTGACCTTCCACAGCGCGGCGACTATTGCGGTGTAGACGACGAACACGCCGATCGCTACGAGTTCGGGATGATCGACGCTCATGCGGATCTCCTGTCGAGGGCGGCTCAGTGAGCAACCGTATCCACCGCCCGCATCCGCTTTGGTAGGTGACGGTTACGACCGCGTCGGTTCGTGCCGTTCACGCGTTCCCGTGGCTGCCCGTCCACGCCGGGCCTAGGCTCGAACCATGCAGGTGGACATCAGCTCAGGACCCGCGTTCGCGTTCGGCGAGATCACGCTTCCGCCGGGCGGCAGCGTCCGCGTCGAGGCCGGCGCCATGGCCATGACCCGCGGCGACGTGCAGATGACGACGTCGACGCAGGGCGGCTTCATGAAGGGGCTCAAGCGCTCGCTCGGCGGCGAGAGCTTCTTCGTCAACGACTTCAGCTCCACGAGCGGCGGCATCGTCGGCGTGGCAGCCGCGCTGCCCGGCGACATGGCCGAGGTGACCCTCGACGGCACGCACGCCCTCATGGTGCAGTCGGGGTCGTGGATCGCCTCCGACCCGTCGATCGACGTCGACTCCAAGTGGGGCGGCGGCAAGACGTTCTTCAGCGGCGAAGGCCTGATCCTGCTGCGCTGCACAGGCCAGGGTGAGCTGCTCATGTCGGCCTACGGTGCGATCCGCGGGCTCACCCTCGCCGCCGGCGAGGTGCTGACGCTGGACACCGGGCACGTCGTGGCCTTCGACGACACCGTGACCTACTCCGTGCGCAAGGCCGGCAGCTGGAAGTCGACGATCCTCGGTGCCGAGGGTCTCGTCACCGACTTCACCGGTCCGGGCCGGGTGTGGCTGCAGACCCGCAGCAGCAGCGACCTGGTCGCCTGGATCGTCAGCAAGATGCCCCCTTCGCGCAGCTGAGCCCACGACGAGTGAAGGCGAGAACGTGAGCGACGCGCCTGACGGCACCATCCCAGGCGACTTGGACGACGACGCGGTCGACGGTGCCGCGGACGTCGTCCCGACAGCGCAGCCCCGATGGCGGCAGGTCCTCACCCGCGTGCCGTTCACCGTGACGGTCGTCGTCGTGATGCTCGTGCTCGGAGTGGTGACGCAGGCGCTCTGGGACCCGCTGCACGACCGCCCGCTGTTCGACCAGGTCGGCTATGGGCTGCCCGCGCTGCGCGCGGGTCGCTGGTGGACCCCGCTCACCGGCTCGCTCGTCGCGCTCACCCCGCTGCAGTACGTCGCCGTGACCGGCGGCTTCGCCGCACTGGTCGGCTGGTCGGAGTGGCGTCTCGGCACGCGCGGCACCGCGATCGCGACGGTCTCGGGCCAGGTGGTGGGAGTCCTCGGCTCCGCACTGCTCCTCGCCCTGTTCGCCACCACGTCGTGGGGCTGGGCGAACCGGGTGTCGGACGACCTCGACGTCGGGTTCAGCGCCGGCGCGCTGGCCGCGGTGGCCGCGGCGACGGTGGTGGTCAGCCCACCGTGGCGGGCACGCCTGCGCTTCGCTCTCGTCCTCTACGCGGTGCTCGCGTTCCTCTACGTCGGCCTGCTGTGGGACCTCGAGCACCTCCTCGGCGTGGGGTTCGGTCTCGCGCTGGGTCCCTACCTCGTGGGGCGGCGTCCGCAGCTGCGCAGACCCCGCATGAGCCGGCACGAGTGGCGCGTGGTCGCATCGGTGCTCTTCCTCGTCGCCGCCCTCATCCGCCTCGTGCTCTGGTTCCTGCCGGCCGACGGGCCGCTCGGGGCGTCCACAGCCGACACCACGGTGTGGACCGTGCTCGGTGGCGCGGCGATCTCGCTTCTGCTTGCCAACGGCCTGCGCAAGGGCCGACGCCGCGCGTGGGTGTGGGCCGTGGTCCTCACGTCCGTGGCGCTCGTCCTCGTGGCCGTCGTGGCCGTGATCGCCGTGCTCGCTCCCGACCCCGCCGACGTCGAGCTCGAGGTCGCGAACACGGTGCCGGCGCTCCTCGTCGACCTGCTCCTCTGGACCGTGCAGCTCGGCGTCCTCGTCGCAGGGCGCAGGGCCTTCCACGGCCTGTCACCCCGGCGGGCCCGGTCGGTGGCCGACTCGCCCGACTCCCGGGCCGAGGCCACCGCGCTCCTCACCGAGATCGGCGGCACGTCGCTGTCCTGGATGGGCACGTGGGAGGAGAACAGCTGGTTCTTCGTGCGCGACGCCCACCACCGCCCGTCGGCCTACGTCGCCTACCAACCGCACCGGGGCGTCGGCGTCGGGCTCGGGGATCCGGTGGCTCGGGACGCCGAGACGCGACGTCGCGCGCTCGACGCGTTCGTCGACCACCAGGAGACGCTCGCCCAGCGGTTCTGCCTGTTCTCGGTCACGCAGGAGGTCGTCGACTGGGCGACCGAGCGCGGGTTCCGCCACGTCGAGGTCGCGGAGGAAGCCGTCATCGACCTGCCGGAGCTGGAGTTCAAGGGCAAGAGCTGGCAGCCGGTGCGCAGCGCGCTCAACCGCGCAGGCAAGGAGGGCATCACCTACGTCGAGGGCCGGCTCGCGGAGATGCCGCGCTCGGTCCTCGCGCAGGTGCGCGCGATCTCCGAGGTGTGGGTGTCGGACAAGGGTCTGCCGGAGATGGGGTTCACCCTCGGCACGGTCGACGACGCGCTCGACCCGCACGCGATGGTCGGGCTCGCGGTCGACACCGACGGCAAGGTGCACGGCGTCACGTCCTGGCTGCCGGTGTACGCGCCGGGCGGCGGCGTACGCGGCTGGACGCTCGACGTGATGCGTCGGCTCCCCGACGGCTTCAAGCCCGTCACGGAGTTCCTCATCGCCAGCGCCTGCCTGGCCTTCCGCGAGTGCGGGGCCGAGTTCGTCTCGCTGTCCGGCGCGCCGCTCGCCCACACCGGCGACGTGTCCGACCCCGACGCGCTGAGCCGCCTGCTCGACCTGCTCGGGGAGACCCTCGAGCCGGTCTACGGCTTCCGGTCCCTGGAGTCGTTCAAGGCGAAGTTCTCCCCGCGCAACGAGCCGCTGTTCCTCGTCTACCGCGACGAGGCGGCACTGCCGCGCATCGGCGTCGCGCTCACCGAGGCCTACCTGCCCGGCACGCCGTTCACCGAGATCGCTGTGGCGGGCCTGCAGGCCCTCCGCGACGCGTAGCCACGGACGGAATCACGCTGGTTCAGTGACCGCGGCCTCGCGCGTCCCTGATGTTCACGACGAGCACGATGATCGCGACGATCCAGAACGTGAAGCTCAGGACGTTCTGCCAGTGCTGGAAGAACAGCACGGCGAAGTTCACCGCCACGAGCAGCAGGAGCAGGCGCCAGACGAACGCGAGGAAGTAGCCGCGGGCGAACGCCTCGACCGACAGCACGAGCACGAGGCCTCCGAGCGCGAGCTGACCGCGGCCAAAGATGTCGGGGCGGAAGAGCACCGAGATCAGCCACAGCACGAGCGGTGTGCTCACGATCGCCCAGCCGGCGAGGAACCTCGAGCGACCGCGCTCGTTCGCGCCGATCGGCGTACGCCGGTGGCTCAGGTGGGCGTGCGGGTCGGCCTTCTCGATGCCGGTGCGCTGCATGCGAGCCAGTCGCTCACGCTCGTCGCCCAGCCGGATCGCCGTCATGCGCGCCGCGATCCGCGCGCTCTCCTCCGGTACCAGAGCGCGCACGGACACCGATGCGGGGTCGAGGCCTGCCGCGTGCGTCTCCATCGACGTCTGCGCCTCGGCGACCTGGTGGTCGAGCGCTGCCAGCTCGAGGTCGATCTGCTCGATCCGGCGGCCTACGAGCGCCAGCTCCAGCTCGGGGTTGGGTGCCACCTTGGCCAGACCGGCCCAGCCGACCGGGTCGCCCCAGGACTGACGGACCGAGCCGTCGCGGTCGTAGCGCGGACCCGCCGGACCGCGCTCGCCACCGAGCCTGTCGCGGGTGTCGTGGCCCCACAGGCCGCGGTAGTCGCGCACCCACGGGGTGTCGTCGTCGATCACGACCGGCGTCCACGTGAGCGCCTCGCCCGGACCGACGGCCGGGCCGTCGCCGCGCGCGTAGTCGACGTAGGGGATGCCCAGGCCCTCGCCCTGCGCGGCGCGCGTCCAGGGCGTGAGCACCTTCGCGACGCGTCGCGCGAGCGGCACCACACCGCCGAGGCTCGGCGGCGCGACGGTGATGAGGTAGTCGCCGGCGAGATACGCCCCCGAGTGCGAGCCGGCGCCGGCGAACACCACGGGGTGGCGTCCGTCGACCAGCATGAGGTCGGGGTCGTCCCAGCGCCGACGCAGGTCGTCGCCCGTCTCGTCGTGCGCCGAGAACACGACCCAGCGCGGCAGCGGGAGGCCGTCGTCGTCGAGGGCACCGGTGCCGTCGAGGAAGACGGTGACCTGCTCCCAGTCCGACTCGTGCTCGTTGACGCCCGAGAAGGCCGAGCGCCAGTTGTTGAACGAGTAGAAGAACCAGTACTGGCAGACGATCCAGCCGCCGTCGCGCGTGACGTGCGCGTGGTACGTCGGCCGTTCCGGGTGCAGGTGCTCGGTCTGCAGGTCGAGCGAGAGCCCCGCGCTGCCTCCGGGAACGGCGCCGCGCAGCAGCAGCGAGAACCGACTGAGGGTGTCGATCGTGCGGCCGAGCAGGCCCACCTGCGCGAGCCGCGAACTGCCCCGGAACTTCGGCTTCTTCGTCCGCCGACCCCTGAGCCGGCGCCAGCGCGAGGTCGGCACGGTGATGCCGCTGATCGACTGGCCTGCGCCTGTGACGGTCGTCCCGTGCGCCGCGAGCGAGTCGAGGTCGAGCGTCCCGGGCTCGGCGAGCAAGACCGGCACGTCGTCGGGACCGGTGAACCAGAGCGCCACGTTCGTGACGTAGTCCTCGACGCCGACCGGCAGGAAGAACTCGCCCTGCGTCAGCCGGACGACGGGCTCGAAGGCCCGCAGCAGCCGGAGGTCGTCCTCGTGGCTCATGTCGCGGTCTCGTCGACGGCCTCGGCCTGAAGCGCGTCCGGCACACCGTCGAGGTCCGCGTCGGTCGCGAGCTCGTAGCGCTTCCCGTAGATGTCGAGCAGCGCGAGCATCATCGCGACGACGGGCACGGCGAGGAATGCGCCGGCCACGCCGAAGAGCGCGGCACCGAGGAGGACCGCGCCGAAGGACACCGCGGGGTTCACGTCGACGGCCTTGGCGCTGATCCTCGGCTCGATCGTGAGGTTCTCGACCTGCTGGTAGAGCAGCGCCCACACCAGCGCGATGATGCCGACGACCGGCTTGTCGCTCAGCAGACCGACGAGCACCGGGAGGATGATCGCGATGTAGGTGCCGATGGTCGGGACGAACTGCGCGACCACGCCCGTCCAGATCGCGAGCGGCAGCCAGTAGGGCAGCCCGATCGCGAAGAAGACGATGCCGCTCGTGACGGCGTTGATCGTGCCGAGGACGACGCGGGCGGCGACGTAGCCACCGGTCTTCTCCGCAGTCAGTCGCCAGACGTTCGCGACGATGCCCTGCTGGCGCGCAGGGAAGAGGCTGGCGATCCAGCGCTGCAGCTGCGGCATCTGCGCGGAGAAGTAGAACGCGAACAGCGCGAACGTGAAGACGCCGAAGACGCTGCCGAGCACCGAGCTGAGGATCCCGAAGAGGTTGCCGCCGATCGTCTTGGCGATCGTGCCGAAGTCGATGCTGCCACCGCCGATGCCGGAGAGGATCCCCTCGAGCGTCAGCGACTGGTTGAAGTGGGTGTTGACGAACCTGAGCGCCGAGTCGATGAGCTCGGGGATGCGCGAGACGAGCTGCGAGAGCTGGTCCACCAGCAGCGAGCCGAACGCGAGGATGAAGACGACCACGAAGAGGAGGAACGCGACCATCACGATGATGGTCGCGAGGCCGCGCTTCATCCGCTTGGCCAGCCAGTTGACCGGCGGCGCCATCGCGATCGCGGCGAACCACGACATGAGCACGGTGAAGATGACGCTCCCGCCGTCGTCGATGACGAACCTCATGACGAGGCCGAACGCTACGACGGCGAGCAGCACGAGGCCCGTGCGCCACACGTTGCCCGGCACGAAGGTGATCTGCAGGTGACCGTCCGACGATCCGGCTTCGGCGTCAGGGGAGGCGGTGCGCTCGCTCATCGGAACCTCGGCGTCGGGGAGTGGTGACCGGGGATGTCACGCGGGAGCGAGCCTAGCGGCGGCCAGTCGGTGCGCACGGCGAGTCTGCCCTCGTGTAACGGTGTCATGCGTCGCGGGTGAGCCGGGCGGGACCGCCCGCGACGGGATAGGTTCGCGCGGAACCCGAGGAGACCGCCATGACGCTGCACGACGCCGACCGAGACCCGTCGGTCGAGCCCGGCACCGACTTCTACCGCTGGGCCAACGGCGGCTGGATCGACGCCAACGTGATCCCGCCCGGCTACGGCGCGTGGGGGTCGTTCGAGGAGGTGTCGAAGCGCAACGAGACCGTCCTGCACGACCTCGTGCTGCACGCGGCCGAGAGCCCGAGCAACGACCTCGACCGCATGCTCGGCGACTACTTCACCGCGGGCATGGACGTCGACGCGGTCGACGCCGCGGGCCTCACGGCGATCGCACCTCTGCTCGACGGCATCGCAGCGGTGTCGTCGTACGCCGACGTCCTGGCGCTGCTCCCCGCACTGCACTCCACCGGGATCCTCGCGTTCTTCGGGTTCGGCGTGACGGTCGACCACGACGACTCGACCCAGCACCTGCTCTGGCTGGTGCAGGGCGGTCTCGGTCTCCCGGACCGCGACAGCTACGACAGCGACACCGAGGCCAACGTCGCGCTGCGTGCGGCGTACGTCGACCACGTCGCGGCTCAGCTGGTGCACACCGGCGTCGACGCGCAGGAGGCGGCCGACCTCGCGACAGGCGTCCTCGCGCTCGAGACCGGGCTCGCCGCGCACCAGCTGCGCGCCGAGGACCGTCGCGACCCGCGCAACACGCTCAACCGCCACACCCTCGCGGCACTGCGCGAGCTCGCGCCGGAGCTCGACCTGCCCGGCTACCTCGCCGCGGTCGGCGCGACGGGCGTCGAGACGGTGAACGTCCAGGCACCGGCGTACCTCGCGGCGCTGCACAGCGTCATCCGGGCCGCGGATGTCGCCACGCTGCGCGCCTACCTCACGTTCCACGTGGTGAGGACGGTCGCCGGCGCGCTGCCCGCGGCCGTGTCCGACGAGAACTTCGAGTTCTACGGCAAGCGCGTCGGCGGCCAGCAGGAGCAGAAGGAGCGCTACCAGCGTGTCGTCGCGGCGCTGGGCCAGGACATGGGCGAGGCGCTCGGCCACCGGTTCGTCGACGAGACCTTCCCGCCGCGGGCGAAGGAGCGGGCGCGGCAGATGGTCGACGAGATCGTCGCGGAGATGCGGCACTCGCTGGAGACGCGCAGCTGGATGAGCGGCTCCACGCGTGCGCAGGCGATCGAGAAGCTCGAGTCGTTCCAGGTCAAGATCGGGTACCCCGACGTGTGGCGCGACTGGTCCACGCTGCGGGTGGACCGCACGTCGTACGCCGCGAACCGCCTCGCGGCCGCGCGGTTCGAGAACGACCGCCAGATCGGGCAGCTCGGCCAACACGTCGACACCACCGAGTGGGAGATGCCGCCGCACGTCGTCAACGCCTACTACCACCCGGTCCGCAACGAGATCGTCTTCCCGGCGGGCATCCTGCAGCCACCGTTCTTCGACGCCGACGCCGACGACGCCGTGAACTTCGGCGGCATCGGCACCGTCATCGCGCACGAGATCACGCACGGCTTCGACGACGCCGGGAGCCGCTTCGACGGTGCGGGGAAGTTCCGCGACTGGTGGACCGAGGAGGACCGCGCGCACTTCACCGCGCTCGCCGACCGCCTCGTCGAGCAGTTCGACGGCTACGTCGCTGTCGGCGAGGTGCACGTCAACGGCCGGCTGACTCTCGGCGAGAACATCGCCGACCTCGGCGGCGTCGCCCTCGCGTCGCGCGCCCACGCGCGGATCAGCTTCGGCTCGCCCGAGATCGACGGCCTCTCGCCGGCGCAGCGCTTCTTCACCGCTGCGGCGACGGTGTGGCGCGGCATCGAGAGCGAGGAGCTCGCGCGCACGCTCGCGCAGGTCGACTCGCACAGCCCGCGCCGGTTCCGCGCTCGCGGACCGCTGTCGAACATGGACGCGTTCCAGGAGGCGTTCCACCTCGCCGACGACGCCCCGATGCTCCGCGCACGCGAGGACCGCATCGAGATCTGGTGAGGGCGCGGCTCAGCCGCGGTACTGCGGGATGACGGCCATCTCGGGGTCGAGGCGGTCGAGGATCGCCCCGGCGATCTCGGTGAGCTGGGCGAGCTGCCGCGGGGTCAACGCGTCGACGACGTAGTCCCGCACGGTCTCGACGTGCCCGGGCGCCGCGGCGACGACGACGTCCCAGCCCGCCTCGGTGAGGCGCGCGTTCGTGGCGCGGCGGTCCTCCGGACAGGGGAAGCGCTCGAGCAGCCCGCGGCCCTCGAGCCGCGTCACCACGTGCGAGAGTCGCGACAGGCTGCCGCTCGTGCGCGAGGCCAGCGCCGTCATGCGCAGCGTGCGGGTCGGCGCCTCGGAGAGCATCGCGAGCACCCAGTACTCGAAGTGGGTCAGGTCGGAGTCGCGGCGCCGCTGCGCCGCCAGCACGCCCGGCAGCACCACCACCACCGCGGCGAGCCGGACCCAGGCCGCCTGCTCGTCGTCGTCCAGCCAGCGTGTGCTCATGACCTCATGCTAGCCCATTGGTTGACGTATCAAGTATTACTCCGTACAGTCTTACTTGACGCATCAATCAATCACCCCACAGGAGCACTCCATGACCACCGTCTCCGTCATCGGCACCGGCACCATGGGCCAGGCCATCGCCGGCCTCGTCACCCAGGGCGGCAACGCCCTCGAGATGATCACCGAGGCCGACGCGGCCAAGCCCGTCACGGGCGACATCGTCGTCCTCGCGGTGCCCTACGCGGCCCTCGCCGACATCGTCGCGACCCGCGGCGACCAGCTCGCCGGCAAGATCGTCGTCGACATCACCAACCCGGTGAACTTCGAGACCTTCGACTCCCTCGTCGTGCCCGCCGACAGCTCCGCCGCGGCCGAGCTCGCCACAGCGCTGCCGACCTCGAAGGTCCTCAAGGCCTTCAACACCACGTTCGCGGCCACCCTTGCCGCGGGCACGGTCGGCGACCTGGTCACCACCGTGCAGATCGCCGGCGACGACGCCGACGCCAAGGCGCTCCTCGCGGGCGTCGTCACTGCGGCCGGTCTCAAGGCCATCGACGCCGGTTCGCTCAAGCGCGCCCGTGAGCTCGAGGCCTTCGGCTACCTGCAGATCACGCTCGCCGCGGCCGACAAGCTCAGCTGGATGGGCGGTTTCGGCGTCGCCGCCTGACCTTGATCACCTCGCGCGTCCACGCCTGCACAGCACGACCCACGGAGCGGGCACCGGTCACCCCGGTGCCCGCTGCGTCGCGTCCGGGTCTGCTAGGGGTGCAGGGAGATCGGCGGCTCGACCTCGGCGCGCAGGGCGATCAGCTCGCGCGCGTGCGCGTCGAGCGAGACGTCCTCGGCCGACACCGGCAGCCACGGCCGGGCGTCACGCGCGTGGCCGTCGAGGGTGAGCGGCACGAAGACGATGAGGCAGTACGTCGTCAGCTCGAGCTCCGCGGTCGCGGGATCACCGGACCGCACGTGCACGCTGATGTGCATGCTCGTCGTCCCCGTGTGAAGCAGCCGCGCCTCGACCTCGACGAGGTGGCCGATGCGCAGCGGGCGGTAGAACCGCACGCCGCCGGCGTAGACCGCGACGTTGCGGGCGTCGCCGGTCCACTGCGTCGCGAGCACGTGCGCGGCCTCGTCGATCCAGCGCATCACGACGCCGCCGTGGACCTTGCCGCCCCAGTTCACGTCGGTGGGCGCGGCGAGGAAGCGCAGCACCACGCGCGGCGCCGTGCCCTCGTCGGTGTAGCGCTGCGCGGCCATCGCCGCCTCGATGTCGGCCCGCAAGGCGATACGCCGTACTGCCAGCGCTTCGGCCGCGCGCTCGTCCTCGGTCCGCGCCTCGAACTCCGGCACGGCCACGGACCGACCGTCGTCGTCGACCGCGACGAAGACGACGAGGCAGCGCGTGGTGACGAGCAGGTCGTCGCCGGTCGGCGCGCCCGAGCGCACCGTGGTCTCGATGTGCATGCTGCTGCGCCCGCTGTGCACGAGCCGCGCGGTGACCTCCACGAGGTGACCGGCGACGACAGGACGCGTGAACCTGATGTGGCCGACGTAGGCCGTGACGCAGTAGCGACCGGACCAGCTCGCGGCGAGCGCGTACGCCGCCTTGTCGATCCACTCCAGCACGCGGCCGCCGTCGACGCTGCCGGAGTAGCCGGTGTCGGTGGGCGCCGCGAGGAACCGCAGCGTCATCTCGGGCTCACGGCTCACGTCGTCCTCCTCACGGACCCATGATGGCCGACTCGAAGGGCGATGTGCCGTCTCCTACGTCGCGATGCTGCCGCGCACTGCGCTGGTGCTGCTGTGCGCGGGCGAGCCGTTCATCGGCTGCAGCGACACGTCGACGGCGGAGTAGAGGGTGAGGTCGAGCCCGGCAGGGACGACGTAGTCGCCGTGCCCTCCGGTGCCGAGCACGCCGAGCGCCACGAGCTTGCTGTCGGCCGGATCCATCAGCCACACCTCGTAGAACGTGCCCGCCTGGGTCGGGAGGTTCGCGACAGTGACGGTGATCGTGCGCTGCCCGGCCGAGGCCACGCTCAGCACTGCAGTCCCCTGGGCGGCAGGCTCGTCGACGGGCTTCAGCACCGCCACCGAGACCTGCGACGGACTCGCCGTCGGGGTCGGCGTCGTCGACCGGGTGACGCTCCACGTGCCGCCGATGCCGACGATCAGCCCGACCGCCGCAGCCGCTGCCAGCGACAACGCCCCGTGCGGTCGGCGCCGGTCGGCTCGCCGCTCGTCGAGCCGCGTGACCGTCGGACCGGCGATCGCGTCGTCGCGGTCGCCGACGTCGTCGCTGGCGTCGGCGCCGACCTCGGCGTGGATGCGGTCCCAGACGGCCGCCGACGGCGTGACGGGGTAGTCCTCGGGGGTGACCGACCGACCCGTCGCGACCACCGCGCCGAGCTGCTCCACCTCCGCCCGGCAGTGCGCACAGGTGGCGAGGTGCTGCTCGTCGTCGTCCGTCACGTCGCTCTCGCCCAGGGCGATCAGGGCGAGGGTCATCTCGTCATAGTGCGGCACCGTCCACCTCCAATCGCGTGCGCATGCGTGCCAGGGAACGCTTGATGTGGCTCTTCACGGTACCCAGCGGCAGATCCAGCGTGGCGGCGATCTGCACGTGGGTGAGGTCCTGGAAGAACGCGAGCTCCATGATGCGCTGGGCCGGATCGCCGAGCCGCGCGAGCTCGTCGGCGAGCACCACGCGGTCGGCCACCCGCTCGGCCGCGGCGGCGGCGACCGGCTCCGGCTCGGCCACGGCGCTGACCGCATGCACCACGCGCCGCTCCCGCTCGTACGCCGCCCAGCGGTCGGCCACCGTGTGCCGGGTGATGCCGACGAGCCAGCCGGCCAGAGTGCCGGCAGCCGGGTCGTACCTCGCGCGACCGCGCCAGGCGCCGACGAACACCAGCTGAGTGACGTCCTCGGCGTCCTCGCGGTTGCCCAACGAGCGCAGCGCGATCGTGTGGACGAGCGAGGACCATCGGGAGTACGCCTCCGCCAGGCACGTCTGGTCGCCGTCGCGGAATCCCGCGGCGACCTCGGCGTCGGAGAGCATCTCGTCAGACTGCCACGGGTCGCGCATCTCCACCTGCCGAGGAATCACGGTGACCGACGGCGGCGGGACGGGTGCGGGTGCGAGCAGCGGCGGAGCTAGCGGCAGAGCCATCGGCTGCGTCCTCCCCACCCCCTCCGACGTCGTGGTTCCACTGACTCTTCGGCTCGAGGGGCCGATCCGGATGCACCCGTGGTCCCCAGGAATCGGGCGATCACGGGTGCATCCGGATCGGGCGTGGCGGCGGAAGAACGGGTACACCGAGCCCGACCCACCACGGAGGACTGATGAACATTCGACGCGCACTGGTCTCGACCGCAGCAGGTGTCACTCTGCTCGCTGTCTCCCTCGCCGGCGCAGGCGTCGCGACCGCCTCGGTCGCCGCCCAGCCTGCCAAGGTCACGCCCGCCGCAGCGCCGGCGAAGGCCCTCGGCACCACGCCGCTGGCCACCGTGCTCGCGCCGTACGCCGGCTCCTACAACAGCAACTGGAACGACTACAACGTCGTGACCCACGCGGTCTTCGCGGTGCTCAAGGCCAAGCCGGCATCGAAGGTCGGCGTGCTCGCGAAGGGCAACGTGGCGCTGACGGCGTTCGTCCCCAACGACCGCGCGTTCCAGATCCTGGTCAAGCAGCTCACCGGCAAGACGGTCCGCACCGAGGCCGGCGTCTTCGCGGCGGTCGCGACCCTCGGCATCCCGACGATCGAGAAGGTGCTGCTCTACCACGTCGTCCCGGGTGCCACGATCACGGCCGCCCAGGCGCTCAAGGCCAACGGCGCCACGCTCAAGACCGCGCTCGGCGCGACGATCCACGTCGCGGTCTACCGCGGCCCGGTCATCTCGCTGTGGGACAAGGCCCACCACCTGCGCAACCCGCGCGTGATCCTGTCGCAGACCAACATCAACGTCGGCAACAAGCAGATCGCCCACGGCATCGACCGCGTCCTGCTCCCGCTCAACATCAAGCCCGTCTGACCGTCACGACCGGCTCAGCAACGAACCGCGGCCCCACCTCGCGAGGTGGGGCCGCGGGTCATGACCATCTGATGTCGCTCGCGCTCAACGCGAGGTGAGCCTGCCCTCGTTGGTCGGCGCACCCCTGCGCGGAGTGGCAGGGTGACGACATGGCCGTGTTGATCGACGTCGATCCCGCCCGCCA
>Ga0302299_10000006_pt1 | contig 71373 bp, 56 predicted proteins | sample III_Fen_N3_4_FD_198795 | JGI IMG/M metagenome (GOLD analysis project Ga0302299, IMG submission 198795) | Peat permafrost microbial communities from Stordalen Mire near Abisko, Sweden - III_Fen_N3_4 | ecosystem: Environmental > Terrestrial > Soil > Wetlands > Permafrost | place: Sweden: Abisko...
CAGCTATTTCGCGACACCGCGGCGCTGATCGCGCAGGCGGAGCACTTCCACCAGCTCGCGGCCAACATGATCGTCAAGATCCCGGCGACCCGCGCCGGGATCGCCGCGATCGAAGAATGCACCTACCGCGGCATCAGCATCAACGCCACGGTCTCGTTCACCCTGGCGCAGTGCATCGCCGTCGCCGAAGCGGTCGAGCGCGGCCTGTCGCGGCGCGAGCGTGAGGGCAAGGACATCGCGACGATGGGGCCGGTCTGCACCCTCATGGTGGGGCGGCTCGACGACTGGCTGAAGGTCGTCGCGGACCGCGAGGCGATCACCGTCGAGCCGGGCGCGCTGGAGTGGGCCGGGGTCGCGGTGTTCAAGAAGGCGTACCAGCTGTACCGCGCGCGCGGCTACCGGCTGCGCCTGCTGTCGGCGGCGTTCCGCAATCACCTGCACTGGAGCGAGCTCGTCGGCGGCGACGTCGTGATCTCGCCGCCGTACGCCTGGCAGGCGCGGCTCAACCAGAGCGGCGTCGCGGTCGCGCCGCGCATCGATCAGCCGGTCGCGCCGCACATCGTCGGACAGCTCCACGGCCGGTTCGGCGATTTCCGGCGCGCCTACGACCAGGACGCGCTGCCGATCGCCGAGTTCGACAGCTTCGCGCCGACCCGCCGCACGCTCCGCCAGTTCCTGGCCGCCAGCCGCGAGCTCGACGCGGTGATCCGCGACATCATGGTCCCCGATCCCGATAAATAACGGGCCGAGCCTAGCCGAGGTCGATGATCGTGCCGGACCGCTGCGCGTCGGCCAGCGCGCGGCCGAGCTGGGTCGCCAAGGTGGCGTCGTGCAGCGTGAGCGGCGGCGGGCTGCCGTCGCGCACGCAGGTGACGAACTCGATCACGCTGACGAGAAACGCTTCGTGGAGCAGCTCGTAGTAGTCGGACACGGTCTCGGTGCGCACGCCGTGGCCGTCCGAGATCTCGACGCGGTTGCGCCGCGGCACCTGGCCCACGGTGAGCCGGCCGGCGGTGCCGATGATCTCGGTGTGGGTGTCGTGGCCGTAGGCGAGCGTCCGGGTCGCGTAGAAGCAGGCGAGCGAACCTTCGGCGAACTCGACGATCGCGACGCCGTTATCGACGTCGCCGATCGGCCGCAGATCCTCGTGCACCGCGATCGTGCCGGTCGCGAACACCCGCCGCGGCGTGGGGTTGCCGAGCAGCCAGCGCGCCAGATCGATGTCGTGGATGCTGCAGTCGAGGAAGATGCCGCCCGAGGTCGGCGCGAACCGGACGAAGAAGCCCGACGGATCGAGCTTGTCGCCGGTCTGCGACCGCACCAGGAACGGCCGGCCGATCTGCCCGGTCGCGATCTTGTGGTGGGCGTCGCGGTAGCTGGCGTCGAACCGCCGCACGAAGCCGATCATGACGATCAGATCGGGGCGCTTGCCGGCCGCCTGCTCGACCCGCAGGCAGTCGGCGACCGAGAGCGCGAGCGGCTTCTCGCAGAACACGTGCTTGCCGGCGTCGAGCGCGGCGATGATCTGGTCGGCGTGCAGCGCGGTCGGGGTGGCGATCACCACGCCGTCGAGCCCGGGGTGACCGAGCAGGTCTTCGTAGCGGGCGTAGCTCGCGGCGACGCCGAGCTCGTCGCGCGCCCACGCGGTCTCCTCGGCGATCGGGCTGCACGCGGCGGTGATCGTCGCGCCCGGCACGCGATGAACGAGGTTCTCGGCGTGGCGCTTGCCCATCCGGCCAAGCCCCGCGATGCCGAGCCGCACCGGGCGCGCGGCGAACCGCTGCGTCACGCCAGCTCCGACAGCGCCACCACCCGGCCGTCGTGGAACGAGCGCGTCGCGGCCTCGGCGAGCTGGAGCGCCTTGACGGCGTCCTCCATGCCGGTGCGCGGGACCGCGTTGCCGACCAGGACCTCGGCGAAGTGCAGCATCTCCTCGGCGTACGCGGCGCGGTAGCGCTCGAGGAAGAACCGCTCGGGCACGTCGCTCGAGATCGCGGCCGCCTTGTGGGCCGAGACCTCGGTGGGGCGATGGTTGCCGGCGGCGAGCATGCCGAGGCTGCCGAGGATCTCGAACCGCTGGTCGTAGCCATACGCGGCGCGCCGGCTCGTGTTGATCTGGCACAGCCGGCCGCGCTGGGTGCGGATCGTGACCGCGGTCGAGTCGGCATCACCGGCCGCGGCGATCGCCGGATCGGTGAGGCAGCTCGCCGTGGCGTACACGCTGACCGCCTCGTCGCCGAGGATCCACCGGCAGATATCGAAGTCGTGGATCAGCATGTCCTTGAAGATGCCGCCCGAGCGGCGGATGTACTCGACCGGCGGCGCCCCCGGATCGCGGCTGGTCACCACGAGCACCTCGGGCTCGCCGACCTCGCCGGCGTCGAGCCGGCGCTTGAGCGCGGCGAACGTCGGGTCGTAGCGGCGCTGGAACCCGATCACGCACGGGATCTGGGCCCCGGCCACCGCCGCGGCGCACGCGCGCGCCCGCGCGAGGTCGAGGTCGACCGGCTTCTCGCAGAAGATCGCCTTGCCGGCCGCCGCCGCGCGCAGGATCAGGTCGGCGTGGGTATCGGTGCTCGACGCGATCACGACGGCATCGATGGCGGCGTCGTCGAAGATGCGCTCGAGATCGCACGCGGCGGCGCCGAGCTGCGCGGCGAGCTCGTCGGCCGCGAGCGCGACGGTGTCGCACACCAGGCGCAGCTGCACGCCGGGTTGGCGGGCCAGGTTGGCGCCGTGGATCTTGCCGATCCGGCCGGCACCGATGAGCGCGACTTGAATCATCTGGGGTCCTTGGTCATGAGGTCTCGAGGCGCGCGGGTCAGCGATCCTCGAATACGGCAGTTGTAGATATCCGCCGCATTGAATAGCAAGGCCCACGCTGCGTGACGCGGCACGTTAGCGCCGACCCATCGTCGGAGAACGCACACAGTCGCACAAACCGGCTTGCAACCTGGCAACGGGCCTGTTACGGTCCGAACCAATTTCGTAATCGTAACTACTCGGCCCGATTGAGGAAGTATGATAAGATTGCCTCGGGTGATCGTGTGTATTTGTTTCGCCGCGCTGTCCCTGCTGGCCGCGCCGCAGGCGCACGCCGAGCCGCGCTTCGTCCTGGTCAGCCACGCCCCGGACTCCGACTCGTGGTGGAACACGATCAAGAATGCAATCAAGCAGGCGGGAGAGGATTTCGGGGTCACCGTTGATTACCGCAATCCATCCAATGGCGATCTGTCGGATATGGCTCGCCTGATCGAGCAGGCCTCGGCGCGCAACTACGAAGGCGTGATCGCCTCGATCGCGGACTTCGACGTGCTGAAGAAGCCGATGGGCCAGGTCGTCGCCAAGAAGATCCCGCTCGTCACGATCAACTCGGGCACCACGGCGCAGAGCGAGCAGCTGGGCGCGGTCATGCACGTCGGCCAGCCCGAATACGATGCCGGCAAGGCCGCGGGCCAGCGCGCCAAGGCCGCCGGGGTCAAGTCGTTCCTGTGCGTGAACCACTACGCCACCAACCCGGCGTCGTTCGAGCGCTGCAAGGGCTTCGCCGAGGCGATCGGCGCCGACTACCAGAAGTCGACGCTCGATACCGGCGACGACCCGCCCACGGTCGAGGCCAAGGTCAGCGCGTACCTGCGCAAGAACCCGACGACCGGCGCGATCCTGACGCTGGGCCCGAGTTCGGCGCACCCGACCCTCAAGGCGGTCGCCAAGCTGGGCCTCAAGGGCAAGGTGTTCGTGGCGACGTTCGATCTGTCGCCCGAGATCTCCGCCGGCATCAAGGATGGCACCGTGGCGTTCGCGATCGACCAGCAGCCCTATCTCCAGGGCTACATCCCGGTCGCGGTGCTGGCGATCATGAAGCAGCAGAACACCCACGATCTGGCCAAGGTCATGGCGGCGCTCAAGGCCAACCCGAAGGCCAAGGCCCGGTTCGACGAGTACGGCCTCGTGCCGGTCTACGGCGCGCGCCATATCAGCTCCGGTCCCGGCTTCGTCACCAAGGACAACATCGCCAAGGTCGAGAAGTTCGCCGGGCAGTACCGATGATCTGATCGAACCGCGAGCACAGGCCGCGCGGTAAGATACCCGCCCATGCACCCCCGGGTCGATACGCCCGCGCCGACGCCGGTCGTCGAGCCGGTCGAAGCCGACGGCGCCCTGCGCACCGCCGCCCCCGTGCGGATCCTCGCCTCCGGTGTCCTGCCGAGCATGCCCCACGCCGCCGACGACCACGTCCGCACCCTGTCGCGGTTCCATCGCCTGATGGGGCGGCCCGAGGCCACGTCGATCGCCGGCGCGGCCCTGATCTTCGCGATCTTCGGGTTCGCGGCTGGCGACTCCGGCATGTTCGCGCTCGACGGCGTGATGAACTGGTCGGTGGTCTCGGCCTACCTCGGCATCATCGCGGTGGGCGCCTGCCTGCTGATGATCGCGGGTGAGTTCGATCTCTCGATGGGCTCGATGATCGGGTTCGCCGGCATGATCGCCGCGATCCCGCCCTTGTACTTCGGCTGGCCGGTCTGGCTGGCGATGCTGATCTCGCTGGCGTGCGCGCTGCTGCTGGGCTTCATCAATGGCCAGATCGTCGTCCGCACCGGGCTGCCGTCGTTCATCGTCACGCTCGCGTTCCTGTTCGTGCTGCGCGGGTTGACGCTCGCGTTCTCGATCATGGCCGCCGACCGCACCATCGTCAGCGGGATCGGCGATCTCGCGGTGAACGACCCGGTCGCCCGCGTGCTGTTCTCCGGCACGTTCGGCGACCGCCTGTTCAGCGCGATGGCGCACCACGGCTGGATCGCCGCGCGCGACGATGGCTCGCCGCTGGTGCAGGGCATCCCCAAGGTGGTGATCTGGTGGCTGGGGATCGCCGCCGCGTGCTCGTTCCGGCTCCACCGCACGAGGTTTGGCAACTGGATCTTCGCGGTCGGCGGCGACGCGAACGCCGCCAAGAACGTCGGCGTGCCGGTCCGGCGCGTCAAGGTCTCACTGTTCATGTTCACCGCGCTGTGCGGCTGGCTGTTCGCCATGCTGCAGATCTGCGATATCGGCTCCGCCGCGGCCGACCGCGGCCTGCAAAAAGAGTTCGAGGCGGTGATCGCCGCGGTGATCGGCGGGAGCTTGCTCACCGGCGGCTATGGCTCGGTCATCGGCGCCTGCTTCGGCGCCCTGATCTTCGGCGTCGTGCAGATCGGCATCACCTATACCAACCTCAACTCGGATTGGTTCCGCGTGTTCCTCGGCCTGATGCTGCTGCTCGCCGTGCTGTTCAATAACCAGCTGCGCCGTCGCATGACCCAGGCGAGGTGATCCCATGGATCCGAGTCCGCCGGACTATGTTCTCGAGCTCGATAACGTCAGCAAGTTCTTCGGCACGGTGATCGCGCTGAACGACGTCACCGTGCGGCTCAAGCGCGGCGAGGTCCACTGCCTGCTCGGCGATAACGGCGCCGGCAAGTCGACCCTCATCAAGATCCTCGCCGGCGTTCACCCGCCGAGCCGCGGGATCTATCGGGTCGACGGCAAGCCGGTCGAGTTCGACTCGCCGAGCGACGCGCTCGATCTCGGGATCGCCACCGTGTACCAGGATCTCGCGCTGGTGCCGCTCATGAGCGTGTGCCGCAACTTCTTCCTCGGCCGCGAGCCGACCCGCAGCCTGTGGGGGATCCGGCTGTTCGATCGCGAATACGCGACCCGCGTGGCCCACGAGAAGCTCGCCGACATGGGCATCGTCGTGCGCGACGCCAACCAGACGGTCGGCACGATGTCGGGCGGCGAGCGCCAGTGCCTCGCGATCGCGCGCGCGATCCACTTCGGGGCGCGCGTGCTGATCCTCGACGAGCCGACCGCCGCGCTCGGCGTCAAGCAGAGCGCCAATGTACTCCGCATCATCGCCCGGGCACGCGACAAGGGGATCTCGGTGATCTTCATCACGCACAACGTCCACCACGCCTACCCGGTGGGCGACACCTTCACGCTGCTGAACCGCGGCCGCTCCATGGGCACGTTCCACAAGACCGAGATCTCGCGCGACGAGGTGCTGAACATGATGGCCGGTGGCCAGGAGATGCAAGAGCTCATGACCGAACTGGGGGTCCGGCTATGACCGCGCCGCCGACCCTCGACGTGATCGCGGTGGGCCGCGCCAGCCTCGAGCTCCACGCGCAGCAGCTCGGCGCGCGCGTCGAGCACGCCACGAGCTTCGCCGCCGATCTGGGCGGCGCGGCCGCCGGCATCGCGCTGGGCCTGGCCCGCCTCGGCCTGCGGGTGGCGATGATCTCGCGGGTCGGCGACGATCCGGCCGGCCGGTTCGCGACCGCGGCGCTGGCCGCCGAGGGCTGCGACTGCGCGCGCATCTCGGTCGATCGCGAGCGGCCCACCCAGGTCGCGCTGGCCGCCGGCCCCGCCGTGGCGAACGCCGTGCGCACCGACACCGCCGACCTGGCGATCGACGAAGCGTCGGTCGACGAGGCGTTCCTCTCGACCGCCCGCGCGCTCGTCATCACCGGCCGCCACGCGGCGACCGCAGCGGGCCAGCGCGCGGTCGAGCGCGCCCGGCATCGCGGCGTGCGCACCGTGCTCGCGATCGCGCAGCTGCCCGGCCCGGACGCCGCCCGGCGCCTGCAGGCGCTGCTCGGCAGCTTCGACCTCGTCGTCGGCACGCGCGGCGAGCTCCAGCTCGTCGGCAAAAGCGACGAGCTGATCCAGGCGGTCCGCCAGATCCGCGCGCTCACCCCGGCGCCGGTGATCGCCTCGCTCGGCGCCGCCGGCTGCGCGATCTTCGACGGCGACATCCCGGCGCGCGAGGCCGACGCGCGCAGCGTCCCCGCGTTCGCGATCGAGCCCGTCCACGGCGCGGGCGCGGGCGCCGGGGCGGGCTTCGTCGCAGGCCTGGTCCACGCCTGGCTCGCCGGCATGGACTGGCGCGAGGCCGGCCACCGGGCCAACGCCTGCGGCGCGCTCGTCGCGGGGCGCCCCACCGGCGCCGGCGCGCTGCCGACCGCGGTCGAGCTCGCGCACTTCCTGGCGAATCCGCCGGCGCCCGGCGGCCGGCCCGATCGCGACCCCGAGCTCGCGCGGCTGCATCGCGTGACGCCGCGCCGCCGCCAGCGCGACGACCTCTGCCTGATCGCGATCGACGATCGCCCCGAGGCCTTCGAGCTGGCGCGCCAGGCCGGCGCCTCCGAGGCGCGGCTGGGGCCGCTCAAGCAGCTGCTCGTGCGCGCGACCGCCGAGGCCGAGCAGGCGCTCGGGCTCCACGGCCGGATCGGCCTGCTCATCGACGATACCTACGGCGCGGAAGCGCTGCGGGCCGCCGCCGGTCGCGGCTGGTGGATCGCCCGGCCGGTCGAGGTGTCCGGCTCGTCGCCGCTCGAGTTCGAGGGCGGGCGCGACGTCGGCTCGCGGCTGATCGAGTGGCCGCGAGGCCACGTCGTGTCGTGCGTCGTGCGGTTCCATCCCGACGAGCCCACCCTGGCGCGGCTCGAGCAGGAGACCCAGCTCGCGCAGCTCCACCACGCCGCGATCGCCAGCGGCCACGAGCTGCTGCTCGCGGTGGTGCCACCGGCCCACCTGCCGAGCGAACCCGACACGATCGTCCGCGCGATCAAGCGGCTCTACAACATCGGTATCCAGCCCGACTGGTGGGGCGTCGCGGCGATGCCGGCGGCGACCTGGCACCAGCTCGACGCGCTGATCGCCGAGCGCGACCGGTTCTGCCGCGGCGTCCTCGTGCTCGATCGCGGGGAGCCCGACCTGGCGGCCGCCGCCGCATCGGCGTGGTGCCGCGGTGGGTTCATCGGCACCGCCACGCTCGGCGCGTCGTGCGCGGCCTGGCTCGCCGGCACGATCGACGACCAGGCCCTGATCGCCCAGGTCGGCGCGGCGTTCGAGCAGCGCACGGCCGCCTGGCAGCGCGCGCGCCGCGCCCGCACGGAGGCGCCATGACGGCCGTCCGCGCCACGGCGGCCGAGGCGGTGGTCCGCTTCCTGATCGCGCTGCGCGTCGATACGCCCGCGGGCCCGGCGCCGCTGTTCGGCGGCGTGTTCGCGATCTTCGGCCACGGCAACGTCGCCGGCCTCGGCGAGGCGCTGGCGCGCCACCGCGGCGAGCTGCCGACCTATCGCGCCCACAACGAGCAGGCCATGGCCCACGCGGCGATCGCCTACGCCAAGGCGCACATGCGCCGGCGGATGATGGCGGTCACCACGTCGATCGGCCCGGGCGCGACCAACCTCGTCACCGCCGCCGCGCTCGCCCACGTCAACCGGCTACCGGTGCTGCTCTTGCCCGGCGATGGGTTCGCGTCGCGCGCGCCCGATCCGGTGCTGCAGCAGGTCGAGGACTTCGCCGACGCCACGGTCTCGGCCAACGATTGCTTCCGGCCGGTCTCGCGCTACTTCGATCGCATCATGCGGCCCGAGCAGCTGATCTCCGCGCTGCCGCGCGCGCTGCAGATCCTGACCGATCCGGCGCTGTGCGGCCCGGTCACCCTGGCGCTGCCGCAGGACGTCCAGACCATGGCGTGGGACTACCCCGACGAGCTGTTCGCGCCGCGCACCGTGCGGTTCCGGTCGCCGCCGCCGGCCGCCGAGGAGCTCGCGCCGGTGATCGAGGCGCTGCGCGCGTCGCGCCGGCCGATCGTCGTCGCCGGCGGCGGCGCGCTCTACGCCGGCGCGAGCGACGCGCTCCGTCAGTTCGCCGAGACCCACGGCGCGCCGGTCTGCGAGACCCAGGCGGGCAAGGGCGCGCTGGCCTGGGATCATGCGCTGCAGCTCGGCGCGATCGGCGTGACCGGCTCGCCGGCCGCCAACGACCTCGCCGGCGAGGCCGACCTCGTGCTCGCGATCGGCAGCCGGCTGTCCGACTTCACCACCGGCTCGCACGCGCTGTTCCCGCGCGCCCGGCTGGTCGGGCTCAACGCCAGCGCGTTCGACGCCGCCAAGTGGCGCGGCCTGCCGCTCACCGCGTGTGCCCGCGCCGGGCTCGACGCGCTCCGCGCCCCGCTCACCGGCTGGCGCGCGGACGCCGCCTGGACCGCCCAGGCCCGCCAGGCCGCCGCCGGCTGGCGCGCCGCGGTCACCGCGATCACCGCGCGCCGCGACGTCGCCCTGCCCTACGACGCCGACGTGATCGGCGCCGTGCAGCGCTCGTCGCCGCGCTCGGCCGCCGACGATATCGTCGTCAACGCCGGCGGCACGCTCCCCGCCGAGCTCCACAAGCTGTGGCGCACGCAGACGCCGGGCGGCTATCACCTCGAGTACGGCTACTCGTGCATGGGCTACGAGATCGCGGGCGGGCTCGGCGTCAAGCTCGCCCACCCCGGCCGCGAGGTCATCGTGATGGTCGGCGACGGCAGCTACCTCATGATGAACTCCGAGATCGCGACCTCGGTCATGCTCGGGGCCAAGCTCATCATCGTGGTGCAGGACAACCACGGCTACGGCTGCATCAACCGCCTGCAACAGGCCTGCGGCGGCGAGCCGTTCAACAATCTGTTCGCGGATTGCCTCACCGGCCCCGCGGGCGCGCCGGCGATCGACTTCGCGATGCACGCCCGCGCGATGGGCGCGCTCGGCGAGCACGCCGCCAGCATCGCCCAGCTCGAGCTCGCGCTGGTGCGCGCGCGCGCGGCCGATCGCACCACGGTGATCTGCATCGAGACCGATCCGACCCGCACCACCGACGAAGGCGGCGCCTGGTGGGAGGTCGCGGTGCCCGAGGTATCGGCGAGCGACAAGGTGCGCCGCGCCCGCGCGGCCTACGAGACCGCGAAACAGGCACAGGTGGCCTAGCCATGGCATTCGACGTCCAGATCGGCATCAACCCCATCTCGTGGATGAACGACGACCTGCCCTCGCTCGGGGGCGAGACCCCGCTCGAGACCGCGCTCACCGAGGGCGCGCGCATCGGCTACCGCGGCTTCGAGCTCGGCAACAAGTTCCCCAGAGAGCCCGCCGCGCTGCGCGCCACGCTCGCCGCGCACGGCCTGGCGTGCATCTCGGGCTGGTACTCGGGGCGCCTGGCGGGCCGCTCCGCCGACGACGAGATCCGCGAGGTCGAGGGCCACCTCCGCCTGCTCGCCGACAACGGCGCCCCGGTGATGGTCTACGGCGAAGTCCAGGACGCGATCCAGGGCGACATCACGGTGCCGCTCTACAAGCGGCCGCAGTTCTCGGGCGCCGACGCCTGGAGCGCCTACGGCGAACGGGTCACCGCGCTCGCCCGCCACCTGCTGCGCGCCGGCGTCCGCCTCGCCTACCACCACCACATGGGCGCCTACGTCCAGGCGCCCGGCGATATCGACACGCTGATGGCGGTCACCGGCGACGAGGTCGGCCTCTTGCTCGACACCGGCCACGCCACGTTCGGCGGCGGCGATCCGGTCGATCTGGCGCGCCGGCACGCCGCGCGGATCTGCCACGTCCACTGCAAGGACGTCCGCCCCCAGGTCGTCGCGCTGGCGCACAACCGCGCCTGGAGCTTCCTGACCTCGGTGATCAACGGCGCGTTCACCGTGCCGGGCGACGGCGCGGTCGACTTCGCCGAGGTGCTCCGCACGCTGCGCGACACCGGCTACCGCGGCTGGCTCGTCGTCGAGGCCGAGCAAGATCCGGCGGTCGCCCCGAGCTACGCCTACGGCGAGGCTGGCTTCCGCCACATCGCCGGCCTGGTGCGCGCCCTGGAGGCCGCGTGAGCCTCCTGGTCAAGGCCGCCCCGCGAGGCCGCGACATCGTCGCGGTCATCCCCCAGGCCGCGGGCCTGCGCTACGTCGGGTTCTCCGCCCACCGGCTCGCCGACGGCGAACGCCTCGACGCCGCCCAGCCGGGCAACGAGCTCTGCGTCGTCGTGCTCGCCGGCATCGTCACGGTGACCTGCGACGGCACCAGCTTCGCCGAGATCGGCCAGCGCCGCAGCGTGTTCGACGACCTGCCGCCCTACGCGGTCTACGCCGCCCGCGCCGCCACCACGATCCACGCCCACGGCGCCGCCGAGGTCGCCCTCTGCTGGGCGCCCTCCACCGGCGCGCTCGCGCCGCGGCTGATCCCGCCGAGCGCGACCCGCCGCACCGTGCGCGGCAAGGATCTCAACACGCGCTACGTCACCGACATCCTCCCCGAAGATCAGCCGGCCGACAGCCTCCTCGTCGTCGAGGTCAAGACCCCGACCGGCCACGCCTCGAGCTACCCGCCGCACAAGCACGACCGCGACGCCGCCCCCGCCGAGAGCCGCCTCGAGGAGACCTACTACCACCGCGTCGATCCGGCCCAGGGCTTCGTGTTCCAGCGGGTCTACACCGACGACCGCGACCTCGACGAATCCCACGCCGCCGAGGATCACGACGTGGTCGTGGTCCCGCGCGGCTACCACCCCGTGGTCGTCCCCTGGGGCTACCAGAGCTACTACCTGAACGTCATGGCCGGCCCAGTCCGCAAGTGGCACTTCGCCAACGACCCGGCCCACGCCTGGATCGTCGAGACCGCCCCGACGTAGCGCCAGCTCGCGTCAGCCGACGCCGCGCTGATGGACGACCATCGGGCGCCAGGTACCGCTGCTTCGCTGTGCGCGCGACTCTTCCACGACTTGCTCTCCGCCGACTCGAAGGGGGGATCTCGAGCCGTGGCAAGGGCACGCTGCGGTCAGCACGGCTCACCGCGCGCGCGACGGTCAGCCGCTGTCAGTGATGGAACCGGCCGCCGCGGCCACCAACGCAAAACGTCCCTTCCGAGGCCCGATGACCGTCGCGCTGCGTTCCAACACGCGGTCTGTGTTTGCATTGCCAGCGCTCCTGCCCGCCGCGCTGACGCTGGCCGGCTGCACCGCGTCCACCTCGGAGTTCGTGCTGCCTCCGGGATACGGCGACGGCCTGGCGGGCCGCGCGTTCAAGATCGGCACCACGAACCACACGCTGGCGGACCTCCAGACCGAGGAGCTACGGCTCACCTTCGACGTCGCCGCGCGGACCACGCTTGGCCATGCCGAGGTCCATTTTCGGCCGGTCGAGACCGGCGAGCCGTTCTTCCTGCTCACCCCGACCGCGCGGACGGCGAGGCTCGATGGTCGGCCGGTCACGCTCGCCAAGCTGCGCGACCCCGACGACGTGATCACCCTGACGACGATCGGCGTCGAGCTCACCGCCGACAGCGACCACGTGCTCGAGATCGACTATCCGCTCGCCACCACCGGGGCGCCCGGCAGCGGGTACTCGACGACGGGCGTGGACTTCGAGACCGCGATGGTCGACCTGGCCGGCGCGACCAGCGCGACCGGCGACGGTGCGCCCGCGAACTTCCTCGAGGCCTATGCCCCCGCCAGCATCGAAGCCGACCAGTTCCAGCTCGCGGTCGAGCTCGAGCTCGTCGGCGCCACCGCACCGCATCGCCTGTTCTCGAATGGCGACCAGCGGGCCGTCGGTCCCCGACGATGGACGATCGAGTTCCCCGCCTACTTCAGCACGTCGTCGTTCTACTTCCGGCTGACCGAGTGGCCGTTCGTGGTCCGCGAGGCGACGTACCATGGCCTCGCGCGCGATATCCCGATCACCGCCTACGCGCTGGACGGCGCTGCCGCCGACCAGGCGATCGGGTACCTGCCGGGCTACTTCGCCGATCTCGAGGCCAGCTTCGGGGCCTACGACCACCCGTCGTTCGTCGCGGCGATCACCGACGATCTGGGCCCCAGCATGGAGTACGCCGGGGCGACCCGCACCTCCATCGCGAACCTGTCGCACGAGCTGTGCCACTCCTGGTTCGGCCGCGGCGTGCTCCCCGCCGACGGGCGCTCGGGCTGGATCGCCGAGGCCATCGCGTTCTGGCGCGACCGCAAGTACCAGGCCACGCCGGATCACGGCCCTCGCGCACCGGCCAACCTGGCGCGGCTCTCGATCTGGCAGCCAGCCACCGTCGCGAACGCCGACTTCGATGGCTCGGCGGTGCTGTCCGAGCTCGACGCAAGGCTCGCCGATCGCGGCGGGCTGCGCCCGATCCTCCGCACGTTCTACGCACAGTGGAACGAGCGCCCGATCACCACCGAACAATTTCTGCGCTTCGTCGAGACCCAATCCGGCCTGTCGCTCGACTCCTACGTTCAAGAGTACGTCTACGGCGAGCCACCGGCGCGCTGACGCCGCCCGCTTCGGGCCGCGCCGCGCCCACGGGACCTGACGCGACGCCCACACCGGCGAAGCCACCGGAAGACGTGGTGCGCGACAAGCTCACCATGGCCGCGGCGTCGCTCGCGAGAGGCGCTGCACGCGCCATCCATGTTTCGCATGTTCCCCCCAGACTTGCATGACGTCTAACGGCGCACGACGAAGCTACAGGGGTCGAGACGTTCCCCAAGCTGGGCGACACACCGATCGGCCGGTAAGGTCAAGGTAGCTATTCATGGCCCGTGATCTACAGCGCTCAGGACTGATCGCATCTGGCCCCGCGTCCACACTACCTCCGCCGGACCAAGCTCGATCTCCGGCTGCCCCTGTGACCACGATGAGGCTGCGCGCGCCGAGTTCGGCTGCGGGCTGCGGAACCACTTTCGGCTCTCAAGAGGTGTCGAACAAAGGGCTGGGACCCGGCTCAGGCGCGCACCTCGCTCCAGGTGAGGTTGACCTGAGCTTTGACCTTGACGGAAGTCGTTGAGTTGAGGTTGACGTGGCCGTGCCCGAGCGAAGCGGTGCAGCTAAGGGCTGCGCGGCACTTTGCGGCGGACCGATCCGGGCGGGGTGCCTGTGGGCCCGGGCAGCACGGCCAGCCGATCGGCGGGCATCCAGCCGAGCCGCGACATCTGCTGGGGCAGCTGGGAGATGTCGACCAGCTCGACCTCGACTTCTTCGATCGCGCCGTCGCCATCGCAGAACACCTCGGCGAGCCGCTCGGCTTCGGCGTGGACGCTGCGCGCGGTGGGGCGATCCTCGGGCCGGGGCGACAGCATGCTCTCGAGCAGCCGGTAGGGTGACGCCGCGAGGCCGGGTACCTGGCGGAGCGGCTCGGGCAGCACCCGGGTTGCCGCCTCGAACATGACGGCGCCCAGCGCGAACACGTCGGCGCGGCCATCGGCGCCGCTATCGGTCGCCAGCTCGGGAGCGCGGTAGCGCCGCGCGCTGGCCTGGACGACCTGGGGGATCGCCGCCTCGTGGATCGATGCGTCTCCCCACCCCGTGATGCAGATCGGAAAGCCGCGCGCGGGGGTTCGAACGATCGCACCCGGGGTGAGGTTGCGGTGCACCACGCCCCGGTGGTGAGCGTGAGCCAGGACGTCCGCAGCGTCGCGCAAGATCGCGAGCGCCTCGCCGATCGCGAGCGGCCCCTCGGCGGTCGCCTGGCCGATCGACGCACCGTCGATGTACTCGGTCGCGATCCACGGGCGATGCTCGAGGACGCCGCACTCGAAGACGCGCGGCACGCCGGAGTGGTGAAGCATCTCGAGGATGCAGGCTTCGCGCATCAGCTGCACCTCGGCGAGCCGGGCTCCGAGAAACGCGGGGCTCAAGATCGCCACCCGCGCGCAACGTGGCAGCACGCGATGTGTCGTCCGGTACGCGAGCTCGGTGCTTCGCGCCGGCACCTCATCCTGGATCACGTATTCGGCGATCCGCGCTCCCGACGCGTTCATCATCACCACTCCTGCACTGCAGTGAACGTGCCTTTGCCAACTGCCGGACTGCGCACCCACGCCTACGTAGGGTCGACTGGCCTAGGGCTTGTCGACCCCCTCACGTTGTCCCTACGGCTGGCTACTCGAGATCATCATCGACCGTTTCGCGCTCGATGTCTACGTCGGTCGTCTCGGTCTCGAGGTAGTGCAGGTCGGGCGTCCAGCGCGGGCGGCGCAGCCTCGGCGGTTCCAGCAGGACCACCTCGTGACCGCCGGTCGGCGTCGGCGACGAGCGATCGGTCGGCCGGGGCGGCTGCAGCGCCGGCAGCGAGCTGAACAGCCAGTCGAGCTCTGCGCGAACCTCGGAGGCGGTCGGCCGATCGAACCGGTCGGCGGCGAGCAGCGCGTCGATCAAGCTGGCCAGCTCGCGCGGCGCCTCGGGGCGATGGTCGTGTGCCGCGATCTGCGGCGCCGCATCTCGCACCGCCGCAAATGGCAACCTTCCGGTCAGCGCGCGATAGGCGATCACGCCGAGCGCGAACATGTCGGCGCGCTCATCGACGAACTCGCGGGTGCGGCCGGCGCTGTGGTTCGCCAGCTCGGGGGCAACGTGGCGATCGGTGCCATTGGCGCTGTGCGGCAGGTGCGAGGCGGCGTCGTGCGCCAGCGCTTCACTCCAGTCCGGAATGCACAGCGGAAACCGGCGGTCCGACGTCATCACGATGCGGTCGGGCTTGAGGCCGCGGTGGATCACGCCGCGGCGGTGGGCGTGCTCGAGGAGGTCGGCCAGATCACGGGTCAGCCCGGCGACGCAGATCACCGAGCACGGCCCGGTGGCCAGCACGTCTTCGAGCGTGGGCCCGGAGATCGCCTCGAAGGCAAACCACGGACGCCGGTCCTTGAGGACCCCCGACTCGTAGACGATCGGCACGCCGGCGTGTGCGATCGCCTCGAGGATGCACGCCTCACGCAGGGTCTGGAGGACGAACAGCTCTACGCCCCCGAACGCGGGGTGGATCACCTTGACGATCGCCTTGCGCGGCAGCACCAGGTGGTGCGCCTCGATCAGGACGCCGGATCCGGCGGGCCCCAGCTCGCGCTCGACGCGGTAGTTGCCGATCCGATCGTTTGCACTGAACCCGCCTTCCGACACCGCTCTCATGGTTAGTCAATCAGCTTACCAAAATATCTTCGGGTAGCCGCGTGTTTTCTGGTGAGTGTTCCTCATCCAGAGCGGGGCCGCCCAATCCGGACCGCGAAGCTGGCCGAGTCGCTCTCGTGGCGGTCGGCAACGCCTTCGGAGACGTAGCCGCGCGGCGGCGGGGTCCAGCGGGACCGCTCGACCAGCGATGCGACCTCCAGGGTCTCGCACAGCCAGACGGCTCGATCGTAGACCTCGGTCGCGACGGGCCGGGATGCCGGCCCGCCGACCATCGCGTCGATCATGTCGGTCAACTCGGCCGGCGCCTCCGGGCATAGCGCGGCGGCCGAGCTGCCGCTGCCCGGCGCCACGCGGGTCAGCGCGCCAAACGCGATCGCGCCAAGCGCGGCGATGTCGTCGCGCGGATCGACGACGACCTCGTCCTCGCGGTCGAGCGCGCGCGCACAGCTCCAGTCGATGATCGCGTACGCGCCGCGGCGGCGCTGGGTGCGGATCACCGCGCGCGAGGTCAGCCCGCCGTGGACGACGCCGCGGCCGTGGGCGTGGCACAGCATGTCGGCGAGATCGCGGACCGCGACGACCAGCTCGGACAGGCCGACCGGCGCGTCGCCGGCGAACTTCTCGAAGCTGACCCCGGCCAGGTGCTCGATCGCGGCCCACGGCCGGCGATCGCCCAGCACACCGCACTCGTGGACGTGCGGGATCCCGGGATGCCCGGGGCGGGCGAGCGCCTCGAGGATGCAGGCCTCGCGGAGCAGGTGGATGGCGGCGGCCCGCGCGCCGCCGCGGCTGACCTTGAGGTGGGCCTGGCGCGGCAGGACGACGTGCGTCGCGAGGTAGATGATCCCGGTGGCGTCCTCGCCGAGCTCGCGCTCGATGTGGTAGTCACCCACCCTCGCGCCAGGCGTGAACCGCTCGGACGACGTAGCGACGCCAGCCATGAACCCTCCGATTGCAGGTGCCGTGCCCTCGAGGAAGCGCGCGGATCTCCTGCGGCGAGCCGGGCGGAGACTGGGGCGATTTTACAACATCAGGTGGATGCTTCGGACAAGTGGCCTCGGCGCAGAGGTGGGATGGCGCGTGGCGCCGGCCACAAACCTGTGATGTCTCCGTTTCGGCTACACTGCCGCCGCAAGCTTATATGACCCAAACGACCAAGGCGGTACTCACCGGCATCAAGCCGACGGGGAGCCCTCACATCGGTAATCTGCTCGGTGCGATCCGCCCGGCCCTCCGGCTGGCCGACGACCCTTCCCTGCAGGCGCTGTACTTCGTGGCCGACTACCACGCGCTGACCTCGGTCAACGACGCCAAGGAGCTGCGCCACCTGACCTACGAGGTCTCGGCCAGCTGGCTGGCGTTCGGCCTCGATCCAGCGCGCGTGCTGTTCTACCGCCAGTCCGATATTCCGGAGATCTTCGAGCTGAGCTGGATCCTGGCGTGCGCCACGTCCAAGGGCTGGATGAACAAGGCGCACGCCTACAAGGCCCGGGTCGCCGAGAACGAGCGCGACCAGAACCCCGATCTCGATGCCGGCGTCAGCATGGGCCTGTACTCGTATCCGGTGCTCATGGCGGCCGATATTCTGCTGTTCGATACCGACCTGGTGCCGGTCGGGCAGGACCAGCGCCAGCACGTCGAGATCGCGCGCGACATCGCGCTGCGCATGAACCACGTGTACGGCGAGGGCCTGTTGAAGCTGCCGGAGGCGCTCATCGATTCGAACACCGCGACGGTGCCGGGACTCGACGGCCGCAAGATGAGCAAGAGCTACGACAACACGCTCCCGTTGTTCCTTGCGCGCGACAAGCTGAAGAAGGCGGTCAACCGCATCGTCACCGACTCGAGCCCGCCGGGCACGCCGAAAGATCCGGCGACCTCGGTGGTGTTCCAGATCTTCGAGCAGGTCGCGAGCAAGCCCGAGATCGAGCAGCTGCGGAGCCGCTACGTGGAGGGGATCGGCTGGGGCGACGCCAAGGCCCAGCTGTTCGAGGTGCTCGATCAGCTGCTCGCCAGGCCGCGCGAGCAGTACAACGCGCTGATGGCCGATACCAACCACATCGAACGCCTGCTGGCCGAGGGCGCCGAGCGCGCCCGCAAGATCGCCGGGCCGGTGATGGATCGGGTGCGCCAGGCGATCGGCACGTCGCGCAAGCACCGGTAGCGGCGTCAGCGCGGGGCCGCCGCCCGCCGGCCGCGCGTCATCATGAGGTAGAGCGCGCCGGCGAGCACGAAGCCGACGAACCACGAGCCCCGGTAGACCGGGCGCATCGGCTCCCACCACAGGCCGAAGAGCGGGACCACCGCGCCGATCACGGTCGCCGCGATCGCCTCGACGTGAAAGCCGCGGCGGTAGCGGTAGGTGCCGGTATCGGCGTAGAGCGCCGGCAGATCGAGCACGCAGCGCCGGACCAGCCAGTAGTCGGCGATCAGCACGCCGGCGACGGCGCCGAGCGACCCCGAGTAGCCGACCAGCCAGCCGTTGATGTAGCGGTCGGCGTCCTTGAGCAGCTCCCACGGCATCATCGCGATGCCGAGGACCCCGGTGATGAGGCCACCGCGCTTGAAGTCGATCGCCCTGGGGAACGCGTTCGCGAAGTCGTTGGCCGGCGAGACCACGTTGGCCGCGATGTTGACCGCCAGCGTGGCGATCACCACGGTGAACATCGCGATCCCGACGACCAGGCGGTTGCCGAACAGCGCGCCCAGCGCGATCGGATCTGCGATCGCGTGGCCGTAGATGATCACGGTGGCCGACGTGATGACGATGCCCATGCCGGCGAACACCGTCATCGTCGAGGGCAGCGCCGCGATCTGGCCGACCGCCTGGGCGCGCTGCGAGCTGCCGAACCGCGTGAAGTCGGGCATGTTGAGCGACAGGGTCGACCAGAACCCGATCGTCGCGGTCAGCGACGGGATGAACACGGCGAGCAAGGCGCCCGGCGCGTGGAGCGTGCCGCCGCTCGCCATGATCGGCCCGAGGCCGCCGGCGCGGACCACCGCCCACACCACGAGGATCGCGGTCATCACCAGCACGAACGGCGCGGCCCAACGCTCGACCCGGCGCACCAGCTCCATGCCGCGATAGATGATGAGGAGATTGAGCGCCCAGAACGCGAGGAACGCCAGCCACTGGGTCACCGGATAGCCATGCACCGCGCCGAGCAGGTCGGCCCCGCCGGGCACCAGCGCGCCGAACAGCGTGTGGAGCGCGGCGCCGCCGATCCACGCGTTGATGCCGAACCAGCCGCAGGCGACCAGCGCGCGCATCAGCGCCGGCACGTTGGAGCCGCGCGTGCCGTAGGCGGCGCGGGCGAACACCGGAAACGGAATGCCGTACTTCGTGCCGGGGTGCGAGTTGAGCAGGATCGGGACCAGCACGATCAGGTTGCCGAGCAAGATCGTCGCGAGCGCCTGCCACCACGCCATGCCGGCGGAGATCAGGCCTGCGGCCATCGTGTAGGTCGGGATGCAGTGGGCCATCGAGATCCACAGCGCGGCGTAGTCCCAGGTCGTCCAGGTCCGGCGGGCGACCGCGACCGGCGCGAGATCGGCATTGAACAGCGGCGAGCCTTCGAGTCGCTGGGGCTCGCGCAGCTCGATCCGGCCATCGGGGTGCGTGATCGTCGGCTCGGTCATCGCGCGAGGCTAGAACACAATCGTCGCCCCAGGAAAGCGAGAATGCTCACGGCGGGTCCCCCTCGTGCGGGACCCGCTCACGGGGTCAGCTCGTCCGCGCCGTAGTCGCAGCCGCCGCCCAGCGGGCGCGCCGTGCCGTCGAAGTCATCGAATCCATCGCACGCCAGCTCCGACGCGGGGACGTCGAGGACCACCGTCGAGTCCTTGGTCAGGTGGAAGTCGGTCGCCACGTTGACCCAGTGCAGGTCGTTGTTGCCGGCGCCCGGCGCGACCCGCGACTTCGAGAAATCACAGGTGCCGGTGACCTGAGGGTCGACGTTGAATTGCCCTCGGTGGGTGTTGTCGGTGATCAGATTTCCAATCGCCAGCAGCGGACTCGCGTCGCACTGGATCCCCGGATTGCCATTCGGCTTGGAGTCATTGTAGGCGACTGTGTTGAAGTCGAACGTGCCCGTGACGCCTGCGGCGATGATGACGTTGGCGGTCTTGCCGAGCATCGGCGCGCCGTTGCGGACGATGAAGTTGTTGCGAACGTCGATCGCACCCGCGGTCAGGACCAGCGCGCCGCCGGGATTGCCGGTGATCGTCGAGCGCCGGATCGTCAGGTCGCAGCCGCTCGTGACGCCGACCGCGTTCTGGCTCAGCTTGACGGAGGTCATGCGCAGCGCGCCGGCGATGCAGGACACGCCGCTATCGGCCACGGCGCCGACGATCGCGAGGTCGTCGAGCTCGACCGCGGCGCCGCCGGTCACGGTGACCGCCGGGCCGGTCGCGAGCGCCTGCAGCGTGGCGCCGCCGCCGAGGATCTGGACCGCGTGGGTGATCGCCAGCGCGCCCATGTACGTGCCCGGCGCGAGCACGACGAGCTGGCGGCCCGGCGCGGCGGCGTCGATCGCGGTCGGCAGCGTGCACGGCGCGTCGCGCGTGCAGCGCGTGGCGCTGCCGGTGGGCGACGCGAATAGCGCGGCGGCGTCAGCCACACAGCCCCCGGCTGGCAGGCAGTTCGGCGCCGGGCAGGCATCGCCGGCGCACCCGTTTGAGCAATCGGCGTCGCTGGGACACATCCCCTGCGTGCCCTGCGGCGCATCGCCGATCTCGCCGCACGCCGGATCGCTGTGGCCGGGCTCGGCGCACCACGCGGGGTTGATGTGCTTGCCGCAACCGAGCGCCGCGACCGCGACCAGGGCGTATCGCCACATCAGAACGCGCCTCGCCATCCGAGCGAGCCGCCGCCGGGCGCGACGGTGGCGACGGGGCCCGACGCGTCGGGCGCGCCGCGCAGCCACAACACCACGCTGGTGGCGATCGCCGCGCCGCCGATCGCGATCATCGCGCCGCCGAGCCAGCGGGTATCGTCGTAGACGAACATCTCGTGGGGGCCGCGCTTCTGCCCGTAGTCATAGAATACGCCGCCGCCGACGGCCGCCGCAACGCCACCGCCGAGCAGGGCGACCGAGGCCACGAGGAACCTGCGCGGCGGCGGCGCCGGCGGCACCACGAGCCCAGCGGGCGGGGGCGCCGGCGGGGGCGCGGGCTGCGGCGCTGCCTCGATCGGCTGCGGGGGCGCCTCGTCGGCGGGTGCGGACGGAAGCGCCTCGCGCGGCGTGGCCTTGGCGAGCTCGGCGCTCGACTCGCGGATCAGATCCTGGACCAGCGCGCGATTCGCCGCGTTCGGCGCGTCGCGCAGGTAGCCTTCGTAGAAGAAGATCGCCTTGGCGAAGTCCTTCAGGTTCTTGTGGCACTGCGCGATGTTGAACAGCAGCTCGGGCACCGGATACAGCTCGTAGGCGCGGGTGTACTTCTCGAGCGCCGCGGCGAACCGGCCGAGCCGGTAGTCGATATCCGCGGCGGTGACCTGCTGGCGGGCCTGCTTGACCGCCGCGGGATGCGCGGCGCCGATCGCAGGCGCCAGGCTGACGGCGCAGACGATCGCGACCATGGCACCGCCCCGCATCGCTAGTTGCGCTTGAACACGTCGAGCGTGCCGTTGCGATCGACGGGGGTGGGCGGAGGGCGCCGCGCGGGCGACGGCGACGGCCGGCGCGGCGGTTCGGGCGCCGCGGCCGCCGCGGCCGCCGGCGTGGGGGCGACGGGCGTGAGCGCCGCGGCGATCGCATCGTCGGCCGACAGCGCGAGGTCCTGCGCGGCCGGGGCGAACCCCGCGAGCGCGAACTCGAACCGCGCGGTGACATCGCTGCGCGGAAAGCTCCGGGTGAACGGCGTGGTGCCGAGCAGCTCGCCGGTATCGAGCCGGTGCACCGCCGCGCCGGAGGGCGCCGAGACGAACTTGATCTTGATCTCGGCGCCCGCCGTGGGCTCGACGGGCGCAGCCGCGCGGATCGGCGTCGCCCCGGCCGGCGCCGGCGCGCCCTCGGGGTGCAGCTCGTGGACGACGAACGCCCCGGCGATCGCGGCGGCCAGCGCGCCGAGCCACACCGGCGCGCGCGACCGCGAGCGCCTCGCCGCCGGCGCCTCCGCCTCCTCGCGGTCGGCGCCGGACGACCCGACCGCGACGTCGTCACCCGGCGGCTCCGCCGCCCGCGACGCGCGGCGCAGCGCACCGGCCGGGATCGAGCGAACCTCGCTGCGAATCTCGAGCTCGTCGACGAGCGAGTCTTGGGCGCCCCGCGGCGGGGTGCCGAGCGCGGCCTCGGGCAGCGCGAGCCCCGTGAGCTGCGGCAGCCGCGCCGGCCGCCGCTGCCTCGTCGCCGCGGTCTCGCGGTCCGACTCGCCGGTCGCCGAGACCGCCGGGGCGTCGGTCGAGGCCCGGGCGAGCCGCTCGGGGTGATAGAGCGGGAGGCTGGTCGGCGTCGGGACCTCGATCCGCGAAACCTGGCGCGGCGTCGCGATCTCCACGGCGGCCAGCGTGGGCTGCCGCTTGATCAGCGCGAGCTTGGCGACCGCACCTACGCTGGACCGGCTGCCCGCCGGCGGCCCGCCGCCGCCGATCCCCGCGCCGGCCGGCCGCGGCGCGCCGCGCTCCGACGATCGCCGCCTTGGCGACGGCGGCCGCTCCAGCGCGTCGATCAACGTGCGCAGCCGCGCCTCGACGTCGGCCATCGACGTGGGCCGATCGCTCGGCTGCTTCGCGAGCAGCTGGAGCAGCAGCTGATCGCGGCCGGTCTGGACGACCTCGGGCAGCCCGGGCACGAAGCGCGGCAGCTCGACCGGCGACGTCATGTGCTGGATCAGCAGCTCGCCGAAGCTCGTGGCCTGGAACGGCAGCTCGCCGGTGACCATCTCGTAGAGGATCACGCCGAGCGCGTAGATATCGGTGCGGTAGTCGACCGCCATGCCGCCGGCCTGCTCGGGCGACATGTACTCGGGAGTCCCGATGATCTGGCCCGCCACGGTGACGTGGGTGGCGATCCCTGCGGCGCCCGGCTCGATGAGCTTGGCGACGCCGAAGTCGAGGACCTTCACGAAGTCGGGGCTGCCGCCGCGCTCGATCAGGTAGATATTGTCGGGCTTGAGATCGCGGTGGATCATCCCCGCGGCGTGCACCGCCGACAGCGCGCTCGCGGTCTGCGCGGCGATGTCGAACGCGCGCGGCAGCGGCAGCACGCGCGTGCGCTGCAGCCGGTGGGCGAGGTCCTCGCCCCTGAGCAGCTCCATCACGATGTAGTTGTCGCCGCCGGCTTGCTCGAGGAAGTCGGTGATCTCGACGATGTGGTCGTGCGAGATCCGGTTGACCGCGCGGGCCTCGGCGAAGAACCTCGCCACCGCGGCGGGATTGGAAGCCAGCTCGCTGTGCAGCTTCTTGACCGCGACGCGGCGGCCGAGCTTGACGTGCTCGGCGACATAGACCCGCCCCATGCCGCCCTCACCGAGCACCTCGGTCAGCCGGTAGTTACCGACCAGCGCACCCAGATCGAATCGATCCTCCCTCACGGAGTTCAAGGCAGCGCCGCACTCGGCGCAGAACTTGACGCCCAGGATGTACGTCGTACCGCACTCCGGGCAGGCCAGCGTCCGGTCGGTCGCGCCCACAGCCAAGGTGTACCACGCGCTACGCACGTGTTGCGACCGGCGTGCGCGACCCACATCACAGCCCGTCGCCGCGCGGTCACGCCGACGTGACGCGCGCCACCGCCACCGGCTCCGGCGCCTGCCGCCGCCTCATGAAGCGGTGCAGGAACAGGTAGGTCACCGGGGTCGTGAACAGCGTGAGGATCTGCGAGACCAGCAGCCCGCCGACGATCGCGATGCCGAGCGGCTTGCGCAGCTCGCTGCCCGTGCCCGTCCCGAGCGCGAGCGGCAAGGCACCGAGCAGCGCGGCGAGCGTGGTCATGAGGATCGGCCGGAACCGCAACAGGCACGCCTGGTAGATCGCCTCGACCGGATCCTGGCCGTCGCGCTCGCGCTCGATCGCGAAGTCGACCATCAAGATCGCGTTCTTCTTCACGATGCCGATCAAGAGGATCAGCCCGACCATCGCGATCACGTTGAGATCCGAGCCGAACCAGAGCAGCGCGAGCAGCGCGCCGAGCCCGGCCGACGGGATCGTCGACAGGATCGTGATCGGGAGGACGTAGCTCTCGTAGAGCATGCCAAGCACGATGTAGACCACGAGGATCGCCGTGACCAGCAGGAAGGGCTCCGACGACAGCGAGTCCTTGAACGCCTGGGCCGTGCCGGCGAACTGGCCGTGGATGCTGGCCGGCATGCCGATCTCCGCCGCGGCGCGCTCGATCGCCTTGGTCGCCGCGCCGAGCGCCACGCCCGGCGCCAGGTTGAAGGCGATCGTCGTCGCCGGGAACTGGCCCTGGTGGGACACCGAGAGCGGCACCGCGGTCTCCGACAACTTGACCAGCAGCGAGAGCGGGACCTGCTGGCCGCCCGCGCCGGTCACGTAGATCCGATCGAGCGCGGAGGGATCGGCGCCGACCGACGGCGCGACCTCGAGCACCACGCGGTACTGGTTGACCTGGGTGTAGAACGTCGCGACCTGGCGCTGGCCGAACGCGTCGTACAGCGTGTTGTCGATCGCCGCCGCGGTGATGCCGAACCGGGCCGCGGTGTCGCGATCGATCTCGACGCTGAGCTGCAGCCCGGCGTTCTGCTGATCGCTGTTGACGTCCTTGAGCTCGGGCAGCTTGCGCAGCGCCGCCGAGATCCTGGGCACCCAGCTGTCGAGCTCGGCGAGGTTGGCGTCCTGGAGCGTGTACTGGTACTGCGTGCGCGCGCCGCGGCCGCCGACCCGGACATCCTGCACCGCCTGAAGGAACAGGCTGATGCCCTGGACCTGGGCGAGCTTGGGCCGCAGCCGCGCGATCACCTCGTCGGCGGTCGACCTGCGCGCCGGCAGATCCTTGAGCGCGATGAACAGGTTGCCCGAGTTGCCGGTGCTCGCGCCGAACCCGCCGATGCTCGACACGACGTGCGCGACGTCGGGGTCGTTCTGCACGATCGCGTTCAGCTGCTCCTGGCGCGCCTTCATCGCCGGATACGAGATGTCCTGCGGGCCGAGCGAGGCGCCGTTGAGCATGCCGACGTCCTGCTGCGGGAACAGCCCGAACGGCACCTTGGTGAACAGCCAGACCGTGGTCGCGATCGTCGCGATCGTGACGGCGCCGATCAGGAACCGGTGGCGCAAGACGAAGCGCAGCGCGTGGCCGTAGCCGTTGACCAGGCCGTGCAGGCCGCGGTCGAGCATCCGGCCGATCCGGCCGGGCGGGCGGTGCGCCCGCAAGAGCTCGCTGCACATCATCGGCGTGAGCGTCAGCGAGATCACCGCCGACAGCGAGATCGCGATCGCGAGCGTGACCGCGAACTCGCGGAACAGCCGGCCGACGATGCCGCCCATGAACAACAGCGGGATGAACACGGCGAGGAGCGACGCCGTGATGCTGAGGATCGTGAAGCCGACCTGCTTGGCGCCGGCGAGCGCGGCCTGCCGCGGCGACTTGCCCTGCTCGAGGTGGCGCGTGACGTTCTCGGTCACGACGATCGCGTCGTCGACCACGAACCCGGTCGCGATGGTCAGCGCCATCAGCGACAGGTTGTCGAGGCTGAACCCGAGGAGGTACATCACGCCGAACGTGCCGACCAGCGACAGCGGCACCGCGACGCTCGGGATCGCCGTCGCCCGGCCGCTGCGCAGGAACACGAACACGACCACCACGACCAGGAGGATGCTGATCACGAGCGAGCGCTCGACGTCGTGGACCGACGCCCGGATCGACGTCGCGCGGTCGATCGCGATATCGACGTCGATCGCGGGGGAGATCGACCGGGTGAGCTCGGGGAGCAGCTGCTTGATCCGATCGATCACGTCGAGGATGTTGGCGCCGGGCTGGCGGCGGATGAACACCACGACGGTGCGCTCGCCGTCGAACCAGCCGGCGACCCGGCGGTTCTCGACGTCGTCGGTCACCGTGGCCACGTCGCCGAGCCGGACGCCGGCGCCGATATCACCGGAGCGCGATTCGCCGCCCGGCCCGACCCAGTGGATGATCACGTCGCGCCACGCCGCGGCGTCGAGCAGCTGATCGTCGACGCCGATCGAGTGCCACTGCGCCGCGCCGACGCCGCCCTTGGGCTGGTTCGAGGTCGCGTTGGTCAGCGCGCTGCGCACGTCCTCGAGCCCCAGCCCCATGCCGGCGAGCGCCGCCGGATCGACCTGCACGCGCACCGCCGGCTGGACGCCGCCGCCGACGCCGACCTGGCCGACCCCGGGGACCTGGGCCAGCTTCTGCGCCAGCACGGTGTTGGCCGCCTCGAACACGCTCTGCAGCGGCAGCGACTTCGAGCGCAGCGAGATGATGAGGATCGGCGCGTCGGCCGGGTTGGCCTTGCGGTAGTTGGGCCGCGACGGCAGGTTCGCCGGCAGGTCGCCGCCGGCGGCGTTGATCGCGGCCTGGATGTCGCGCGCCGCGCCCTCGACGTCGCGATCGAGGTCGAACTGCACGGTCACGCCGGTGGTGCCGAGCGAGCTCTGCGACGTGATCTCGGTGACGCCGGCGATCCGGCCGAACCGGCGCTCGAGCGGCATCGCCACGGCGGTCGCCATCGTCGTCGGGCTCGCGCCGGGCAGCGACGCGCTGACGCTGATCGTCGGGAAGTCGACCTTGGGCAACGGCGAGACCGGCAGCTGGGTGAACGCGGCCGCGCCCGCGAGCAGCAGCGCCGCGGCGAGCAGCCACGTCGCCTTGGGCCGCCGGATGAACGGCGCCGACAGGTTCAAGCCGCCGCCATCCGCGTGGCCCGGCCCCTCGCGACCGAGCGCGCGGGCCTCCGGCAGCTCCTGCGGGGTCGGCGCGCTCATCGCACCGCTCCGGGCACCGCTCCGGGCACCGCTCCGGGCACCGCTCCGGGCACCGCTCCGGGCGCCGCCGCCGCGGAGGCCGCGACCTTGTGCGCGCGGCCGAACCGGCGGGCGAGCCGCTCCATGAACAGGTAGATGACCGGCGTGGTGTACAGCGTCAGGATCTGCGAGACCAGGAGGCCGCCGACGATCGTGATGCCGAGCGGCCGGCGCAGCTCCGCGCCGGTGCCCGAGCCGAGCGCGAGCGGCAGGCCGCCGAGCAACGCGGCCATCGTCGTCATCATGATCGGCCGGAACCGCAACAGGCACGCCTGGTAGATCGACTGCTCGGGCGTCATGTGCTGATCGCGCTCGGCCTCGAGCGCGAAGTCGATCATCATGATCGCGTTCTTCTTGACGATGCCGATCAGGAGCACGATGCCGATCAGCGAGATCACGTCGAACGGCTTGCCGGTGACCTCGAGCGCGAGGATCGCGCCGACGCCGGCCGACGGCAGCGTCGACAGGATCGTGATCGGGTGGATGTAGCTCTCGTACAGCACGCCGAGCACGATGTAGACCGTGATCAGCGCGGCCAGGATGAGGAACGGCTCGGACGACAGCGACTCGCGGAACACCGCCGCGGCGCCCTGGAACTCGCCGCGCATCGCCGGGGGCGGATCGAGCCTGGCCGCCGCGCCGTCGATCGCCGCGGTGGCGTCGCCGAGCGAGACCCCGGGCGCGGTGTTGAACGACAAGGTCACCGACGGGAACTGGCTCTGGTGATCGATCGCGAGCGCGACCGTGCGGGTCTCGAGCTTGGAGAACGCCGACAGCGGGATCGCGCTGCCCGCGGCTGACCGCACGTAGATCCGGTCGAGCGAGCCTGGGTCCTCGCGATCCTCGGGCCGGAGCTCGAGGATCACGCGGTACTGGTTCAGCTGGGTGAACGTGGTCGAGACGATGCGCTGGCCGAACGCGTCGTACAGCGTGTCGTCGAGCGCCTGCGCCGTGATGCCGAGCCGCGACGCGCTGTCGCGATCGACCGCGAGGTGGAGCTCGAGGCCGGCGTTCTGCTGGTCCGAGGCGACGTCGCGCAGCGCGGGCAGCCGCTTCATCGCGTCGAGCATGCGCGGCGCCCACGCGGCCAGCTCGTCGGGATCGGGATCCTCGATGGTGTACTGGTACTGGGTGCGCGCGATCCGGGCGTCGACCGTGAGGTCCTGCACCGGCTGGAGGTACACCGTGATGCCCTGGACCTTGGCCAGCTGGTCACCGAGCCGGGCGATGACCTCGGTGACGTCGGCGTCGCGGTCCTCGCGCGGGCGCAGCGCGATCGACAGCCGGCCGCTGTTCTGGGTCGGGTTGGTGCCGTCGGCGCCGATGAACGCCGAGACCGTCGCGACATCGCGATCGCGCAGCACGACCTCGGCGGCGCGCTGCTGGAGCTCGAGCATCTTGGTGAACGAGACGTCGGGCGCCGCCTCGGTCACGCCGAGGATGGTGCCGGTGTCCTCGACCGGGAAGAACCCCTTGGGCACGTGGTACGCGAGCACCACGGTGAACGCCAGGGTCGCGACCGTGATCACCAGCGTGGTGCGCTGGTGGCGCAGCACGACCTTCAGCGTGCGATCGTAGAACCGGGTGAACCCGGCGAACCCGGTCTCGAACCCGCGGGCGAGCCAGCTCGGCTGCTGCTCGCTGTGCGGCCGCAGGATCCACGCGCACATCATCGCGGTCAGCGTCAGCGACAGCACCGCCGAGATCACGATCGCCATCGCCAGCGTCATCGCGAACTCGTTGAACAGCCGGCCGACCAGGCCGCCCATGAACAGCAGCGGGATCAGCACCGCGACCAGCGACACGGTCAACGACACGATCGTGAACCCGATCTGCTTGGCGCCCTTGAGCGCGGCCGCGAACGGCTGCTCGCCCTGCTCGATGAACCGCGACACGTTCTCGACCATGACGATCGCGTCGTCGACCACGAACCCGGTCGAGATCGTGAGCGCCATCAGCGACAGGTTGTCGAGCGAGAACCCCCACAGCTTCATCAGGCCGAACGTGCCGATCAGCGACAGCGGCACCGCGACGCCGGGGATGATCGTCGCGCGGATGCTGCCGAGGAACAGGTAGATCACGCCGACGACCAGCGCGATGGTGAGCACGAGCGTGAACTTGACGTCGTTGACCGAGGCCCGCACGGTCTCGGTGCGATCGGCGATCACCGCGACGTCGATCGCCTGCGGCATCGAGGCGCGGAGCTGCGGCAGCAGCTTCTTGATGTTGTCGGTGACCTCGATGATGTTGGCGCCCGGCTGGCGCTGGACGTTGACGATGATCGCGCGCCGCAGCGCGGCCGCGGGGGGCGCCGCCGCGTCGCCCGCGGGCCCCGGGTTGGCGATCCCGGCCCAGCCGGCGAGCTGCGCGTTCTCGACCCCGTCGATCACGGTGGCGACGTCCGACAGCCGGACCGCCGCGCCGTTCTTGTAGGCCAGGATCAACGGCTTGAAGCTGTCGGCGCTGGCGAGCTGGTCGTTGGTCGCGAGCGCCCAGTCCTGGCGCGCGCCATCGAGGTTGCCCTTGGGCTGGTTGACGTTGGCCGCGGCGATCGCGAGCCGGACGTCGTCGATCGTGAGCCCGGTGCCGGCGAGCACGACCGGGTCGACCTGGACGCGGACGGCGGGCTTCTGGCCACCGCCGATCGTCACCAGGCCCACGCCGGACACCTGGGAGATCTTCTGCGCGAGCACCGAGTCGGCGAAGTCGTCGACCTCGGCGAGCGGCAGGGTCTCCGAGGTCACCGACAGCGTGAGGATCGGCTGGTCGGCGGGGTTGCTCTTCGAATAGGTCGGCGGCGCCGGCAGCGTGCGCGGCAAGAGGTTCGACGCCGCGTTGATCGCGGCCTGCACGTCCTGCTGGGCGGCATCGATATCGCGATCGAGCGTGAACTGCAGCGTGATCTGCGAGCTACCGTAGCTCGACACCGACGTCATCTGCGCCAGCGACGGCACCTGGCCGAACTGGCGCTCGAGCGGCGTGGTCACCGCCGAGGCCATCGTATCGGCCGACGCGCCCGGCAGCTGGGTCGAGACGACGATCGTCGGATAATCGACCTGCGGCAGCGCCGCGACCGGCAGCGAGCGGTACCCGACGAGGCCCGCCAGCAAGAGGCCGACCATCAGGAGCGTCGTCGCGACCGGTCGCCGGATGAACGGCTCGGAGATGCTCACGGGACCGCCGTCGCCTGGGTGGCGGCCGCCGGCAGCGCCTGGCCGGAGCCGGCGGCGCTACCATCACCTGCGCCGCGCTTGCCGCGCCCGCCGGAGCCCTTGCCACGCCCTGGTCCCGCCGCGGCACCGGGGCCGCCACCGCCACCGCCGGGGCCGCCCTTGCCGTTGGTGGGCTCGACCCGGCCGCCCGGCCGGACCTGGTTCTGGCCCTCGATGATCACCTGCTCGCCGCCCGCGAGGCCGTTGTCGACCACGGCCTGCTCGCCGGTGGTGAGCGCGACGTTGACCGGCTTCATCTGCGCGGTCTTGTCGGCGCCGACGACGTAGACGTACGTGCCCTGCGGGCCGCGCTGGATCGCCACCGTCGGCACGACGATCGCGCCGGGGCGGGTCTCGACCAGCATCTGCGCCTTGACGAACGCGTTGGGCCACAATAGCCGGTCGGGGTTATCGACCACCGCCTTGAGCCGCAGCGTCGCGGTGGTCTGGTTGACCTGGTTATCGAGCACCGCCAGCTTGCCGGTCGCCAGCTTGGTGCTGCCGTCGCGGCTGTAGACCTCGACCGCGACGTCGCCGCGCGCCAGCGCCCGCGCGATCTTGCCGAGCTGATCCTGCGGCACGGTGAAGAACACCGCGGCCGGATCGATCGCCGTGATCACGACGATGCCGTTCGGATCGGCCTGGTGGATCACGTTGCCGGCGTCGACCTGGCGAACCCCGGTGATGCCGTCGAGCGGCGCGCGCACCTGTGCGTAGTCGAGCTGGAGCTGGGCGTTCTCGATCTGCGCCTGGTCGATCTTGACCGTGCCGGCCGCCTGGCCTACCTGCCCCGCGAGGTCCTCGACCTGCTGGCCGGCGACCAGGTTCTGCGCCTGCAGCCCCTGGTAGCGCTTGAGGTTGGCCTGCAGGGTCTCGAGGTTGGCCTTGTCGCGCGCCATCGCGCCCTGCGCCTGGTGCAGCGCGACCACGAACGGCCGCGCGTCGATCTGCATCAGCAGATCGCCCTTCTTGACCGGCGCGCCCTCGGTGAACAGCACCTTGTCGATCTTGCCGTCGACCTGGGGGCGCACCGTCACCTGCTGCAGCGCCGCGACCGTGCCCAGGCCCTCGAGCCAGATCGGCAGATCCTTGCGCTCGGCCACGGCGATCTGCACGGGGACCACGCGCGCCTCGCCGCTGCCCCCACCCCCGCCGCGGCCTGCCGCGACCGCGCCCTGGGCGCTCGCCGGCTCCGCGCCCATGCGGTCCTGCGGCCGCGAGCGCAGATACCACGCGATCGCGGCGATCGCGACCACGGCGATGACCCCGCGGATCACCCAGGATCCGTGTTTCGTAGGCTGGGGCTGGGCGAGCGGAGGTACGGCGTGGTCCGGCATGATGCGATGCTTCGGGGTAGCACGGCTCGGGCCAGCAAATTGCTGCGTGGCGATGAAGCAATGTGAACGGTCCCTCGCCCCGCCGTGCGCCTTCGCCCCGCCGGCGCACGTCGAGCCATCGCGCGGACCTGGGCGCCTGCGACCCCGGCCAGGTCGCACTCACGCCGGCGGCTCGTTGGGCTGGACGGAGCCGGCGCTCGGTCGCGGGGCCCGCGGGCGCTCCGTGGCGCGCGCGGACCATCGAGCCGGCGCGGGCGGTCACTGCCAATGGCGCGGAGCGATGTTATCGACTCTATGTACCGCGGTGTTCGCGGCTGAAAGGTAGACGACAGGTCATGAGTATCGTTATCAGTGCAGCAAGTATCGCCAACAATGGGTTCTCGAACGTCAACGCCGGCGTGTCCTACGCAGGCGGCGCCCCGCTCGCGTCGGTGGGCGTCGCGCTGAGCTCGTTCTTCGCGAGCTTCGGCTCGACGACCGATCACGAGGTCCGGACGATCAGCGGCTACGGCGAGATCGCGTCGGTGCTCCCCGGCGCGGTCACCAGCCCGCTCACCGGCGCCATGCAGGACGGCTCCGGACACCACGCCAGCGTCGCGCTCGCGATCGCGTTCCCCGCGCAGCTCGTCGACGCGTAGCCGCCGCACACCACATTCACTCCACAGCACCAACCACGAAAGTCCAGATCATGTCACTTCAGTTCATCAACGCACCGGTCGCCAACGGCAAGACCGCCACGCTCACGTTCGGCCAGGCCATGGCCAACGTGTACGGCGTGCTCGGCGGCTTCTCGGTCAGCTACGGCAGCAGCGACCACTTCGTCAAGACGTTCCAGTCCGAGGTCACGGTCTCGCCCGACCGCGGCGCGGGGACGATGACGGTCGGCGGCACCGCCAAGCTCGCCGACGACAGCGGCAACACCGGCGGCGGCAGCGTGTGGGCGCTCGGGATCGGCCAGACCGCGGACGATCCCACGGTGTTCCGCACCCAGACCTGGCGGCCCAACCAGGACGGCCAGGTCTCGATCACGATCGAACGCCAGGCCGCGCCGGTCGGCCGCGCGTGGGTGTTCGTGCGCGGCTTCACCTTGAAGTTCCGCGGCGAAGATCACCACGTGAAGACGATCAAGATCGACGCCGGCAATGCCACGGTGAGCGCGGTCACGACCGCGCGGCCGAGCGACGGCTACGACTGGACGATCACGTTCACGCCCGGCTTGGCGATGGCGGACGCCTCGGGAACCAAGCAGGATGACGCGAGCGTGCTCGAGCTGCTGGTGATGGCGGCGCCGGCGGACACCGCGCCGGCCGCGTGACCTCGGAGCTCACGCGCCGCTCGCCGGGTTGGCCCGGCGATAGCCCATCGGCGTCGAGCCGGTCCACCGCTTGAATGCGCGGTGGAACGCGCTCACCTCGGTGAACCCGAGGCGGTACGAGACCTCGGAGATCGACGCGCCCGGCTCGGCGAGCGCGCGCAGCGACCGGGTGCGGCGCGCGTCGTCGATCAGGACCTGCAGCGAGGTGCCGGCGTCGCCGAGCCGACGCTGCAGGGTGCGCTTGCTCATTCGCAGCCGCGCCGCGATCCGGACCAGCGTCGGCCCGCCGAGCTCGAGCTGCTCGCTCACGAGCAGCCGGACTCGGTCGAGGAAGCTGTCGCGCTGCGGCAGCGCGGCCAGGGCGCGATCGAAGCGATGCGAGATGGCCTGCGCGAGCGCCGGATCGGGCGCCAGGCTGGCGCGGTCGAGCGCCGCGCGCGCGAACGCGAGCTCGTCCCACGGCTGCTCGAACGCCGGGGTCGTCCCGAACGCGCGGAGGTACACCGCGCCACCGCCCGGCGGCGCCGCGTGGCGAAACGCGACCACGGACGGCTCCAGCGGCGAGCCGGTCATCCGGCGGCCGATCATGCAAACCGCCGCCAGCAGGAGCTCGACCGGATGGCGCAGCTCCGCGGGCTGCGCGCCGGCCGGTGGTCGCAGGCGCAGCCCAGCGCTGGGCCCGGCGTCGACGAGCTCGATCTCGACGTGCTGATGGACGATCGAGAAGTAGCGGGCCAGCGTCCGCAGCGCGGCGCCGAACGTCGCGCAGCTGTGCAGCGCGAGGCCCAGGCCGCCCAGGGCATCGGGGCTCAGATGATCGAGCACGCCCAGCCCGAACCACGGATCGCCGATCAGCGCCGCGGCGACGTTCCAGCTCCGCAGCGCCACGCCCGGGTCGAGCCGAGCGTCCGTGGCGAGCAACACCTCCGGATCGACGTCGATCGCGGCGAGCAGCCGGCCCGGCGGCACGCCCCGCACCGCCGCCGCCGCCAGGACCAGTCGTAGATTGTGAACCGCCGCGCTCATGTCCGCCCAGCGTTACACCGCTGCGTGGCGCTCACAACCACCTGCACCTCTGGCGGACGTTATGTCCCAGCCGCTGGCGTGCGCGGCCGACCATCCCCCCCCGGAGCGCTCCGCGGGAACGCTCAGCCCGCCGCGGTCTGCCGCCGGATCTCGTCGGCGAGCGGGTGCAGGGTCGCGGCGGGCGCCGCGGCGACGACGCTGTAGCCGATGCCGCGCGCCGCCCAGCTGTAGCCGCGGACCGGGCCACTGGCGTGCAGCGCCATCGCGGTGTCGCGCTCGATCGCCATCGGCCGGATCAGCACGACCATGCGCGTGCCGTGGTCATCGTCGTACATGAGCAGCCCGGCCGGGCCATGCGCGGTCGCGACGACGCGGCCGCCCATGAAGCGGTAGCCCGCGGCGGTGAGATCCGGAATCGCGACCGGGTGCTGCAGCTGGTTCGAGACCCAGCGCACCAGCTCGGGCTGCTCGGCGGCGCGCAGCTCGACCGGGTGCGCGCGGTCGGGCGTGTAGACGCGGTAGCTGTCGGTGGCCTCCTGCGCGAGCGCCGCGATGCCCGAGCTCGGCGCCGGCGCGCCGCGCAGCGACCAGCCGCCCACGCCGCCGAGCCCGAGCAGCACGGCCGCGGCGATCGCGAGCTGCCAGGCCGGCCGCGCGCCCCACGCGCGCCCGGCCCGATGCGCGCGACGGTCCCGGCGGGCATCGAGCAGCCGCGCCAGGCCGAGCTCGGCCGGAACCGGCTCCTCGGCGATCGGCGCCAGCGCGGCGCGCAGCTCGTCGCGCTGCCGGATCTGGCCCGCGACGCGGCGCGCGACGTCGGGGTGCCGCGCCAGGTAGTCCTCGACCTCGGCGCGGCGGGCCGGGTCGAGCACCTGATCGACATGCGCCTGGAGATCGTCTTCGGTGATCGGGCGAGCCGTCATTTGATGCTCCGTAGGGCCGGCGGGGCGACCGGCAGCGCGCCGTCCAGCAGCCGGTGCAAGCGTTCTCGTGCGCGAGACAGCCGCGACATGACCGTGCCGATCGGGACGCCTTGCACGCGCGCGGCGTCGGCGTACGACAGCCCCTCGACGCCGACCAGGAGCAGCACGCTGCGCTGGTCGGCGGGCAGCTCCGCGAGCGCGCGCAGCAGCTCGCCGTGGCGGACGTGGGCTTCCTGGCTCGGCGGCTGGGCGGCGGCGGCGTCGTCGAGCTCGACGTGCGGTCCCCGGCGCGCGGCCTGGCGCAGCCGGTTCATCGCGAGGTTGTGCAGGATCGTGAACACCCAGGCGCGGGCGTCGGTTTCGGGGCGGCGCTGGTGCCAGCGGCTGATCGTGCGCTCGAGGCAGTCGTGCACCAGATCGTCGGCCGCCGTCCGATCGCGCAGCAGCGCCCGCGCGTAGCGCCGCAGCGCCGGGATCAGCGGCTCGACCGCCGCGAGGATGTCATGCATCGGCGGTGGCCTCGGCGCGCACCGCCGCGGCGCGGGTCACGGCGCCTGCACCTGGACCGGCGCGCCGAGCTGGGCGGGGGTGCCGGGAGCGATCACCAGGTAGCGGCGCTGGGCCTTGTCGTCGCTGGCCACGAGCTGGCGGATCGGCCCGAGCGCGTTGACGATCGCCGCGCCCGCTGGGTTGGCGGTGAACGCGCTCAGCGGCTCGAGCCGGCCGCTGCCATCGGGCGCGGTCGACAGCGCCAGCACGTAGGGCTGCTTCGGGGTGAGTCCGGTGACCTGGGCCTGCATGACCTGCAGGATGCCCTGATCGAACAGGCTGACGCTGGTCGGCGGCTGGCCAGCGCCGGCGGTCGCGCCCGCGGCGACCAGGGTCAGGTGCGCGGCCTGGCCGGCCACGCCGAGCGGCACCAGGCCCTGCGTGCCGTCGCCGGTCGGTACTGCGTCGGAGACGTAGACCACCGCCTGCGGCGCCTGGCCGATCGGCACCGTGGCGACGACCTGGTTGGTCAGCGTGTCGATCTCGGCGAGCTTGTCGTCGTTCTCGAGCCCGACGAACACGCGCGTACCATCGCCGGACGGCCACAGCCCGTGCGGCAGCTTGCCGACCGGGATCGTCGCGACCTTGGCGAACGTATCGGCGCGATACACCTGCACTTCATTGCGGCCACCCACGGTGATGTACGCGAACGTGCCATGGCGATTGACCACGAGGCTAACGTGGTTGGTGAGAGGCCCGATCTCGATCGTCTTCTGCATGGCGAACGGCGGCCGGGCGTCGAACACCTGGACCTTGCCGACATCCTTGAGCGTGAGCCACACCTGCTTGCCATCGGGGCTCGCCGCGATGTTGGGACAGAACGGGCTGGCCTGCGCCACGGTGCCGACCACCCTGTGATCGGCGACCGAGATCACCGTGGTCTGGGGGTTGAACGACGAGCACACGTAGCCGTAGCGGCCGTCGGGCGCGAACATCGTCATGCCGGGCCCCGCGGCCAGCTGGATGCGCTGCTTCTCGCGGTAGTCGGCGGCGTCGAGCACGGCGATGTAGTCCTCGCCGCGCACGGCGACCCAGACCTCCGTGCCATCGGGCGTGAAGAACGCTTCGTGGGGCGACCGGCCGACGTAGGTGACGTGCTTGACCGCGTTGGTCGCCGTATCGATGAACGACACCGAGTTCGAGCCGATCGACACCACGACCAGCGTCCGGTGATCGGGCGAGAAGCCCAGGCCGTGGACCAGCAGCTGGCCGCGGTAGAGCGGGCTCAAGTTCCCGGGCGCCGGGTCGCCCAGCTTGATCACGCCGAGCAGCTTGTGATCGACCGGATCGGTGACCGACACCGTGTTGGAGAACTGCTCGGCGGCGTAGACCCGATCGCGGTGGCTGATCGCCCGGGCGGCTGCAGCCGGCGCCGGCGCCGGTCGCGGGGTCGCGGGGTTGGTCGGCGCGGCGCCCGACGCTGCCTGCTGGCCGATCGCCAGCCGCATCACCGCGATCTCCTGCAGCTGGTCGACCACGATCTCCTGCGCGATCCGCCGCAGCTGCTCGTCGTGACCGTAGCGCAGCTCGGCCTTGGCCATGTCGATCGCGCCCTGGTGGTGCGGGATCATCATCGCCGCGAAGTCGCGATCGATGTCGCCCGACGGCGCGACCTCCATGCCCGCCATCATCCGGGTCATCGCCTCGGCGTTCTCGGCGAGAAACGGCGATTCGTCCGGCGAGGCGGCGAGCGGGGACGCGAGGGCCGCCAGCGCGCAGCTGGCGAACACGAGGCGAAGTGGTGCGCGATGCATGAGGCTCCTTGCGAGGGGAGACACCGGAGCGCGCGACCTATTCCATCGGATCCATCGGCGCTGCCCAGGGCACGATCTCGAGGAGGCTGCCCCACATATCTGCCGTCGGGTCACGCCCCCGGCGGGCTGGCCAGTGCAAGATGCTCGCATGTCCACGCTGTACGGACGCCCATTGCTGCTCGCTACCTTCGTCACCTTCGCTGCCTGTGGAGACGACGCTCACGCTCCCGCCGACCCCGGATCAGGGCCCGACGCCGGTAGCCAGCTGCCCCCCGACGCGGGCATGACGGATCCCGGCGCCGACGCCTCGATCGACGCAGGGCCCGGCGGCGGCGCCGACGCCTCGGTCGACGCAGGGCCCGGCGGCGGCGCCGACGCCTCGGTCGACGCAGGGCCCGACGGCGGATCCGGCGGCAGCGCGGATCCAGCGATCGGCCACTGGCGCACCGACTTCGTGCTCCCCGGCCTCGCGGGCGATGGCGCGCGCGTCGAGGCGATCGCGCTCGCCGACGGCGGCGCCAAGGCATACGTCGGCGGGATCTTCAGCGATGCGGCCGGCGTCCCGGCCAAGAACGTGGCGCTGTGGACCGGCGCCGACTGGCAACCGCTCGGCGCCGGCCTCGACGGCTGGGTCCGCGCGCTGCGGCTCGACGATCTCGGCGGCGTGTGGGCCGGCGTCACCGGCGGCGGCGGCGGCACGGTGCAGCGCTGGGATGGCACGGCGTGGACCCTGATGGGCGCCGCCGATGACCAGATCCTCGACCTCGCGATCGCCGGCGATCGGGTCGCCGTGGTCGGCAGGTTCACGGCGATCGATGGCGTGGCGGCGCCGGGCTTTGCGTATCACGACGCCGCGGGCTGGCACGCGACCGGCGCCGGCACCGATGGCAGCGTCACCGCGGTCACGCAGAACGGCCCGAGCTTCTGCGTCGCCGGCTCGTTCAGCACGATCGACGGCGTGACGGCCGAGAACGCCGCGTGCTGGGATGGCTCGGTGTGGTCGCCGCTCGGCGCCGGCCTGCCCGGCGGCGTCGCCGTGCTCGCGCGGTCCCCGGCGGGCAGCTGGTACGCGGGCGGCACCCTGACCTACGCCGACCCGTCGAACGGCGACGTCATCGGTGCCGGCATCGCCGTGCTGAGCGACGGCCAGTGGCAGCTGCTCGGCGGCGGGATCGACGACGGATTCATCAATGAGGTCCGCGGTATCGCGTTTGCCGGCGACGACGTGTTGATCGGCGGCTGCTTCCAGACCGCCGCCGGCCACAGCGTGCTGGCGCGGTTCCTCGCCCGCTGGTCGCCGGCCACCGGCTGGTCCGAGCTCGCCGGCGGGCTCGTCAGTGACGTCGGCGTGTTCCTGCCCTCGATCGAGGGCGGCAACGACCTCGCCGTCGCCGCCGATGGCTCGATCTGGATCGGCGGCCTGTACACCCGTGCCGGCGGCGGCGCGGCGGTCAACATCGCGCGCATGCCAGCGGGCGGCGCGCCGCAGGCGCTGGTCGGTGGCCACCCGACGCTCGGCGTCGCTGGCTTCGTCGACGGCCTCGCCGCGACCGGCGATGGCGCCCTGCTCGTCGGCGGCGACTTTGCGTTCGCCGGCCAGGCGCCGACCACCGGATTCGCGCGATTCGACGGCACCGGCTGGACCGACCTGGGCAACGGCCTGTCCGGCGTCGTGCGCGATCTCCGGGTCCGCGGCGACGGCTCGATCGCGGTGGCGGGCGAGCTGGTCTATCAGGGTGAGCGGATCGCGTTCGCGCAGTCGAGCGGCGGCGCGTGGACGCTCCCCGGCGGCGCGGTTCACGGCGCCGGCAGCGTGATCACCGAGCAGGACGGCGTGCTGTGGCTCGGCGGCTCGCTGACCGATACCGGCCTGACCGCGCTCCATAACCTCGCCCGGCTCGACGGCGATGTGTGGTCGGCCGCCGGCGACTTCGACGACGCGGTCACCGCGCTCACCGTGCACGGCGGGGCGATCGTCGCGGGCGGCCTGTTCCACACCGTCGACGGCGCGGCGATCACCGCGCTCGCCCAGCTCGATCGCGCGGGCTGGGTCGCGATCGGCGGCGGCCTCACCGGATCCTACGTCAACGTCGTCGCCAGCTCGCCGGTGCTCGGCCTCGTGGTCGGCGGCGCGTTCGCTCAGGCCGGCGAGGTGACGACGCAGGGCCTCGCGCGCTGGGATGGCGAGGGCTGGCACGACCTCGGCGGCGGGATCAGCGCGCCGTTCGACGTCGGGCAGGCCACGGCGCTGCTGCCCTACGAAGCGGGCGTGTTCGTGGCGGGCGTGTTCGACACCGCCGGTGGCGTCGCGGCGCAGAGCCTCGCCTGGTTCGACGGCGCCGCCTGGCACGAGCTCGGCGGCGGCCTGTCCGATCTGGCCGAGTCGATGGTGGTGATCGACCACGTGCTCTATGCCGGCGGGCCGTTCACCTCCGCCGGGGGCCGCACCTCGTCGGGCCTCGCCGCCTGGGACTTCCGCGCGAAGTAAGGGGCTGGGCCGCGCCGGGTCAGTCGTCGCCGGCGTCGCGCGGGCGGCCGTGCAGCTTGTCCCCCAGCCACGCGGCGGCGATCGCGAGCACGAGCGGCGCGCCGAGGTTCACCACCAGCGCCGCCGGACAGTCGATCGCCAGCTCCGCGAGCCCCCGCACCCCGGCGGCGAGCGCGATCGCGATCACCGCGGCGAGCCCGGCCTCGAGCAGCGCCTCGCCGTCCGACTTCCAGCCGATCACCAGGCCGGGGAGCGCGAAGCTCGCCGCGCCGATCGCCGCCATCCACCACACCGAGACGACGCCGGCGGCAAACGCCACGGAGCTCGCGAACAGGTGACTGGCGAACATCCAGACCATCCCGCCGAGCATCCATCCGACGCTGAAGCTGCTGTCCTTGTCTTCCGCCACGGCGCCCCCCTTCGCCGGCCGAGCCGATCGCCCCCAGTTTCGGCCACCCCGCCGCGCGGTTTCGCAAGTATTTGCGGCGTTGCCGGCCATTGCGCGGCAACTTCTGGCATCACGTGGTGCGAAACGCCCCGAATGCCGTGGCGATCCGCCCCGTCAGAACAAGCGGCCCTGCGCGCCGCCCTGGCCGCCGGTCGGCGCCTTGCTTGGAGCCACGAGCCCCATGTGCTGGAACCCGGCCGCCGTGGCGACCCGCCCGCGCGGCGTGCGCGCGATGAACCCGACCTGCAAGAGGAACGGCTCGACCACGTCCTCGAGCGTGCCGCGCTCCTCGGACAGCGACGCGGCCACCGCCTCGATGCCGACCGGCCCGCCGTCGAACCGCTCGCAGATCACCGACAGGTAGCCGCGATCGAGCGCGTCGAGCCCGGCGTGATCGACCGCCAGTCGATCGAGCGCCGACGACGCGATGTCGCCATCGATCGAGCCATCGCGCTCGACGCTGGCGAAGTCGCGGACGCGGCGCAGCAGCCGGTTGGCGATCCGCGGCGTGCCGCGCGACCGGCGCGCGATCTCGGTGGCGCCCGCCTGATCGATCGGCACGCGGCTCAGCAGCGCCGAGCGCTGGACGATCGCCTTCATGTCGGGCAAGTCGTAGTAGCGCAGCTGCCAGTGAAACCCGAAGCGATCGAGCAGCGGCGCCGACAGCAGGCCCATCCGCGTCGTCGCGCCGAGCAGCGTGAACCGCGGCAGCTGCATCGTGACCGCCTTGGCGTGCGGGCCCTCGCCGATGAACAGATCGAACCGAAAATCCTCCATCGCGGGATAGAGGTTCTCCTCGACGATCGGCGCCAGCCGGTGGATCTCGTCGATGAACAGCGCGTCGCCCTCGCCGAGCGAGGTCAGGAGCGACGCCAGCATGCCCTTGTGGTCGATCGCCGGGCCGCTCGAGACGTGGAGGTTGACCCCGAGCTCGTTGGCGATCACGTTGGCGAGCGTGGTCTTGCCCAGGCCGGGCGGCCCGGCGAACAGGAAGTGGTCGAGCGGCCAGCCGTTCTGCTTGGCCGCGCGCACCGAGACCTTGAGGTTGTCGATCAGATCGCGCTGGCCGATGTAGTCGTCGAACGTGCGCGGCCGCAGCGCCGCCTGCCAGGCCTTCTCGCCGGCGCGCTCCTGGGCCGCGATCTCGCGCGCGTCATCGGCGCCGGGGCCATGCGCCGCCGCCACCGGCGTATCATCGATGTGCTTCTTGCGCGGCACGTCAGCTCAGCTTGCCATGGTTGGTGGTCATCGCGGCATGCCGCGCAGCGCCTGGCGCAGCAGCGTCTCGATCGACGCGCTGTCGCCGACCTCGAGATCGGCGACCGCTTGCTCGGCCTCGATCGGCCGCCAGCCCATCGCGACCAGCGCGCCCATGACCTCGCCCAGCAGCGGATGCCGCAGGTGCGAGCCCGGCTTGACGCGCGCGGCGCCGGCGGGGCTCGCGGCCGGCCGGACCCCGCCCTCGGCGTTCCACGACAGCACCAGCATCTCGCACTTCTCGTGCAGCTCGACGACGAGCAGCTCCGCGGTCTTCTTGCCGATGCCCTTGATCCGGGTCAGCCCCGCGACGTCGTTCCGCGCGATCAGCGCGGCGATGTCGCGCGGGCTCGAGCCCGACAGGATCGCGATCGCCGTGCTCGGGCCGACGTTCTTCACCGTGATCAGCAGATCGAACAGCGCGCGCTCGTGCGCCTCGAGGAACCCGAACAGCGCGATCTCGGTCTCGCGGACCTGCGTGAACACCCGCAGCGCGACCCGCTCGCCGGCGGCCGGCAGCGCGCCCAGCGTGTACGCCGAGCACGTCACCTCGTACCCGACGCCGCCGCAGTCGACGATCACGTGCTCGCCATCGCGCACCAGCGTGCCCTCGAGCCGCGCGATCATGGCCGCACCACCGCGGGCATCAGCCGGGCCGCGATCGGCCGCAGCCGGCGACCATGCGTGATCGCCACCGCGAGCGCGTCGGTCGCATCGGCGCGCGGCAGGCTGCGCAGCCCGATCAGCGCCTGGACCATCCGCGCGATCTGCGTCTTGTCGGCGCGCCCCGACCCCGAGACCGACTTCTTCACCAGCGCCGGCGCGTACGACGCCACCGACAGCCCGCACAGCCCGACCACGGCCAGCACCATGCCGCGGGCCTGGGCCAGCGCGAGCGCCGAGCGCACGTTGTGATGGCTGAACACGTCCTCGACCGCGACGATCTGCGGCGCCAGCTCGGCGATCACCTCGCGCAACCCGCGCGCCAGCTCGCCGAGCCGATCCTCCATCGCGTGATCCTCGGGCGCCGTCAGGAGCCCGCATTCGACGTACGCGAGCTCGCCGCCGCGCTCGTCGATCACGCCGTAGCCGCACACGCGACTGCCAGGGTCGAGGCCAAGGATCCGCACCCGCCGACCCTACTCCAGCGGTACGACACGGGCAGGTTTCGCGCCGCGGATCGCTACCGGCCGCGCCGCGCCGCCGCTGGACGGCCCGCCGGGGCAAGGGCGGCGCGGACGATCTTGCCGATGGTGTCCCAGGTCCGCGTCGTCACGTCGGTCCCGAGCGTCTTCTCGATCAGCGCCATGAACACCGGCCCGCGCGGACCGGGCACGTACGCGCTGAACACCTCGCGGCCCTTCAGGCACAGCATGCGCGCGCCGTCGAACTCGATCGGCAGCGCGAGCTTGCCGCCCGGCGGATCGCGCAGCAGCGTGACCACGCGCTTCGCCCCGGCCGGCAGGCGGTACGCGGTGTACGGATCGGCGTCGAGCATCGCGCGCAGCACCGCGACCGGCCGCACGATCGTGAGAAACGTCCGGTCGAGCGCGCTGGCCATCGCGGCCTCGATCTTGCGCTCCAGGCTGGCCTCGGTCGCCGCGCGCGCCTCGAACACCACGTTGCCGCTCGCCAGCACGGTCTTCACGCCGGTGAACCCGGCTCCTTCGAAGCAGCGTTGCAGCGCCGGCATCTTCGCGTTCGTCGGGGTGACGCCCCGGAGGAGCGCAGCGTACCAGTCCGTGGCCATCGCACCATGGTACCCTGAACCCCGGCCCGCCCGCCGCCCAGATCGGCACCATCGCGCGTGCCACGCGTGCGGCCTGCGTCCGGATCTCGGACGAACGATCCGGGCGTCCGCGCGTGGACGCATGGCGCCACCTCGCGCGGCTGCTGCCTGGCCTTGTATCGTGGCCGGGCCGCGCCGCGCGACCCGGCGCTGGATGGAGGTGACACGGCTTGACAACCGTCCGTTATAATGGAAAATCGTCCGTCGTGGTGATCAGCCTCGTGTCGACCGTCGAAACCGTCGTGCGGCTCTCACGATCGACACCCACGTATATGTTATGGCCGGCCTGACTCGCTGAATGAGATTGTGTTGCGGTGCCGCCTCAACAGGAAATGAGCGGTTATTCTCGGCCCATTGCGCAGCTCCCCGACTGTTAATAACCATATGACCATCGTGAACGTTTGTATGCCAGCCCGCTGTACGGCGGCCCACGCGGGACGCCGTTCGAACCAACTTCGCTCTGTTGGAGGCTTGCATGTTCACTGTTGCTCGATCTGTGACCCTGTCATCGGCACTCGTGTCGTTGGCGACCATCTATGCCCCGCTGTCGGCAAGCGCCGCACCGAACCTGGCCCGTGGCCAGGATCTCGGTCCGTCGGCCGCGACTGACACCATCACGACGTCGCTGGTGCTCAAGGTACGCAACCCTGACGCCCTGGAGAACTTCGTCGCGTTGACCCAGGAACCCGGATTGCCCACGTATCACCGGTTCCTGTCGGTCCAGGAGTTCGCAGACCGGTTCGCGCCCAGCCAGGGCAGCATCGCGACGATCACCAGCTACCTCAAGGGCTTCGGCATCACCGTGACCGAGGTCTACGCGGATCGGCTGCTACTCAAGGCGACCGGCAGCACGGCGGCGTTCAACCAGGCGTTCGGCGTGGATCTCCACAACTTCACGGACCACGGCCAACGCGTCCGCCGGCCGCGGCACGCACCGCAGATCCCGCTCTTGCTGCGCGATCTGCTGGTCTCCGTGCAGGGGTTCAGCCAGGACGCGCTGTTTCACCCGCTGCACAAGCGCGCGTCGCAGACGCCGATCTTGTCCAAGCCGCCGGTCTTGCCCGCGGGCGGCGCGATCGCCACGGGCGTACCTGGCAGCTTCACCGTCGGTGATGTCGCCAATCTCTACAATATCAATCCGCTCTACGACGCCGCGATCGACGGCACGGGCCGCACGCTCGGCATCGCGACCCTCGCCGACTTCCTCCCCGACGACGCCTACGCGTACTGGAGCTTGATCGGGCTCGAGGTCGCTCCCGATCGCATCACCCAGGTCCACGTCGACGGCGGCGGTGAGCTCAGCGCCAATGCGGGGTCGGGTGAGACGTCGCTCGACGTCGAACAGGCCGGCGGCATCGCGCCCGGCGCCAAGATCGTCGTCTATGATGCCCCGAACACCGATGCCGGCTTCATCGACGTGTTCTACAAGGCCGCGTCCGACAACCTGGTCGATAGCCTCTCGGTGAGCTGGGGCAGCGCCGAGGAGTTCTACTTTGCATCGGTGGTCGGCGTCGATCGCACCGCGCAGTTGACCGCGTTCCACCAGGCGTTCCTCGAGGCTGCCGCCCAGGGCATCTCGGTGTTCGCGGCGTCCGGCGACAGCGGCGCGTACGATATCAACGCCGGGTTCGACTTCCCGGTCGCGAACGTGCTCAGCGTGGATGTGCCCGGCTCCGATCCGGCGATCACCGCCGCGGGTGGCACGACCACGCCGGTGGTGCTGACGGCCGGCCCGGGGACTCCCGATCTCGTCGTCTCGACCGAGCAGGTGTGGGGCTGGGACTACATCGAGAACTACCTGGTCTCGCTGTTCGGAGATAGCTTCGTCCATGCGTTCTTCCCGGTGGGCGGCGGTGGTGGGGTGAGCGTGGTGTGGGATGTCCCGGCGTACCAGCGGCACACCCGCGGGATCCGCAAGACCGAGCCCAACCAGAGCGTGATTTTCGACGACGGCTCGGGCACGGGCCCGCAGGATCTCCTGGACCTGCCGGCGCACTTCGCGGGCCGCAACGTGCCCGACGTCTCGCTCGACGCCGATCCGTTCACCGGGTTCCTGCTGGTCTCGTCCCTGGATGGCGGCTTGCTCGGCGGGTTCGGAGGGACGAGCTTTGTGGCCCCGCAGCTCAACGGCGTGACCGCCTTGCTCGCGCAGTCCGTGGGAGGCCGCATTGGCCTGTTGAACCCGCTGCTGTACCGCTTCAAGAACCAGTTCGGCTCCAGCGCGGCGTCGCCGCTCCGCGACATCGCGGCCGGTGACAACTGGTTCTATTCCGGCGCGCCGGGCTACAACCCAGGCGCCGGCCTCGGCGTGCTGAACGTGGCCAACCTCGCGGCCGCGATCCAGCACGAGGGCCACCACTGACTTGATCCGCGGCCGTGCGCGCAGGGCTGCGCCGACCGCCGACGGCGGGGCCGCGAGTCCATCGCTTCAGGCGCGGCTGCCGAAGATCGCGGTGCCGACCCGGAGGTGGGTCGCGCCGCAGGCGACGGCGACCTCGAAGTCATGGCTCATGCCCATCGACAGCACCGGCAGCGCGCGGCCCAGCGCGTCCTGCAGCTGATCGCGCAGCGCGCGCAGGTGGAGGAAGTACGGCCGGCTCGCCGCGGCGTCCTCGGAGGGCGGCGGCAGCGTCATCAGGCCGTCGAGCGAACAGCCGGGGGCCGCGGCCAACGAGCGGGCGATCGCCGGGGCGGCCTCGGCGGTGATGCCGCCCTTGGTCAGCTCGCCGCCGAGGTTGACCGCGAGCAGGATCGGCTGCGGCGCCGCGCCCGCGCGCTTGCCGATCTCCTCGGCCAGCTCGACGCTATCGACCGCGTGGATCAGCGCGACCTTGCCGGCGACCAGCTTGGCCTTGTTGCGCTGCAGCCGGCCGATGTAGTGCCAGCGCAGCGGGTGCGGTGAGCCGGGCTGGCTCAGCGGCTCGGCGGCGAACGCCGCCAGCTTGGTCGCGAGCTCCTGCGCGTAGTTCTCGCCGAAGTCGGTGGCGCCGGCGGTGAACGCCGCGCGGATCGCGTCCGCCGGGTGGGTCTTGGAGACCGCGATGATAGCGACGTCGGACACCGGCCGGCCGGCGCGCTCGCACGCCGCCGCCACCCGGGCCTGCACCGCCGACCAGCGCTCGGCGATCGTCACGCGGCCGTCCCCCGGGTGAACGCCGGCCCCGGCGCACCGAGGGCGCGCAGCGCCTCGACGACCTCGGCGAGGGGCAGGCCGATCACGTTGGTGACCGAGCCATGGACCTCGCGGACCAGCGCCGCAGCGATCCCCTGGAGGGCGTAGGCGCCGGCCTTGCCGCGCCAGTCGCTGCTCGCGACGTAGTCGGCCAGGGTGGCGGCATCGAGTTCGATCATCGCCACGTCAGATGCCACGAGACCCTCGTGGATGCACGGATCACCGTCGCGGTCGCCGACCAGCACGAAGCCGGTCAGCACCTGGTGCGTGCGGCCGGACAGCCGGCGCAGCATGTCCGCCGCCTCGCCGGCGGTCTCGGCCTTGCCGAGGATCGCGCCGTCGATCGTGACCGTGGTATCGGCCGCCAGCACCCAGCGGCCCGCCGGCCGCGCGATCGCCAGCGCCTTGGCCCGCGCGATCCGCGCGACGTAGGCGCGGGGCAGCTCGCCGCCCAGCGGGGTCTCATCGAGATCGGCCGGCTGGACCTCGAGCGCCACGCCGATCCGCTCGAGCAGCTCGCGGCGGCGCGGCGACGCCGAGGCCAGGATCAACGGCAGCATGCGCGGCACTCCACCACAGCGGATCTTGCGGGTCAACGGCCGCGCGAACGTGGCACGATGCGAGGACGATGCGATCGTCCCCGGCGCCGACCCTCGGGCTCGCGGCCTGCCTCGGCCTGGCCGTGGCGCCGGCGCTCGCCATCGCCCACGTCGCGCCGGCGGTCGGCGACAACAACCGCTACATGAAGCTGACGGCGCAAGGCGATCGGATCCGGCTGGCGTACACGGTGTTCTACGGCGAGGCTCCCGCGGCCGCGCTGCGCCAGGCGATCGACACCAACCACGACGGCGCGATCGATGACGCAGAGAGCCAGGTGTTCGCCCGCCAGATCGCCGCAGACGTCGCGGCCGCGCTGGTGATCACGATCGATGGCGCGCCGCGGCCGGTCGCGTGGTCGCAGGTCGTCGTCGGGCTGGCCACGCCGAAGGTCGCGGCCGGCGCGTTCTCGATCGACCTGGTCGCGTCGCTGTGCCTCACGGTGCCGCGCGGCGCCCACGCCGTCGTGTTCCGCGATCACTACCCGCTGGCGCGCCCGGGCGAGACCCAGGTCAAGGTGGAGGACAGCCCCGGGGTCACGATCACCACCAGCCGGATCGGCGGCGCGGTCGACGAGGCGCACGACTACACCTTGGTCGGCCCCAGCGGCGCGCTCGATACCGAGGGCCTCGAGCTGACGTTCACCACGACCGACCGCGCCGCGGTCGCCGCCGACGGAGCGTGCGCCGGACCGGCCCCACCCGGGTCCCCGACTGGCCTGATCTCCCTGATCTCCCAGATCTCCCAGATCTCCCAGATCTCCGTGATCGCCGGCGCCGCGGTCGCCGGGCTCGTCGCGCTGACGGTGCGCCGCCGGATGCGCCGCCGCGGTGGGCGCGCGCGCCGATCCGGCCCCCAGCCCCTGCAGCCGATGTAGGTTCGCCAAGGATTCAGCGGCGCCTCGCGCGGCCGATCGTTTGGAGTATGATGCGTTGACGGCGCAGGTCATGAAGAAGTTTCCAGACTTCGTACCGCCGACCAAAGTCACGTACCTCGACCGCGGTCCGACGCTGCATGTGCGTCGTTGTATCCTGCAGGCCGTCGACGATCCGCTGCAGGAGTGGACGTTCGACAAGGAGGAGATCCGGATCGGGTCGATGGACGATAACGACGTGGTGCTCGGCGACGACACGGTGTCGCGCTACCACTGCCGGATCGCCCAGGAGGACAACGGCTACGTGCTCCTCGATCAGCGATCGACCAACGGCACGTTCGTCAACAAGGTCCGGATCCGCGAGGCGTTCCTCAAGCCGGGATCGATCGTCTCGGTCGGCCAGAGCCAGCTGCGGTTCAACGCCCGCGAGGAAGAGGTCCAGATCGTCCCGTCGCGCTCCGATCACTGCGCCGGCCTGATCGGCGGCAACGCCCGGATGCGCGAGATCTACGCGATCATCGAGAAGATCGCGCCGACCGCGACCACCGTGGTGATCGACGGCGAGACCGGCACCGGCAAGGAGGTCGTCGCCCAGGCGATCCACTCGCTGTCGCCGCGCGCGCGCAACGACCTCGTGGTGTTCGACTGCGGCGCGGTGCCGCCCAACCTGATCGAGAGCGAGCTGTTCGGCCACGAGAAGGGCAGCTTCACCGGCGCCGTGATGACGCGGCAGGGGCTGTTCGAGCAGGCCGACGGCGGCACGCTGTTCCTCGACGAGCTCGGCGAGCTGCCGATCGATCTGCAGCCCAAGCTGCTGCGCGCGCTCGAGCAGCGCGAGGTCCGCCGGGTCGGCTCGGCCAAGGCGAGCAAGGTCGACGTCCGGATCATCGCCGCGACCAACCGCAACCTCGAGGACGAGGTCCGCGCCGGCCGGTTCCGCCAGGATCTGTTCTACCGGCTCAGCGTCGTGCGCCTGCACCTGCCGTCGCTGCGCGAGCGCGGCGACGACGTGCCGCTGCTGGTCCAGCACTTCCTGGCGCACGGCGCGTTCAACCGCAAGCCCAACGCGCCGGGCGTGCGCGGCGTGTCGCGCGACGCGCTGGCCGCGCTGGCGGTGTATCCGTGGCCCGGCAACGTCCGCGAGCTGGTCAACGTCGTCGAGCGCGCGGTGTCGTTCTGCGACAGCGACACGATCGAGCTCCACGACCTGCCCGACTACATCCGCAGCGCGCGGCCGGCGCCCCCCAAGGACCCGCCGTCCGGGCGCCGCGCCATCGCGGCCACCCCGCCGGTGTTGCCGATCGTCGCGCCGAGCGTGTCGATGAACAAGCACGCGCCGGCGCCGGCGCCGCCCGAGGAGCTGCTCGCCGAGGGCGTCACGTTCAAGGACGCGAAGGAGCGCTGGGTCGCCTCGTTCGAGCGCGACTACATCCTGCAGCTGCTGCGGCGCAACGGCGGGAACATCTCGCACGCCGCGCGCGCCGCGGATATCGACCGCAAGTACTTCCGGAAGCTGATGAAGAAGTACGACATCGAGGCCGCCGGTGTCGACGAGCCCGACGAAGCCGAGTAGCGCGACCGCGGTCGACGAAGCGGTCGGCGCCGCGAGCGATCCCGGCGACGACGAGCCGAGCCCCGACGACGCCCTGGCCGCCGGCGGCTTCGCCTTGCCGCCCGGCGCCGATCCGAGCCTCGACTGGGGCCAGCGATCGCACCTGGGCCCCGACGGCGCGCCGCGGATCATCGAGCGCCACCTCGTGGTGCCGCCCGAGCTGGCCGGGCTGCGGCTCGATCACTTCGTGAAGACCCAGATCCCGCGGCTGTCGCGCACCCGGATCCAGGGGATCATCACCGGCCAGCTGCGCCGCGCCGACGACCACGCGCCCAAGCCCGCCACGATCGTCGCCGCCAACGAGCACTACATCATCCGGCGACCGGCGCAGCCCGAGCCGCCGTGCCCGCGGACGTTCGAGGTGCTGGTCACCGATCCCAGGCTCTACGTCATCGACAAGCCCGCCGGGCTGCCGGTCCACGCCTCGGCCAAGTTCTACTTCAACACCCTGACCCGCGTGCTGGCCGAGCGGTTCCCAGGCGAGCCCGAGCTGCAGATCTGCCACCGGCTCGACCGCGAGACCTCGGGCTGCCTGGTCGTCGCGCGCGATCGCGCCGCCGCGTCGACGATCAAGCAGGCGTTCGCCACCAAGGCGCGGGTCACCAAGCAGTACCTCGCGGTGGTCCACGGCCAGCCGCCGTGGGACGCCGAGCACACGATCGATCTGCCGCTCCGCGTCGCCGTGCCGGGCGATCCGACCAAGCTCGTCCACGTCCGCATGATGACGGGCCCCGGTGGCCTCGAGGCGATCACCCGGGTCCGCGTCGAGCGCCGCACCGCGCGGCACGCGCTGGTGTGCTGCACGCTGGTCACCGGCCGCCAGCACCAGATCCGCGCGCACCTCGCCGCGGCCGGGTTCCCGATCGTCGGCGACAAGCTCTACGGCCACGGCGACGACGCCTTCATGCGCTACTGCGCCGACGGCCTGGTCCCCGAGCTCGCCGAGCTGTTCGTGCTGCCGCGCCACGCGCTGCACGCCGCGCGCGTCGTGTTCCCCCACCCCGACGGCGCGTCGATCACCGCGGAGGCGCCGCTGCCGGTCGATCTCGCGCGGCTCCTTGCCCCGCTGGGCAAGGCCGGCGTCACCGCCTGAGACGCCGTTGGCGCGCGAACCCGCTGATCAGCGCAGCGGGAGCGCCTCGCGCAGGTGATCGAGGAACGCGCGGATCTTGGGCGGGACGAACGCGCCGCCGCGGTGGACCAGGAACACCGCGGTGCTCGGCCACACGTAGCTGCGCAGCACATGAACGAGCCGGCCGTCGGCGAGCTCGGTCGCGACCCCGAGATCCGGCAGGATCGTGATCCCCGCCCCGGCGACCGCGAGCTGCCGCAACAACCCGAGCTCGGAGCCCGCGACCGCCACCGGCAGGACCACGGCGGCCGACTTGCGCGTCGTGCGATGCACGAACGGCACGCGCGACGGCGCCGCGGTATCGCCGATCAGCAGCATGCGATGCGCCGCCAGATCGGACGGATGCCGCGGCGGCGGGCGGCCCGCGAGGTACCGCGGCGACGCGACGCACAGGCCCTCCGACTTCGGATCGCCGACCCGGATCGCGACCAGCGACGAGTCGGGCAGCTGCGCGGTCGCGCGTACCGCGACGTCGAAGTGCTCGGCCTCGAGATCGACGAACCGCGACGACAGCTCGACGACGAGCGCGACGCGCGGGTACGCGAGCCCGAAGCTGGTCAGGTGCGGCGCGAGCACCTCGGCGAGCCCCGGAGGCAGCGACACCCGGAGCTGGCCCGATGGCACGGCCTTGCCGCCGTGCATCGCCGCGGAGTTCGCTTCGTTCAGCTGCTCGAACAGCGCGCCGATCCGCTGGCGGTACGCCACGCCGTCCTCGGTCGCGGCGATCCCGCGCGACGACCGCTGGACCAGCGCGACGCCGAGCGCCGCCTCGAGCCGCGTGATCCGCCGGCTGATCGTCGCCTTGCTCTCGCCGGTGACGTGCGCCGCCGCGGTCACCGACCGCAGGTCCGCCGCGAGCACGAACGCGCGCAGATCGTGGAGGTCGCTCACGCGCATCGCCTCATCGGGTGCACGCGCCTGAGATCGCCGCATGGCCTCTACTGTGCCACGGCCGAGCTCACAGCTGCGTGTAACCACCGTCGGCGACGAGATCCATCCCGGTCGAATAGCTGCTCTCGGCCGACGCCAGGAACGCCGCGGCCGCCGCGATCTCCTCGGGCCGGCCGATCCGGCCCATCGGGATCCACGACGAGTACAGCTCGCGGACCGCGGCGCGGTCCTCGGCACCGGCATACAGCAGCGGGGTCTCGACCGCCCCGGGGCTGAGGCTGTTGACCCGGATCCGCCGGCCCTTGAGCTCGGCGGCCCACGACCGCGCGAACGACCGCACCGCCGCCTTCGAAGCGCTGTACGCGCTCAGCGTCGGCAGCCCCTTGCCATGCACCGCGGACGCCACCAGCACGACCGACCCGCCGTCCGCGACCAGCGGCAGCAGCTTCTGCACCGTGAAGAACACGGCGCGAACATTGGTGCCGAACACGCGGTCGAAGTGCTCGGGCGTGGCCTCGGCGATCGGTAGCTGATCATTCACGCCTGCATTGGCGACGATCACGTCGACCCGGCCCTTGGCCGCGCGCACCGTCGCGACCAGCCGATCCAGATCGGCGAGGTTGCCGGCGTCGCCCTGCACCGCGGTGACGCCGGCCCCGAGCTCGGCGCTCGCCTTGGCGAGCGCGTCCGGGTTCCGGCCGGTGATGAACACGTGGGCGCCGTCGGCGACGAACCGCTTCGCGATCGCGAGCCCGATGCCGCTGCTCGCCCCGGTCACAACTGCAATCTTGTCGGTCAACATGGTCTCGTTGTAGGTCCCGCCGCGGCGGCCCGCTACGGCGCCCTCGGCAACCCGGTGTTGCATCCGGCGAAACACCCGTACAGCACCATCGCCGCTGCGACAACCGACCTCGTTCAGTACATGACGCCGAGCGTGGCGGCGCCGCCGAAGTAGGTGTCGACCGCGCGGGTCACGTCGACCGTCTGGGTGTTGCCGTCGCGGTTATTGGCGAGCGCGCCATTGCCGTCGAACTGTAGGTTCATCTGGAACACCTCGCCCGACAGCCGCAGCGCGAACCGGGTGGCGAACAGGACCTCGAAGCCCAGCGAGCCGCGGGCGCCGAACAGCTTGGCGCTGCCGTACTGATCGGCCTTCTCGATCGGGCCGGCGTCGAGCGCGAACAGCGCGCGGCCCTCGGCGGTCACGGCGAACCGGTGGCCGAGCGGCACGCGCACCGCCAGGCTCGGATCGATCATCTGATAATCGACGCTGGGCAGGTCGAGCGCGGTGGTCATCGCCGGGTCGACCGTGAAGGTCTGGGTCGCGTAGCCGACGCCGAACGTCAGGGTCGGGCTGGTCGGCGAATGGCCGAACGGCAGCCGGTAGCGCAGGCCGATCGAGTAGTGGCGCTCGGTCGCCGGCACCGTCGCGCCCCCGGTCGCGGGGCCGACATTGATCGACAAGGTCTGATCGAAGTCGCCGGCGATCCCGAGCCCCGCGAGCACGCCGTGCGAGTCGGTCATCGCGAACGGGTAGAGCTCGCCCTCGAAGCGCGCGCCGGCGACCGGATCGCTGTTGAACGTGGGCGGCAACACCGTGCGGTTGGCGGCCTCGAAGCCGAGGTTGCGTCCGACCGCCGAGACGCCGAGGTTGGCGCGCGCCGCGGCGAGGTTGGCGCCGCGGCCGTGTTCGACCGGCGGCGACGCGAGCGGCTCGACCCGGTCCTGGATGACCGGCGCGCCGTCGTCGTCCTCGCGCGCCGCGGCGATGACCAGCTTGGCCGGCGCGAGCCGCCGGGGCTCGGCGGGCCGGGCCTCGGCCAGCGCGACCTCGGCGGCGGGCTTGACCTCGGCGGCGGGCGGCGGTGGCTGATAGACCGCTTCGGCCTTGGGCTTGACCGGCTGCGCCCCCGCGAAGTCGGCGGCCGCGGCCTCCGCGTCGGGCTTCTTGCCCTGGGCTCGCGACCGGGCCCGCGCTACCCTGGCGTCGTCGGCGGCGACCTCGTCGGCTTGCTTGCTCTTGGCGGGCTTCTTGCCCTTGGCCGTGGTGGTCACCGGGCCGTCCGCGGCGGCGTCGACATCCTTGGGCGTGGCCGGCTTGCTGGCGCCGGCGGCGAGCCGCTCGGGGCGCTCGGGGCGCTCGGGTCGCTCCGGCTTCTGCTTCTCCGGTCGTTGCGGACCCGGCGACGGCGCGTCGTCCGGCGGGACCGCGGCCGCGAGCTTGGCGACCACGGTGCTGCGCAGCAACTGGCGAAATTTGTTCGACTGCGCGTTGCTGACTTCGACGCTGAACGGCTGGCCCTTCTTGCCATTGGCGAAGATGGTGAAGCGCATCTTGTGGCCACGGCGATCGAACGCGCCGCGGACCACGGCGTCGACATCGAGCTCGGAGGCGAGCCGGAGCACGTCGCGGTCGGCGAGCCGCCCGTTGATGCCGAGCCGGTCGATCGCGCGGTCGACCTGACCGGGCGTGATGATCGATAGATCGGCGTCGTCGAGCGCCTCCACGACGACATCGCCGATCCCGTTCGCATCGCCGTCGATCTTGGTCAGCGCGATCTTGGTCGGGCGCGCGAACGCGGCGGTCGAGCCCTGTGCCGCGGCGACCAGGGCCGTGAGGATGATGAGTCGTGCGAGCGGTCGATTCATGGTGCCGGTCCTCCCGGGGTCAATGCGGTCCCTGTGCAACCCACGCCAGGCCACGCCAGGCCACCCCAGGTGACGCAGTGCAACGGATATGCCGAGCAGCGAGTTCGCGCCCATGCGGTGTTAGACAGTGTTTGATTGCGAGCCTGCCGGCGATCGAGGTCTCGGGTCGCCACCGCATGAGGACCCCGCGTGCACGCCCGCGGGTTCGTGGCGGCGACGTCCGAGGGAGTCCGGGCATGAGGCCTTGGTCACACGTGTGCGAGCAGCGATGCCAACGCAAGCGCCCCTGCGACGCGCTGGACGCGCTGGCGTGATCATCGCCATCCTCGCGATCGCCGCCGGCATGGGTGGCAGCGCTGGCAGGCCTGACCATGGCTGTCAGCGACGGCATCGCCCGCGCCAGCGCGCGGGCCGGACGGTGAAACCCCAGCGCCGCCCCCCGCGATCAGAAGATCGGGCAGCCGACGTCCGCGCGCCGGACGTCGACGTCGTAGTGGATCGCGACCGGCGCGGCCTGATCGAGCCGGCGCACGAACAAGCTGCCGAACACCGTCGTGGTGCCCGACAGCGCGACCGCGGCGAGCGGCGCGTAGAAGTTGGTCGCGAGCTGCGAGTCGCCGCTGAGGTTGATCGTGCCGTTGCCGCCGACGTAGACCCGGGTGCGCGCCGGGTGCGCGGCGTCGCCGATCACCATCGGCTGGTTGCTCGAGACCAGGCCCGCGACCATCAGATCGAGCTCCGCGTCGTCGGTCGCCAGCGCGACCTTGAACGGCGCGGTCAGCGCCAGGTCGCCGTCGATCATGAGCGCCGCGTGGCCGGTGATCCGCAGCGTCAGCGCGCCGTCGCCGTGGACCGGACCTACGTAGTACGCGCCGCACGGCAGATCCAGGGTGACGTCCCCGTGATAGCCGGTGAGCTGCGTCGGGGCCAGGCCGATCGCGGCGTCCTGGTTGTCGCGCGCGTGGCCGGCGACGAACCCCGCGATGTCGACCAGATCCTTGGCGCCGCAGGCGCACGGCGGCGCGACGCTGACCTGGGCCAGCGTCGTCGTGCCCGTGGTGACGGTGCCGGCTTGCGTCGCGCCCGGCGGGATCGTGAGCGTGCCGGCGACGGTCAGCGCGGCGACCGCGACGTTGCCCGCGATGTGCGCGTCGCCGCCCGAGGTCACGGTCGCGGCGGTCGACCCGAGCGGACCTGCGTCGGCGAGATCGTGCGCGACGTGGAGATCGGCCTGCACCGCGATGCCGGCGGTCCCGGCGACGGCCAGCGCGCCGTGCACGTCGATCGCGGCGTTGCTGCGCAGCTCGCCGTTGATCCCGACGTCGCCGCTGGTGCCACCGGGCGCGTACGGCCCCGCCGCGCTGTCGAACGAATCGGTCGCGAGCGTGGTCGAGGTCGTGTAGCCCTCACAGGTGCACAGCGCGTGGCCGAACGTGAACACCGCGACGTCACCGGTACACACCGAGTCGGGGGTCCCGTCGCTCTGGCCGACCGTGATGCCATCGCCGACCAGGATCACCGGGCCCGAGGTCTGGCAGTAGGCCGGCACCGCGCCACCGGGTGCGTCGCTCCCGCCCACGCCGCCGCTGCCCGCGCCGGTCGCCACGATGTCACGCGACGAGCACGCCGCGATCAGCCCGAGCAAGGCGCCGAGCCCCAGGCGACGATCGCCCCACCTCCGCGCCACCGCGCCAGACCGCGGGCTCACGGCTGCGCCTGAAGCTCGCCGCGCCGGGCGCGCGCCCGGGCGGCGCGCGGCGAACCGGCGTGATGCGCGAGGAAGTCGTCGAGCGCGGCGGCCTCCGCGGCGACGTCGCCGGTGGCGCGCGTCGACTCGGCCAGCCCCCAGCGCGCGTCCTCGGCGAGCGCGTCGCGCGGACCTGCCGCGAGCGCTGCTCGGAACCGACGCACAGCACCGGCGGGATCGCCGAGGTGCTCGAGGTGGAGGCTCGCCGAGGCGACGAGCGCGGCCTGCACGGCCAGCTCGGCCTGCCCGCCGGACACCACCCGCGCGTAGAGCGCGTCGGCCTTGCGCCAGTGATGCGCCACGCGCGCCGCGTTGGCGGCGGCGAGCAGATCTTCGGGCGCGACCGGCGGCGCGGCGACCGCCACGCGCGCGGGATGCCGGTGGCTCGGGGTCGGCTTGGACTTGATCGCCGGACGCGCCGGCTCGATCTCGGGCTCGATCTCGGGATCCGGATCGTCGGGCTCCGCGACCGCTGCGGGTGGCGGCGGCGCGGGTTCGCTCGGCGGAACGGCCGCCGGCGCTGGCGCCGTGATCGCCACGGCGGGAGGCGGCGTCACCCGCGGCGCGGCCGGCGACCGCAGCCAGACCCAGCCGATCAGCGCGACGCCGGCGGCGCCTCCGGCGAGCAGCGCCAGCTTGACCACGCCCAGGCCCTTCGCCGCGGTCGCAGCGGCGGCGCCGTGACCACCGGCGGCCGGCGCTCTGGCGGCGATCGGCGGAGCGAAGCCGGCGCCACCGAGCGCGCCGGCGATGATCGCGGCGAGCGCGGCGTCGTCGGCCGGACGTGCAGGACCAGGTCTGTCGTCGAGCTGAAACATTTCTTCAAGCTTTCGATCCGAGAGATCACGCATCGCGTCCTCCCAGCGCCTCACGGAGCGCTACCTTGCCGAGCCGCAACCGGCTGCGCACCGTCTCGAACGGCGCGGCCACGGCGTCTGCGATCTCGGGTACGGTCATGCCGACGGCGAAGTGTAGGACCAACGACTCGCGCTGATCCGGTGGAAGGCGATCCAGCGCCTCGACCAGCTCGCGGCGCAACACGTACGCCTCGCCCCCTGCCCCGCCGCCAGCGCCGCGGTCGTTCTCGCCGTCGATCGCCGACCGCTCACCAGGCTGGGTCTCGGCCCGGAGCCGGCGGATCGCCGCGAACGTGGTGCGCGCGACGATCCGATCGACCCACGACTCGAACCGTCCGTCGCCCCGGAACGTCGCCAGCCCACGCAGCACCGCGATCAGCGCCTCTTGCGCCACGTCATCGACCCGAGAATCGCCGCGCAACAGATAGCGGACCAGGTTGCGCACCCGCGGCAGCAGCTCGCGGCACAGCTGCTGGGCGGCCGCGCGATCCCCGCTGGCCGCCGCGAAGATCCGCGGATCAACGACGGGGGTGGCCAGCGCGGGGGTCATTTGCACCGATAGAGCACAGCGTGATGGAAACCGGGTCATCGAACATCGTCAGAACCGTTCGGATCAAGGTAACCCCGCGATGATGCTCAGCGAGAACCGCGGCTGATACATCCGGAGCTGGCCCAGCGGCTGGACGCCGGTCGCGCCGCCCCCGCGATCGACCGCGAGCTCGGGCGCACCGACGACTACATCGAGCCCGGCCGCGGCATCGACCCCGAGGTGCAGGGTGCCCGGCCGCCATTGCCAGCGCAGCTCGGGGCCGGCGATGAACGCCGCGGTGGTCGCCGCCGGCGTGGCCATGAACCCGGACGCGGTGGCGATCGTCGTGCGGTGGTAGATCGCCGCGCCGGCCGCGACCCCGAACGCGAACCCACCGGCCCGGCGTTCGAGCCCCAGCGTCGCAGCGCTGCGCGACAGCTCGATCGCGAGGTCGCTGTCGATCGAGCGGCGGAGCGCGGGGCCGAGCGTCAGCGCGAGCGAGCCCGCCCACGGCCCGCGGATCGCGCTGGTGCGCTGGGCGACCGCCTGGGCGCCGCGATCCGCGCCGGCATCGAGCGCGACCTGCCAGCCGATCGAGAGCTCGAAGCCGGTCCGGGTCTCCGGCTCGGTCACCACCGGCGGAGGCGGCCGCTCGGCATCGACCGCGGGCGCGAGCTCGACGCCGATCGTCCCGCCCTCGCCGATCGCGCGGATCGCGCCGCGCGCCGCGACCGCGGCCGCCTCGGCGACCGCCGACGAGCTCGCCGCCGGGATCTCGCGCACGAACAGCCGGCGATCCCCCGGCGTGGCGATCGCCACCGCGAGCCCACCTTCGCGCGCCAGGAACCACACCACGGCGCGCGCGTGGTAGGTCGCGGCGAGCCGCGACGCCGCGGCGAGCTGACCGCCCAGCGCTGACTCGATCGCGCCCGGGGCGATCGCGACGCGGACGTCGAGATCGGCGAGCTGGCCGCGCAGCCGCGCGACCGCGAGCGCGTCGCCGCTGGCCTCGCGAACCACGACCACGAGCGGCGCCGCTCGCGCTGCCGTGCTCACCGCGGCGACGGTCGCCACGATCGCGAGCACCAGGGACTTCATGCTCCCAGATTGCACTGCCACGGCCACGGCGTCACGCCGCCGCGGCGCCTGGCGACGCGCGCCCCCAACGCAATGTGCCCGCGGCTCCAGCGAGCCCGCGGGCACCTCCTCGCGAACACCGGGTCGAGGCCGGCGACGCGCCGCAGCGTCTACGACATCTCCGGATACTACCAGTTCAGCGCAGACCGTCGCCGAGGAACCGGCGGAGGAAGCCGTGCGCGCCGACCCCACCGAGGCTGTTGCACGTCGGCGACGCCGAGCCCGGCGCGCAATCGGTGTCGCGGTCGTAAGACCAGTAGTGGATGCCCGCGAGCTTGTTGGCGATCGCGAACGCCGTCAGCGTGTCGACGTCGTGCAGCGTCACGTGCTCGCTCTGGGTGTCGTTGCCACCGATCATCGGCGTGAGCTCGATGTTGGAGAACGGCACGCCGAACTTGTCGCGCAGGTTGAACGCAGCCTGGATGGCCGACTGGCCCATGTCGCAGGCCCCGCCGCTGACGACGCAGTTGCCGGGGCTGGTCGCGCCGAAATCCATCGTCATCAGGTTGACCGTCACGAAGCTCGGCCAGCTCGCCGCCGTGCCGCCAAACCCCAGGATGCTGCTGACCGCCGCGAGGCTACCGGTGCCGAGCGAGTTGAGGCCGGCCGCGATGCCCGAGCCCAGCGACTGCGCGGTGGTCGCGCCGTTGTTATTGGCGAGCGTCGCGAGCGTCAGGCTGAACCGCAGGCCCGGGTGCTTGGTGTGCGCGGTCTGGATCCGGTGGACCAGGTCGTTCAGGATCTGCTGTGACTGACCGCCCTCGATATCGAAGTCGACGCCGATCAGCCCCGCGGTCGCCCACCGGCTGAGGAAGGTCTCGAAGCCGGCGTCGCTGCTACAGGTGAACACGCCGGACGCGCCGCCGGTCGACAGGATGTACTTGATGCCGGCCGCGTTGAGCGCCGCCGCGTTGGCCTGCGCGAGCGCCGCGCCGGGCACGCCGCCCCAGTTCTCGCTGCCGCACTCGCCGGTCGCGAACGCCAGCGTGATCGTCTTGCTGCCGTTGGCCGAGAGGTCGCTCACGATCGTCGACGCCGAGCCGGACACGTTCGTCGAGATGACGTTGGTGTTCCAGTTCATGTTGATGCTGGTGTCCTTGTAGCCGCTGAACACCAGGCCGGCGGGCGCCGTGCCGGTGCCGCCGCCACCACTGCCGCTACCACCGCCGCTGCCGCTACCACCGCCGCTGCCACCGCCGCTGCCGCTCCCACCGCCGCTGCCGCTCCCACCGCCACTGCCGCTCCCACCGCCGCTGCCGCTCCCACCGCCGCTGCCGCTCCCACCGCCGCTGCCCCCGCCACCACCACCGGCGCAGTCGGTCACGCCCCACAGCGCGGGCACCACCGAAGGCGACCAGTCGGACTGGCTGGTGTGGCCCTGGATGCACCGATACGTCGAGCCTTGGAACGTCACGAGATCGCCGGTCTTGTACGCCACGCCCGGCGCCCACGCCGAGGCGACGGCGCACTGGGCGACCGACGGGGAGAAGTCATTGTCACTCGAAGCGTCGGTGGCACATCCAGCCGCCGCTGCCACCGAAGTGAGGAGCGCGACGAGGCGAGCTTGATTCGTCATGGAGGATCCTCTGGTTCTGGCCATTGTCTCGAACAGAGCGAGCCCCCACGCAGATCGGGTCACTCCAGATGACAGTTTCGCGACGGCGACATCGATCACACGGGGGCCACACGCGGGGCCAGTCGACGCCAAGGGCAACGGCTCCGGACGCCTCGCCCGGTTCATCGAACGACGCCGGCAGGGTCCCGCCATCGGCGAGCTCGCCGCGCGCTCCCGACCATCGTCTGCGCGGGTTCCCGGCGGCTGTGTGAGACGCGCGGTGGGCATTTCCCGCGGCGCGACACCTCCGCGCACGCCGTAGTACGATGGCCGGGTTGTGAGCACGCAGCTGTTCCAGCTCCTCGGCCAGCTCGACCGTGCCGGTGCGACCGAGCTCGTCATCGCGACCGGCCGGCAGGTCGCCGTCCGCATCAACGGCGTGTTCCAGACCCTCACCGCGTCGCCGGTCACGCTGCCCCAGCTGCTCCACCTGATCCGCGAGACCCAGCTCGCCACGATGGTGCCCGCCAACGAGAAAGTCGGAGATCCGGTCGCGGTCGATCTCGACGGCCGCGCGCTGTTCGCCCAGTTCATCCGCCAGGGCGCCGACGTGATGCTGCGGGTGGAGCACCGGCCGGCGCCGCAGGCTCCGGCGCGCGCCACGCCGCCGCCGAACCGCGTGGCGACCCCGCCGCGCGCGGGCTCGCCTCCCGCGATCCAGGTGCCCGCATCCCAGGCGGCCGGGACGACGCCGACCGAGGTCGCGGTGTTCCGCCCGCCGCGCAACCATCCGACCACGCCGCCAGATCCCGCCACCGGCTCGTCGCGCTCGATCCGCGTGCCGACGGCCCCTCCGGGACCCGCCACCGGTTCGGGGCCCGCCGCCACGGCGGCGCCCGGGCCCGTCCGCCCGACCCGGCCGGCGACCGGCGGCGAGCGCCCCGGCGCGCCGCCCGCGCTGCTCGACGAGACGTCGGAGATCGTGCCGCCGCTCGCCGCGCTGGTCGCCGAGGCCCGGCGCCGCAACGCGACCGATCTGCACATCGCCGCGAACCGGCCGGTGCTGGTCCGCACGATCGGCGAGCTGGTCGCGCTCGATGCCACGCCGATGACCGGCGCAGGGGTCGACGCGCTGCTGCTCCCGCTGCTGGGACCGGTGCGCCGCCACCAGCTCGCCGAGCGCGGCTACGTCGATCTGGCGGTCGACGTGCCCGGCGCGGGCCGGCTGCGCGCCAACGTGTCGCGCCAGCAGGGCGGCCTCAAGGGCGCGTTCCGGCTCGCCGTGACCACGCCGCCGACGATCGAGCAGCTCGGGCTGCCCCCGGCGGTCGCCAAGGTCACCGAGAACCACCAGGGCCTCGTGGTGATCGCCGGCCCGAGCGGCCACGGCAAGACCACGACGCTCGCCGCGCTGGTCGACGTGCTCAACCGCGCCGACCCGATCCACATCCTGACGATCGAGGACCCGGTCGAGATCGTGCACCCCAAGCACGCCGCCGTGGTGTCGCAGCGCGAGGTCGGCTGCCACACCGTGTCGTTCGCCGCGGCGCTCAAGGCGTCGCTGCGCGAGGATCCCGACGTGATCGTGATCGGCGAGCTGCGCGACCGCGAGACCGTCGAGATCGCGCTGACCGCCGCCGAGACCGGCCACCTCGTGCTGGCGACGATGAGCACGCCGTCGGCCGCCAAGACGATCGACCGGCTGGTCGACATGTTCCCGCCCGCCGATCAATCGCAGGTCCGGGCCTCGCTCGGCGCGGCGCTCAAGGCGATCGTCGCGCAGCGCCTGTTGCCCAGCGCCGATGGCACCGGCGTGGTGGTCGCGGTCGAGCTGCTGGTCGGCATGCTCGCGCTGTCCAACCTGATCCGCGACAACAAGCTGTTCCAGCTGCCCAACCTGATGCAGCGCGGCCGGGCGTTCGGCATGCTGCGGCTCGACGACTCGCTGCTCGAGCTCGTGCGCGCCGGCAAGCTCAGCGAAGAGGTCGCGCTGCGCAACGCGGACAGCCGCAAGGAGCTCCTGGCGGTGCTGCACCCGGCCGCACCCGAGCCGGTCAAGCGCGGCGGCCTGTTCGGCCGCAAGGATCGCGAATGACCGCCATCGCGCAGTTGTTCGACACGCTGCTCGAGCGCGGTGGTTCGGATCTCCACCTCGGCGCCGGCTACCCGCCGATGCTGCGGATCCGCGGCGACCTGGTCCCCGAGGGCGATCGCCCGCTGACCGCCGCCGAGGTCGACGCGCTGATCGCGCCGCTCATGAACCGCGACCAGGCCGCGCAGTTCGCCGCGACCGGCGATCTCGACTTCGCGCACGCCCACGGCACCAAGGCGCGGTTCCGCGCCAACTACCTGCGCAAGACCACCGGTGCCGGCGCGGTGTTTCGCGCGATCCCGAGCGAGATCCTGTCGATGGATGCGCTCGGCGTGCCGGCCGGCATCCGCAAGCTCGTCGAGCTGCGCTCCGGCCTGGTGCTGGTCACCGGGCCGACCGGCAGCGGCAAGTCGACGACGCTCGCCGCGATGATCGATCACATCAACCGGACGCGCGCCGGCCACATCCTCACGATCGAAGATCCGGTCGAGTTCGTCCATCAGCCGCGCCGGTGCCTGGTCACCCACAAGGAGGTCGGCGAGCACGTGCCGAGCTTCCTCGAGGCGATCCGCAGCGCCGGCCGCGAGAACGCGGATATCATCCTGGTCGGCGAGCTGCGCGGCGCCGAGACCATGAAGGCCGCGCTCCAGCTCGCGAGCTTCGGCATCCTGATCTACGCCACGGTGCACACCAACTCGGCCGCGGCGACGATCGATCGGTTCGTCAACGCGTTCCCCGCCGAGCAGCAGCCGCAGATCCGCGGCCTGCTCGCCGATTCGCTGGCCGGCGTCGTCGCCCAGCAGCTGCTGCGCCGCGCCGACGTCAAGGGCCGGGTCGCGGCCCACGAGATCCTGCTCGGCAACTTCGCGCTCGCGTCGCTGATCCGCGAAGGCAAGACCTCGCAGATCGCCAGCTTCATCCAGTCGAGCGCCGGCGAGGGCATGCAGGGCATGGACGTCGCGCTCGAGCGCCTCGTCGCGGCCGGCACGATCAGCGCGCGCGACGCGCTCGACAAGGCGCTCGATAAAGAGACGTTCGCCAAGCTCCCCGCGGTCGCCCGCGGCCTCGGCCCGCAGGCCGCGCTCGACCCGTAGCGTCGGCGCCACGACGCGCGCGATGCTGCGTCCGGGATCTGTCCGGATCTCGGACGTCGTGGCCCGGGGCATCGCAATCCCTCACTGCCGGGAGGTATGCTGAATCATGTCGTCGATCGAACCCTTGTCCGATACGCACGGGCTCCCCGCCATCGACGAGCACCTGCTCGCCGGCGAGATCCCCTTCGAGATCCGGCGCGCGCCGCCGCGCTCCCGATCCAGGCGCTGCTCGACGAGGCGATGACCGACGACGCGGTCGACGACGCGCTGATCGCGCGGCGCAACCGGCGGATCGAGGCCGTCCGGGCGCAGGACCGCGCGGAGGGTCGCGCGGAGGGCGCGCTGCGCGGTCGGGCCGAGACCGTGCTCGCGGTGCTCGCCGCGCGCGGCGTCGCGGTCGGCGCGGCGGACCGCCAGCGCATCCTCGCCGAGCGCGACGCGGCCCAGCTCGAGCGCTGGGCGGCGCGGGCCGCGACGTGCGCGACGGCCGGCGCGCTGTTCGCGGTGTGACCGGTCGCCGCATGCCCGGCGTGGCGCCGGTGGCGTCATCGCCGGCCGCATGTGGTAGACGAACGCGGTGTCCAAGGACCGTGCGCGGCCGTTCTCGCGCAAGCACCGCAAGTACTGGATCCCCGTGACCGGTGGCATGGTGCTGATCGGCCTGATCAATATCGCGATCGGCTACTGGACCTACACCAAGCCGTCCGACGTCCACGAGCGCATCATCGTCGACGTCCCCTACGCGCGTGGAAGCGGTAGCGCCCTCGTGGCCAGGCCGGCCGCGGCCGGCTGCGCCGCGGAAATTGCCGCCCGGGTCGAAGCCGAGATGCCGGGGGCGACGCTCGTCGCGTGTTCGCCGGACCGCGTCACGGTGCAGCGCGGCGACCACGACATCGATCTCGAGGTCAGCGGCAACGAGATCCGCGGCGTGGCGGAGCACCTCGCGCTGCCCGAGATCCCGGCGACGGTGATGCGGGCGTTTGCCGTGGCGTATCCCAGGACCATCCCGAGCGGAGCGCTCAAGCGGACGCGGCGCGGCGCCGAACCGACCTACGAGCTCACGTTCCCGCCGGGCGCGGGGCACGTCGCGGCGACGCTGCGCGCCGACGGTACGGTCGTCGAGCTCCGGTAGGCAGCGGCCACCTCGCTGATGCAGGTCGCCAGCTGGGCATAACGCACCGGCTTGGTCACCCAGCGCGCCTCGGACCGCGTCAAGAACTGCCGGGCGGCCGGCGTCGATGGATCGCTCGTCAGGAACACCATCCGCGCGCGGACGTCTCGGTGGCGCTCGGCGACGGCGTCGGCCAGCTCGGGCCCCGACATGCCCGGCATGACCAGATCGCACAGGATCGCGTCGAACCGGTCGTCGAGGGCCAGCGTGGCGAGCGCCGCTTCGCCGCTGGTCACCGTCGTGATCTCGTGCCCCGTCATGAGCCGCGCGATCATCTGGCCGACCCGAGGCTCGTCATCGACGATCAGGATCCGGAGCCTGTGCCAAGCGACCGGCGGGAGCACGGCCGGCGCCGGCGCACCTGCAGGGGCGAGCGCCGCCTCACCGCGAGCCGCGCGGCCGCGGTGCACGGCCGCGGTGGCCACGCCCAGGACGGCCGCACCCAGCACGAGAATCATGACCAGGCTCATCACAGACCGTGAGGTCCCATCGACCGATCCTGGCGAGCCTTGAGCCGGACTGGGGTAGTCTTGGGTATGCCGGACCTTGGCCACAGCGGGATCGAGGTCAGCGGCGGGGCGGATCGAACGGCCGCGCCGAGGGGCGCAGAAGGAACCACCATGGTGATGAAAACGTACTCAGGGAGCTGTCATTGCTGCGCGGTCCGGTTCGAGGCGGACATCGACTTCGCCGAGGGGTCGACGCGGTGCAACTGCTCGGTGTGCACCAAGGCGCGCGCGTGGTTCGTGAGCGTCCCACCGGAGCGCGCCCGGCTGCTCGCCGGCGCCGACGCGCTGACCGACTACCAGTGGACGCCGGCCGGCAGACGGCCCCACCTGCACTACCAGTTCTGCAAGACGTGCGGGATCCGCTGCTTTGGCAAGGACGGTGACGCGGCGGCCGGCACCGCGTTCTGGTACGTCAACGTGGCGGCGCTCGATGACGTCAACCCCGACGAGGTGGCGTCCGCGCCGCTGCGCTACATCGACGGCCGGCACGACAAGTACGATCAAGTCCCCAAGGACACCCGGCTCTTGTGACCGGGGCGCCGAGCCAGCGCGAGCCGTGATCTTCGCCGGTCGCCGGTCACTCCCAGTGCAGCTCGAACGGCAGCCGCGCCTGCGGCACCCCCGGGGCGACCAGCACCGAGGCCGGCACGTCCTGGAGCAGCTGCCTCACCACCGGCAGATCGGCGATCCCGAGCGGCGGCTCCGAGGTCACGCCGAGCAGGCTGCCGATCGCGGCGAGCACGCTGGCCGGCAGGTTCGGCAGCTCGACCAGCTCCACGTCGGCCGCAGGGGGAAGCCCGATCCGCCGCTTGGCCTCGTCGAGCGCGTCGTTGAGCCCGCCGAACCGGTCGACCAGCTTGATCGGCCGGGCCTGGTCCCCCGTCCACACGTGGCCGCGGCCGACCGCGTCGACGGCGTCCTTGGTCATCGCGCGGCCCTCGGCGACCGCGCCGACGAACCGGCCGTACATGTAGCGCAGCTGGCCCTTCAGCATCGCGCGCTCGTCGTCGGTGTACGGCCGGAACATGCTCTCGAGATCGGCGCGCTTGCCGCGCTTGGTGATATCGACCGTGACGCCGAGCTTGCCGACCAGCCCGGCGATGTCGAACTTGCCGTAGAAGATGCCGATCGATCCGGTGATCGTCATCGGCTCGGCGAAGATCAGATCGCAGCCCGCGGCGACGAAGTAGCCGCCCGACGCCGCGAGGTCGCTCATCGAGCACACGATCGGCTTGACCCCGCGGGTCGCGAACACCTCGCGCGAGATCAGCTCCGAGGCCAGGGCACTGCCGCCGGGCGAGTCGATCCGCAGGACGATCGCGCCGACCTGCGGATCGTCGCGCGCCGCGACCAGCGCCTGGGCCACCGTCTCGCCGCCGGCGAGCTGCTGGCCGAGCACCGGCACCGACCTGGACTTGCCATCGGTGATGTTGCCATCGACGTAGACCACCGCGATGCGCGGGCGCTGCCAGCGCTCGGGCCGCTCGGCCGCCGGCCGCGTCACCGGCAGGACCTCGCCGAGCTCGCGCGCGATCAGCTCGCCGACCTTGTCGGGCTCGGCGACCGCGTCGACCAGCTTGGGGTCGCCGGCCAGATCACCCGCGGTGTACGGCCCGGCGTCGATCAGCCCGGTCACCTGCGCGGCAGTGAGGTGGCGCGCCGCCGCGACCGTGGCGACCCAGCGCTGCCACAGCGAGTCGAGCAGCTCGTTGTGCATCTGCGCCGCGACCGCGGTGGGCCCGACCTCGGTGAACTGCTCGGGCGCGGACTTGTACTCGGCGATCTTCTCGAACTGCGGCAGCACGCCGAACTGGTCGAACGCGCCGCGGAAGTACATCGTGGTGCCCGCCATGCCGACGAGCCGCAGCCCGCCGGCCGGGTCGATGTAGATCTTGTGCGCGGCGGAGGCGATGTAGTAGTCGCGGCCGGTGCCCGACACCATGTACGCGAACACCGTCTTGCCGGCGCCGCGCAGCCGGGCCAGCTCGTCGCGCAGCTCCTCGAGCGTGGCCCATCCGCCGGCGACGCCGTCGAACGTGACGACCACGGCCTTCGCGGTGCGATCGCGGCCGATCGCGCGCAGCCGCACCACCAGCGCGGTCAGCTCGCGGGCGCCGATCTCGCCGGCGAGATCGACGCGCTCGATGTGATCCGGCGTGCCGAGCAGCGACGCCGGCCCCGCGCTCGAGCCCCGCACGACCAGCGAGCCGCCGAGCAGGTGGCGCTTGCCGGCGTCGTCGCGCAGCCCGGTGACCTGCGTGGTCACGCCGACCATGCCGAACGACAGCTCGAGCCCCACGGTGCCGCGCGCGTCGCGGCCCGAGAACTCGCTGGCGATCCCTCCCGCCTGATCGAGCGCGTGCAGCGCGCGGGTCTCGACCTCGGCCTGGACGTACCCCCCGCGGAAGGCGCGCAGCGACATCCGGAACCAGCCGTCGACGTCGCGCCGGGTCTCGCCGACCCTCCCGCCGATCGCCGCCTCGAGCGCGTCGCTGCCAAACGGCCGCACGGAGACCTCGCCCTCGTAGCGCCGCTGCACCGGCGCGCCGCCGATCGCCCCGGTCGCGAGATCGCGCAGCGCCGCGCCGGCCGCGAGGTGGCTGCCCAGCCGCAGCGACGCGCCGAGGTCGATCGTATCGACGCCGTCGAGCACGCCGTCGGCGTGGAAGTGGTGCCACGCCAGCCCGACGCCGGCGCGCGCGCCGAGCGGCACCGCGGCGCCCAAGGTCAGCCGAAACGGCCGCTCAGGATCCGGCTCGAGCTGGCCGCGCGGCGGCCGCAGCCACTCGAGGCCGACGCCGATCCCGAGCCGCGGCAAGATCCGCCCGCCGATCGACTGCGCCCAGAACGCACCCACCCCCTGCCCCGCCCCATCGGCGACGCCGGCATCCTCGAGCTCGAGCGCCATCGCGACCTCGGTGCCGCGCACCAGCGCGAGGCCACCGGGGTTGACCACCACGGTGCGCGCGTCGTGATCGCCGGCGAGCGGCGCGGTCGGCAGCGCCATGCCCTCGGTCGGTTCCTCGACGTAGCGCCGCGCCACCCCCTGCGCGTGCGCGGTGCCCGCGAGCGAGGCCACGAGCGTCGAGACAACAGCTTTCCGCATGCCGCAACGTACCAGACCCACCGGCCCGCACCGCCCGGCCGATGCAAGCGACGAGCAGCCCCGTCGACGATGTATCCTGGCCGATCGGCGGTCCGGTGGACGTGCCGACGTCCAGGAGGTAGGCACGCCGGCTCCACAATTCTAGCAACTTTTGCTTACCGCGACCCTGGCCAACGGCGTGCATGGAGCGTCCACATGAAGTCGCTCGCATCGGTCGCTCGGGTCCCTGAGAGCAGCGTCGACGGTCCGTGCAGCAGGGGCGAGACCAGCGAGGAGGCGGCCTTCGAGCACTCGGCTCGGTGTGACGGATCCCAACCAGGGCGCCGTTCGCCACTCGTGCTGGCCTCTCTGCCAGTCCTTTGCCACCAACGCCCAGCGCGTCGGGGCGTGGCCATCGTTCGCATTCGGCGGCCGCACGATGGTACTCCGCGCCAGGGAGATGACCAACGAGCCAACGAATATTCTCGGCCTTGATGGCCGCGACGCCAGCCGGCCCGAAGAACTGCGCCGCGGCGCCTATCCCGTCGGCGCTGCCGATGCTGGGAGTGCCGGCCAGCGTGGTGACGCTGCCGGCCGGCGTGATCTTGCGGATCGTGCTATTGCCGTCATCAGCGACATAGAGATTGCCGCCCTGATCGATCGCAACACCGCTCGGGAGGGCGAACCTTGCGGCAGCACCGATGCCGTCGGCGCTGCCGGCGCCGCCCGGCATGCCCGTTCATGCCCGAACCATTGATCCGGCGCAGTGAGCGAGTTGAAGAGTTCACCGAATTGTCGCCGCCGCCCGGGCGCAGCGCCCCTACGATTGCCGCGTTGAACGGACTGCCGCGCCGGCGCGGATTCCAGTGCAGGAGCGTCGATGATCCCGCAAACACATCGAATGATTCGGAGATCGCTGTGTGCGGTCGCCGCCGTGGCGGGCTCAGCGCTGGCGCGCGCGGCGTGGGCCGAGGAGGCCAGCGCAGCCGAGGGCGCGGAGATCCCCGGGATCGCGCCGGTTCACCTGACGGCGCTCACCGCGCCCGCGCGGCTTGCCGACGCGCCGATCGCCGGGAGCACCTGGGCCGGCTACGACGGGGCGATCCAGAGTCCGCGGCTCAGCGTCTCGGTCGAGGCCGCCGTGCTCCGCAGGTTGGCCCTCGTCGCCGGCGCGGACAGCTCGTCGGACGCCAGCGGGCAGTTCGCGTTGCGGCCGCTGGTCTCGCTGCGCCTCCAGGTCCTCGAGCAGGGCGGCGCCGGCGTCGACGCGGCCGCCGCGGTGACCTACCGGCAGGATCGGTTCGACGCCGACGGCGGGTTCTTCCAGGGCACCGTGGCGCTCGGCCGACGGTTCGACCGGCTCTTGCTCGGGCTGAACCTCACCTACGGCATCGACCCCGAGGGCGATGATCACGAGGGCGAGATGTGCGCGTCGGCGCAGGTCGAGGTCAAGCCCCGCTTGTACGTCGGCGTCGACGGACGGTACCGCCACGATCTCGGGTCGACCGATCCGAATCGCGCCGAGCGCACCCGCTCGGACTCGGAGATCCTCGCCGGCCCGACGGCCGCATACGTCCATGGCCGGTGGGCGGTCATGCTCGAGGCCGGGGTGTCGCGGGTCGTCACGAGCTTCACCCGGACCGCGCCGGTCGCCCTGGCCGGCTACGCCGCGACGTTTTGAGCTCATTGCCAACGATGATCGCCGTCCTGACGAAGGGATCCTCATGCGAACCGCCGTGATTCAGGGCCTGATTCAAGGATCGATGCGCGCCGGCTGGGTGATGTTCGGAGTGGCCGCCGCGATGGCGCTCTCCGCCCGAGCGCACGCCGAACCCGCGGCGCCGCCAGCGCGCCCGGGGCTCGTGGTGCAGCAGCTCGCGACCGGTCAGTTCGTCACGCCGACCGCGCCGCGCGGCGCGCTACAACAGGCGCTGAACCCGCGGCTGCCGGCCTATCCGGACTTCGTGGCCGGCGAGGCCGTGCGGTCGCAGCTGAGCCCCGACGGCACGACCCTGGCGATCCTGTGCGCCGGCCAGAACTCGCTCGACAAGGCAGACGGCACGGTCGACGCCGCGAACTCCACCCAGTACATCTTTCTCTATGACGTGAGCGGGCGACACAAGGCGGCGCCGCAGCTCAGCCAGGTGATCCAGCAGACCAACGCCCACGTCGGGCTCGTGTTCTCGCCGAGCGGCCGGATGTACGCCAGCGGCGGGGCGGATGACGTGGTGTACGAGTACGCCAAGGCCGGCCGCTCGTGGACCTTGACCCGGCGGATCCCCCTGGGCCACGCGGACCAGGGGATCGGGATCGGCGTGCGCCCCAACGCCAGCGGCGTGGGGATCTCGGTCGACGGCAAGACGCTCGTGGTCGCCAATAACTACAACGACTCGATCAGCGTGGTCGATACCGCGAGCGGCACCGTCCGCTTCGAGCACGATCTGCGGCCGTACTTCGCCCACAACGAGGGCGCCAGCGGCGGGGTCGGCGGCACGTTTCCGTTCGCGGTCCTCGTGGCGGGCAACCGCACCGCGTACGTGTCCTCGGACCGCAACCGCGAGGTCATCGCGATCGATATCAGCTCGGCGGTCGCCGGGCGGCTGATCAAGCGGATCAAGCTCGACGGCAATGCCCTCGGCATGACGCTCGATCGCGCCGGCTCCCGCCTGTACGTGGCGGAGGATAACGCCGATCAGGTCGCGGTGATCGATACCGCGAGGAACGCGGTCATCGCGAAGATCGACGCGCGGTTCCCCGAAGGCACGGTGCCGCGGTCTCGCGACGACGACGGCGATGACGATGGCGACGACGACGGCGATGACGACGCCGGCCGGCACCGCGGCGCCACTCGCTTCACCGGCGCGGCGACGTTCGCCGTGACCCTGTCGCGCGACGGCAATACCCTCTACGCGGTCAACGCGGGCTCCAACTCGGTGGCCGTGATCCCGCTGCGCGGCGCGCGGAGAAACCAGGTCCGCGGGCTGATCCCGACCGCCTACGAGCCGCACGACATCACGTTCAGCGCCGACGGCACGTGGATGTACATCGTCAATGGCAAGAGCGTCACCGGGGCCAATCCGGCGCACCTGGCCGGCGCCTCGGGCGCCGCGAACCAGTACCAGTTCCAGCTCGAGCGCGCCTCGCTGGTCAGCGCGCCGGTGCCGGCCGCGGGAGAGCTGGGGCCGCTGACCCAGCTGGTCGCCCACAATAACTTCTACGATCACCGGTTCATCTCGGACGATCACTTCGTGATGAAGTTCCTGCGCCAGCGGATCAAGCACGTCATCTACATCGTCAAGGAGAACCGCACGTTCGACCAGATCCTGGGCGACCTCGACAACGGCGCCAACGCGGACCGGTCGCTGGTCCAGTTCGGCGAGCCCCTGACGCCGAACTTCCATCGGCTGGCGCGCCAGTTCGTCACCCTGGACAACTTCATGGATCCCGGCGACGGCAGCATGGACGGCTGGTCGTGGAGCCTGCAGGGCCGGGTCACCAACACCGAGACGATCACCCAGCAGATCAACTACGCGTTCGTCGATCGCGGCCTGTCGTACGAATCCGAGGGCGGGAATCGCAACGTGCCGGTGAATTTCGGCAGCGTCGGCGAGCGCGACGCGGTCGCCGGCCCTGCGGGGACCGCCAACTACTCCGCGGTCACGGCGGGGCTCCCGGGCGGCACGGCCAACCTGCTGACCGGGACCGGCAACCACGCCTCGTCCGACGCCCCGTTCGGCGAGCAGCAAGGCTACATCTTCGCGGCCGTCATGAAGTCCGGCGGGACCGTCCGGAACTATGGCTTCCTGGTGAACAACATCGGCAGCATCGGCACGAAGGAGGCGCCGGTGATCGATCCGTTCGCCGCGCACGAGG